>Ga0172382_10008621_pt1 | contig 14133 bp, 20 predicted proteins | sample Leawel138RmetaG_FD_122245 | JGI IMG/M metagenome (GOLD analysis project Ga0172382, IMG submission 122245) | Leachate microbial communities from a municipal landfill in Southern Ontario, Canada - Leachate well 138R metaG | ecosystem: Engineered > Solid waste > Landfill > Unclassified | place...
AATTTTCCAGGAAAAATAACACCTAAAAAAACAAAAACTGCATTCTTGGAAATTTTAAATTGCATTGAAGAAGAAAATGCTTCTGCTAACGATTATTTAATATATTTATTCCAAAAACTCATTCCCCCCTTGCCCCTTGCTTGCTCGTTCGCTTGTTGTTGTAGCGTATAGCTTCATATTATTAATTTTTAATAATTAAGCACGTGTTAGCATCAAAAAATAATCTTTTTTTATTTACCTTTACACCAGGAAGGATGATTATCCAATTTTTAAACAAATTGGATTGCGTAAGATTTAAAAAGTAAACATTTCCGGATTTATTTTTTTTGACACTTAACCACATTTTTTTAGTAGGATCTAACTCTAAGGCAATAGCATTATCTAAAACTCTACGCCATAAATTAAAGATGTCTTTACTGATAGCAATATTACATCTATAAACATATCCTTTATTGTCCCACCGTGGCAAATATGAAACTGTTATTTTTTTGTCCATAGTTTTTTTATTTAATTATTAAAGTACACGGGTAGCCTTTTAATCGGCTTATAAGCCCTACGAATAATCGCAAGGCTTAAAGATGATCAAATTTCAAGCCCCAATTCGTCTGCTATTTTTCTCGCCATTTCTTCATAGCCAAACAAAGCCAGCCAGTTATATAATGGATAACCAATTTTTAAAGGCTCGCCAAGAGATTCTTCTAAGTCATTTTTCAATTCGTCAATCTCGTCAATATGTTTTAGATAAAACTTTTTCGTGTCGGTACAATAAATCAACTTCCCAACCATTCCGGATTGGCAACCGTGATTTAATAAATCTTTTAGATAAAGTATCGGCTCGTCCTCGTTTAGCATATCCCTTAAAACCTCTTTTTTTAATCGGCTATTGGTATTTTTAGACATTTCTTTTAATTGTTTTTTTGTGATTCTCATAGTTTTACTTTAATTTTTGGTCTATGTATTTTTCCAGGCATTACATCAAGTATCACATCATCCAGGATATTATCCTTTAATAATTCGATCCTATTTTTCGCTAGCTCATCCAAATAACCGTCCGTGTTATAATCCCACTCATAATTATCATATCCCCCCCCCTCAGTTTCCAAGATGCATTCTTCATCCCGATCAAATGTGAAGGTTTGGTATGTATCTAACGTCCACGGAGTAAAGGTACTCTCGAGATCTATTTTTGTGATTTTTTTCATATTTTTAAAGTTATTTAATTAAGGCTTGATGCTCTAGTCCACCAAGCAACCCCAACAAAAGCAATCCGACCACAAAGAGAATAGATTGACCTAATAAGACCATCCTTCTCCTTCTTGCTTCCTTTCTTTTTTGCTCTGTATATCTATATATATACATACATTTATATTTTATTTATTACATTATAATTATAGCATACTGATACAAAAAGTCAATAGACATATTTAAAAGTTATCCACAACCCACTATGACAAATGAAAAACCAAAAAAATCAACTCAAAAAAATGACATAATGCGAAAGGAAGTAGCCAAGAGACTTATAGATCAGATTAAAAACAAAAAACAACTCAGTGTTAAAAAGGCGATGGAAGAGTCTGGATATTCTCCAAGCTATGCAAATACTAAAGGAATTAAAGCCGTAAGAAACAGTAAGGAGGTGCAAGCTGGTATTAAGTCTTTTAGCGACCAATTAGAGGAGATGATACAGGCTAACTTGGAGCACATGCGAAAGAAACAAAAAAAAGCAACTTTCCGAGATGCCGTTGAAGTGGTAAACTCATTCAAAAAATTAAACCAACTCATCGAAGGCAAGCCCACCGATGCCCATATTGTCGTTAATTGGAGCAATTCAAACGATAAAGAAGCCAAATAACCCTTTGTTTAAGCCATTTTTTAAATAAATGTCGCACAATCCATATTGTGCGACGCTCTATAATCGCTTATAAGCGCCCCAATCGTGCTTTATATGGTAGTAAGTACCCTGTATTTTTATATATATAAGGGTAATTCTATAAATATATTGATTTAAAGCCCCGAAAGGGGTGCGGGGGGGGCGAATTGAAAAAGTTTTTATAAAACGTTGTATCCCATCCAAAAATATTTTCTAAAAGTTAAGGTTTAAATTTTCTATATGAAATCACTCGAAGCAAGATTCAAAAATATAGAAAGTAAAAATCCGCTTTGGAGTTCTCTTATTTGTTTCAATGAAGCCTGTAAAGGATGTAGGTTTACAGACAGGACTATTTCAGAATGGTTCCCAAAATTGGTAGATAAGGAAGATTATTCTCCAGGACAGAAGAATGCGTTGATTAAGTTTTCTAAGTCGCTTAAAAAGTAGCTGAGGAGTGCATTTTTTAGCTCAAAATTGAGTTCTAAGGCACTTAAAACAATAAATTAACCATATCTAAGTTAAAATGGTAAAACGAATAAATAGAGATGTATTTTTAGAAATCAGACTATGTTCTTTTACTGATAAAGATAAACACATTTTTAAAAAAGCGGATTTGAAGGTTTTTCTTACAAAATAAAAAGAAGATAAAATTTAGCAGCTCAATTATGGAACAACGTGTAACTATAAAATACACCCCTAGAGAATGGGCTCAGAAATTCCACGACTCAGATAAAAAACTCAAGGTTCTCGTTTTACATAGGCGTGCTGGAAAGACGGTCGCTTCTATAAACCACCTTATCCGTGAATGTTTCAGATGTCCCGACAGGGATCAGAGATACGCCTATATAGCACCGACCTATAAACAGGCGAAGACTGTCGCCTGGGATATTTTAAAAAATTATGCTTCTCAAGTCCCTCATACTAAATTTAACGAAGCTGAATTACGCTGCGATTTTCCGAATGGAAGCCGTATTACTCTTTTTGGGGCTGACAATCCTGATTCTCTCCGTGGTATCGGGCTTTGGGGGGTAGTATTCGATGAATACTCGCAACAGCCGTCCAATATTTATTCTGAGATTATTTTGCCATCCTTGGCAGACCATGACGGATTCTCTATCTGGATAGGAACCCCGAAAGGGAAGAACGAATTTTATCGGATATTCCAGTTCTGCGGTTATGACGAGGAGAAATGGAAACAGCTTCCAGAGGATGAGAGGAAGGCTGTAGAGAATGAATGGTTCAAACTTAAACTTTCTGTCGATGATACGAAACTCATATCCGAAGAATACTTAAAAAGAGCCAAGATGAAGATGACAGACGACGAGTTTAACCAGGAATTCTATTGTTCTTTTGAAGGGTCTCTGAAAGGAGCTTATTATGCGGATGAAATCGCTCGTATGAGGAAAGAAAAACGCCTCACGAGAGTCCCATACGAACCAATATTAGGTGTTACGACTGCGTGGGATTTAGGAGTTGCAGATGATACCGCTATAGGATTTTTCCAAATTGTGGGAAAAGAGGTCAGGTTGATAGATTATTACGAGAATTCAGGGAAAGGATTAGATCACTATAGGAAAGTTTTATCTGAAAAACCCTACGTTTACGACAGGCATATCGCTCCTCACGACATAGCTGTCAAAGAATACATTACTGGAAAAACCAGGCTTGAGGCAGCCGAACAGATGGGGATAGCGTTTGATGTAGCTGAAAAACTCACCGTAGAGGACGGGATACACGCTACAAGGATGTTATTTCCGAAACTTTGGGTAGATGAAGACAAATGCGGAGAATTTATAGACAAATTATCCCAGTATTCCCGAAAATGGGACGATAAAGCTGGAAAATTTAAAGATAAACCGAATCACGATTTTACTTGTCATGCGGCGGATATGCTCAGATACTTTGCCATATCGGCAGATGTTCAAGAAAATAATGAAGAATTCGATGAATTCATAACAGATTACTAAAATGTTAAAAGAAGAAAAAGAAAAAAAAGCCACATCGCTCATTGAAGCGGAGGTGACTAATTGGGAACTGGGAGAGGTAAATATTACCGACAAGATTTCATTTCTGATGAAGAATGTCGTTAAGAACGCCAGGAAGAATTATTTTGGGATATTCGACCAACAGAATGACCCTATAACTGGAAAACCTAAAGTTTTTATCCCTCTTACGGAGACTTTAGTAGAGAATGTCGTTAAAAATATCGACATAGATACCGCTGATATAAAGGTAAAAGCTAAGAATCAATCTGCCTATGGCGTTGCAGCAGTTTTCAGATATGTCCTTTTTAATTATCTCGATAACCTGAGATTCGGGAAACTTTTGAATAATATAATCCGCCTTACAGCACTAGACGGAACCTGTTTTGTCAAGAGTTGGAAAGACGGAAAAGAGTTAAAATCCAGGATAGTTGACAGGTTGAATATGATTGTTGATCCGTCTGCGAATGACTTAACCCAGACTCCAGTCATCGAAAGGAACATACTTTCCCTACCAGAGTTCCAGGCGGAAGCTAAGTCTGGGAAATGGGAAAATGCCGACAAGGTTGAAGGGGAAACTGTCATAGATAGAAGTGGATTTGCCCTTGAAAATGACAGGACTAATTCTACTGAGGTACCCATGGTCACTGTTTATGAAAGATATGGGTGGATGCCAAAGAGTATCATAACAGGAAATGAAAAAGATGAAGAATATGTTTATGGAATGATTATCGCTTCAGGAATAACTGAAGGAGAATCTATTTTCCATAAAGCTAAAGAGGTTGACAAATGTCCTTATGTGATTTTTAAATTCAAAGATATTTGGAACCGACTAGATGGTCGTGGAGTAGCTGAGATGATTATAAATCTTCAGGCTTATGTAAATGAGATTGTAAACACTCGTATCAATAAACACAGGATAACCCAAATGGGTCTATGGAAGATACGTGGAGGAATCACACCCCAGCAGTTTGGAAAGATGTTCACTACCCATGCGATTAAGATGAAATCAGCCAGGGATGATATTGAGCTGATGCAGACTACGGACGCAGATCAATCTACCTATCAGGACGAGCAAGTCGGAAAAGGATGGGCTCAGGATGTCGTTGGAACTTTTGATGAAAAACAAATTACAGCTTCAACTCCAGCCACAAACGCACTCATACAAGAGAGAGGGACTGCTATACGTTCCAATTTGGTTCAGGAAAATCTAGGTTTTGCGATAGAGGAACTTATTGAAGACCATTATATCCCAATTATAAAGAAGATTTTAAGACCAGGGGACGTGGTTAGAATTACTGGAAATCCAGCGGATCTAGAAAGAATGCAAGAAAAACTTATTAAGAATGAAGTTGCAAGGTCAGCTAATGAATATTTAGCACAAGGAGGTCTTATTCTTCCAGGAGAACTTGAAATGGAAGAAATGAGGATTACTGAAGAATTATCCCAGATGGGAGAGGATAGGTTTGTAGAAATAACAGACAACGCTTTTGATACTGAATTTGATATAAACATAACTATAGGAGATGAAGAACTTAATCCAGCCCTTGTCGCCCAGTCAATCACCCAGGCTCTAGGAATTGCAGCTCAATTCCCAGGTTCAAGGTTGAATGTTGATGAAGCGTTGAGGGAAATATTCGATGCTTTGGGATTGGACGGAGACAGGCTCATACAGGCACAGGAAGAACTTGGAGTAGCCGAGGCTGAATTAGCCCAGGCGGAACAAGCCCCAGAAATGGGTGGAACTGGACAGGGAACAAATGAAGCAAATCTCAATCCGACTCCAGTTAGCAGACCAGTAGTATGAAAAAAAAGGATTTTATAGAAGAAAACGAAGAATCCTTAAAGGGGCTTGCTGAAAGGGTGAATATGATCAGGGATTGCATGAATATCAAAGACGAAAAGGAACTGTTTGGAAGACAATACGCCATAGAGATAATAGACGGATGGATGACAGAACTTTTCAATTTTAATACAGAAGATTTAAAGCCATTATCTTCGGATAATGATTTAGATATATACAAATATCGTGAGGAGGTCGAGCACGATATGTAAACCACCATTAAATTTCTCAAAATAAATGGAAGATAACAAACGTTCAGAAACCGACCCAGAAGATACACTTGCTATGTCAGAAGATGAATTTGAAAAAGAATTCACTGACGAACAAGAGTCAGACGGAGGTGATGAAAATGTTACAGGTAGCGATGACGCAAAAGAGTCAGAGCCTTCAACTTTTCTCACTAAAGAGGAGTTAGAAAAAATAGTTGGCAGGGAGATAAAATCGAAAGATGATTTCTTCAACCACTATCAAAATCTAAAGTCTTATGTCGGTAAAAAACCTGAGGACTTCACTCAGACTGACATCGAGAAAATTACAAAAGAAGTACAGCCTAAGAAATCAAATCAAAATTCTGAGATTATGGATAAGCTCGAAAGGATTGAATTCCTCGGAGACAATCCAGACGCAAAAGAATATTTTAATGAATTGATTAAACCTATGGCTGATGGGCAGGGTCTATCTCTTAATGAGGCTTATCAAAAAGTAAAGCCTTACATCGAAGCTACTAAAAACCAAGAAAAGGAGAAGAATATCGGTGTTGAAAGTAAGAATAGAATAGAACCTGCTAGAGACAAAAAACTTATGGCACTTGCCCAAAAAGCTCGTCAAGGAGATATAAAAGCTCAAGACGAGTATATCAGGAAAAGTGTTTTAAGCAAATTCGGATTCGATAAAGAATAACCGATTCTGGTAGGTAAAAAAATATGTCATACATATTAAATTCCTACGGAGATGTTAGCAAGAAAGAAGATGTATTGGGAGATATTGAAATATTGACCGCTACTGAGGACATGATTCATAACAGATTGGGTAAAACCACTGCTATAAGCACTGTCCATGAAACTCTTGTTGATACTCTCGCTACAGTCGCTACCTTGGCAACAGCCGAGACTGCCGACTATTCAAACGTATCTCTTACAACCCCAACTCGTCTTACGAACTTGGTACAGCTAAATGTCAAGAAGTTTGAGGTTTCTCGAACTCAAAGAGACATTGCTCATTACCATGGTGAAGATGAATTAACTCGTCAAGTACAGAAAGCTCTGAAAGATTGGATGAATGCTACGGAACTTGAATTAGTTAGAGGTTCATTGGTTTCTGGTGCATCTGGTACAGCCCCTAAAATGGCTGGAATCATAAACGCTATCAGCAAATCAACAAACACTACTGTTCAAACCTCTGGTACCGCATTCTCTGCATCTATCTTGAGAGGGTTAATGAAAGACCAGTACGACAACTCAAATGGAGATGTTGCAACTGACGTTTATGTCGGAAGCTACCTATCCAATGAGATCGACAGCTTTGCAAACAAATCTACTACTGTTAACTCAGGAGTAGATGTTAAAGAAGTTATCAATGTTGTTGATATGTTCGAAACTGGACTTGGACGTGTTGCTAAGCATACTCACAGATATGTACAACTAGCTGGAGATGCTACGGGAATAGTAATGGGAATCAATCCTGACAAGCTACGTGTAGCTTATCTGCGAAGACCGTATGTTGATACGGGAATTCAAAGAAACGGTGATTATGACCCAAGAGCTATCGTTGGTAAACTAACTCTAGAAGTTAGAAACCAAGACACGCACTTCGTTGCAAGCGGATACAACATTGGCTAATAGCCTTTGAATAGACTTAATTGTCCCGATGGGTGCTTAGTTCACTCCGAGCCACCCATCAGGAGTGAAGACAATGAAAATATTATTTGATGAAGACGCAAGAGAAAAAATAAAAAAAGGAATAAACACTTGCTGTGATGTCGTCAAGGTTTCCTTGGGACACAACGGTAAAAATGTGCTTATTTCAAATGGTCAAGTAGTTGACATAATAAATGATGGAGTAACGATAGCTAAATTTGTCGATTCTAAAGATGAAACAGAATTAGCTGGAATAAGATTAGCCCAACAGTGTGCGGCTATAACTGATCAGAATGCTGGGGATGGAACAACTACGACACTGGTTCTATTACAATCTTTCCTGAGAGAATTTGAGGGAAGGATAGAACAGCCGAGAACATTAAGAAAAATGGTTCTTGATTCTGTTGATAAGGTGATAGAAAAATTGGAAAAATCAGCTAAAAAAGTAGAACAAAAGGACATTGAAAACATAGCTACCACATCTAGTCTGAGTTCAGATATAGGAAATATGGTGGCTGAAATATTTAAAAAACTTGGAACTGATGCAAAAATCACGACAGATGAAACTAGGTATAATGTATTAGAGAGCAAAGTTATAGAAGGTTACCAATTCGATTCTGAAAATGCCAATCTATATCAGGAGAATAAAGAGGTATTTGAGAATTGTCCCGTTTTGGTCTGTGATGACAAAGCCACTCATGCCAATGTTTTCCCTCATATACAAGCCCTTCACAAGGTTAATGAAACGTCTCTAGTGGTAATATCAAAGAGCATTTCAAAGGATCTTATCGGATTGGCTACAAAGTATAATGCCAATGGACAATTCAGGGTCGGACTTGTGAAAAATAAAGAAGTGAATGAAGAAGATTTGAAAGCGATAGGAAATAAGGTTAAGAAAGTTATTATAACCAAGGAAAATACTACCCTGATAGGGGGAAATGGAGACTTGAAATCTTATATAAAGAAACTCAAAGAGAAGTATGATAAAGAAGAATCCACATTTCAGAAAGAATTATTAGAAAACAGAATTGCAAAATTGTCAAGTGGAGTGGCTGTCATTACTGTTGGAGCTCCTACTGATGTAGAAAGAGAAGAAAAGAAACTCAAAGTTGAGGACGCTATAAATGCCACCAAAACTTCATTGAAATACGGATATGTAAAGGGTGGAGGAATTGCTCTTAAAGAAGCAGGTAAAGGAGAATTTATAGAAAGTATCTGTAACTCCATATATGACCAGATTTGTGATAATTCAGAAGAATCTATAAAAGTTGGGGAAAGCGTAAAAGACTCTTTATTGACAGTAAAAGAATCATTGCGTTCTGCCGCTTCGATAGCGACATCGCTATTAACAGCCGAAGCCGCCTTGATAGAAGAAAATGAAGATTAGAGAACAGTTGATAATCGATCTAACTGAGAAGTATAAGCGTGATTATACTGACGAGTATAAATTGATTTGCAAAGATGTTAAAAGAAAACGCCAAAAACTTCTCGATAAAAAAAGTGGTCTGGTCAAAGATAGAAAAATGAGAGCAGCATGCAGGATTCCACAAACTCTTTTTGCGTGGATAGACACGACCATTGATAATCCGAGGTTTATGGATGACCCCAAGGAATTAAAATGGTTCCTAAAAAAATATCCTGAGTTTAAAATTCCTAACGAATATTAAAATGAAATTAAGTTTAGCAATGATAGTTAAGCCAGACGATAAGGAGGCAAAACTATTAGACAGGGCTTTATCCTATGTGGCGGAGTATGTTGATGAAATTTGCATTACACAGGCAGGGAAAGAGCCGAATTCAAAGGTTTCAAAAGTGATCAAGAAATACAAAGGGAAAGAGTCATTCTTTAAATGGGTTTATGATTTCTCAGCTGCTAGGAATTTCAATTTCAGCCAAACGACTGGAGATTATATATTTTGGATTGACGCAGATGATGTTGTCAGGGGTGCTGAAAAATTAAAACCTCTTGTAAAAAGAATGGAGAAAGAAGCCATAGATTCTGTGATTATGAATTATCTTTATGATTTTACCAAAGAGGGAAAGAAAAGAATCTGCACAGTAAAACATTTAAAGACAAGAATAACCAAAAGAGATGTGGTTGAATGGATAGGAGAAATACACGAGGATTTCGTCCCACTCCGTGAGCTCAACCCGATATTTACAGATGAGATAGAAATTTTACATATTACAACGAACAAAAGAGCAAAAGAATCTTCAGAAAGAAATACTGACATAGCTAGAAGATACGCTGAAGCTCATCCCAAAGACCCAAGGGGTGATTGGTTGATAGCCAACGCTTTGATGGCGGAGAATAAAGAAGAAGATGCCATAAAATATTACGAGAAATTTATCGGGGGATCTAATTCTCATGAAGAAATATTCATAGCATTTTTAAGACTGGGGGATATTAGAAAATCAATCACTGATTATTTACAGGCTCTGGCGTTAAGACCAGATTATCCAGATGCTTATTTAAAAATAGGGGAGCTTTACGCGAACCAAGAAGAATGGGATTTAGCCAAAAGATTTATATTAACAGGGCTAAGGGTTAAAACACCTGAAAGGGAAATAATAGTTTATAATCCGAGGGATTATGATTTCAACCCCTTAATGATTTTAGCTAATGTCTATATGCAGACGAAAGAGTATAAGAATGCGATTCTTGTTCTTGAAAGATGCAAAGACATAATGCCAGAACATGAAAAGGTCAAGAGGTCTCTTAAACTCATTAAAAAATACCAATCTCTTGAGAAGAAAGTTGACGAGGTGATTAAAAAAGCTCAGGGGATGAAAAAGAAAGAGATAAAAAAGTTTCTTGAATCCCAGGAAGAAGATATTATATCTCATCCAAAGTTGTCAGTTTTCAGGAATATGTATTTTATAAAAGAGACATCAACTGGAAAAGATATTGCATATTATTGTTCTTATACCGACTCTGTGTGGCATCCAGAATCAGACAAACTTGGAGGAAGCGAAGAAGCGGTTGTAAATCTTTCTAAGAACTGGGTGAAGCAAGGTTATAATGTAACAGTGTTTAATAATTGCGGAAGGACGAAGGTCTATGACGGGGTTACATACAAACCTCATTACCTATACAACCCAAGGGATAAATATGATTATCTCATTTTATGGAGACACCCACGACCAGTTGATTTCCAGCACAATAGTGAAAAGATTTTTGTCGATGTCCATGATGTCTTGCCATCAGGGGAATTTACCAAAGATAGACTAGAAAAGATTGACAAGATTTTTCTAAAGACAGAAGCTCATAGGAAACTTTTTCCAAACGTTCCTGATGAAAAGATTGCAATTATTCCAAATGGTTTAGATCCAGAACCTTTTAAAACAGAAGTCAAGAGAAATCCATACCTGATTTTAAACACCAGCTCTCCAGAAAGACACCTGGACGCTACGCTTGATATATTTGAAAAACTGATCAAAGAACAACCTGATAAGCCATGGAAACTAGCTTGGTATTACGGATGGCACCATTACCTCAATTGGCACAAGGATCACAAGGGGCTGATGGACTATTACAGGAAACACAATGCTAGATTTGAAAAGTTGGTTGAAATGGGACGAGCAGAGGGAGGATATATGATTCCACAGAAAGAGATAGCTAGGAAATATCTTGAGGCAGGGATATTCTTATATCCAAGCCAGTTCTATGAGATTCACTGCATATCAGCAGCCAAAGCCCAAATGGGAGGATGCTATCCTATAACATCTGATTTTGCCGCACTAAACGAGACTGTGCAATATGGAACTAAGATTCATACCTCTGGAGAAAAGTGGGGCAAAGATGATAGTTTCGGTGATACGGAAAATGTAGATAAGTATCTGGAAACGATAAAGAATTTAGACACAGAAACAGCTCAAATGGAGACAGAGGGAGAGTCTCAGTGGGCTGAAGAAACATATAACTGGGATAAAATAGGTAATAATTGGTTAAAAATAATAAAATGAAATATAGGATACTTACAACAAAAGGAAGTCGTTGGGGAGAAGGATGGCAATACGGAGACATCGTAGAGATGGATTTTCCAGCAGCCAGAGTTCCTCTGATGAATGGAGAAATAGAAGAAGTCAAGGAAGAAATCAAAAAAGAAGTCAATCCTGAAAAAGAGACCGAGGAGGGTTTTAAATGTGAAGTCTGTGGAAAAGTATGCAAAAACAAAATAGGACTGCAATCTCACATGAGAACCCACAAATAGAAATTTATACGTCTATAATTGGAGACAGGGACGAAACAAGAAATGATATTAAGTGTTTTACAGAATATTCACAGTTTAAGCGTCCAGTGATGAATGCAAAGATTTATAAGGTTCTTCCACATAAATATTTAGATTGCGATATAAGTATCTGGGTTGATGGAAATATATTTCCATTAGTATCAAAAGAGGAATTAGTTGATGAATTTTTAGGAGATGCTGATATGGCGTTGTTTACCCATCCGTTAAGGAAAAATATCTGGGATGAATTTGATATATTGCAGAAAGATGAAAGATTTAATATAGACTATCTCCAATCGCAATTAAAAAAACAAGAGGAATCTTATAGAAAAACATTAGAAAAAGATTGCCCTATCTGGGAATGTAATTTCATAATCAGGAGGAATAACGATAAAGTAAATTCTCTAATGGAAAAGTGGTGGGCTGAGATATGTAGATGGCAATGGAGAGACCAGGTATCACTTCCTTATGTGATTAAAAATTCAGGGGTGAATATAAATTCTATAAATTCAAATATACGCAAAAATAAATTTTTCAGACATGTTGAACACGACTAAAATAGCGGTTTTTTATCATTGTGCCAAAATGGGGCACTATAAAGAGGATAAAGAAATAATGAAAGTATTAAGGGAGTCTGGAATATTAAATCACGGAATGTTCTTCAAAAATGAATGCAATAATGTAGATCAGTATGAGTTTCCAACGCTTGAGATAATTAGGAAATTTGCCGATTTGTATAATTACAAAATATTATATATCCATACTAAGGGAGCGACTAATGAGAGTAAAAATATCGCTGAGTGGAGGAGGTGCATGCTTTATTTTCTCGTAGAGAGATGGGAAGATTGTGTTAAAAAATTAGATGAGGTTGATACGGTGGGAATTTTTAGGACAAATGACCCATGCGATCACTATAAAGGTAATTTTTGGTGGTCTAACTCAAATCATATAAGAAAATTAAAGATGCCCAGAGAAGCAAATGTTCCAACTTTAGACGGAACAGATAGGCACAAAGCTGAGTTTTGGCTTTTGAGTGAGAAGGGAGAACATCATTGTCCGTATAGTATAAATAAAGACCCGTATTCTAGTCCGTATGAAAAGAGTAATTACTTAAATATAAAGATTTGAAATATTTACAAATACAAACAAAAGAAGAATGTAATCTAAAATGCAGATTTTGTCCAAATAGTTACTTGAAACAATCTGGAAATCTGATGAAAGAAAGTACTTTTGATAAAATTCTTAAAGATTTAAAGGGATACAAGGGAAGTTTTGCTTTACATCTGATGAATGAGCCGACATTAGATAAAAGGATTCCAAAATTTATAAAAAAGATAAGGGATAAATTTAAAACAAATAGGATATATATAAGCACAAACGGAACCAGAACAGATGAGAAATATCTTAGACATTTAATGGATTTAGGTGTTACCGAGTTAAGCATAAGCTGTTATACGAAAGATATTCTTGATAAATATAAACACATGAGTTCTGATAATATCCATATACATAATTTTATAAATCCACCAGAAAGTTTTTATAATAGAGGTGGAAATATAGAGGTAAGTCAAAGAGAATGTAGCGGATATTGCGAGAGACCATTCGAAACAATGTATATTAAATGGGATGGAAAAGCTGTGTTGTGTTGTAGCGACTATAAAGGGGAAGTAGTGATGGGAGATGTAAATAAAGACTCAATGACAGATATTTTTAATAATAAGAAATACAAAGTTTACAGAGAACATCTAAAACAAGGAAAGAGAGATTTACCATTATGTAATAAATGCAACTATGAATCGAATAAACTACAGTAATTGTGAAAGAGTCGATATTGGATCTGGTAAAAATAAAAGAGAAGGATTTATCGGAAGAGATGCAAGTTATGTTGAGACTAAATAAATGAATCACCATTTAGAAGCATGGGAAAAGGTTAAACCACATTTATTCGGTAAAGTATGCGAGGTTACCAGAAAAACTCCATGGGGTTTTAAAGAGGATAGGGAAGATATAATAAATAAATCAGTTGATGAGTTTATATCAGAAGAAGAAAGATATGGGACTGTTATACTTCACATATTAAATGGAGAGGGAGAAAGCATTGATAGAATATTAGAGGTACTTAAAAAGGCGTATAAAAATGCCGTAAAAATAGTTATTTTAGAACATAATCCAGATCAATTCAAAGTTCCAAAGTTGGATTTTATAGAAGAATTTATAGGAAAAGAACTTTACGAATACGATAATTGGGGTAGAAATCTCTTGTATGCTTTTACTACGATGTATCCATTTTGTGTACCTACACTTTCAGATAATACCCAAGATATTACGTATGTTAATGAAAGTGACCACG
>Ga0172382_10008624_pt1 | contig 14129 bp, 12 predicted proteins | sample Leawel138RmetaG_FD_122245 | JGI IMG/M metagenome (GOLD analysis project Ga0172382, IMG submission 122245) | Leachate microbial communities from a municipal landfill in Southern Ontario, Canada - Leachate well 138R metaG | ecosystem: Engineered > Solid waste > Landfill > Unclassified | place...
TACCTGTCGTCTCCGGCGAGCAACTGGGTGACGGGGCAGAACCTCAATACCGATGGCGGCTGGATCATGCGGCTTTAACCGCTCCCGATCTTGAGGCAGTTTCACGTAACACACAGCAGGTAGCACGTTTCACATAACACGTGACACGTTTCACGTAATTGCGGCAGTGGTAGTTACTCCTCGCCATGGCTGGTTACCCTGGCTAACGGCCAGGACAGTCCGGAGAGGGCAGGCGTACGTGTAACGTGTTAAGTGCAACTCGCTGAAAGCTGAACAGGTACAACGATTTCATCGATAAAGATTGGAGTAAGACATGACAACTGACAGAGAAAAGGGCCTCGCCGTTGCGAAAACCATGGTGGGTGATGCGGTGGCAGGCGCCATGGAAGCGAGCCTCGGTTCCACCAAGTTTGGCGCCTACCGGGGCGAGATGGCGGTGGATTTTGTATTTGGCAAGCTCTGGTCGCGGGATCAACTCGACCGCAGGAGCCGCAGCCTGGTCACCCTCGGCATCCTGATTGCCCTGGGCCAGACTGGCGAGCTGCGCATCCACCTGATGGCGGCGATTCGCAACGGCTGTACAGTCAGCGAAGTGGAGGAGGCCATTTATCACGCCGCTGCCTACGCGGGCTTCCCCCTGTCGAACCAGGCCGCCCACATCGCCGAGGAAGTGTTCCGCAAGGAAGGCCTGATCGACTGATGAGGCCCTTGGTGGAGATCCTTTGGCCATGGCAGCGCCCAGTGGTACCGGGACAACCTGCTCGACCCTTTTCAGGTTGGGGAGGAGACTCTCCGTGCCGTGGAGCGCAACAGCCTCCATGTGTTTCCCCACCGCGCGGGCCTTGAAGAGTTGAACCAGCGCCACGCCCTGCTGATGGCGAGCTACCAACAGGGTGCCGATACTCGCCCTTGATCCGCTTGCCAGCGATGGGAACCCAACCATAAGGAAAACACCATGGGCCATATCAAACTCGAAGATGCCGTCGACCTGCACTGCCATTTCGGCCCCGATTTCATCAATCCGGGCCACGACATCGAGCCGTCGGTGTCGGCGCTGCAGGCCGCCACCGAAGCCGCCGAGGCGGGGATGAAGGCCATCGTGCTCAAGTCCCACGATTTTTCCACGGCGCACCTCGCCCATACCCTGCGGGAAGTGGTGCCCGGAGTCTGCACCTGTGGCGGGATTGTGCTTGATCACCAGGCCGGGGGGCTCAACCCCTTCGCGGTGGAGCACGCCCTGCGCCTCGGCGCCAGAATCGTCTGGCTGCCGACGGTGGCGAGTCGGCAGGACCATATCAACGGTATCGGCAAGCTGTTCGGCTATCCCGGTACCGGTATTTACTGCCTGGATGACGACGGCGCGTTGCTGCCCGAAGTCAATGAGATCCTCGATCTGGTTCACGCCCACGGCGCGGTGATTGCCACCGGCCATACCACCGCCGAGGAGCATTACCAGATCGCCAGGGCCTTTGGCCGGCGCGGCAAGGTGGTGGTCACTCACGCCTGTGAACAGATGGCGGGGCCGCACCTCAGCCAACAGCAGTGCGTGGAGCTGGCGGGCCTTGGCGCCTACATCGAACTGACCGCCCAGCTGTGCGTCGCCCACTTGGGCATGCAGCCCAAACCCGTGGACGAGGTGGCGCGGATGATCCATGCCATTGGCCCGGAACAGGTGGTGCTCGCCACCGATTACGGCTGGACCCGGGAGCTGCCGAATCCCGCCCAGGGTTTGCGGGATTATGTGGATGGCCTCTGGGCTGCGGGCGTGGCGGAGCGGGATCTACGGCGCATGGCCTGCGACAACGGTGCGCGCCTGCTGGGTCTCAAGGACTGAGGGGGCGACACGCCAATTTTCTTGGACCCATGCTGATGCCTGGCATTTCGCGCCAACGGGGGGCCTGGAATTTTCGGACTGGATGGTTGATCCATATCCGCTTTTTTGATTGTTGATTCATTATCCAAGGAGCAAGTCATGAGTGAAAAAATCGATCAGCGCGGCGTCGACGTCGTCAAGGATATGCTCTCCCCGGAAGCGGCGGAGGGTATGCTCAATCCCAGGCCCGGTGCTTTCGCGCCAGAGATGGGTCTATTGTCAATCAATACCGTCTTTGCCCACCTCTGGACTCGCCCAGGGCTCAGCCGTCGCGACAGAAGTCTGATAACCGTGGCGGCCCTGATTGCTACCCGGGCAAGCCACGAGTTGCGCTACCACTTCCCCATCGCCATCAAAAATGGTGTCACCAAGGAAGAATTGGAAGAGTTGATCTACCACCTGACGGGTTATGTGGGGTTCCCCCCGCCGCCTCGGCCAGTCAGTTGGCCAATGAACTGTTCGGTGATGGCCCTGGCCCCGACCACGCCAAAACCATACGTTGATCCCGGTCGGGAGTATTGGGATGTGCAGCGAGGCCGCAACCCAAAGGCCTCGCAGAACATCTGTGTCGAATAACAATCCATACCAACGAAAAATGAGGTATTGAAATGAAAGATCTCGAAGGCCGTGTGGCCATCATCACCGGTGCCGCCAGCGGCATCGGTCGCGGCACCGCCATCGCCATGGGCCGGGCGGGTATTCGCGTTGTCGTTACGGATATCAACGAAGCGGGTGCCCGGGCGGTGGCGGATGACATCGGCGCCAATGCGGTGGCCCAGGTTTGTGACGTGGGCCAGCTGGCGGATTTCGAGCGGGCGCGGGATACGGCTCTTGCGACCTTTGGCCGTGTGGATATCGTCATGAATAACGCAGGGATTCTCACCAGTGGTCTGCCGGAGGATCTGCCCTTTGATGAGTGGATGCGGGTGCTGGACAGCAACCTGCTGTCCATCGTGCGCAGCAACCAGGTCTTTTTGCCGCTGTTTCTGGAAAAGGGTGAAGGCCATATCGTCAATACCGCCTCCTTCGCGGGGCTCATGACCTATTCCTATGATCGTCTGCCGTACTCCGCCGCCAAGGCGGGGGTGGTGCAACTGTCCGAGGGGCTGGCCATTTACCTCAAGCCCAAGGGTATTGGCGTCACCTGCCTGTGCCCGGGGCCGGTGCGCACCAATATCATGACCACCATCAAGCAGCGCTACAGTGAGGGGCTCGATATTCGCGGCCCGGGTCCACAGTTCGACCTGATCGAGCCGGAAGCCGCGGGGGAGATGGTGGTGAACGCCATCCGCAACGATATCTTCATGCTGCCCACCCATCCCCAGGTGAGGGAGTTGTTGATCGAACGCGCCAGTGATTGGGACGCTTTTATCCAGCGGCAGATCGACTCGCCCCATATCATCGTCCCCCGCCAGAAGTGAGGTCCAGGGCGTCGCGGCGCCGGGGGGAGTGAACAGAACCCCGTATCTGTGCAAAAGGGCGCCGGTTGGGCTACCGTTATCCGGGCGCCGCGCCGATAATCATCGGCTCGCCCAAAAGATAACACCCGGAAAAGGGAGCCCTCACCATGGACATCCGCGCCAAGAGTCTGCGTACCCTCGCCAACGGCAAGACCCTCGACGACCTGATTCGCCGCGATAGCCGCGAGGTCTCCATCGAGGTGCTGAGCAACGCCGAGCTTTACCAGTGGGAACTGGAAAACCTCTTCGCCATGGGCTGGAACCTGGTGGGCCACGAATCGGAGATTCCCGATCCCAACGACTACATGGTGCGCCCCATGGGGGAGGACCAGGTGCTCGTTGCCCGGGATCGCCAGGGGGAGATCCACGTCACCCTCAATGTCTGCCCCCACCGGGGCATGCGTGTGGCCCTCGGGGAGGAGGGCAACACGGCGGTGCACAAATGTATCTACCACGGCTGGGCGTTTCGCCCGAACGGGGATTTCATCGGCGCGCCGGTGGAAAAGGAACAGATGCACGGCGATATCTGTTCCAAGGCGGAACTCGGCCTCAAGAAGGCCAAAACCCATCTCTACGGCGGCCTGATCTTCGCCACCTGGAACGACGATCCGCCGGATTTCGACGACTATCTCGGCGAGTTCAAGTTCTACCTGGATATGCTCTTCAACCGCACCGACAACGGCCTCGAGGTGCTGGGGCCGCCGCAAAAGGTCTCCATCGACTGCAACTGGAAGTGCAACGGCGAGCAGTCCGGCGGCGATGGCTTCCACACCCTGACCCTGCACCGCTACCTTATCGACATGGTGTTCGGTATCAAGGGCGAGGGCGCCGATGTCGCCGACCTGGCCCCCGCCATGTACGGGATCAATGTCAGCGCCAATGGGCATAACCTGCGCTGCATTCCCGTGGAGATGACCTTCGCCATGGCCCGGGACATGAACGCCGCCGAGATGCCCCTGGCGGATCGTCTGGCGAAGCTGCCACCGCCGGGCATTACATCCAACCTCGTCCCCGAGCTCACCGAACATTTGTCCGACAGGCAGATCGAGCTGCTGGTGAAGGCCCCGCCCCAGGTGGGGGGCATGTTTCCCAATATCCAGCTCGCTTTTGTCTACGCCCCACAACCGGACGGGGAGATGCTCGGCGGCCTCGGCATGCACATCATCGTGCCCCGGGGGCCGGAGCGCTCCGAGTTCTGGACCTGGCTGTTCTGCGAAAAGGACACACCCGAGGATATCAAGGAAAAAATGCTGCGCAGCTCCATCCAGCAGCTCGGCACCTCCGGCATGATCGAGATGGACGATTCCGACGTCTACCCCCACATGACCCTGGCGGCCCGGGGCTACAGGGCGCGCCGCGACATCACCCTCAAGTATCAGGCGATCCTCGGCGAGCAAAAGCCCGACGGTTGGCCCGGCGGCGGCAAGGTGTTCGCCGGCTTTTCGAAGGACGATACCCAGTGGGAGTGGTGGGAGGCCTATTACGCCGCCATGAACCGGGTGTACGACTGACAGCGACTTTCCACCAACTACCATCACGAGGCTGATCCATGGGCAAGGCAACCTTTATCGATCGCAATGGCAACTCCGCCACCGTCACCGTCGAGAACGGCAAGAGCCTGATGCAGGCGTCCCTCGACCACAGCATCGAGGGCATCGTCGCCGAGTGCGGTGGCCAGTGCAGCTGCGCCACCTGCCACGTTCACCTGGAGGACGGCTGGTACGACCGGGTGCCCCCCGCGTCGGACCGGGAGCGGGAAATGCTCGAATGCGTCATCGAGCCGGACGCCACCAGCCGCCTCAGCTGCCAGGTGGTGATGAGCGACGCCCTCGATGGCATCGTGGTCCGTGTCGCCGACAAGCAATACTGAGTTTTCCGTCTATTTCCCGTGCGAAACCAACTTTTCAAGGAGTCCCAATGAGCGAACAATACGACGTGGTGGTGGTCGGTGCCGGCCACAATGGCCTGATCGCCGCCTGTTACCTGGCCAAGGCCGGCCTCAAGGTGTGTGTGGTGGAACAGGACGACAGGATCGGCGGCGGCACCAAGGCCAGCGAGCTGGCCGCCCCCGGGTTTATCAGCGACCACTGCTCCGTGGCCCACACCATGATCCAGGCCAACCCGGTGATCCGCGACGACGAACTGCAGCTGAAGGCGAAATTCGGCCTCGAGTACGTCAACCCGGACAAGATGACCGCGATGATTTTCGACGATGGCCGGGTGCTGGAGTTCTATTCCGATGTGGAGCGCACCTGCCAGTCCATCGCCCAGTTTTCCCAGCACGACGCCGAGGCCTATCGGCGCTTCTGCGCCCAAGTGTTCACCACCCTCGACATGATCGCCATGGGCATGTTCAACATTCCCCCCAACGCCGGTATCCAGGCGGCCATGCTCGACGGCAGCCCGGAAGGGCAGGAGATGATCCGCGCCCAGTCCATCAGCGCCTTCGACCTGATCAACGAGTGGTTCGAGAACGACCTGGTAAAGATCGCCCTCGCCCGCTACGCCTCGGAGTCCATGACCAACCCCTTCGATAACGGCACTGGTTTTGGCTTTTACATCATTCTGCCCTTTATGCACCGCTACGGCTCCGGTATCCCGGTGGGTGGTTCCGGTGCCCTGGCGGAGGCGCTTGAGCGCTGCCTTGTCCACCACGGAGGTGTCGTCAAGCTCAACAGCACCGTAAAGGAATTCAGCCACAACGGCAGCGATGTCAGGGGGGTGGTGCTTACCAGTGGGGAGGAGATCGTCGGCACCAAGGGGGTGATCACCACCCTCAACGCCAAGCAGATGTTCCCCCAGATGCTGCCCGGCTATCAGCTGCCGGAGCATTTCGTGCGCCGGGTGAAGAACAACAAGCTGGCCTCCATCCGCGCCATGAACGTGCACCTGGCCCTCCACGAGGAGCCGCAATACAAGGTCGGCCCCCGGGTGGACGACTTCTTTTGGATCGAGCGCGCCCACTCCCATCTGGCGGATTTCCGCCAGGCATTCCTCGATCAGGAAAACGGCATCCCGCGCCGCGACCTGGTGGGCTATATCGGCCAGCACAAGGTGGACCGGAGCCGCGTGCCTCCCGGCAAGAGCATGATGTACCTCTACGCCTTCATGCCCTATGAGCTCGAAAACGGCGGCGCCAGGCGCTGGGATGAGGTGGGCGAGCAGGTGGCCCGGGGCTTTGTCGAGGACCTGCGGGAGCTCACCACCAACATGGACGACGACAACATCATCGCCCTGTCGTGGCGCACGCCGCTGGATATCGAGCGGGGCAACCCGGCCATGGTGGGGGGCGATATCGGCCACATGGGCCCCTACAGCTGGCAGCTGGGGGGCAACCGCCCGGCGCCGGGCTACGGCCAATACAAATCCCCGGTGGGCAAGCTGTACATGGCGGGCGGCTCCACCCACCCCGGCGGCGGCGTTACCGGCGGCTCCGGCCGCAACGTGGCCCAGGTGCTGTTCGAGGATCTGGGGCTTGATTTCGACAAGGTGAACGGCTGACTGGCCACCGTAACCGCCCCCCGTGGCGGGGGCGGCCATTCTCAAACAGATTTTTACGAGATCCGCGCGATGAAGATGTTCAGCAAGGAAGGCATCGAGATGATGGAGGTGAAATCCTTCCACCTCGATGGCGACAGCCTGGTGATGAAGGGCAAGATGATGGGCTCCATGAATACCCAGGTGTACATCAAGCCCGAGGACATGGCGGAGGCGGTGGCGCTGATGCCCTGGAAGCTGATCCTGCGCCTGCCGGTGCTCTACTTCAAGGGCCTGGCCCGTCGGCGCAAGGCCAGCGGCCAGTAACCCGGGCCGGCCCCCAAGGCCCTGGTGCCCTGGACGTTCCCTGACACTCTCATTCACGGGCGGCCGGGCGGGCCGCCCTCCTCGAAACCACGGAGTAGCCCTTGAGCGGCGATGCCCCTGAACTTACCGAAGGCTTCTGGCAGCATTTCATCGATCAGCCCTGGCTCGACCAGCGGCAGGAAGTTGCCCTCGATCCGGAACTGCCCATTGTCGATCCCCACCACCACCTGTGGGCGCCCCCCCGGCCGCAATACGAGGCGCCGGAACTGCTTGCGGACCTCGGCGCCGGTCACAATGTGGTGGCCACCGTCTACCTCGAAACCCTTGCCTATTACCGGGCGTCTGGCCCCGACGAACTCAAACCCGTGGGGGAGACCGAGCACGTGGCCGCCGTGGCGGAGGCCGTGGCGCGCCAGGGGAATGTGCCAAGGGTTGCGGCGGGTATCATCGGCCAGGCGGACCTTGCCCGGGGGGCGGCGGTCCAGGCCGTGCTTGAAGCCCATGTCGAGGCGGGCCGGGGTCGTTTTCGCGGGGTGCGGGCCAACTTGTTTCACGATGGGGAGGTGGCCTTTGGCTACCCCGGGCCGCCCCCGGGGCTTTCCCGGGACAACGGGTTTCGCGAGGGTTTTGGCCGCCTCGCGCCCCTTGGCCTGGTGTGCGATGTGATGGCGTTCCACACCAACCAGGGGGAGGTTGCCGAGTTGGCTGCTGCCTTTCCCGACACCACCCTGATCATCAATCACCTCGGCGCACCCATCGGCCGCAGGCCCTATGCTGACCGACCGGATGAGGTGTTCGCCCTGTGGCGTGACAACATCGCCCTGCTGGCCGCCCGCCCCAACGTGCTGATGAAAATCGGGGGCCTGGGAGGGCCGTTTTTCGGAGTGCTCTTGCCTCACCGTTTGCGGGAGCGGGAGGTGCCCATCGGCTCGGAGGAGCTGGCCGCACTCTATCGCCCCTGGTTCGAGGTGGCCGTCGAGGCCTTCGGGCCGGAACGCTGCATGTTCGAGAGCAACTTTCCGGCGGATAAATACGATTGCAGCTACGAGGTACTGTGGAACGCCTTCAAGCGGCTGGCAGCGGGCTTTTCGGATGGGGAGAGGGCTGCCCTGTTCAGTGGTACCGCAAACCGCGCCTACCGGCTTGGGTTGCCTGGGCTCTGATCCCATCGGATCTTGCCGCTTCCGCCGCCACCCAGTCACCGCTAGTCTTTTCCTGCCGGCCCACGGCCGTCTGTGACACACCAATAAATACAACGACAAGGAACCGAGCGATGTCATCGAAGCACCTGGTGGACCCTGAACTGTTACCCCTTCTCGAAACCTTCCCGCCCATGACGCTGACCACCGAGGCCCTGCCCGGGGTGCGTGAGGCCATGCGGGGCATGTTGCCGCCCCTGGCGCCCGCTCCCCCGGGCATGGCGGTGGAAGAGCTGTCCATTCCCGCCAGCGAGGGGCATCCGCTGCGGGTGCTGGTATACCGCCCCACCGGCAGGGCGGCTCCCGTACCCGCCGTGCTGGATATCCACGGCGGCGGCTACGTGGTCGGCGCGCCGGAGATGGACGATGCCCGCAACCGCCATCTCTGCGCCACCCTTGGCTGTGCCATTGTCTCCGTGGACTACCGCCTGGCCCCCGAGGCGCCCCATCCGGGGCCGGTGAAGGACTGCTACGCCGCCCTGGCGTGGATGCATCGGGAAGGGGCCGCCCTCGGCCTCGACCCCGCCCGCATCGCGGTGATGGGGGCGAGCGCCGGCGGCGGCCTGGCCGCCGCTCTGGCACTGTTGGCAAGGGACCGGGGAGAAGTTCCCCTCGTGGGGCAGGTGCTGATGGTGCCCATGCTCGACGACCGCACGGTGGTGCGCAACGCCCGGGATCCACATCCCTACGCCGGGGAGTTCATCTGGACCCAGGACAAGAACCATTTCGGCTGGTCGTCCCTGCTGGGGTGCGAACCCGGAAGCCCCGGGGTTTCCCCTTACGCAGCCGCGGCCCGGGCGGAGGATCTCGCCGGCCTGCCCCCAACCCTGATCACCACCGGCGCCCTCGACCTGTTCGCGGAGGAAAACATGGAATACGCCCGGCGCCTCATGCGCGCCGGCGTTGCCACGGAGCTGCATGTCTACCCCGGCGCCTTCCACGGCTTTCAGATGAATCCGGACGCCAGGGTCACCCGCGCCCACGATCGCGACGTGGATGACGCCTTGCGGCGGATACTGGGTCTCTAGCCCCAGCTGCGCCATTGCATCTTGTGACAAACCTGGCCCTACAGGGTCCTCGGGCTTCCCGGGGGCCGGTAATTCCCCTTTTTTAACCGCAGCTAAAAGTAGAGGGTAGTAAATGAGTTGGGCCAGTCGTTGTTTCAGATCTCTCCCCGTTGTCGGTCACCCTGAATCGCTCCGGGGAGCCCGGAGCGATTCAGCGACTACATTTGGTGCGCCATATTTGCGATGGGCGCCAATTGAGGGCATTGCCCTCTGTGGGTTTTCTCCAGCGTCTCGTTGTGGGGTTGCAGGACGACCTAACCCATTGAAATTGCGCTAAATCGACCTTTCTCCACGCTGGGCTGCCTCTATGCCAGCATTGGCACGTATATTGAATAACCAATAGCGTGAACCACATGGCCGCCCGGTGCGGCATGGCATTAACCCCCGCAGCCGTCACCGGTAGCCACTACCGGCGAGCATCAACAATCCCCCGGGTAACGAAGCCCTTGTCACCGCACGGTGACAGGGGCTTTTTGCGTGCACGGCTGCTGCGGGAACCGAGCGTCAGAGAGGCGGCACTATGAGTATCAACAGCGGGGCAACCCAAAAAATCCTGGTGGTGGGCAACGGCATGGTGGGGCACCACTATGTGGACCAACTGCTGCAAAAGAAGCTGGACGTGGAGATCACGGTGATCGGCGCCGAGCCCCGCCCGGCCTACGACCGGGTGCACCTGTCGGAGTTTTTCGCCGGCAAGAAGCCGGAGGAGCTGGCCCTTACCACCCGGGAGTTCTACCAGTCGAGCGGGGTCAAGGCCTATTTCGGTGACGCGGTAAAGCAAATCCTCCGGGAGGAGAAGGCCGTCGTCACCGAGGCGGGTCGCAAGTTCTTTTACGACAAGCTGGTGCTCGCCACCGGGTCGTACCCCTTTGTGCCGCCGATCCCCGGTTCCGGCCACGAGCGCTGCCTGACCTACCGCACCATCGATGACCTGGGGGCCATCAAGCATGCCGCCCAGGGCGCTTCCGTGGGCGTGGTGGTGGGGGGCGGCCTGTTGGGCCTGGAGTGTGCCAACGCCATCAAGAATCTCGGTCTTGAGGCCCATGTGGTGGAGTTTGCCCCGGGCCTCATGGGCGTGCAGCTGGACGAGGGCGGTAGCAAGATGCTGCGCCGCAAGATCGAGGCCCTGGGGGTGATCATCCACACCAACACCGCCACCCAGGACATCGTGGCGGGGGAGACCTGCAAGCTGCGGATGAATTTCCCCGGGGACAGGCACCTGGAGACCGACATGATCGTGTTCTCGGCGGGTATCCGCCCCTACGATCAGCTCGGCCGGGACGCGGGCCTGGAGATTGGCGCCCGGGGCGGCATCGTGGTGGATTACCACTGCCGCACCACGGATTCCGATATCTTCGCCATTGGCGAGTGCGCCGCCTACGGCAACTTCATCTACGGCCTGGTGGCGCCCGGGTACCGCATGGCAGAGGTGGCGGTCAGTCAGTTGACGGAGGACAAGAGCGTTTTCACCGGCGCGGACATGAGCACCAAGCTGAAGTTGCTGGGTGTGGATGTGGGCTCCATCGGCGATTCCCACGGCAAGGCCGAAGGCGCCATTGCCTATGTGTTCTCCGACGAGCGGGAAGAGGTCTACAAGCGCATCAATGTCAGCGCCGACGGCAAGACATTGCTCGGGGCGGTGCTGGTGGGGGACTGCGACGATTACGACACCCTGCTGCAGTACTTCCTGAACGGTATCGAGCTGCCCGCCAATCCTGAGTCCCTGATTCTGCCGGCGGTGGCCGGTGGCGCGCCGAAACTGGGGCCCGCCGCGCTGCCCCTGGCGGCCACCATCTGCTCCTGCCACAACGTCAGCAAGGGGAGCATCGTCGAGGCCATCGACGGCGGTTGCTGTTCCCTCGGCGATATCAAGTCGTCCACCAAGGCCAGCACCGGCTGCGGGGGCTGCTCGGCGCTGCTCAAATCCGTGGTGGATTACGAGCTGGAAGCCCGGGGCGTGTCCGTCGACAAGTCGATTTGCGAGCACTTTCCCTTCACCCGCCAGGAAATTTTCCATATCTGCAAGGTGGAGCAACTGCTCACCTTTGACGCTCTGCTGGATAAACACGGGAAGGGCCGCGGCTGCGACATCTGCAAGCCGGCGGTGGCGTCCATTCTCGCCTCCCTGTGGAACGACTATGTGCTGAAGGACAAGCACGCGGGTCTGCAGGACACCAACGACCGCTTCCTAGCCAACATGCAGAAGGACGGCACCTATTCCGTGGTGCCCCGAATTCCCGGCGGGGAGATAACCCCGGACAAACTGATCGCCCTCGGCCAGGTGGGCAAGAAGTACGGCCTCTACACCAAGATCACCGGGGGCCAGCGGGTGGACCTGTTCGGCGCCCACATGGGCGACCTGCCCGCCATCTGGAAGGAGCTGGTGGATGCGGGCTTCGAAACCGGCCACGCCTACGGCAAGGCCCTGCGCACGGTGAAATCCTGCGTCGGCTCCACCTGGTGCCGCTACGGCGTGCAGGACAGCGTCACCATGGCCATTTACATCGAGAACCGCTACAAGGGCCTGCGTTCCCCCCACAAACTGAAATCCGCAGTCTCCGGCTGCACCCGGGAATGCGCCGAGGCCCAGTCCAAGGATTTCGGGGTGATTGCCACAGAGAACGGCTGGAACCTCTACCTGTGCGGCAACGGCGGCATGAAGCCTCGTCACGCCGATCTGTTTGCCACCGATCTGGATGACGACACCCTCATCCGATACATCGACCGCTTTCTGATGTTCTACGTGCGCACCGCCGACCGCCTGCAGCGCACCTCGGTGTGGCTCGAAAACCTCGAAGGCGGCCTCGACTACCTGCGGGAAGTCATCATCGACGACAAGCTGGGCATCTGCGCGGAACTGGAAACCCAGATGAATGCCATCGTCGGCACCTACCAGTGCGAGTGGAAAACCACCCTCGAGGACCCGGAAAAACTCAAGCGATTCCGCACCTTCGTCAATGCGCCCGAGGAAAAGGACAGCAATGTGGTGTTCGTCGAGGAGCGGGGGCAGATTCGCCCGGCGCGGGAGGGGGAGCGGGACGAAGTTATTGCGAAGTCGGCTTGAGAAGTCTGACGTCTGACGCTGGACGTCTGACGCTGAAAAGGCCAGAGGTTTCTGGCGATAGCCTAGGTTCGAGAGGTTTATGTGCATCCTGACAATGTCATCGACAGCACCGTAACAAGCGTCAGACGTCGGACGTCCGACGTCAGACTCACAAAAGAGGTTCAACAATGAAGGCACTCAAAGCAAATCAATGGGAAACCGTCTGCACCCTGACGGATCTGGTGGAAAACGCCGGCGTATGTGCTCTGGTGAATGGTCAGCAGGTGGCGATTTTTTATTTGCCGACGGAAAACCCACGCATTTACGCCATCGGCAATTGGGACCCGATCGGCAAGGCCAATGTGCTTTCCCGTGGCATCGTGGGGGATCTGAAAGGGGAGTTGGTGGTGGCGTCGCCCCTGTACAAGCAGCATTTCAGCCTGGTCACCGGCAAGTGCCTGGAGGATGACAGCGTTGCGGTGCCGGTGTACGAGGTGGTGCTGGATGGGGACACCCTGCTGGTGGAAGTCTGATCGCGGAGTAAGGAACGGCCATGATTTTCGGCAGAAGAAAACCCAAGCCCATCGTCATCCCTACCAAGCCGGTGAAGGAGTGGAAGCTCGCCACCTGCAACTACTGCTCCACCGGTTGCTCCATCGAGATCGGCGTGGACGAGAGCGGTCGGGTCATCACCAGCCGGGGCGACGCCAAGGCGGACGTCAACCGGGGCAAGCTGTGCATCAAGGGTATTCTCGAGCACGAGCTGTTCAATTCCCCTGGCCGGGGCAGCCAGCCCCTGGTGCGCACCCGTTTTCAGGATGAATTTCAGCCCACGGATTGGGATTCCGCGCTCGATTTGTGCGCGGGTAAGATCAAGGAGATCCAGCAAAAACACGGGCGCGACGCTTTCGCCGTGGTGTCCACCGGCCAGTTGCTCACGGAGGAGTTCTACACCCTCGGCAAGCTGGTGCGGGGTTGCATCGGCACCAACAACTACGACGGCAATACCACGTTGTGCATGGCCTCGGCGGTGTCGGGCTACAAGCGCTCCTTCGGCTCCGATGGCCCCCCCGGCTGCTACGAGGATTTCGAGCACACCCAATGCCTGATGGCCTTCGGCTCCAACCTGCCGGAGCAGCACCCCATCATCTACTGGCGCCTGAAGGAAGCCCGGGAGAAGCGCCACTTTCCCCTGATCGTGGTGGACCCCCGGGTGACCATGCTGGCCCAGTTCGCCGATATCCACCTGCCCATCACCCCGGGCACCGACTGCGTACTGATCAACGCCATGCTCCACGTGATCATCAGCGAGGGGCTTCAGGATCAGGCCTATATCGACGCCCACTGCAACGGCTTCGAGGAACTGAAGGCCCTGGTGGCGGATTACAACCCCATCCAGGCCCAGCATATCTGCGGCATCGACGAGGATCTGATCCGCCATGTGGCGCGCCTCTACGCCAGGGCCGGTGCCGCCATGAGCATCTGGACCATGGGCATCAACCAGAGCACCCACGGTTCCGACGGGGTCGCCAACATCAACAACCTCAATCTGGTGACCGGCAACATCGGCAAGCCCGGCGGCACCAGCCTGTCCATCACCGGCCAGTGCAACGCCATGGGCACCCGGGAGTGGTCCTCCTGTTCCGGCCTGCCCGGTTATCGCCTGCTGGAAAAACCGGAGCA
>Ga0172382_10008625_pt1 | contig 14128 bp, 6 predicted proteins | sample Leawel138RmetaG_FD_122245 | JGI IMG/M metagenome (GOLD analysis project Ga0172382, IMG submission 122245) | Leachate microbial communities from a municipal landfill in Southern Ontario, Canada - Leachate well 138R metaG | ecosystem: Engineered > Solid waste > Landfill > Unclassified | place...
GCTAATCGATTCTATTAAAGTTCTCATATTATTAAATTGAAAATGAATTGTATCTCATTGGCATATTGGCACATTGGCACATTGGCATATTGGCATATTGGCACATTGGCATATTGGCACATTGGCATATTGGCACATTAGCATATTGGCACATTAGCATATTGGCACATTAGCATATTGGCACATTGGCATATTGGCACATTAGCATATTGGCACATTATTTACATTGTTCATCGCAGCTATGGGTAATCAACTTCATCGAAAATCCATTGTTATTGTCTAAATGCAGGGCGGTTCCTATCGTGAAGGTAGGAAGCGAGACGGATACACAAGAGCCGCAACCCACCAACAGCGGCACACACTGGCTTGCACTTAATGTCAGGCCCAGACTGGCGCAGCCGTCGATATTGAATTGACGTGTCTGGGTGTTGTAATCACCGCTTATTCCGCACTGCAGTAACGCGTCGGCATTCACCGAAGTACATGTTACAGGGCAGGAACCGCCCAAATAAGCATGTCCTTCCGCCAGAACGCCCATACCGAACGTCGTACCTTGCCCGAACAGCATATAAGCACGGGCATTGACACTCACATCCACGCCGGCCTGCACTGAGACAATGGCAAAATCATAGTTGATCTTCGGTAAGATCTGTTTGGTCAGCCCTGCCGACAGGAAAAACCCGTTCAGGTTGGTTTTGAAACCGGCCGGCAAACAGCGGGCATCACCGATTTTTGAGGAGACATCAGGCGGCATGTTCATATAATTCCCGAAGAGACCGTATAAATTGGCGCCGCCAATGCCCGGGATATCTATCAGGCCGCTTGCAGTGAACAACCAGCCCCGGCTGTCCATCAGCGTGGTCACATTTCCCTGTAGCATCAATCCCGACAGATTCATATCCAAATCGGCGCTCCCGATAAACCGGGCGTTGGCCATATCATAGGTGATGGAGAGGCCGGGGAAAGAGGGAATGCCGTTTACCCGGATCTCCTGTCCGGTGGCCTGCACCGCCCCTTTCACCTCGAAATTCATTTTCTGTCCCGCGGCAACGCTGCCCATTCCCTTCACATCGCCCTCGAAGCGGAAGGTGTCCCATGCTTTGTTGGCGACCTGGATGCCGCCCACAAGATTCGCCAGTTCTTTTCCCCCTTCTCCCATCGGCAATTTCTGGCCCGGGTCGAGGTCTATCTTAGTCGACTGGGGTGTATGACGCATGGTCACATTCAGCAACGGCAGATTGCCCGGCTCATGTACTGTTCCCTTGGCGATGAACAGCCTGTCAGAGAGGGTATAATCGTGCGTGAGGTCATAGCGTACATTATGACGGGTAAAAGCGAATGCCTCCATATCCATCATTTTAAACGCAAGGTTGTTGCCTTCCCTATAAAAGCCCATGGCGCCGCCCGGCCTTTCATATTCGGGGATACCGAAATCATACGTGCCCATCAGTTTCAACGACGACGTGGTCACATACATGTAAGTGGACGGGAAAGGGGTGAAGTCAACGAGATCGAACAGGCGGAATTTGCGGCTGTTCAGCACGAAATAACTTTCACCTTCACTGTTCAAATCCACCGATATAAATTCCACCTTATCGGCAGGATGTACGCCCGGCAAGCCTTGCAGGGTCGCCACCGTGGTTTGTCCTGCCGGGGGCGTGGCATAGAGCGACCAGCCCGAAACACCATCGTGAAGGTATTTATAGGTCAACCCTTTGTTGTCGGTCGCGATATTGACATCTTTTACTCCTAAGAGTTTTAGCTTATCCAAGTGGACGATCGCCTTACTCGTTTCGAGCGACGAGGAGGTGAATTTCAGGTTTTCAATCGGCACATCCAGACCCGCCGACAGGGTGGCGTCGTTTACTTTCACACCCTCATTGGTGATTTCCCACTGTTTGCACCGGAGTGTCCACTGTCCCATTTTCACATCAAATGGTTGAGTATTAGTCTTTATACCATCCTTTGTTAATTGGATGGCTCCGGCATCTATCTCAAAGTGGGAAGGATTCAGGGTGGTAATCGCGGCTTTCAACCGTGTCTGAAGCGTTAAACCGGCTGATTTGCTGAAGAACGATTTATCAGGTTGTGCCACCGCTTTGTCGGGAAATCCGTCGATACTGTATGTCAGGCTTTGATTGACGCCATCGGAGAGATAGAAGTTGTTGCCATTGGGCGCGCTGATACTCTCGTCACTCTTGAAAACAGCCATCCGCGTATTTATACTGCCGGGTTCCCGCGTGAGATACAAATCGGGCAACGAATAACCGTAACCACCAAAATTGGCGCTCAAATCAGCCTCTCCGCCGTATATCTGCACAGTGGCTTGCATTTCGCCCTTCGCCGGATGATTGTCCCGAAGGTCGAAACTCAACCCGGAAACATCGTCGGTAAGAATGGCTTTATAATCATCCATCTCAACGGTTATCTTATTCTTATCCGTCACAAAAGGCAGGGTTGACGGTATGAGTAGAAAATTTTCGGCCTCATTCTGCACTTCGCTCTTTCTGACACTGATATCTACAATATCAATGGTTTGTTCTTTGAAATGACTGTTTGCCGGAAGCGTAATAGTACCCGTCAACAGGTAACTGCCATCGGGTTGTTCCTTCCGTCTCGAAGCACTAAACGGAAATCCCATCAATCTGCTCACATCCGCCCCGTCGATGGTTTGCATGTGGAAATCCTCGATATGACACGCTGCGCCTTTTTTTGTAAGCTCATACTTATCATCATAATGACCCACATAATTGCTACCTGCCTTATTGGTGCTGACCTGCAATGTAAACTGCTTGTTGACGGGCAGGTTCCGGAGCCTGTAATTACCGTAGGCATCGGTTTTCGCCTTTATGGTATAATCCCCTTCCCGTATGGTGGCAGTAACATCAATGCCTGCCAATGGTTCATGATCAGTTTCTCCCAGATAAACCTTGCCCGACAGGCATCCTCCTTCGGGAAGGTCAACCTGCAACCTTTCTCCCATCAACTCACCCGAATAAGGAATGGTCACGGTTCTTATTGCCATGGGATAGTTTTCCTGCGATTCGGGATGGTTGGAAATCACCACCTTGAAATCGTTGTGATCTTCACTTCCACTGACAAACTCGAAATCAACATATCCATCGTTGGTGGTAACATAGCTGAGAGGTTCCTTATTATTCGTCGCATCGATGATGATTGAATTGATAAGATCGGTTTCCTGTTTTTTCCACTCGAAAGGAGTTGACCGGGCAGAAACAGCCGCCATTTGATTCGCCACCACGCCGGTTGTGATGGTAACCTGTTGAGATATGGGTTGCGACGATTGCGATGACGGCAACGACTTCGGCACCAGTTTCGGACCTGTCGGTATATCGGGCAGGGTTACGGCCCTGCCGGTAAGCCCGGGGCGAATGCCATCACGAGATTCCGAATCTACCAAAACACCGGGCAGGGTTACGACGATACCCTCTTTCGGCTTGCCATCCGACCAGACCTCTACCCGTAGGCGGCGGGCTTTTAAGAACAGTTCGAAGTTAAGGCCATTTTTATCTTTATCGATGGTTGTGGTAACGGTATCCGTCATATACCCATCTTTTGAAATGACGATCTTACGCGGGGTGTCTAATTTCCGCAGCTCCATCCGAAATCTCCCGTCGTTGCCGGTAGTGGTGGCTTTCGCCGTTTCACCTAAGACTTCTATAAATGCGCCAGACAGCGGTTTATTCGTTCCGCCTTCATATATTGTGCCTTCAAAGAGCGCGCCATACCGCATCAAAATGGGCATTTCAAACTTTTCACCGTAGTAGAGCGGTTTCCCCTCTTTTACGATAAAAGTGGTATCGGCAAAACCGGGCGACTTCACGGTCACAATACGTTTAGGACCCACAATTGGTCCCCCTTCACTCTCTTTGCCCTGTTTCAATTGCATTAGCACAGGCAGGTATTTCAATTCGTAGGTTCCCGAGTCTTTGAGACAAAAGGTTGTCTGTCGTGTTTCATTAGCGGTAATTAATTGACCTACATCAAAAGTACCCGTCTGATTGGGTTTGTACAGATAGTACCCTGACTCGTATTCCTCTTTCAGTGTCACTTGTGTTTGTGGATGGCTGATTTGCCTGTTGCCGGCTTTTTCCGTCAGGATAATACGCAGCGTGGGGAATTTAGCCGGCATGGAGAGCGTCATTCTGACCGGTCTATGATTGCCCACGGCATCATTACCTGAGAAAAATGAATTTGCCGATTTTACCATTAATAGGTTCGAATAGGGATAGGGGTTAACCATGCCACCTGACACATTATCAATCAATGCTTTAAAATCAACAAGCCGGGCTGCATCAGATTCATAATTATAATTTCCCTTATCATTCCTGATGTAGATATAATATTGATACAAGGAGTTATCGCTGAGCACCAACGACTTTATCTCGGCTACGCCCTCTTTATTGGTGAGGCCCTTGCCTACACATACCATATCCTGCATTCCCTGTGCTTGGGGAGCCGGGAAGTTACCCGTTTTTTCGGGTGTGACATCGTTTTGTGGAAAAACGGGCGGATAAGCGAAATTGATCTTCCGGTAGACATATACATCCATATCGGGTAAGGTGAGGTCGCTATTGATGGTCGTAATATCTTTGGATAAACTTTGAACCGTGACATTCAGGTTTACCGTTTTGACCCACGAGATGACTTCACCTATCTCCTTGGTTTCACCGGCTTTCACTTCGAAAAAGTATTTCACGTCCTGATCGGGATTCAAATAATAGTCCGTATGTTCACCCTGGATCTCAATGGCATAAGCGAGGTATAGTTTGCACGCGTCAGCGCCGTGGCTTTCCGAAACGCTGCTTATGGAGCTGTTCTCCGGATTGGGTCCTCCCTTTTGAGGATCAAACGGCCAATCGGCTAATAAAATTTCGTTTTTGCTTCCAGACCTGTTATATTGAAGTATATGATAGACATCACAATCCGTATCTTCCAGCGGTTCTCCGCTACTGCCACTTAGGAATGTAAAAGAAAAATCGCCGTTGTTGTCGGTGGTGGTCACAGCGATCTGTTTTCCATCAATATACTTATCAGTCCATTTTTCTCGGCTCATTTTCTCATTGATTGTCCCGTCGGCATATTTTACAATGTATTTCGTTACCAGACGTATTTTGGCATTGCTCATCGGGTAAGTTTTGTTTTGTTCCTCGTGATAACTGTATTTCAGCGTTCCTTTCAATTGGGTCGGTTCGAAAAGCGGCGGTGTGGTAGTAATCGCCGGCATCGACAGTTGAAACTGAGGCAGACCGCCGCCCGAGGGTATGTCGCCGGGCAGGGTGCCGCTCATCGGTTTTTGCTCAGCCGGAGCATAGGTAAAAATATTCACCTCGCTGAACCCCTTGTTTTTGAATGGGGTTTTGCCTGTCGGGTCAATAGCCTCCACCACAAAGGCATACGTTTTTCCTTCGGTTAGTTGCGGGTTTGCGGTGGAATAGAGATAGACATTGCCGGTTACCGATGTTTCGAAAAAGACGGGATATCCTGCCGAACGTATTTTGTCCTGGTAATTCTCGTTCGGGCTGTTTAATTCGATGATTTTCAATTTGTATTGTGTGGCGACCGGGGCATTGGGCGGCCTTGTCCATGAAAATACCACGTTTTTGGTTTCATGTTCACGCAAAGAGGAATTGTTCATCGGCTGGATGATCATGGGCGCTTCCACCGAGGAGACATAAAAAGGATTGCTGCACGATGCGGTATAATATCTGTCCGTAGGATAATCAATCAGGTCGAAACAGATAGTGTAGCTACCTTCCGGTAGACCTTCCTGCATCACCTGTTCTCGTGTGACGCCCCTATACTCTAAGTGTCGTTCGTCGAATATCCGGAGAATATCACTATAAGTCAATATGTAAGGCTGAAAAAAATGTGAATCAGGCAATTGAACAGGGTTAATAACGATCGGCGCGGAGGGTTTATAATCGGCCTTAGTTCTGATGATAATAGATTCGTCGGCACTCACGATCATACCATGCAGGTAGATCTCGAACTTCGGATAATCGATCCCGTTCACGGTAATGATGCTGTTGATCTTGCCGGGCGAAGCGATATAATCCGACAATTTGTTGGAATAGGGCGGCAGCACCGAAACGGTTTGCGACAGTTGCGCTTTTGCACTCAGTATTGCCGTCAGGCTGAACAGGACGATCAATAACCGTCTAAAGTTTTGTGGTCTAAAAACTGAAAACATATCCTATATCTCCTCTTATTTCGTTAAATGATGGAACCGTTGATGATTCGCCGAATGAATTATTGATTATGTTGATATTCAGCGATAAAGCATGTTTGGGCAAAAAGCGGTAATTCCCGTTGAGCGCCATATTCAGTATTGTTCCCTTTTCGTTGTTTATATGATTCACCATAAGGGTATTATTCAGATTGAGCGACAGTTTGTCATTCAAAAGTGATTGGGCAAAATTCAATGAACCGCCCATGAGCCGGTTTTTGAAATTCTTGTTCGTCATATTGGTATAGTTCAACCCGGCAGAAATATTCAATTTCAATTGTAACAGTCCCAAATTATAGATCAGCATGGCGATTCGCGTATCGGTATCGGTCAGCTCTTCGGTAAGTTTGTTCTTGTCGTTCAATTTCATCAGGTTCAGATTTAGCATCACCATGTGCGACTGCATCCCGGTTATTTTCATAAAACGGGGCGTGAACGACAGGTTATGGTTCACCTGGTAAATTTTCAGGCTATCGCTTTCCGCTGTCTTGAACGCCCGCTGGTTGGTGGAGAAGTTGCTGTAGGAGGCGTCGAACGCCCAGTTTTGGTTGGGAGTGTATCCCCCATTCAAAGAACCGACCACCCGATGGGAACTATTTTTCTTGGCCCCATCCAAGTTATCGTGCTGGAAACCCAGCGAGCCACGCAAATTGATTTTATTTTCCATGAAAGCGGCGGTCTGGTTAAAAGTGACCAATTCCATGTCGTTATTGAAGAAATAGCTGCCCATCGACTGGAAATGGGGATCGATACGGCGGTACTCGATGCCGGAGACTATGTTGGGAGCGAACCGGTAGCTCAATCCGGTCTTTACCGCTTTATACGCGCCGCTTGTATAGTTCACGGCGATGAAGTGATCGGCAAAACGCAATATCCCGCTGCGGGTGGAATCCGGGGTTTCGAACTTCCGGTTAGCGGTAAAGACACTCACCGAGCCATCGAAATGAAACAACAACTGGGGCGTGATGCTGAATTTTGAGGTCAACCCGAAGACCACATTCTGCGCCGGCGTAGGGTCGTTCAACTTGGCCAAGCTATCGACAAAATTTTTCGGGTTATCGCCAATACGGAGCATGGATATGTCCACAAAACGGCTATCGGTACCATAACCGGCTTTCCACGCCCACCCGGTGCGCGTCATCTTGGGAATGGTATCGGCGTAGGCAAGATTGTAATCGGAATGTTGGTTAAACTTACCGTACATAGCGCCCAATCGCCATTTGCCGGGTTTTGCCTCTACGCCTGCCCCCAGGAAAGTGTGGCCGTTGAGGGTGAATTCCGAAAAGGAGAGGTTGCGGTATCCCAAGTGCACCGTCAGCCACTTGTAGGCAGGGCTGATGCCAAACTGGTTGAAGGAGTGGCTGAAACCCGCCTTGTCGTTACTGTACCATGTAAAGGAGAAAGGCATGCTGATACCATATAGCGAGAGCGTGGCGTTGGCGTTGACGCCGTAAGCGAATGGCGTCTGCCTTGCCGGGATGGTAGATTCCGATATATGGTAAAAAGAGCTGTGCAACCCGATGTTCCCGGTGATTGAGACCGGCTTGGCGCTCTTTAAACTTTCCAGGTCCTGCGCGGGCAATGCCGACACGGCCATTCCCAGAAGGAGGATATAGAGGATTTTTTTCCCGGTAGCCATGACTATTTCTTCTTATAATGATATTTTATCTCAAGTGTGGGGCAGTATTTCACTTTACTACCTGTCTCATCGCCCGAAAAGATATTCCACATGGCGCTGCTGAGCGCTGTGAGAGGTTTCACGTTTTCGTCGGGAATAAACTGCAGACGGAACTGGAAGTGCTTCTCGTCGGGGTAATCGTTGACAAAACCGTTCAGTGGTTGGGTAACATTCAGCGCATGTTCTTTCAGCACGTTGTGCCCATCGTGCGCCATTACCCCGCAATCCGCTATGGGCGCCCTATCGTAGTCGCTTATATCCAGCGTGCCGTAATTGAGCAAATAACAGTTCACCGTACGAATACCCGACGCGTTAAACGGATTCATATTGGTATTGGATTCGTAGGTTCTCAACAGGGCCTCGTCAATGACCAACGTTTTGTCGGAGGAGGGGATAATGGAAGAGACGTCGAAGCTCAGGAAGCCGCGCATGGCAGAGCCGTTGCCGTCCCAACCTATGGTAATGGAATATCCCTGGACGCCAGGATAATAATCTTTCACTATGCGCGTCGGCGAATTGACGATAATGCCGTCGTTTGCGCCAACGGAAACAAATGTCTTGGTTTGTGAGATGGTAATACCGTCATCGTCATCTCCGCAAGCGGACAAAAGCAACAAGGCCGCCGCCAGTATAAACAGAAAAAAATGTTTTGTTTTCATCGCGTCAACTATTTATAGGGTTGAGTACAGATTTTGGCTCAAATATAGTGATACAAAAAACGCTTGTCAATCATATAAATATATGATTTTAAAAGGGAAGGGGAAGTAAGGAGAAAGGGGAAAGAAATGGAAAATGGAAAAGAGATAGGCGAAAAAAAAGGTGGAAAGTGAATTTTGCAGAAAAGCAGAGGAGGAAACAGCGATTTAACCCTCAGTCTCTTTTATTTGATGCGGAAAATTATTCTAAAAAAAGAGATTCTTTAACGAAAAAACAATATCTTTGTGATGAATACGCAGCGGCGTAACTTATTAGTTTAAAAACGAAAAGCGTTTTAGATATTATCCTCACTGTCAAATCTCACAAATTTTACAAAAGTATAGGGGTAATAGCAACAAAACGCCCTACGTCATTATATGGCGTGGGGCTGTTGCTTTACTATACTTTGGGCTTTGTGAGAGCCTGACAGTGGTGAGGTCTAACAGTTCCCACGCTTTTTTATTTATAATACCGAACTTGGGGAGACGGGGAGAAATTATTTTATTGTGAAAAAGGCAATTTATTTGTTATCGGTTTTTATTTTATTAGTTGTATTATGAAAACAAAAGAAATTATTTTTACTTTGCTGATCTTTTCATCTATTTTTGCTTTTTCCTGCAAAGATGAAGAGCCTGTTGTTTCAGTGACTAATGTAGCTATCAATAAAACAACACTAACATTGGTAGAAGGCGAAAAGGAAACTTTAAGGGCATCGGTTTTCCCTGAAAACGCAACCAATACAAGAGTAAAATGGAAATCTGCTAATTCTGCTATTGCCTTAGTTGATTTAGATGGAGAGGTAACTGCTCTTAAACCAGGAACGACATCTATAAGTGTAACAACTGAGGATGGAAATAAAAGTGCATCATGTAGCGTTACTGTTGAAGCGAAGAATATAGCAGTCAGCGGTGTGACGTTAAATAAAACATCGTTGACTATAGTTGAGGGTCAAAGTGAGGTCTTAACTGCCACTGTTTTACCTGAAGACGCAACTGATAAAACACTCAGCTGGGTTACAGATAATGAGTCAGTCGTAATTGTTGATTCCAATGGGAAAGTAACCGCTGTAAAAAAGGGCAGTGCAACCATCACAGTTGTAACGAAAGATGGAAATAAGAGTGCCACTTGTGAAGTAGTTGTTGAGCCGAAAATAGTTTCGGTTACCGGCGTTGAATTAGATAAAACATCTATTACTTTAACAGAAGGAGAAAGTGAAGCTTTAAATGTAACTGTATTGCCTGAAGATGCTTCTAATAAAAGTGTAACATGGAAATCATCTGCTCCTTCAATAGCTTCAGTAAACACTGAAGGTAAGATTACTGCACACAAAGAGGGTTCAACAACCATAACGGTTACAACAGATGACGGAGAGAAAATAGCATCATGTGAAGTCATAGTTAAAGCAATAGTTATTCCTGTAACTAATGTGGCTTTAAATATAGCTAATACAACTATAGAGGAGGGCGAAAGTTTAATACTGGAAGCAACCGTTTATCCGGAAAATGCAACTAACCAAACTATCACGTGGGAATCTTCAAACTCATCAGTTGCAGTGGTGGATTCTCATGGAAATGTTTCTGCTATTAAAGCTGGTAAAGCGATTATAAGTGTAATTACTGAAGATGAAAACAAAAAGGCATCCTGCGAAGTGACGGTTGAAGCTAAGCATGTTTCTGTTTCCGGAATTCGCTTAAACAAGACCTCTCTTGTACTTGTTGACGGTGATATTGAAACCCTAACAGCTACTGTACTTCCTGATGATGCAACCAATAAAGCAATAAGATGGACAAGTAGTAATAACGGAGTTGCAACAGTTGATGATGGCGTTATAACAACAATAGGCCCTGGTAATACATCAATAACAGTAACTACAGATGATGGGAATTTTAGTGCTACTTGTCTCTTAGAGGTCAAAAGAAATGAAGCAATTTCAAGATGGGACGGATATTCATATAGCCAGGCGTGGATTAACAGAGGTAGTGGTGGAATTTATCGCATTAAAAATGCTGCTGAGCTTGCAGGATTTTCTAAGTGTTTTTCTCAAGGATATTATTCCCATGGCAATTTTAATGGAGCTACAGTTTATCTTGACAGAGATATAGATCTTGGAGAATATGAATGGACACCTATCGGGACAATTACAGGCTATACATATTATAGTTTTGCCGGGACTTTTGATGGCAACAATCATAAAATTAAAGGTCTTAAAGTAACTAAACTAAATAGCAGTACATCTATTCAAGCTGCAGGTCTATTTGGTATTGGATTTACTGATGGATTTTCTGTTAAAAATGTTTCAGTTGAAGGTGAAATTATGGTTGATGCGACGTCAAATCTTATAGGAGTTCTATATGTGGGGGGAATAGTTGGTTTTGTTCAATCATCTTCTACAATTGAAAACTGTCATTCCAATGTGAATATTTATTCGAATGCAACAACTGGTAATAATATAAATGTTAAGTCAGGAGGGATTGTTGGACAAATATATTCCGATAAAACAGAGCCATTGAAAAAATGCTCTTCAAGAGGTGAGATCAGTGCTTCTCTAAACAGTTCAAATAGTGGCACGATTGGTGGTATTGTTGGACAAATAAGTAAAGGGAAACTTTCGGTCTGCTCCTCATCCAGCCGGATACATGTTACAGGAGGAAAATCAATTAATATTGGTGGTATTGCCGGAGCAACTTATGAAGTAAATAATGCCACAGATTTATTATATAGTGGTAGCATAAATGTGTATAGTGCTTATCATGCTTTTGTCGGAGGTTTAATTGGAATACCGTTCACCTCACTGGAACTTTCTAATAGTCTGATGATTGGAAATTATTACAAAACTGGTGGAACAGCTTATCTATCTGCGTTAGTAGGTACTGAGTCTGAATCGACAAGAGTAAACAACAGTTATTATAGAAGTGGATTAAATTCCGGAACTTCATATGGAACAGCAATTACAGAATCATCCTTAAAAAGTGGTTCGGTTATTCAGGGGTTTAGTACTTCCAACTGGAGATTCACGGTCGGATCTTATCCATATTTGCTATTCGATTAATCATCTAATAATCAGATATTTTTCACTCATACAAATAATAGTACATTATGAAGAAAGTGTTATTTTTATTAATTACATATGTTATTCTATCCGGATGTGGCAAAGATGATGCTCCCAGAGTTGTAACATCTATTTCTTTTGAAAAAAGTGAAGTGTCAATTAAAGTAAATGAAACTGAAACATTAAAAGTTATTCATTTACCTTCTGATCTTCCAGCTCCTTTCTATGATTGGAAATCTTCAAACAATGATGTAGCAACTATGATAAATGGGAAAGTGACCGGAATTTCAGTGGGTGAAGCAACAATAACCGCGATTGCAGTTGAGTTGGGATTAACTACTTCATGTAAAATCAAAGTAAATCCAGTTGAAGCCGAAGCCATAATATTAAACACAACAACTCATGAATTAAAAATTGGCGATGAGTTTCAGCTAACCGCCACGATTAAACCCGCAAATACGACAAATAAAGCAATTAAATGGGAATCGAATGATGAAAAAATCGTAACAGTTAATAATGGATTGGTCAAAGCGAGGGGTGTAGGTAAAGCTATAATTACCGTAACCTCTGGGGGAATATCTGTTTTATGTAATATAGAAGTTTCCCCGATCCATGTAACTGAAATTTCATTATCTCATGAAAATATTAAAATAGAGCTAGCAGATGAATTTAAACTTCAAGCGACCGTATATCCTGAAGATGCAACTAATCAGAAAATTATCTGGATTAGTTCAGATGAAAGAATAGCCAAAGTTAATGAGGAAGGGATAGTCTTGGGAATTAGTAAAGGGGTGGCGAAAATTACGGCTAAGGCTGAAGACGGAAATCATACAAAAGAATGTATAGTTGTAGTGACTGATATAAAAGTGAAAGGAGTGTCTGTCAATCATTCAAATTTAAAATTAGTAATTGAAGAAAGTAGAACTCTGTTGGCAATCATAAATCCCGATAATGCAGCCAATAAATCTGTAAAGTGGATATCAAGTAATCCCTCTGTTGCATCCATTGATCAAAATGGTAATTTATCAACCTTAAGCAATGGCAATACCATTATCACGGTAGAGACTGATGATGGAAAGTATAAAGCCTCTTGTAATGTTACGGTTTCATCATTAGATAAGCTCGTGACAGTCATTGCTCGTGGAAAAAATATACAGCAAACAACCTCTGGATTTAACATAATATTACATAGTCGTTTGATAAATCCAACAAGTAAACCAATTCAAATTCTATCTACTTTACTCATCAACCCCTTTGGAACAATATTACAAATTCAACCAGGTGGTTCTACCATTGTCGAAAATGGAAGCAACTATAATTCTTTCAATTTATTTTTTGAGGTTCAATATGATTTAGATGCGTTCTTTCAAACATTGTCGATGTATAAAGTTATTTATCAATTTGTCGCTGATGATAAATATTACCAAGTAGAACAATTTTTTGATGGAAGAACTTGGGTTTCTGACTTGCCTCATTTAGTGCCGTAGAAATAATTTTTGCATTATTTCCCTCATTTTTTATGCAGATTATGCTCACCAAGGAACATATTTTTGGTACTTAGGTGATGCCTTTTGGTCAAACAGTTTAATCAATTCCTCTTCTACAGCAGCTTTAATCAGTCTCGATACTGGCTGATGACGTTTCTGGCATATTAAACCTTTCACGAAGAGATAAATTTGTCAATGAAGAATCTTGAAGATACTGTACGCATTCATGCAGGTAACACGATCACATTCTATTATCAACACTCATGTTTGATAAATCTATTTTTGTGCGCAAGGTTACTTAGGTCAAATATATTTGCAGAAAAGTACTAAACACCCACCCACTAAAGTAGGTGGGTTGTACTTCGGCTAAAGCCGACTAAAGAATAAGCGGCTAAAGCCGGCGGTTTTAACCGCAACATTTGGAAATAAATATATTACTTTTGAGTTATGAAGGAAACTCAATATATGGATAAGATATCACAATTGCCTACTATCAATGATGTGCTTGATGAGAAATATGGCAAATTAGGAAAACAATCACGTGATAATTTTGATACAAAGGCACGTGCGTGGTATTATGCCGAACTATTGAAAGAGAAACTGATATGCAATTGTCCACTTTTTTAAGTATTTCCGATGCATTGGGTATTCGATTGGAATTACGCAGTATATAAAAGTAACTTATCGGCAAATTATGGGCAAGTAAATTCTACATTAGAAAATACCCTCTTCACTCCTGCCCGTTGAATCAAGAAACATCACATAATAAATGGGCATATAAGTAACCTTGCCTTTGGTGGTTACCTCCCTGTTATTGTTTATAATTAGTCTGTTTGTTGTTTAGTTTAAACCCAAACCCTAAATTTTTAGGTAATCGATATCTTCATCTGCTTGAGTAAGGTCTTGGTTGATTTGTTCATTTCAGAGATTACGAACTCCCCCGGAGCAAATTTGATTTGCTTGATGGA
>Ga0172382_10008627_pt1 | contig 14128 bp, 13 predicted proteins | sample Leawel138RmetaG_FD_122245 | JGI IMG/M metagenome (GOLD analysis project Ga0172382, IMG submission 122245) | Leachate microbial communities from a municipal landfill in Southern Ontario, Canada - Leachate well 138R metaG | ecosystem: Engineered > Solid waste > Landfill > Unclassified | place...
CCCAGGCCTACGTCAAGCGCGCCATCGACAGCTTCGGCGGCCTCGACGTCGTCCATGCCAACGCCGGGGTCAGCGGCGGCGACGTGCCCTTCGCCGAGCAGACCGTCGAGCTCTGGGAGCAGGTGCTGCGCGTCAACCTGATCGGCTGCTTCCTCGCGATCAAGTACGCCGGCGCCCACATGGTCGAGCAGGAGAAGGGCTCGATCATCTGCACCGCGTCGGTGGCCGGGCTCAAGGCCAACGCCGGCGGCAATCCCTATAGCGCGAGCAAGGCCGGGGTGATCAGCCTGGTGCAGACGGCGGCCAATTCCTTCTGGGGCTCCGGCGTGCGGGTCAACGCGATCTGCCCGGGCCTGATCGAGACCGGGATGACGAAGCCGGTGTTCGAGTACGCCCGCTCGCGCGGCACCGCCGACCGGCTGGGCCAGCTCAATCCGCTGCTGCGCTACGGCCTGCCCCACGAGATCGCCTACGCCGCGCTCTTCCTGGCGAGCGACGAGGCTTCCTACGTGAACGGGCAGGCGCTGCCGGTCGACGGCGGGCTGACCGCCTCCATGCCCTTCAAGCGCCGCCGAGCCTGATCCGGAGTCAAAATGGGGTCAGACACGATTTCACAGGTGAAATCGTGTCTGACCCCATTTTCAAAGGCTTCGAATTCGGCCGCAGGGCAAGGCGGGGCGCCGCAGACAGTACGGGTGTACGGCAAGTTGCCCCAACGCGGCCATGCGGCCGAATCCGGAGCCGCTTACCCGATGTGCTTGTGGAAGAAGGCCAGGCTGCGTTCGCGGGCCAGCTTCGCGGCCTCGGCGTTGTAGGAGGCGCGCATGTCGCAATTGAAGCCGTGGCCCGCGCCGGCGTAGAAATGCGTTTCGATGCCGGCGTGGCGGCCGGCGGCATCGCGGGCCTGCTCCGGCGTCGGCGAAGTGTCGAGTTCGCCGAAGTGGCATAGCAGCGGGCAGCGCGGCGCTTCGTCGGCAAAGTTCGGGATGCCGCCGCCGTAGTAGGCCACCGAGGCCGACAGGCCGTCGATGCGCGCGGCCCCGACCCAGGCGATGGTGCCGCCCCAGCAGTAGCCGACCAGGCCGACCCGCCCGGCGCTCGAGGCGTACTCGACCGCCGCCTCGGTGTCGCGGATGGCGTCGGCCATGTCGATACGGTTCATCAGCTCGATGCCGACCTTGATGTCCTCGGCTTCGTAGCCGGTTTCGAAGCCGCGCTGCACCCGGTCGAACAGTGCCGGCGCGATCGCGAGGAAGCCAGCGGCGGCGTAGTCGTCGGCTACCGCCCGGATATGTTCGTTGATGCCGAAGATCTCCGGCGCAATGACGATGGCGCCCTGCGCGGCATCCCTGGGCTCGGCGACGTAGGCGGCGAAGCGATGACCATCGGAAGCGGCGAGCTCGATCTGATTACCCATGGGCTGTCTCCTTGTCGGTGCTGCCTCGGGCATCCCGAGGACCACCCGATGGTAACGCCGACGCAGTCAGCCTGCCGTATCGAGCAGGATGGTCGCGAGATGCTCGATGTACGCGGGCAGTGCGACGTTGCCGCCGCTCACGACGACACCCACGCGCAGGCCGCGCGCATCGAGCGCCCCGGTCACCAGCGGCGCGGCGGCCAGGCAGCCGGTCGGCTCGACCACCAGCTTCATTTCTTCCGCGAAGAAACGCATCGTCTCGATGAGGGCGGCATCGCTCGCCGTCTCGATGGCGGCGACCCGCTCGCGGATCACCGGGAAGGTCAGCTGGCCCGGGGCCCGCGTCTGGGCGCCATCGGCGATGGTCCGTGGCACCTCGATCGAAACAATCTCGCCGCGCGCCAGCGACTGGCGCACATCGTCCCCATTGCTCGGCTCCACCCCGACGACGCGGCAGCCCGGCGAGAGGCCGTGGGCGGCGGTGGCGCAACCGGAGATCAGCCCGCCGCCGCCGACGCAGACCAGCAGCAGGTCGAGCTCGCCCACCTGCTCGATCAGCTCGAGTGCGACCGTGCCCTGGCCGGCCATCACCCGGGCATGATCGAAGGGCGGCACCAGGGCGAGGCCTTCCTGTTCGGCGAGCTGTCCGGCGATCGCCTCGCGATCCTCGCTGAAGCGGTCGTAGGCGATGATGCGCGCCCCCTGGGCGGCGGTGATGCGGGTCTTGATCTCCGGCGCATCGGCGGGCATCACGATCGTCGCCGGCATGTCGAGCCGCTTCGCGGCGAGCGCCACCGCGATCGCATGGTTGCCCGACGAGAACGCGACCACGCCGCGCCGACGCTGTTCGGCCGGCAGTTGCGACAGGGTATTGAATGCGCCACGGAACTTGAACGCGCCGCCATGCTGCAGGTTCTCGCACTTGAAGAAGACCTGCGCACCACAGCGGGCGTCGAGCGCCGGGCTGGCGAGCACGGGGGTGCGCACCGCATGGCCGGCGAGACGCTCGGCCGCGGCGGCGACATCATCGAAATCGATCGCGAGCCGGTCCTGTCCTGGGGCCGGCGCTCGGGCCTGCTGCTTCATGCTTCCCTTCCACTGCATCCATCGTTGCGGGACATGCCTGCCATCGCGGGCCTGCGCCAGCCCGCAGCCAAGCAAGTTCCGGCCCCGGCGCGCCGGTTGTACCATGTCCGGCCCGACCCACCCAATGCCGAGGAGCGCATCATGCAGGCAGGCGTCCATCGTACGCTGGCCCAGCCGCGTATCTACCAGGCGGTGCCGATGGCGGAGGCGATAGGCGCCGAGCTCGATACCTGCGGCGCCGAACGGGTCTTCGTGACCACCACCCGCTCGCTCACCGAGGGCCGGCTCGTCGCGACCGCGATCGATGCGCTCGGCGCCCGCTTTGCCGGCAAGTTCGACGCGATTCCGGCCCACAGCCCGCGCGAATCCGTGATTGCCGGCGCGAGCGCGCTTCGCGCCGCCGGCGCCGACCGGATCCTCGCGATCGGTGGCGGCTCGGTGATCGATGCCAGCAAGGTGATGCTGCAGGCGATCTGGTACGGCATCGACCAGGTCGAGGGGCTCGACGCCATCGTCAACGGCAGGCATGCGGGCGGCCGCCAGCCCGACGACTGGCAGCGCGACCCGCAGGCGCTGCGCATGATCGCGGTGCCGACCACCCTGTCGGCGGCCGAGTTCAGCCACCGGGCCGGCGTGACCGACACCTCGACCGGGCGCAAGCTCGGCTTCGTGCATCCGCTGTCGGCCCCCGAGGCCGTCATCCTCGATCCCGCCGCGACCCTCGATACCCCGATGCAGCTGCTGCTCTCGACCGGGGTGCGCTCGATCGACCATGCCGTCGAGCGCTGGTGCGCCGCCCGGACCGTGCCCTTCAGCGATGCCGTGGCGTACAAGGCGCTGGCCATGCTGCTCGACGCCCTGCCGCGCATCCATGCCGACCCGGCCGACCTCGAGGCCCGCCATGCGGCCCAGGTCGCGATGTGGTTGTCGATGCTGCCCGGCGCCACCGATGTGCCGATGGGCGCCAGCCACGGCATCGGCTACATCCTCGGCGGCGCCTATGGCGTGCCCCATGGCATCACCTCCTGCCTGATGCTGCCGGCGGTGCTGGAGTGGAACGTGTCGGTCAACGCGGTGCGCCAGCGGGCCATCGCCACCCTGCTGGGGGCAGCCGGCGAACCCGCCGGCCCCGCCTTGCGGGCATTCCTGGCCGCGCTCGGGCTGCCGACCCGGCTGCGCGAGATCGGCATCGAAGAGGAGCAGCTGCCGGCGATGGCCGCCCGCTACGACGGCACCGGCCCGATCCGGACCAACCCCCGGCCGGTCGCCGGGCCCGAGGATGTGCTCGAGATCCTGCAGCTGGCCTGGTGATGGAAACGACCCTGGCGGTCCTGCTCTGGATCGGCGTGGTGGTGCTGATCGTGGTCGGCCTGCTGGGCGCCGTCGTCCCAGTGCTGCCCGGCGCGGTGTTCGTGTTCGCCGGCATAGCGCTCGGCGCCTGGATCGACGATTTCAGCCGCGTGGGTGGCACCGTCGTCATCGTCGCCGGCATCCTGATGGGGCTTTCCTGGATCGTCGACTACCTCTCCGGTGTACTCGGCGCACAGCGGGTCGGCGCCAGCCGGCAGGCGATCATCGGCGCGCTGATCGGCACTGTCGCCGGCGTTTTCACCGGCCTGGTCGGCGTCCTGTTCCTGCCCCTGGTGGGGGCCGCGATCGGCGAATACATCGCTGTGCGCGACATGCCGCGTGCCGGCTCGGTGGGTGTCGCCACCTGGATCGGCATGATCATCGGCATCGCCGTGAAGATAGCGCTCAGCTTCATGATGATCGGCCTGTTCGTGTTCGCGCTGCTTTTCTAGCAAGGCTCGCCCGCGCCACGGCGACCCGGCCGTCCCATGCGTCTTCGGACCGGGTCTGGACCGATGCCGCCAGACTTGTTATGTTCCGCACGGTCACGGGTCGGGAGGGGGAGACAGGCGCATGCCGCATCAGGTCCTGGCGAGGCTTGTCGTTGCATTCGTCGCGATGCTCGTCGGCGCAATGGCCGCGTCGGCGCAGCCGCAGGGCGCCATGCGTGTCAAGTGGGTCGAGGTAATGGACCGCCAGGGCTTCGACAAGCCCCTGTCGGCGGGGTCCATACTCGTCCCGTTCCACTGGCAGACCGAAGGCGGTATCGTCTGGGACCCGTCGATCAAGTGCCATCTGGCGGGCTACAACTTCGCGTTCCATGCGTTTGCGCCCGACAGGGCGGCCGGCGCCAGCATCCTGCCCAGGGCCAGCTGGGCGGCCCACTATGGGCTAGCGGCCCCCGAGGGCAACGACTGCCCCGCGGCCGACCTGCGCACGGCCAGGGCTTTCCTGGAGTGGTATGTCGGTCGAGTCCTGCCAGGAGATCCCCGGGTGATCGATTTCCGGGCCAGGCCCGATCTGCTGCAGGGGGTGGCAGCGTCGGCATCGCGCACGCCGTTCGGCAATGGTGCCTACATGGAGACCGCGATCGACGCTGGCGAAGTACTGCTGGCCTTCACCGACAACGGGCGCGACATGCGCGGCGTGGTCACCGCAGTCGTCGAGCTCTGGCATGTGCATTTCCCCGGATCGCCCAGCATGATGGCGGGGGTGCCCGGCGTCCCCGACCAGAATGTGTTCGGCGGGGTCAGCATGCCGGTTTTCGGCGCTTTCGCACCCGCCGGCCAGCTCGATACACGCACCGCCGAGATGATCCGCAAGTCCCTACGGCCGGGCGCCGAATGGACTCGACGGATCGCCGAGCACCAGGCCGTGATCAATCGCCAGCAGCGACAGGGCGCCATCGACCGCCACAACATCCGCATGCGCTCGATCCGCGAGGTCAGCGGCATCATCAACGAGGGCTACAAGGGCCGGGTTGCCTCGCAGGAACGTGGCCAGCGCGAATTCATGGAAGCGATCCGGGGCGTCGAGACCTACAACGACCCCTATCACGGCGGCACGGTCGAACTCGACAACACCTATCGCAACGCCTGGCAGCTCAAGGATGGCTCCTATGTGCTGACCGATGACGACTCCTTCAATCCCTACGCCACGTTCGGCCTGGACGGGCAACGTCTCGAGGTGACACGATGAACGAAACCCTGATGTCCCGGCGCCTGGCGATCAGCGCGCTCGCCGGCTTGCTCATGGTCTGGGGGCACGCCGCCCAGGCCCAGCAATCCTTCGGCCAGGCAGACCGCACCGGTGGCGGCCTGGGGGGCTTCGGCCAAATGCCTGCGCCGCAGGGGCAGCCGGGCCAGTATGGGGCGCCGCCCCACGGGCAGGCACCGGGGCAGTATGGTGGGCCGCCACAGGGGCAGCCGGGCCAGTACGGGGCGCCGCCACAGGGTCAGGCGCCGGGGCAGTATGGTGGGCCGCCACACGGGCAGGCGCCGGGGCAGTACGGTGGGCCGCCACAGGGGCAGGGCCCGGGACAGTACGGCGGGCCGCCGCCGGGAATGCACGGTGGGCCGGGCGGCATGAACCCGCAGTTCACGCAGATGCTGGACCAGATGGCGCAGTTCGAGCGCCAGGATGCCGGCGTGCCCGCAAGCGACCAGCTGCACACCGGAGCGATGCACGGCCCGACGCCGGCCAGCATCCCGGGCGGGCAGATCATCACGACCAAGGGGCTCTTCGAGCTCATCCAGGGCCAGCAGACGCCATACATGCTGTTCGACGTGCTCGGCGGCGACGAAGTCCTGCCGGGCGCGGTCCCCGCGGTCCAGGCGTCGTCGCCAGGCAGCTTCGACGACGGAATCTCGAAACAGATGGGCCTGTACCTCGAGCAGGCGACACGGGGGAACAAGCAGATTCCGCTGATCTTCTACTGCGCTTCGGTCGAGTGCTGGATGTCGTATAACGCTGCGCTGCGCGCGATCAGGCTGGGCTATTCGAACGTGCTGTGGTACCGCGGCGGCATTGCGGCCTGGAAGCACGCCGGTGGGCCCACCATGCCTGCCGCGGGCGGCGCGCAGCCACAGGGTCGCTAGCCGAGGCCGTGCGCCGCGCGCGACGCGCGCAATGGCCGAAGCGGGCATGAATCCTGCTCCGGCTCCATCCGTCCCCGTACAGAAGGCACGCTGGAATCCGCATGGGATTCGAATGGCTGTCCGATCCGCAAGCCTGGGTCGCGCTCGCGACGCTCGCGGCGCTCGAGATCGTGCTCGGGATCGACAACATCATCTTCATCTCGATCCTGGTCGGGCGCCTGCCCGAGCACCAGCGCGCCCGCGGGCGCATCATCGGCCTGTCGCTGGCCATGATCATGCGGCTGCTGCTGCTGATGTCGATCGCCTGGATCATGCGGCTCACCACGCCTTTCTTCGAGTTGTTCGGCCAGCCGATTTCCGGCCGCGACCTGATCCTTGTCGGAGGCGGGCTGTTCCTGCTCTGGAAGGCGGTCCACGAGATCCATCATTCGCTCGAGGTGCCTGACGCCGATGAATCGAAGGCGCCGGCGGTGGCTACCTTCGGCGCGATCATGGTGCAGATCGCACTGATCGACATCGTCTTCTCGCTCGATTCGGTGATCACAGCCGTCGGGCTCGTCGAGCATGTCTCGATCATGGTGATCGCGATCGTCCTGTCGGTCATCATCATGATGATCGGCGCCCGGCCCATCGGCGAGTTCGTCGACCGGCATCCCACCGTCAAGATGCTGGCGCTCAGCTTCCTCGTCCTGGTCGGCGTGGTCCTGATCGCCGAAGGCTTCGGCCAGCACATTCCCAAGGGCTACATCTACTTCGCCATGGCCTTCTCGGTCGCGGTGGAAATGCTCAACATCCGGGCGCGCGCCAATCGCAAGCCGATGCGGCTGCACAAGGTGATTCGCGAGGGTGGCGGCAGCGTCGAGCCCTGAGAACCTGTGAACGAACCCCCCGCGCCCGCTCGTCACGCCATGGTGGCCCCGCTCATCGTTGCAAATGCTCGCCATGTCGCTCGACATGGCTGTGCTTTGCGCCTCGATCGGAACCCCCCTGGCGCGCCGCTCGGACGCGTTCGATTCATTCACAGGTTCTGAGGGCCCGCGCGCTTCAGCAGGCTTGCAGTCGTAGCCGCTGCACGAGGGCGGCGAGCCGGTCGTCGCGCACCCCGTGGCTGCGCAGCGCTTCCCAGGTGTTGATCGCGTAGTCGCGATTGGGGCCGCGGCGTCCGTGGCAGACGCCGACCTGCGCGAGGATCTCCTCGTCGGAGAGTAGGGCATAAGAGGGCAGCGAGCGGTCCGCGACGAAAGCGAGCGCTCGCACGCTGGGGCCGTGCGCAAGCTGTACCCGCAAAATCCGCGGCAGGTAGACGCGGTCCGATTCGGCCGGCATCTCGCGGGCATAGAGATGCTCGAGCGATTCCACGCGCCGGTCGGGATCGAGATGCTGGGCCATGCCCATGCAGCTGCCGCCGCGGTCCAGGCCCAGCACCAGCCCGGGCTGTTCGGGGGTGCCGCGATAGAGGGTGGAACGGATGCAGAAGGCCCGGTGGTAGCCATGGATCCGGCCCGGCTCGATCCGGGTGACGGCCATGTCGCCGGGATCCCAGATCAGCGAGCCATAGGCGAAGACCCAGTCGACATCGATCTCGGCCGGCGCCGGAATCCGGTTCGTCGTCTTCGCGGATGCTCCGCTCACCGGCTCTCAGGCGTCGCTGGTTTCGCCACTGGCGGCCTGCGTGGCCGCGGACTTGGCACTGGCCACCTTCTTCGCGGCGGCCTTTTTCGCAGCCGGTTTCTTCGCCGCCTTCTTCGCCGCGGGCTTCTTCGCGGCCTTGCCTTTCGCCCCGGCCTTCCCGGCGGCGGCTTCGCCGCCGGTCTCGGCACCGGCCTTCGCCTTCGTGTCGGCCTTCGCCTTGGCGGCGCCCTTCGCACCCGCCTTGGCGGGCCTCGGCTCGAACTCGAAGCCGACCTTGCCGTCCGGTCCGCGCACCAGGAACGCCTTGAACTTGCGCCGGGTCCGCATCGAGACGAAGCCCGGCAGCAGGTCGGTGCGGCCCTCGGCGAGCAGCTTGCGGACCTGCTCGGGTGCGATCTCCTGCTGCAGGATGATCTTGCCGGTCGAGAAGTCGCAGCTGCGTTGCGGGCCGACCGAGCGTTCGCAGACGTATTTCAGGCCGTGCTCGAAGACCCGCGCACCGCATTTCGGGCAGGCGCCCAAGGCCTCGGCTCCCGAAAAATCGACCGGCTCGGCGTCGTCGGCATCATCGTTCTGGCCGAAGTCGAACTCCAGCTTGTGCTCGGGGGTGATCTTCAGGATGGCGGCGAAAGGCCGGCCGATCCGGCTGCGAAAACCCTGCAGGGGGCCCAGCGTCTTTTCGGTGAGCAGGGTCTCGACCTCGTCGATCTCGAACTGCCGCCCGCCCGGGATCTTGGTGATCGAGAAATCGCAGTCCGGGCTGGTGCAGGCGAAACGCTTGTAGTTCTCCTTCACGACGCCACCGCATTTCGGACAGGGGGTCCGCAGGGTGGCGTAGTCACCGGGAACGGTGTCGGCGCCGTAGTTCTTGGCCCGCGCGACGATGCTGCGGGTCATCTCCTGGATCTCGCGCATGAATTCATCGCGATCGAGCTGGCCGTGTTCCATCTGGGCCAGCTTCTGCTCCCAGCCGCCAGTGAGCTCCGGCATCGTCAGCTCGGTGACCCCGAGGCCGCGCAGCAAGGTCATCAGCTGGGTCGCCTTGGCGGTCGGCAGGAGCTCGCGGCCCTCGCGCAGCAGGTAGTTCTCGGCGATCAGGCCCTCGATGATGGCCGCCCGGGTCGCCGGCGTGCCCAGGCCCTTCTCGGCCATGGCTTCGCGCAGCTCGTCGTCCTCGAGCAGCTTGCCCGCACCCTCCATCGCCGAAAGCAGCGTGGCTTCCGTGTATCGCGCCGGCGGCCGGGTGGCGAGGTCGCGGATCTCGATCTCATTGGTATGTGCGCGCTCACCTTCCGCCACGGCTACCAGGGTCTTGTCGTTTTCCTCGCCATCGGTGCTGCTCGCCGCTTTCTGGTAGATGGCCAGCCAGCCGGCGTTGACCATGACCCGGCCTTCGGTTTTGAATAAGTGAGTGGACACTTCCGTGATCCGGGTGGTAACCCGGAATTCCGCGGAAGGGTAGAAGATCGCGAGGAAGCGTCGCAGTACCAGGTCGTAGAGGCGGCTTTCCGCATCCGAGAGATTGCCCGGTGGCTGCAAGGTCGGGATGATGGCGAAGTGATCGGACACTTTCTTGTTGTTGAACACCCGCCGGTTCGGCCTGACCCAGCCTTCGCGCAGGATCTCGCTCGCGAAAGGGCCGATTCCGGGGGCGTTCGACAGCGCCTTCATGGTCTCGCGAACCGTGTCGATGTAGTCCTCGGGCAGGGCGCGGGAATCGGTCCGGGGATAGGTGAGTACCTTGTGACGCTCGTAGAGCGACTGCGCCAGGGCGAGCGTCGTCTTGGCCGAAAAGCCGAAGCGGGAGTTCGCCTCGCGCTGCAGGCTGGTCAGGTCGAACAGCAGCGGCGGCGCCTGGGTCGAGGGCTTGGTCTCCTCGGTGATCGAACCCGACTGGCCCTGGCAGGCCGCGGCGATCGCTTCGGCCTGGGCACGCTCCCAGATCCGCTCGGCCCGGCCTTCCGGATCATCGCCCTTGCGGAATTGCGCGTCGTACCAGCGCCCGGCATAGGGGCCGGCGGCGACGCCGAACTGGGCGTGGACTTCGTAATAGGGGCGCGAGACGAAGCGCTTGATCTTCTCCTCGCGTACCACCACGATCGCCAGGGTCGGGGTCTGGACCCGGCCGACGGTGGTCAGGTAGAAGCCGCCGTCGCGCGAATTGAAGGCGGTCATGGCGCGGGTGCCGTTGATGCCGACGAGCCAGTCGGCCTCGGAGCGGCAGCGGGCGGCGTCGGCCAGCGGCTGCATGTCGGAATCGTCGCGCAGCTTCTCGAAGGCTTCGCGAATCGCGCTCTGGGTCATCGACTGCAGCCAGAGCCTCTTGATCGGCTGCCTGGCCTTCGCGTCCTGGACGATCAGCCGGAAGATCAGCTCGCCCTCGCGGCCCGCGTCGCAGGCGTTGATCAGGGTCGTGACATCCTTGCGCCGGATCAGCCGGCGCAGCAGCTTGAGCCGTTCCTCGCCCTTCTTGATCGGGTTGAGATCGAAGTGCGGCGGAATCACCGGCAGGTTCGCGAAGGACCATTTCCCCCGCTTGACTTCGACATCGTCGGGCGCCTTGATCTCGAGCAGGTGGCCGACAGCGGACGACAGCACATAGTCGTCGGACTCGAAATAGTCGCCGTGGCGAGTGAAACCGCCGAGCGCCCGCGCGATGTCGGCGGCGACTGAGGGCTTCTCGGCGATGATCAGGGCTTTGCTCATGGGGCGGGGAACTCTTTGGAACGGGCGCCGGCGAATCGGCTGGCGGCCAGGTCGACCCCGGGTCGGACCCGGGGGCGGCCCATCATACGGGCCGGTCGACGCGGCGTGCAACTCGGGCCGACCGATCCGGCTGGCCGACCCCGGCGGCGAGGTGGTCGGGGCGGCAGCGCTGGTAGCGGCCGTCGGCGAGTCGTTCGACCCGCCCGGCCAGCTCGAGCTCGCACAGGGCGGCAAGCAGCGTCGACACCGCGAATCCCAGCCGCTGCGCGAGTTCGTCGAGGCTCGCGGGATGCCAGTCGAGGCCGGCGAGCGTGGCCGCGGCGGCCGGGCCACCGGTGTCTTCCTCGTGCGCCGCGGCCGCCGTCGGCCCGCCGGGGAAGCCCGGCATGGCCCCGCTCGCGGCCGGGGTTTGCGCGGCCATTGCCGCGCCGTCTTCCGGAGGGCGCGGCGCCACCGGGGGGCGGAGCGCCGCGGGGATCTCGTCGCGGATGTCGGCCAGCTCCTCGACCAGGCAGGCGCCCTGGCGGATCAGCCAGTGGCAGCCGTGCGAAAGGGGAGAGTGGACCGAGCCGGGAACCGCGAAGACCTCCCGCCCGAGATCGGCGGCCTGCCGCGCGGTGATCAACGAGCCGCTGCGCCGGGCCGCCTCGACCACCAGCACGCCCCGCGAATGCGCGGCGATCAGCCGGTTGCGCCGGGGGAAGTTCGACCGCAGGGCCGGCGTACCGAGCGGGAACTCGGAAACGATGGCGCCGGTGGCGGCGATCCGCGCGGCCAGCTCCCGGTGTCGCGCCGGGTAGACGAGGTCGAGCCCGGTACCCACGAAGGCGATCGTCCGGCCGTCGGCACCGAGGGCGCCGGCATGGGCGGCGGCGTCGATGCCCTGGGCGAGGCCGCTGGCGACGGCCCAGCCTTCGCCGACCAGGCCGGCGGCGAAATCCCTGGCGCTGCGCATGCCGCCGGCGCTCGCATGGCGCGAGCCGACGATCGCGATGGCCGGCGCGGCCAGGGCTTCGAGCCGGCCCTGCACCATGACGCAGGGCGGCGGATCGGCGAGGCACAGCCAGGTGGACGGGTAGGCCGGATCGTCGAGCCTGAGCAGCTGGCGGTCGGGTTCGGCCGCCAGCCAGGCGAGGCTGCGCGCCACCCGTTCCTCGCGCGCGGGATCGGCCGCGACGATGCGGGTCGCGATGTCGGCGCCGAGGATTGCGGCAAGGCGTGCGGTCGGGCTCGCCAGGATGTCCGAAGGCGCACCGATGGTGCGCAGCAGGTGCAGGATGCGGCCCGGGCCCAGCCCGTCAACGAGGGCGAGTCGCAGCCAGTCGGCTGCATCGGGGTCCGGTAGCCGGCGGCTTGTCGCGCGGGATGGACCTGGCCGCGCGGGCGCTGCCGGAGGGAGGGGGGCGGGGGTGGCTTCGGGCGGCATCGCGGGCGCCGGGGCGCCCGCGTGCGACGCGCCGGGAATCAGGGGTTGGCGACCACGTCGCCGACCGAGATCGGCTGCGACGCTTCCATCACCAGACCATAGGCGATGTTCTCGAAGGAACGGAAGACCATCAGATGGCCGACTCTTTCGTCGGGCAGGGTGATCTTCTCGTTGTTCTGCTCACGATCGACCACGGTGCGCCCGCGCAGGCGGATCTCGAGCACATGGCCTTCGTCGATGCCCGCGGCCAGGCCGCGGTTGATCGCGACCACGCTGTTGCGTCCGACCTGGGTGACCCCCCGGTAGACGTTCACGATCCTGCCCTCGATCTCGGCCTCGGGGGCCCGGGGCACGAAATTGAGCGGCCCGCCCTTGACCGCCGGCATCAGCCGGTCGCCGACGCCGACTTCCTCGGTGACGCTGGTCAGGCGCAGCGTCGCCGGATCACCGACCCGCTCGAGCTGCGCGCCGCCCACGAACAGCGCCTCGTAGGCGATCGGCTTGCGGGTATCGGGATCGAGGACCGGCTTGGCCCGGCGGTAGATATGCCACTCGGCCTGCGCTTCGTCCTCGATGCCGCGCACATAGGCGAGGTCGCCGCGGCCGAGGTAGACCCGGCCTTCCTGGGTCGCGATGATGCGCGGGTTGGTGGCGAGGTCGCTTTCCTCGACGATCAGGGGGCGGTTCAGGAAGGGCGCGATGGCGGCGGTATCCAGGGTCGGGACCGCATCGCGCTCCAGGGGTTCGGCGCGCACCATGGGTTGCAGCCTGACGGTGCCGCCACCGGCGCCCGCACCGCCGCCGCCATCGACATTCGAGCCGGTACCGATGTGCCGGGCGAGCCGCAGCCGCGGTTCGGCGCCACTGCGATCGAGCAGGACCACGTCGCCCGGATAGATCCAGTGCGGATCGCGGATCGACTCGCGGTTCAGGTCCCAGATCTCGGGCCAGCGCCAGGGTTTCTCGAGGAAGCGCCCGGAGATGTCCCAGAGGGTGTCGCCCTTGACCACGACGTAGCGCTCGGGCGCCTGCGGAGAGATTTCCAGCGGCGGAGTCGCCTGCTGGGCAGACACCGCCGCCGCGACGCTCAGTCCGGCGGCGGCGATAAACCGCATGATAAAATTGGTCATCTGCAACGAGTCCGTGGCGCCTAATCGGTTGAAGCGCTCGATTCGCCGCTTGATTCCTCGAATCCGCGCCCCATATTGCTTTTCGGGTGAGTGGATTGTGCCGAGCGCCGTCCGATACCGCAACGCGATCCACTGTCCATAACCTACCAGCGGTAGAAATCCACTGATGGCCGTACTCAAAATCCTTCGATATCCCGACGAGCGCCTGCACAAGGTGGCGCGTCCGGTCGAGCGGATCGACGAACGGATCCGCCAGCTGGTCGCCGACATGGCCGAGACCATGTACGAGGCGCCGGGCATCGGCCTGGCCGCCACCCAGGTCGACGTGCACGAGCGGGTGGTCGTCATCGATGTCTCCGAAGACCGCTCGAAGCTGCAGGTGTTCATCAATCCCGAGATCCTCGCCAGCAGCGACGACACCCAGCGCTACGAGGAAGGCTGCCTCTCGGTACCGGGCATCTACGAGGAAGTCGAACGCCCCGACCGGGTCACGGTTCGCGCGCTGGGCCTCGACGGCGAACCCTTCGTCCTCGAGGCCGAGGGCCTGCTCGCAGTCTGCATCCAGCACGAGATCGACCATCTCGACGGCCGCGTCTTCGTCCAGTACCTCTCCCGGCTCAAGCAGGGGCGCATCCGTAATCGCCTGCTCAAGCAGGACCGCGAAGTCGCCTGAGAGGAAATGGGGTCAGACACGATATTCGCATGCGAATATCGTGTCTGACCCCATTTCCCGGACCCCATTTCCGTGAGACTGATCTTCGCCGGCACGCCCGAGTTCGCCGCG
>Ga0172382_10008630_pt1 | contig 14125 bp, 12 predicted proteins | sample Leawel138RmetaG_FD_122245 | JGI IMG/M metagenome (GOLD analysis project Ga0172382, IMG submission 122245) | Leachate microbial communities from a municipal landfill in Southern Ontario, Canada - Leachate well 138R metaG | ecosystem: Engineered > Solid waste > Landfill > Unclassified | place...
CTAAGGCTATGGCTTAAGCCAATTTGCAGTGTGGCACGCTCTTCAATACTGAGTTCTGTATAGTTCATGACAATACCTTACCGGTTAGTGGCTAGGTGTTGCACTCAGAACTGGCCGCCAAGAGAATTAATAAATTTCAGGTTGTATTTTATCAGCGTTAGGGGATGGCATGAGCGTTACTCTTTTTAGAGCAGAAATTAATGGACTTCGTGCTATTGCAGTGATCTCTGTGGTGCTGTTTCATTTCGGTGTTTCTGGTTTCTCGGGTGGCTTTGTTGGTGTTGATATCTTCTTTGTCATTTCAGGATTCTTAATGACAACGATTGTTATAAGAGGCGTTAATAAAAACAATTTCAATTTTATTGATTTTTACTTAGCAAGAGCTCGGCGTATTATTCCTGCTTTGTTTTTTCTAGCTGTGGTGTTGCTTGTTATTGGTTGGTTCTACCTTTCTCCAGATGATTATTTTAATCTCGCCAAAGAAGCCGATCGATCGTTATTGTTTTTATCGAATAATTATTTTTTTAAGAAATCCGGCTATTTTGATCCGGATTCTCATGAACGCTTATTATTACATACATGGTCATTGTCGGTTGAGTGGCAGTTTTATATTTTATATCCTATTTTGTTGTTGTTTATTTCTAGGTTTAGTATTAGGTTGCTACCTCGCGTTATTTTTGCTTTATTTGCACTTTCGTTTTTTTATTCCGTTTATAAGAGTTGTGCAGATCCCAGTTATGCATTTTATATGCTGCCCTCCCGAGCCTGGGAAATGTTTTTAGGTGGGCTTGTATATTATGCTATTACTTATGAGCGTTATAAAATAAGAAAAGATTGGTGTGGCTATTTAGGATTGTTTTTTATTGCGCTCTCTATTTTTATCTATAGTCCTGCCACTGTTTGGCCAGGCGTTGCTGCATTATTACCAACGATAGGTACGGCATTAATTATTTATTCAGGTAAAGATACTTTTATCACCAGCAACTTTTTTTCTCAGCGACTGGGAGACTGGTCGTATTCGATATACCTTTGGCATTGGCCATTAGTTGTTGCTATCTTACTGTTTGATATCGAGCAGACGATTGTTGTTAATGTTTTTTTGATATCTTTATCTGTTGTTTTAGGGGCCTTATCTTATTTTTATATTGAGAATCCTACTAGAAGATATTTGACCTCTAATAATCGTTTCTTTGTGTTTCTATTAATTCTCATTCCTCTTGTGGCTGTCTTAGGCGCCGCGAAGGCGATCAGGTATAATAAAGGTGTTATTGATAGATTACCTGATGAAGTCTTTGCAGTTTTTAATCAAGCTAATAATAAGTTTCATGAGATGAAGCGCTGCCAAGATAAAAGAGATAAGAATGACTGTGTTTATGGGCAGGGTGAGTTAGACGTTATAGTTATTGGTGATAGTCATGCAATGGCTATCATCGGAAGTGTTGCGGGCACTTTAGAGGAGTCTCGAGTTTTAGACTGGACCCAAAGTGGATGTCCGACAATTAATAATATTAAAGCAACCGGAAGCAAACCAACACGGTGCAATGATTTTTTATCACCAAGATTAAATAAATTGTCTGAATATTCAGATATGCCTATTTTAGTCGCGAACAGATTTTCAGCTCACTTTCTTGGCCCTAATGAAAAAACAGAAATAGTGGAATCGCCAGGACTGTATTTAACCCAACCCTATAATGGCTTTTCAACACCCTATATTGCTGAAATGTATAGTGGTTATGTTGAAACACTGTGTGCTTTAGCAGAAAATAACGCTGTTTATGTGCTAAAGCCTATACCTGAGCTTCAGCTGAATGTTCCTAACATTATGGGGCGCACGCTTCTTGTCAGTGGCGAGCAGAAAAGAATTTCTATTAGCTTGGCTGAGTATAAAGAGCGCAATCAAGTGGCGCTGCGCCTCTTGGATGAGGTCGCGAGCACCTGCAATATCACCTTGCTCGATCCCATACCTTATCTGTGTGATGGCGAGCGCTGTTACGGGGATCTTGATGGTTTACCAATATTCTATGATGATGATCATTTGAATATGCGTGGGGCAGATTTGCTTAAGCCGCTATTTAAAAAAGTGTTGTTAAATGAGTAGCGCTGGAAACAACTGAGTGGATTTTAATTTGTAGTTTTAATTTAGGTTAAGCCTATTTTAAAATTGTATTGAGCCACTCTTTATCTGCTGCATCCTTGGTCATGTGCACAAGGTTTCTCTCTCGTTGCCATTTACTCAATGGGCGACTTTGAGTTTTTAGATCGGAGATGTCGATTAGGCCGATTTCACCTTGCGGAGTGAGAACGACGTTGCCGAGATGGATGGAGCGAAAGTAAACGCCAAGATTATGAATATGTGTGACAAATGAGGCAAAGCGCTCAAGTAGATCATCCGGGTATTCGGCTTCGCCATCACGCACTTGACGCAAGGTTAGTCCGGGTAACGGATGATAATGCACGGCATCGCGCTCAATACTGGGGATGCGGTAGACCTGAATGATTTTCGGGCAGGGAATACCTAATTCTTCCAGTTTTTTTGCATTATCGGCAAAACGCTGAGCATAAGGCCAGATTGCTGCTGAGGTAATTAAACGCTTACGACGAAACAGTTTTAAAAACGTGCCGTCTTCTAAAATTAGCACTTTATCGCCAAAACCATCTTGCTCAATCACCTTACAGTTCTCGCGCAGGGCTAAATAGTCGTTATGGTCGAGCTTTTGCATGCAATGGCCTTAAATAGTTGAACGGAGAATCTTACCTGAAACAGCCCTATTGGGCATCTTTGAGTGCGCGTAACATGATGTTCAATTCGCTTTTCCAGTCGCTTTGCGCAATCTTGAGTTGCTGAGAGATTTTACTGTTATCTAGCACCGAGTAAGCAGGACGCTGCGCCGGCGTAGGGTAGTCGCTGGTGTTGATTGGCTTTAGTGTAGGGCTGCGTTCAATTAATTTGAGTGCAGAGGCTTGAGTGAAAATCTCGTTAGCAAAGTCGTACCAACTGCAGGTCGGTGCGCCGCTGAAATGGTAGGTCCCCCAAATACTGTTACCGCTGTTCTTATACTGCTCAGCAATCTGCCATAGAGCGTGTGCGATGCTGCGTGCTGAAGTGGGGCCGCCGACTTGATCGCTAACAATGCTGAGGGCATCCCTTTCTTGACCAAGGCGTAACATGGTTTTGACAAAGTTGTTGCCGTGTAGGCCGAATACCCAGCTGGTGCGCAAGATAATATGGCGTTTGCAGAAGGTATTAATCGCTTGTTCCCCAAGCCATTTGCTTGCGCCGTATACGCTGCTGGGTGCCGGTGCGTCTTCTTCTGTATAAGGCTTAGAGTGTTGGCCAGCAAAGACATAGTCAGTAGAAATATGCAGCAGTGGGCAATCTACTTGCTGTGCTGCTTTCGCTAAATTCTCAGCGCCGAGATGATTGACTGCATGGGCACGCTGGCTATCAGTTTCTGCTTTATCCACTGCAGTATAGGCGGCAGCGTTAATAATGAGTTGTGGTTGTAAGGACTGCACTACAGCTATAACTTGTTGCGCATCGCTAATATCCAGCTCACTAGAACCGAAGCCAGATACCTGCCAATCGTGTGGCGCATAGTGCATCAGTTCCTGACCCACTTGTCCCCGCGCCCCGGTAATTAAAACTCGCATAATAGCCTAACCTCTAAGAGTCATCTGATGAGCGCTGATCACTCAATTCAGTGGATAAAAGATAAAGCAGTTTATCAGAACTGATGTTGCGCTGGGTTAGCTTCACCCTCGATCGGCGCAAAGCCTTGCGGTGGGCTGTGCTAGAATTACCTTTTTATTGTGCGGCAGTGGAGCCACTGGGATTATGTTGAGCTATTTTCGTCTGTACCGTGAGCGTGGCTGGCATCCCATCAGTGCTGAAGAGTATCGTGCGGCGTGGTTACGTTGGGGCGGTAGTGTAGCAACGCATCCTGATGTGGTTGAACGCTTATCTGATTTAGCGGGAGTTGCTGTACGTTATCTAGGCTGCTCTGAAAATGGCGAATTACAGGCGGCGATACCGACGTGGGGGCGGCATTTGGCTTTGGCTAAAGAGGTACTCAAACAACAAAAAAAGCGCGGTGTGTTTGACTTAGGTAATGCTGAAATTATTCTTCCGCAAGCCTCTGCTGGTGTGATTGCTTTGCGGCATAAAGCACAGTATGTGTCTGAGCTACATGCGCAGCGTATCTCTACGCTTAAAGAACAAAAAGAAGGTCTAGCATTGGCTCGTGAGCCTGAGCAATACAGTAAAAAGTTTCGTTATAACCAGCGTCGTGAACAGCGTCTATTAGAAGAGCAGGGCGGCGTGATCATTGCTGTGGACAGTCTGTCAGCGACAGAGCAAGCACAGATCTATACCGCATTATTTGAGAAACGCTGGGGCTTTGCGGTACCGGGTAAAGAGTATCTGGCAGAGGTCTTTAGCCTGCTAAGCGAGTTTATGACCGGCAGCTTTATTACTATTAATGATGTGCCGGTGGCGTTTCAAGTGTTGTATCGCGTCGCAGCGCCAGACTGGATCAGTCTTGAATACATCAATGGTGGCGTCGATACTGACTACAATTCACTCAGTCCGGGCAGTGTCTTAAGTTTTGTCAATACACAAAATGAGTGGCAGCATGCGCGCGAGTTAGCTAAGCCTCTGCGCTATTCTTTCGGCCGTGCGGATCGTGAATATAAAGACCGTTGGTGCAATCGAGTTGCCGTGTATAAGGTGTCCTAATGTCAGTACGTAAGCAGCAGTTACTGAAACAACATCGTCGCACTAAGCGCATTGTCATGCTGGCTATATTAACCGGACTGGTTGTGCTGGGTTTTGCTGCGCCACTTTGGCTGTTGCCGCTAGCGTTATTGCTGCTCTGGATTGGGCATGAAGCGTGGTTTGCTGATCATTTGTTTTACTCCCCGCAAGATGACTATCAGTACCGTTTTCCAGAATCGATTCAGCCCATTAAGCTGACTACGTTAAATGGCCGCTGGCAGTTGGCCGCTGAACTCTTACCACCAGCGCAGCACGCAACAGTCATGGCTAAGGTGCAAATGACCAGTACTTGGCTCGGGCGTTGGTTTGATCCGAGTATCTGTGTTGGCAATGATCAGCAAACTTTTGAGCGTGGTGCGCAAGGTCTGCGTTATCTTAATCTGACCGGGCAGACTGATGCGTTAGTCGCTGAAGGCTTAGCCATACGCGGCCGTTTTTGTACTGTTGCGACAGCTGTAGAGCTGTATGTTTTTACTCCATCCAGCCCACTGACTGACAATATAATGATTCTCGCACCGCATGCCGATGATGCTGAGTTGGCCGCTTTTGGACTGTATAGCAGTGCTAAAAATGTCAGCATTGTGACGCTGACTCAGGGTGAAATCGAAGCTGAATATTATCAACGCCTCGGCTTATCACCGCAGCAGGCCGCGCAGCTAAAAGGCCGTTTGCGTACGTGGGATAGTATGGCGATTGCGCTGTGGGGCGGAGTGCCGCAAGCCAACTGTGTGCAATTAGGGTATTACTGCATGCAATTAGCGAAGATGGCCAAGCAGCCTGATCTGCCGTTTGCTTCTAAGCAATCGGGTGAGACTGATATTCGTAATGCGCGTCAGCATAATGCGATCGCGTTACCTGCAGATAGCAACGGCTTGCCCACTTGGCAGAATCTAGTGGCTGATCTGGCGGCCTGCTTAATCCATTTCAAGCCAGATGTAGTGGTGATGCCGCACCCAGAGATTGACCCGCATGCGGATCATATTGCGACCACGCAAGCGTTATTTCAGGCATTAGAGCAGAGTGACTGGCGACCGCAGCGTTTGTTTCTGTATGCCAACCATCTTCACGATAATGACCGCTGGCCGATGGGCAATGCCAATACTGGTGTGGCGCTGCCACCAGCGATGCTTGAATTGCCTGCCGATCAGCTGTTTAGCTATGTCCTCAGTGAGCAGCAGCAGCTAGATAAAGCTATGGCCTTACTGATGCAACATGATTTACAGCCACCACCGCCGTTTAAAAAACGTTTGCGTCGGATGATTCAGCAGCTGTTAACCGGACGCCGTTGGCCGAAGACCGGTGACAATGAGTTTTTGCGCAAAGCCGTGCGCAAGCATGAATTGTTTTGGGTGCGAGAGTTGTAAGTCGTCAGTGTATGCGATGTGGTGATTACACTGTGCTGCGCAGTTGCTGCAGTAACTGGCCACTAAAGCCTAGCTGATCCAGCCAGTACGCTTGATGAATTAAAATAATCAACCAAAATACGCCTTGGTATGAGGCTTTTTGGGTTTTGTGGCGCAGCAGTTGTTGCGCTAAGAGAGCACCAGGCCAGCCGCCGAGCAACTCCACGGTATGCAGTTGTTTTTCAGGCGTACGCCATTCTCCGTTTTGCGCATTTTGCTTGTCGTGCCAGTACTGAAAAATACTGAGCATGCTCATGCCCGCGTAAACCAGTAAAGGCCAGAATGTACCGTTGCGCTCAAAGAGTTGCCAAGCACCCATCAGTGGTGCTGCGCAGACACCAGTCAGTAGGATCAATGTGCGCTTGATATTAGGCTGTGCTTGACGTCGTGGCCGGTAAGTAGCCTGATTAGGTTGCGATGCCGTTGTAGGCTTACGGCGTATCGCTGGGCGATCAATACTGAGTGCCGCACCGCGCATATGCACGGCACGTAAACGGCCTTTTTTATCTTTACCGGCAACGAAGAAAACTGTTTCGCCTTGCTGTGGACGCTGTTCGCCGCGCACACTGGAAATATGCACAAAGTAATCGCCATCAGCGCCCCGAATAAAGCCAAAACCTTTGTCGTCATCCCAGCTGCGTAATACGCCTTGTTGTTCCATTTTTGCGACCTTAATCAACCACGCCAGTCACGCGGACGCGACGGCTCACAGCCGGCGCCGCAACCTCTGCGGTACTCGCGATATGTTCGGCATAGTACTGATCAATCCAATTTTTTAAGGCGATTAGTAAACCTAAAACTAAAAACGCACCCGGTGGCAAAATAGCCAGTAAAAAGCCTTTGTAGTCTTCAAACACAACAATTTGCCAGTGTTCAGCAATGCTGCCAAATAATAAATGCATATTAGTAAACAGCATACCAGTCCCCAGCAATTCACGGGTTGCACCGATGGCGACCAGCACCAAGGTAAACCCTAAGCCCATCATCAAGCCATCGTAGCTGGAGCGCGCTATCGAGTTTTTTGCGGCAAAGGCTTCAGCGCGGCCAAGGATCACGCAGTTGGTGGTAATCAGAGGAATAAAGATGCCAAGGATTTGGAACAGCTCGTAGGTAAAGGCTTGCATCAGCAATTCAATGCAGGTGGTGAGTGCAGCGATAATCATTACAAAAACTGGCAAGCGCACGGCGTTAGTCACGGCGTTACGGATCAGTGATACTGCGGCATTGGAGCAAATCAGTACCAGAGCCGTGGCGATCCCTAAACCTAAGGCGTTCACTGTAGAGTTACTGGTACCGAGCAGTGGGCATAAACCGAGCAGTTGGACTAAGCCTGGGTTGTTTTTCCACAAACCATTAATAGTGATGTCGCGAAATGATGGGGTCATTGGCTCACCTCTGTTGTTTTTAAATGAGCAAATAATTCGACATGGTTTTGATCAAAATACTGTAAGGATTTGTGCACAGCAGTAACGACGGCACGAGGAGTGATAGTGGCGCCAGCAAACTGATCAAAATCCCCCTGATCTTTTTTCACCGCCCAGCCTCGCTCTTGTGGATTATTCAGACTTTTGCCATCAAAGCTTTTAATCCACTGGCTTTTCGCTAATTCAATTCGATCGCCTAAGCCTGGGGTTTCTTTGTGATGAATGACCCGCACTCCGCTGAGTGTGCCGTCGGCCATAATACCGACCAATAATTGGATGGTGCCACTGTAACCGTCGGGCGCATTGGCTTGCAGAATGACCGCGGCAGGTTGTCCTGCTACGCTGGCAATATACGCAGGAGTGTCGGTGCGGTGCCCTAGTAAAGATTCATTGAGGTAGATCACGCTATCAAGCAGCGCATTGTCATAGCTGTGCGCCGGCAAGATTTCACCCAGCGCGCGAATTTGTGCCGCACGCTCTTCTGTAGCAATGCGTGATGCAGTGGATTGTTGGGTGATCGCGACCACCGCTACGGTTACCGCAGCGAATAGCGCTAAGACCAAACTGTTTTTAATCACTGAACGACTGATTTCTGGCAGCATTTTTATTCTCCCGTCTTAAAGCCGCGCTTGGCTGTTTGGTGTCCATAGGTGCGTGGACGGGTAAAGTAATCAATCGTGGGTGCGCAGAGGTTCATCAGTAAGATGGCAAACGCGACACCGTCAGGATAGCCACCCCAAGCACGAATAATATAGATCAAGACGCCAACGCCGACGCCAAAGATCAAACGGCCTTGTACGCTGGTCGCACTACTGACAGGGTCAGTGACAATAAAAAAAGCGCCCAGCATGGTGGCGCCACTGAGTAGATGAAAGAGTGGCGAGCCGTGCGAGTCTGAGCCGCTGCCATTCCAAAAGACTAAGCTCATCATAAACAGTGCCGCGAGCATGCCCACAGGAGCGTGCCAGCTAAAGAGTTTTTTACGTAGTAAAAACAGGCCGCCCAGTAAAAATGAGAGGTTAACCCATTCGCTGCTGTAGCCGGCAAACAGCCCGAAGGCAGGGTTACTGTCCCAGAGTTCTTGTAAGGTTAGATTGGTGTTGGTTTTTAGGCTGTCGAGTACTGTGGCTTGGCTCCAGCCATCAGGTAAGACTTGGCCAAAAAATACATAGTGCAAACCAGCAGCAACATCGATGCTATGCGCGGCAGGCCACGCGGTCATCTCAACAGGGAAAGAAATCAATACCACCACATAACCCAGCATCGCGGGGTTAAATGGGTTCTGCCCCAGTCCACCAAATAACTGTTTGCCAAAGACCACAGCAAAGCCTGTGGCCACAGCGATTAACCACCACGGTGAGTAGGGTGGTAGTGCTAACGCTAAGAGCAGGCCGGTGACCAGCACGCTGCCATCTTTAAGGAAGAACGCAACAGGGCGTTGACGTAACGCGAGAATGGCCGCTTCAAAGAGCAGAGCAAAACCGCAGGCTAAAGTAATATTAAGCAGTGGGCCAATACCAAAAAAATAGCTCAGCGCAAAAATGCCTGGCACAGTGGCGGCCATCACCAACAGCATAACGCGCTGTGTGCGATTGGCACCTTTGGCGTGTGGTGATGTAATGCGGGGCAGAGTCATCGGTGCTCCAAATGTACTGCTAAAGCTAGGCGTTATTAAACGCCCGCTTCGGATTGGTTAAGTTCAGCTAAGCTTTGCTCAGCTTGGGTCAGTTCTGTTTGTAGTGCCGCTAAAATCTCAACAGCGGCTTCAGCGCGTTCTGCTTTACGTAGCGCAGCACGCTTCATTGCGACTTCAATCTTGGCTTTTTTTAATGCGTGTTCAGCCGCGCTCAGTTCTGGCTTGGCCGCTTTTTCCACAGGCGCACTCGTCTCGGCTGTTACTGGTGCCGCCGCAGTCGCTGCGTCTAACGCATGCTTGGCTTGCTCTGCGCTGACGCGTAGCTGCTCAACCTGTGTTTGTAATTCTTCAGTATGATGAGTTGCTAACTGCTTCTCAGCTTTACGCAATGTGACTTGCGCCATACTGGCAGCAATTTTTAAGCGTTTTAGATCATCATCTGCCGGTTTGCTTGGCGCAGGAGTTGGTGTCGCTGCGTTGATTGCCGCTAGAGCTTGTTTGGCTTGTTCGGCAGTGATACGTAGCTGTTCGATTTGGATTTTGAGCTCTTCAGTATTATGCGTCTCTAACTGCTTTTCGGCTTTACGTAGTGCCACTTGCGCCATGCTGGCGGCAATTTTTAAGCGTTTCACATCGTCGTCTGCAGTGCTTGCTTGATGACCCGCTGCCTCCGCTTGCGCCGCTTTTTTCGCTTGCTCCGCTTTAGTCTTAGCTAAACGTTCAGCGCGAGCTTGGCGCTCAGCTTCTTTGCGTTCCTCTTCAAGACGTAAACGTTCTTGACGGAATTCAAAGCGCTCTTTGGCGTGTTCAGACTTGGCTTGTTTTTTCTCCAGTTCACGAATATCGGCTTTAGCAGCGCGATAATATTGCACTAAAGGAATGCTCGACGGGCAGACATAAGCGCAGGCGCCGCATTCAATGCAGTCAAACAAGTTGTGCGCTTGCAGTTGCGGATGGTCCCCACCGAGGGCATAAAAGTGCAATTGCTGAGGCAGTAAATGAGCTGGGCATACTTCAGCGCAGTCGCCGCAGCGAATGCAGGGCATCGCTGGTGGCGGTGCCGGTAACTCTTCCGCCGTTGCTGCTAATAAACAGTTGCTGGTTTTAATGATTGGCGCTGAGAGAGAGTTTAAGGTGAAGCCCATCATCGGACCGCCAGCAATCAACCGGCTCATCTTAGCCTGTTGTAGACCCGCAAATTCGAGCAGCTCAAGCACGGGTGTGCCGACTAAGCATTCAACATTCATCGGGGTTCGTAATGCTTGCCCTGTCAGCGTGGTAATCCGCGAAATAAGAGGCTTACCCTCAATGACGGCATCATGCACCGCGACAACCGTACCCACGTTTTGACACAAAATACCCAGCTGCGCAGGCAACTGCGCTGCCGGAACTTCTTTACCGGTGAGAATCTGGATCAGTTGCCGCTCACCGCCCGATGGATAGATCGTCGGAACGGCAACAACATAGTAATTACGTTGCTGTAACGCCTGACGTACGGAGGCAAGCGCTTCTGGTTTATTGTCTTCAATGGCAATCAGGACGTTTTCTGGCTGCAGAATATGCACCAAAATATCAATGCCCAGCATCAGCTGCGTGGCTTTCTCACGCATTAAAACATCATCAGCGGTGATGTAAGGTTCGCACTCAGTACCGTTGATAATCAGAGTTTTAATTGGTTGATCAGCTTTCGGCGACAGCTTAACCACGGTTGGAAAACCTGCACCACCTAAGCCGCTAATACCGGCTTGACGAATTTTCTCCAGTAGCTCAGCAGCAGTAGCCTCTTTAAAGTTTGCTAGAGGCTTAAGCGGACACCAGCGGTCTAAGCCATCGGTATCAATCACGATGGCGTCGAGCAGTTGGCCAGACGTATGCGGATAAGGTTGCGGGCCGATAAAGCTGACCGTGCCCGAACTGGGAGCATGCACCGCAGCGCTGATGAACGTGTTGGAATCAGCGATCAGTTGGCCTTTGAGTACGTCATCACCAACGCTGACCAGTGCTTGTGTGCTGCAACCTAAATGCTGCAACAATGGCACAATCAGCTGCTTAGCTAAGGGTGCGATTTGGATGGGTTGCTGATTAGACAGTGTTTTACATTCAGGTGGATGCACGCCGCCACGCAACGGATGAATAGGCCAAATATTCATTTTAAAGCCTCCCGATCAGTTGCAATCAACGTGCCGGGAGGTAAGGGATGCTCCCACTTCCAGCTTTGTAAGGTACCAGCAACCGGAATCATATCAATACAGTCCACAGGGCAAGGCTCAACGCAGAGATCGCAGCCCGTGCATTCGCTGACAATCACCGTATGCATCTGCTTGGCTGCGCCTAAAATGGCATCCACTGGGCAGGCCTGAATACATTTTGTGCAGCCAATGCACTCGGCTTCACGAATAAAGGCCACCATTTGTGGTTTTTCACCTTCGACGGCATCCAGAGGTTCTGGTTCGACATCGAGTAATTCAGCCAGCGCTTGAATAGTGGCTTCGCCACCGGGCGGGCATTTGTTGATTTTTTCCCCAGACGCAATGGCTTCTGCATAAGGCTTGCAACCTGGATAGCCGCACTGGCCGCATTGGGTTTGTGGTAGTAGTGCGTTAATTTGCTCGGCAATCGGGTTGCCTTCGACGCGAAAGCGCACGGCAGCAAAGCCTAAGATGGCACCGAAGACTAAGCTGAGTAAAACCAGCGCAGTGACTGCGATAAACACCATGCTCATAGCTTGATTAAACCACTAAAGCCCATAAAGGCTAACGACATAAGTCCAGCGGTCAGCATGCCAATCGCCGCACCTTGAAAGGGCTTAGGTACATCAGCGATAGCAATCCGCTCACGCATTGCTGCAAATAAAACCAGCACTAAAGAAAAACCAATGCCTGCGGCGAAACCATTAACGCTGGCTTGAATAAATGTATATTCGCTGCGATTAGCATTCAAGAGTGCGACACCGAGGACGATACAGTTGGTAGTGATCAAGGGTAAGAAAATACCGAGTACCCGATACAGCATCGGACTGGTTTTATTGACCACCATTTCAGTGAACTGCACCACCACCGCGATCACTAAAATAAAGCTGATGGTGCGTAAAAACTCTAAATCAAAAGGTTTGAGAATGTATTGCTGGACGAGATAGCTACAAATGGACGCTAAGGTCAGCACAAAGGTTGTTGCTAGCGATAAGCCAATAGCCGTTTCAACCTTTTTGGAGACCCCCATAAACGGGCACAGGCCGAGAAACTGAACCAATACAAAATTGTTTACCAAGATGGCACTGACCAAAATAAGTAAGAGTTCGCTCATAGGAGATCGTAGGGGCACAAGGCGTTGTTAATAAGATCCTTATTATCCTGCAGGTCGATATAGCGTACAAGTCGGATTCATGGCTTCTTTAAGTACTTTTTGATCTAAGTCTATGGTTTCTTGGCTGAAACGCTGAAAGTGGCAGTATTTTTCGTCAGTTATGTGACGTTATGCCACGTCTTGCAAGGATCAAGGCATAATGCCACTGGCTGGTTAATAAATACGCTAAGACACTGATATGTTTAATGGTAGTCTGGTTTTAAACTTGAATTGATACGCTGTCAAAGCTCTGTAAAGGAACACTCTATGCTGAATAAAATATCCCTCAAAGCGCGTCTTATAGTGCTAACAAGCATCGCTTTTTTACTTTTTGTGCTGGTTGGTACTGTGGGCTTGTTAGGGATCAGTACGTTGAATAAATCCTTAGAAAAGGTGTATCAGGAAAATATGGTTCCGGTGAAATTATTGGATAATATTTTTACCGATATTAATAGCACGCGCACTGAGTTGTTATTAGCCTTGCAGCATGCACCTGACTCACCTTTTGTAGATTTACATAACCATCCTTTAAGTCAGCATATTGATAATATTGAAAACAATCGTGCGCGTAATCAGCAGGCGTGGGGACAATTGGATGCATTCCAGTTTGCCAGCGCAGAAAAGCAGCAGCTAAAAGACTTACAAAATGATGTTAAAGCCTTGCGCGGACAAGTTGAGCCTGTATTACAAGCGATCAGTCAGCAGAATTTTTATTTAGCTAATCAATTGGTTTTAACCCAAGTGAACCCGGCAGTCGCTCAGGTGCGTGAGTCGATGATGCAACTCAGTGATCAGTTGATGAATCGTGCGCAAGAAGAATTTAATTTAGGTGAGCAGCGTTATCAACAAACGCTAACGTTATTTGCCTTTATTTTAATTATTGGCGGCTCGTTGATTGTGCTGCTGGCTGTGCGGGTTATTTCAAGCATTCAGAATGCGGTTAAGCTGTTGCGTGAGGCCTCGGAGAAAATTGCTGCAGGCGATACTCGCGTTCGAGTGACCTATCCTGGTAATGACGAGCTGCGTGCCGTAGCCCTCGCTTTCAATCATATGGGTGAGCGCTTTCAAACGGCATTGCATGATGTCGGTCGCTCAGCAGAGCAATTGGCCTCTGCCAGTGAAGAAACATCGGTGGTGACAGAAAACACCAGTGAAAGCATGCGTAAGCAGCAAAGCGAAATTTCTCAGGTAGCGACCGCGATGAATGAGATGCACGCAACGGCCAGTGAAGTGGCGCGTAGCGCAAGTCTGGCGGCAGAGGCTGCGCATTATGCTGACGAAGAAGCGGTGGTCGGGCGTGATGTCTCACTACAAACCATCGAAGCTATTGAGAGTTTAGCCTCAGCCGTTGAGCATGCTACTGCCGTGATTGAGTCGCTGGCGAAAGACAGTGAAGATATTGGTAGTGTATTAGATGTGATTCGTAGTATTGCTGATCAAACTAACCTATTGGCATTAAATGCTGCTATTGAAGCGGCGCGCGCGGGTGAGGCAGGGCGGGGCTTTGCCGTGGTCGCTGATGAGGTGCGTACCTTAGCGTTGCGTA
>Ga0172382_10008631_pt1 | contig 14124 bp, 9 predicted proteins | sample Leawel138RmetaG_FD_122245 | JGI IMG/M metagenome (GOLD analysis project Ga0172382, IMG submission 122245) | Leachate microbial communities from a municipal landfill in Southern Ontario, Canada - Leachate well 138R metaG | ecosystem: Engineered > Solid waste > Landfill > Unclassified | place...
AGATACAGGGTGTTTTTGCAGCAGCCCGGGACATCGGTGAATTACGACAGGCACAACAGGCCCTCCTGGAGTCCCTCGATGAGTTGGAAACGAGGAATATCCTGCTCCAGGAAGAGATCGCCGAGCGTGAAAAGGCTGAAGCGGAGACGCGCAGGGTTGAAGCCCAGCTGGCCCAGGCTCAGAGGATCGAGGCTCTCGACAGGTTTGCAGGGGGCATTGCCCACGATCTGAACAACATCCTCTACCCCATAATCATCAACACAGAAGAACTCCTTGCTGAAGAACGGGAGGGATCCGATCGCTATGAAATGCTTGATCAGACCTTGAAGGCGGCTTACCGACAGAGGGATCTCGTCAAGAAGATCCTCTCCTTCAGCAGGCGGAGTGAAAGGGCCAACAAGCCGGTAAGAGTCGGGGCACTTCTTGAAGAAACGCTCTCTTTCCTGCGTTCCTCTCTCCCCAGTACGATCAGCATACAGGAGAACGTCCATGTGCAGACCGATGTCGTCATGGGCGATCCGACACAGATCCAGCAGGTGATCGTGAATCTGTGCAAGAATGCAGCTGATGCCCTGGAGACAGGCAAGGGCGCCATAGAGATAGGGCTTACGAATGTCCGTATGAAACCTTTTTATAATTTTCAGGACATGGAATTAATAGACTATCTCAAGCTCACGGTCAAAGACACGGGCATGGGAATGAGCCATGAGGTGGCGGATCGGATTTTTGAGCCGTTCTTCACGAAAAAGGATGTCGGAAAGGGCACAGGCCTGGGGCTTCCTGTTGTTCACGGCATAGTAAAGAGCCACAGCGGGGCTGTTAGGGTCGAAAGCGAAGAGGGAAAGGGCTCTCTCTTTGCGGTCTATCTCCCTATAAGTCATGAAGAGCTTCCCCCTCACGCTTCTGATGCTGAAAGCACGCCATCAGTGCAGAACAAGGAGAGCATCCTCCTTGTCGATGACGAAGAGTTGATCCTTTCCAGCCTGCAAAAGACACTGAAGTTGTCCGGCTATCGGGTGACAGCGCTCCAGAATGGACAGGAAGCGCTCAAAGAGTTCAATGAGAATCCCGACAAATTTGATCTTGTCATCACCGATCTCACCATGCCTGGCATGACCGGTTTAGAACTCTCCCAAAAGCTCCAAGAAAAACGCCCCGGCCTCCCCATAATACTCTGTACCGGGTTCAATGATATCATAAGCCAGCAGGAAGCAAAGTCTTTCGGCATAAAGGAACTGCTCCTGAAACCAGCCGGCAGCAAAGATCTCAAAGATGCTATACGCCGGGCATTTGCGAACTGACATGGCTAACCGCTTCAATCAATCATGGCAAAGTATCAGGGTCCTCGTGCTACAAACGGCTGGAGAAGTAAAAAAGGATTTATGTCAGATCCTTGTCTTCCGGTAGCTGGTGGGAGTGGTACCTGTCCAGTTTTTGAAGGCATGGTAGAAATTTGCCACATCTTTGTAACCGAGCTTCACTGCAATGGTTTCTATGGGCAGGTCTGTTGAAGAGATGAGCTCGAGGGCCCTCTTTTTCCGGATGTCGTGTAAGAGGGATCTGAATGATATGCCTTCTGCGGCGAGGCGCCGCCTCAGGGTTCGGGTCGACATGTTCAGCCTGCGGGCCAGCTTGTCGAAACTGGGGGGCTCCTCATGCGGGAACAAAAGCTCCTGCTGTATCTTGTCCAGCGTGGATGTCTGCTCATGAAGCCGCGTGTAGGCCCGCTTGCAGTCTTTTTCATAGGTTTCCCTTGTCAGGGCATTGGCCAGGGGCATACGTTGAGACAGATAGCTTTTATCGAAAATCACCTGATGCCTGTCTGCATTGAATGTAATGGGACAATTGAAGATGTCCTGGTATGCCTTGGCGTATTCGGGCCGCGGGTATGTCAGCTTCAGCTCTTTCAGAATGAACGGAGTTCCCAGCATATTGCAAAACAAGGTATAGGCTGAAACCGTATCGCGCTCGCACAGGAAGCGCCTCAGATCGCCGAACACGATGAGCTCTTCGCAGCTCACGACGGCCAGGTCGTCTTTTACAGTGAGTTCGTATTTGCAATATGTCTGGGTGAGGTCGATATACTTGAACATCATGTGGATCGCATCGAGCATGGTGTCGCAGAACATCGACGGGATGGCGACCCTGGTCATGGCGCTGACATTGTGCAGCCTGCCTATCTCAAGCCCGATCTTCGGGTCCGGAATCAGGAAAACGGCCCTGCGGAAGATCTTGAGCTCTTCCTCGGGCGAGATGAACATTTCCGGGTCGCCCAGGTCGCTCGGGCTCAAAGTGCTTCCATACAGGAGAACCTCTGGCCCTATGTTGAATTTTTTCGCATATTCCACAAGGATGTTAAGGCTGTAAATGGAGCGCTTCAGGTTCAGGCGGTCTGTTGATTTGATATGAATCCTCCTGAGATCAGGAGGCTGGCTCATATGCACACTCCCCTCCCATCCGGTGCGCCTGCACTATCTTAAAAAACATCAAATCACCCCTCATGGGCTCAACTCGCACGATAGGGTCAGCTCAATGCTGTCATCATGTCTCTTGCATATGTTTCACGACAAGAATGATTGTATGATTGTAATATATAATCTATATACATAAAAATCTACATAAAAGAGAATATGATCCGAGGCCATTTACATTGTGATCAGCGGCCAACAGGACGGCCATACCGGCTTCCGAATATCAACCCACTGGGATGAGACCATCCAGAAACCCGTATCCAGCCTTGCTCTCGCAATACAACCCAGCATGTATGCACGGCAAGCTCGCGGCCGGCCGTCCCTTCATGACCGCTTTTCACAACTGAAATGTCTCCTGGTCGGATTGTTTGAATTCCTTCTTCCATCTATGCTCAGCCTCGGACCACTATGAAATGAACATATATTAATATGAAAATAAAATAATAAGATAATAAGACAATAATAGAAGGAGGGCTTATGTCTAGAGAACACGTGGCCGGGCTGTTTTGTGATGAGGTACAGGCAAAGTGTGAGCAGATGCCGGACTTCCCTGTGGTAATGTTCGAGAACGGAGAAAACCTGGCGGACGAGATGGTAACGTATGCCGACCTGTTCCTGAACGGGTGCAAGATCGCCAAGGCCCTCCAGGCGGCAGGCATCGGCAAGGGCGACCGCTTCAGTCTCGTCATGCGAAACCACCCTGAGTTCATCTATACCATGCTTGCAGCATCCATGACCGGATCCGTCGTCGTGCCCATCGATCCTCGGTCAAAAGGGAGCAAGCTCAGCTACCAGATCAAGGATTCAAACTCAAAGGGCATCATCTTCACCACAGAGTTCATGGATGAGGTGGAAAAATCCCTGGCCGAGGCCCCAGGGGTCAAGGTGGTGGGCGTTTCGTTCAAGGAAGGCTTCGATGTCCCCGTGCCCGACAGATACCCGTCTCTCAACGAGATCCTCGACGGTCCGGAAAAGGGACTCCCCGATAACCTGAACCGGGAGGTGAAGATACCCTTCGAGGTGATCTACACCTCCGGGACCACAGGCGATCCCAAGGGCGTGATCATCAAGGCAAACCGCATATCCATGTTTACCATGCTCGCCCAGTTCATCTGGCAGTATGCCCCGGATGAGAAGCTCTACACCGGCCTCTCCCTCACCCATGGCAACGCCCAGTCCGTCACCCTGGTGCCCTCTCTCATGCTGAACATCCCCTCGGTCATCAGCCGCAAGTTCACCAAGAGCAGGCTCTGGGACATCTGCAGGAAGCACGGTTGCACCACCTTCTCGCTCCTGGGCGGCATGATGATGGGGATCTACAGCGAGCCCAAAAGGCCGGATGATGCCGATAACCCCGTGCGCAAAGTCCTCAGCGCGGGCACGCCCAGGAGCATCTGGGAAGACTTTGAGAAGCGCTTCAGCGTCAAGATCCATGAGTGGTACGGAGCCGTGGAAGGGGGTTTCGCCCATAACGCCCCTGGCACCGGTCCCATCGGGTCCTTCGGCAAGCCCATCGATGGCGTCATGGACATGAAAATCGTGCGGGAAGACGACTCCGAGTGCGAGCCCGGCGAGATCGGCGAGCTGGTCGTGGCCCAGAAGCAGGGCAAGGTGGAGGTGGAGTATCTTGGCAAGAAAAAGGCATCAGAGGAAAAGACCAGGGGCGGCGTACTCCGCACCGGAGACATGTGCCACAAGGACGAGAACGGCTGGCTGTTTTTTGACTTCCGCAAAGGCGGCGGCCTGAGGCGCCAGGGCGACTTCATCCTGCCCGAGTATGTGGAGAAGGCCATCGCAGACCTCGGCTACGTGAGCGATGTCTGTGTCTACGGAATCCCGGCCGAGTCCGGCGCGCCCGGTGAGAGCGACATCGTGGCGGCCGTCGTGCCCGTATCCGGGGCAAAGCTCGATGTGAAGGTCATCTCCAAAGAGCTCGGCAAGACCCTGGAGAAATCATCCATCCCCCAGTACCTTCAGGTCGTGAACGAGATCCCCAAGACCGCCTCCGAAAAGAATCTCGACCGGGTGCTGCGCGATGAATTCAGCAAGGATGCCGGCAATGTCTTCGCATTTTAAAAATGGACTCTCTTTAAAAAAATGAAAAGGAGATGCACATGAACAATGTATATGTGATCGGAGTGGGCATGATACGCTTCGGCAAGTACCTCGACGGATCAGTGCGGGGGATGGCCGGGGATGCCCTGAACCTCGTGCTTGCCGACGCAGCCCTGGGGGTCGAGGATCTGCAGGCTGCCTATGTTTCCAATTCCTTTTGGGGAATGTTTGCAAACCAGCATTCCATCCGTGGCGAGGTCATGCTCTGGGACACGGGTTTGAGCGGGCTTCCCATCGTGAACTGCGAAAACGCCTGCGCCGGGGCGTCGACCGCCTTTCACCTGGGATATACAGCCGTCCTTTCCGGCATGTACGATGTGGTGCTGGCGCTGGGCTCCGAGAAGATCACCCACCAGAACAAGGCGCTTTCCTTAAGCGCTTATGCCACCTGCATGGATGTCGAGAACTTCGAGTCTCATATCAATATGCTCATGGAACTCAACAAGAAGCTCGATTTCACGCCTCCGCCGGGCGAGACCCCGCCGGGAGAAGGAAGGAGCATTTTCATGGACGCCTATGCCATGGGCGCACGCTGGCACATGAAGAAATACGGATCCACCAAGCGGCAGCTTGCCGTGATCTGCTCCAAGAACCATTTCCATGGATCGCTCAATCCTAATTCGCAGTTCCAGGAGACCATGACCGTGGACGATGTCATGAACGCCCGGTCGGTCACCTACCCCCTCACGGTGCCCATGTGCGCTCCGGTCGGTGATGGCGCAGCCGCAGCCATCCTCTGCTCGGAGCGATACCTGAGGAAGCTCAAAAACGCCCGGCCGGTGAAGATCAGGGCGTCAGTGCTCGGATCAGCCACCCATCGGGACATCGACGGGGAGGATATCGGCGAGCGGCTTTCGAGGAAGGCCTATGAGATTGCCGGGATCGGTCCCATGGATGTCGATCTGGCCGAGCTTCATGACGCAACAGCCTACGGAGAGCTCCATCAGACCGAGGCCATGGGGTTTTGTGCGCCCGGTGAAGGCGGGCCTTTTGCGGAGTCAGGAGTCACGGCCCTGGGAGGCAAGCTGCCGGTGAACACGAGCGGTGGTCTTGAATGCCGGGGCCATCCGATCGGGGCGTCCGGCCTTGCCCAGATCCACGAGGTGGTGACCCAGCTCAGGGGCGAGGCGGGGAAGCGCCAGGTCGAAGGCGCGCGCATCGCTCTGACTGAGAACGGAGGAGGGAATCTCGGCGTGGAGGAGGCCTCCATGACCATCCATATATTCGAGAAGGTTTGAGGCGTTTTCCGCTGCAGAGGCTGCCCCGGGGACCCGGGGCATGGGGGCTCTGTCCGCCCTCCTCCTGCGCTTGAATGCTGATTGCCTGAACCTCCTCTTGTCCGGGTGATGGGAAGGGATTCAAAAAAAACGCTTTTCCTGTGAGTATGATTTTTTAAAAAAGGGGGTAATGTATGTCCGCGTCTTTTAAGCCAAGCAAGTTCAGGTATGTAAGTGATCCGCCGGTGACAACGGTGCCGTTCGGCATCGAGGTGGACAAGGACAAGTGCATCGGCTGCAGCGTGTGCGTCAAGCAGTGCCCGGTCCAGTGCATAGAAATGGTTCCCCGGAAGCAGGCTTCCGCCAAGCAGCAGGCCGCATGCCAGTATCACTGCCCGGCCATGACGGACATCAGGGGGAGCATGCAGCTGCTCTCCAGAGGCGGCTCGTATGAGGATGCCTGGAGAATGATCGTAGAGACAAACCCCATGCCTGCAGTAACCGGCAGGGTTTGCCCGCACCCCTGTGAGGATTCATGCAACCGGTGCGGTGTGGATACGCCGCTCAACATCCACGCTATGGAGCGGTTTATCGGGGATTATGCCATCCGGAAGGGGCTTTCCTTTGAGAAGCCTGCCCAGGTGGTGAACGAGCACGTCGCAGTGGTGGGGTCCGGGCCCTCCGGCATGTCCTGCGCTTATCATCTCGCCAGGCAGGGATACCGGGTGACCGTGTTTGAATCGGCTTCAAGACCGGGCGGCATGCTCACTTGGGCCATCCCGCGCTACCGGCTGCCCGAGGCCGTGGTACAGAGCGAGATCAAGCGGATCATGGACCTCGGTGTCACCCTGAAGCTGAACACCACCGTGGGCAGAGACATCCTTCTCGATGATCTGAAGAAGGAGTTCAAGGCGGTCTATATGGCCCCGGGCGCACAGAACAGCGTAGCGCTCGGCGTGAAGGGCGAAGACTCCGGCAATGTTCATTCAGGCATGGACTATCTCCGGTCCATAAAGGAAAACAAGCCGCTCAAGCTCGGCAAGAGGGTCATTGTCATAGGCGGAGGAAACACCGCTCTCGACGCGGCGCGCTGCGCACAGAGGACAGGCTCGGATGTCACTATCCTCTACAGAAGGACCATCGCAGAGATGCCCGCGCATGCCTCCGAAGTAAAGGCCGCCATCGATGAAGGGGTGAAGATCGAGTTTCTGTGTGCACCCGTGCAGATATTGAAAGACGGAAAAGCGGCAAAGGCCCTCTGCCAAAGGATGGAACTCGGAGATCCCGATGCATCGGGCCGGCCAAAGCCGGTCCCTGTCAAGGGAAGCGAGTTTGACATCGCCTTTGATACACTCATCGCTGCAGTGGGTCAGGTTCTCAAACCCGAGGGGTTTGAACCATTGCTCGGCTCGTCCTGGTTCACGACGGATGTCATGGGGAATACCGGCCAGAAGGGCGTTTTTGCAGGAGGCGACGCGGCAAAGGGTCCGGGACTGGTATCGGAGGCTATCGGAGCGGGGAGAAACGCTGCCGTGGCTATTGATGCGTTCATCAGGGGCAAGAAGGCAGCACTGCCCGAGGTGAAGGAAATCGAGTATACGGGCGTTCCCTTCCCCGAGGTCAAGAAGGCGGATCGAAACGAAGCTGCCGACATCCCGGTAAAACAGAGGCTCAACCGGCCCGACATGGAGGTCGGCGCCGCATTGAACAGCGGGCAGGCATTGTCCGAGCCCAAGAGGTGTCTCGGCTGCGGCCTGAACGAACCGAATTTCGCTGGTGTTCAATACTTCGGGAAGATCTGCATCGCCTGTCACAACTGCCAGGCGGTCTGCCCGCAGGAAGCCCTGGTATTCCCGCATTTCTACAGGGTGGACAAAGGCAGGTTTGCCTACGACATGGACTATCCCGCGCCGGGCCTCGGATTTCCCAATCCCCTCCAGCTGGAAAAACCTGTCCCTTTAAGCGAGATAGACGACAGGCTCACCGGGGTGGAGAAGGTGCTCTACCGCAGGCGCTCCGTGCGGGTATACAAAGACCGGCCCGTGCCCAAGGAGCTCATCAGCCGGGTCATCGAGGCGGGCAGGTTCGCGCCCTCGGCGGGCAACTGCCAGGGGTGGAAGTTCGTGGTGGTCACAGACAGGCAGTTCCTCAAAGACCTGTCGGATTCTTCCATGAAGTTCCTCGGCATCTTCACCAAGCTCTACCAGGGCAAGGGAGCAGGCTTTTCCCTGCTGAAGAAGGCCCTGGCCTTTCTCAAGCCCAACTCCATCGATCAGAGGCCCATGGTGGCGATCCAGGGCACGCTTGCTCCCAGGTTCGGCGAGGGCATGGCGCACTGCCTCTTCAATGCGCCTGTTGCCATATTCCTCCTGAAGCACAGCATGCATATCTCAGAGCCCGAGCTCGGCATGGGGATTCTGGGTCAGAACATGGTGCTGACGGCGCATTCGCTCGGCCTGGGAACCTGTTATGTGGGGTTTGCGGCCAACGCCCTGAACCTCGATCCCATCACCAAAAGGAAGTTCGGTAAGAGGCTGGGTCTTACGTGGCCCTACAACTCCGTGTCAATCGTCATCACCATGGGCTATCCCGCAGTGCAGGTAGACAGGCCTGTCGACCGCGAGTTCCCCCGGATCACGTGGGTGGAATAGACCATGGAAATGAGAGGCCCCTGCCTGCATGAGCTGATGGCGAGAAGCCTCTCCGGCCCGGCCGGACCTGAAGACGCAGCCGGGCCTTATTGAATGAACCAAGCGGTTTTTATGAACAATATTTATGACAATACAGAGTCAAAAGGAGGACGTATGCTGAAACGATCAAAGGTGAGGTCATACATAGAGAGATTTCCCCGCTTTGAGGATGAAAGCCTTTCCCTGTATTATGCGCCCAGGATGCCCAAGGCCATGATCAGGGAGACCGAGGAAGCGGTCGCACTGGCGCGCAAATTCAACGACGAGGTGGCGCGTCCCCTGGCGCTCGAACTCGACCGGAAGACTCATGAAAACCCGGACTACCTTCCGGCGGAGCTGGTAAAGAAGGCGAATGAATGGGGCTTCTACACCATGTGGATCCCGAAACTCTTCGGCGGAAAGGGTTTCAACATGCCGTCCATCTCGTACTTTCTTGAAGAAGTCGGATCGGCCTGTGTCGGCATCGCGAACGTGATCGGCGTGCATTATCTCGGAATGGCGGCCTGCATGATGTTGTCCAACACTAGGATCATCAAAAAGGTGATGAGCGATGTGGTCGAAGGCGAGAAGACCGGAGAGCCATGCCTCATTTCATACTGCATCACCGAACCCACGGCAGGCACCGACGTAGAGGAGGTGGACCTGGAGGCAAAGGGCAGGTTGGGATGCCACGCCAGGAAGGTTGCCGGAGGCTACATCCTCAACGGCAGCAAGATCTTCATCTCCAATGGGCACTATTCGACGTGGAACGTTGTGTATGCGTATGCCGACCTGAAAAGAGGCGCCGACACCAAGGTGGCCCTGATGGTGAAGCGGGGCATGAAAGGTTTTTCCCTTGGCACCCATGAGAACAAGATGGGCCAGCGAGTCTGTCCGGCCAGCGTGCTGAATTTCGAGGACTGTTTTGTTCCGGACGAACTGGTGGCCATGGATCCGGATATCATCAAATCCTTTACGAAGAGGTCTCCCCGTGACGTGAACATGCAGCACATCGATTATGTCTTCTCCATCTCGCGGGCAGGAGTGGGCGCATTCGGCATCGGGGCCGCGCGCGGGGCCTTCGAGGCCGCCCTCAAATATGCGAACGAGACCGAGATCGACGGCAAGCCAATGGTCACATATGAGTGGGTGCAGTGCAGGCTGGCTGAGATGTACGCCAACGTGCGCCTCGGCAGGCTTGCATACACCGAGGCCAACCTGGCGAACCAGCACCGGGGTGCCTACAACCTCCTCCAGATGAAGCCTATCTACTACTACCTGAGGTATTTGCCTGGATCTTACTTCAAAAAGATCATCGCGCCTTTGCTCGACAAACCCATCGCCACCTGGATCTTGAGCAAGTGGTACATTGACTGGCAAAAGCCGAAGGACCAGCACCTGACCACTGGTCTGGCTTCCATGGCCAAGTTCTCGTGCACCGACTTCGGGGTCAGGAACTGCCAGATGGCCCTTGAGCTCATGGGCAAGGATGGCCTAAGGCAGGACAGCGGCGCCGAGAAGATCATCCGTGACGCCAAGCTCCTCCAGATCTACGAGGGAACCAACCAGCTCAACCGGATCAATCTGTTCAAATCCATCGTTGCCCCTACCTGCCCCAAGGCAACGTTCTTTGAAGAATAAAATGAAGGAGGGACACCATGCTGACCGCACTGAACAATGACCTGAAACCGTTTGAAGATCTCATAACCAAATTTTCCAGAGAAGAGCTCAAACCGCATGTCGAGGTACGCGACCGGTACCCCTTTGGAGATCTCGATGATGATGTCATCGAGGCGGGATTCCGCAAGATCTACGACCTGGGGTTCCTCGGCATCATGCTGCCCGAGAAGTATGCGGGCATCGGCCAGGGGATCAGCGCCATGTGCATGATGCTCGGGCATGTCGCCGAAGTGGACGCATCCTATTCCCTGATCATTTTTACGAGTGCCATGTCCCAGCAGGTCATCCTGAATGCTGATGCCGACGAAATAGCTGAGAAGATCTACCCAAAGGCCAAAGACGCAAAAGAGTATCTGGTCGCCTTCCCGTCATTCACCGATCCCGGAGAGTCGAAAGAACTGCCGACGGCTTCATTTTCCGGAAAAGACTACACGCTCACGGGAAAGCTCGATTATCTCGTCCTGGGCAGCTTCTCAAAATGGGCCGTCATACCGGCCAGGGTCGCCGGCAGGCAGGGCTATTCTTTCTTCCTCGCTGATCTCAATGGCAAGGGCGTCACAAAAAGCGATCCCATCTTCAGTCTCGGGCTCCATGCCTGCCCCATCATCGACATTTCGCTGAGCAGCGTGAGCGCCCGGATCATCGGTGAGGAAGGCAAAGGCGAAAGATATTTCGAGACAGCCTCGAAGATCATGCACGCGGCAGCTGCGGCCATCAATGCCGGCATCATGAGGGGATCCCTCAAGGAAGCTGTCGAGTATACCAAAGAGCGCGAGCAGGGCGGCAGGCCTGTCATCAACTGGTCAGAGGTGAGGATGCTCCTTGCGAACATGGCGATCAAATCAAAGGCTGCAGAGCTCTGCGTGACTCAGACCTGCAAGGCCATTGACGAGAACCTCAAGGACTGGGGCCGGACCAGCATAGCCTCAACGCTGCATGTCCATGACCTGGCGTGCGAGGTCGTCACCGACGGGGTCCAACTGCTGGGCGGCAACGGCTATATGAAGGACTACGGCCAGGAGAAGCGCTATCGCGACGCCCGGCAGGTCATGGCTCTGCTGGGTCTGGCCCCGCTCAAAAAACTGGCCCTCATCAAAGAGATCGCCGGATAACCGGCCTTAAAGCGATAGTATGAAGCGCATCCTCATCACCGGCGTTTCAGGATATTTCGGGCAGAGGCTTGTCCGCTTCTTCAGGGACAAGCCCGAAATCACGAGCATTACCGGAATCGATATCAGGCCGCCTTTGGTTGCGGACAACAAATTTGAATTTCTCCGGTGCGACGTCCGTGACGATCTGAACAGGCTCTTCCTGAAGAGGGACATCGACTGCGTCATTCATGCGGCCTACATCCTCCCCCCGATCCATGATGTCGCATTGATGGAGGACATTAATGTGAACGGCACCAAGAATGTGCTGATCACTGCGGCCCGGCACGGGGTGAAACAGATCATGGACTGCTCCTCGAGCACTGCGTATGGGTTCCATCCCGACAACCCGCCCATGCTCACCGAGGAGAGCCCGCTGAGAGGGAATGAGGATTTTACCTATGCGAAGAACAAACTGGAGCTTGAAGCATGGGCGGATGAATTCAAAAGGATGTATCCCGACATCTCCCTGACGGTCATACGCCCCTGCTTTGTCGTGGGCCCCGGCTTTGCCAATCCACTGGCCAAACACATCTGCAAGAAGATAAGCATCCTGCCCTGGAAGACGGCCCCGATGCAGTTCATCCACGAGGATGACCTGGCGGAGATCATGTATCTTCTTCTGCAGCAGGGTAAGGCCGGGGTTTACAATCTTGCAGCCGACGGGACCATGGACGTCGAGGAGATGATACGCGCCCTGGGAGGCTGGCCTCTGAAGATGCCCATGTGGCTTCTCACTCCGTTGAACAGTCTCATGTGGGGCCTGAGGGTTTCCATTCTCACCGAGTTTCCCAACTCGAGCCTGAATCTGATACGATACCCCTGGATCGCAAGCAATGCCAAGGTCAAAAGGGATCTGGGATATTCATTCAAATACACCACGAGAACCGCTTTCGAGGATTTTGCCTCATTTGTCAGGTCCCATGGCCGCAATCCCGTTACCGGGAAGATCTACTCGTAAAGAGGGAGATACCATCATGAACATGTCATTGAAAGGAAAGAATGTCCTGGTGACCGGAGCATCCATGGGCATCGGCAAAGGGCTTTCCGAGTGTTTCGCCCGCCAGGGCGCTAATCTCGTTCTGGCGGATCTGGAATGCAGGAAGGGGCAGCTTGAGGCATGGGCTCAAGAGCTCGGGCATGCCTACGGCATCAAAGCATGGACGTTCCATGGGGACCTCACCGGCCCCAAGGGCCCTGAAAAGCTGTATGAGGATGTGACAGAGGCCGTTGCAGAGATCCACGTGCTGGTGAACAATGCCGGGGTTTGCTGGTTCGGCACATTCCCGGAAATGCCCATGGAGAGGCTGGACACCATGATCATGCTGAACTGCCTGGCGTATGCGAAGATGAGCCGCCTCTTTCTGCCCGCCATGATCGAGCGGAACCAGGGCGGCATCCTGAACGTCTCGTCGGTATCGGCGTTCCTGCCCGTGCCTACACTGGCGCTCTATGCTGCGACCAAGGCCTTTACTCAGAGTTTCACCGAGGCCATGCGGGCCGAACTGCCCAAGGGGAGCAGGGTCGTCATCTCCACGCTCAACCCGCCCTTCACCAGGACTCGCCTCATTCACGACGCAGGGGTCCCGCAGGACTATATCCCCATGGTGATGTCCTTCATGGGCGTAAAAGAGGTCGTCACTCCAGGGGCAAACGCCTTCGTGAAGGGAAAGGGGCGCTTCATCCCCGGCCTGCACAACCGCATCTTCTATCTGGGTATTATCAGACTCATCCCCCACCGCATCCTGATCGCCCTGTCCCGGATACTCACCCTCAGGCTCTCCTCGTTCATTCCGGCAACAATCCTGGGGCCTGTCATGAAAATGAGATTCAGGGGGAAAATGGGGTTGCAGTAGCCCGGACCTTTACGCCCGGGCGTAAAGGCATATTCCGCGATCAGCCCCAGATGTCCGGCAACGCCGCGGCTTGGCAATCGCATACACCCGTACACTAGAAAGCGGCGCCCCCTGTTCGTCCCCGCTTTTGCTGTACGGATATGTGCTGCATCGCCTGCTGTTGGATGTCCGCTACCGGCAATATGGCTCATTGTGCGTCAGATTCGGCGGGAATGGCACTGAGCAGAACAGAGCGTATTTCTTCCTCCTCGTTCGCATGGGCAAGAACGGTAACCTGGTCCCACCCGCGCAACTGCGTCGATCCTTTTGGAACAACCAAGCCTCTTCCCCGGGTAATCAAGGTGATCACCGCTCCGGGGGGGAGCGACAAATCCGCGATGGCCGTGCCGATCACGCCTTTAGGCCCGGGAAGATCAACCACTATCAGATCAAAGTCGCTGTCGCTCATGGTCACGAGCTCCAGATTGAATAAAGGCCTGGGCCGCATGGGTCGGATCAGCTTGAGCCATCTCGCAAGCACCCCCATGGTGTTCCCCTGCACCGCAATCGACAAGAGGACGGCAAAAAACACCAGATTGAACACCTCCTGACCAATAGCCATGCCCGCGGCCGCAGGATAGGTGGCCAGAATGATCGGAACCGAGCCCCTGAGCCCTGCCCAGGCTATGAAAACCTTTTCCTTCCATTTCAAGTTCATCCTTATTGTTCCGAGCCCAACTGCAAGCGGACGCGCGATAAAGGTCAAGGCCACAAAAAGAACTATTCCTTCAGGCCATAGTTCCGCCCATTGGTGAGGAAAGACCTGAAGCCCCAGCAGCACGAACATACCTACGTTGGCCACTGTAGAGAGTGCTGCTGAAAAATTCGTCACCCCCTGTTTGTGAACAAAAGGTTTATTGCCCATTACATACCCGGCAATGAACACCGCCAGCATCCCGCTGGTCCCGATCGATTCCGCAATTCCGTAC
>Ga0172382_10008632_pt1 | contig 14123 bp, 12 predicted proteins | sample Leawel138RmetaG_FD_122245 | JGI IMG/M metagenome (GOLD analysis project Ga0172382, IMG submission 122245) | Leachate microbial communities from a municipal landfill in Southern Ontario, Canada - Leachate well 138R metaG | ecosystem: Engineered > Solid waste > Landfill > Unclassified | place...
GGCGACGCGAAAGCCGGTCATCACCTCGTCGACGATCAGCAGCGCGCCGTGTTGGTCGCAACATTCCCGGAGTGTTTCAAGAAAACCCGGTTGCGGGGGGATACAGCTCATGTTGCCCGCCACCGGCTCGACGATGACGCAGGCCACCTGGTCGCCGATCCGGCGGAAGGCCTCGCGCACGCCGTCGCTGTCGTTGTAGGCAAGGGTGATGGTGTGATCCGCCAGCGCCGCCGGTACCCCCGGAGAGCTGGGCACCCCCAGGGTCAGCGCGCCCGAGCCGGCCTTGACCAGCAGGGAGTCGGAATGGCCGTGGTAGCAGCCCTCGAACTTGATGATCCGGTCGCGCCCGGTATAACCCCGGGCGAGGCGGATGGCGCTCATGGTGGCCTCGGTGCCGGAATTCACCATGCGCACCATGTCGAGGCCCGGGACCAACTCGCACAGGCGGTCGGCGAGACGGGTTTCCAGTTCGGTGGGAGCGCCGAAAGTCAGGCCCTTGGCCAGCTGTGCGCGAATGGCGTCAAGCACCGCGGGGTGGCCGTGGCCGAGAATCATCGGCCCCCAGGACTGGACATAGTCCAGGTAGCGCTTGCCGTCGGCATCGTAGATCCATGGGCCTTCGGCCCGCTCGAAAAACAGCGGAGTGCCACCCACCGCGCGAAACGCCCGCACCGGTGAATTGACGCCGCCGGGGATGTGGCGCTGTGCTTCATTGAACAGGTCTTCGGATCGGGACATGGAATCACCGCTGTCAGTGCCGCGCGGGCGGCGGGTCAGAAAGGCTTCACCACCACCAGGATGACGATACCCACCAGCATGATGATCGGTACCTCATTGAACCAACGGAAGTACTTGTGGGTTCTGGTATTGGTGTCGTCGCGGAAACGTTTCATATGGTAGAGACACAGGTGGTGGTAGATGACGAGGGCCAGCACCAGGGTCAACTTGGCGTGAAACCAGCCGGCGGAGAGAAAGTAGTCCCACGATCTGCCAGCCATCGCCGCCCCGAACAGCAACGTGGCGACCATCGCCGGGGTGGCGATCCCGCGATACAGCTTGCGCTCCATGACCTTGAAGCGCTCGTTGCTGATCTCGTCCTCCACCATGGCGTGATAGACGAACAGCCGGGGAAGGTAAAACAATGCGGCAAACCAGCAGACGACACTGATAATGTGGAAGGCTTGGAACCAGACGTACATGCCGAGGTCTCTTGAGCGTGTTTGGCGGGCATCCTAAACCAAACGGGGGTCAAATCGAAGGTGCCGACGGCGCTGCAGGGGAGCGCGCAGGGCAGGCAAGGGAGTATGATAACGTTCTTTTCGGGCTAGTGCCTTTGCGAGGAGGTAATCGTGATCAAGGTGGGTATCGTTGGTGGCACGGGTTATACCGGCGTCGAGTTGTTGCGCCTGCTGCTGGGCCATCCGCAGGTGACGCTGCGGGTGATTACGTCGCGGGGCGAGGCCGGGACGCCGGTGGCCGACCTGTTTCCCAGCCTCCGCGGACATCTCGACTTGTGCTTCTCGAGCCCCGATATCGATGCCCTGGCGGATTGTGACCTGGTGTTTTTCGCTACACCTCACGGCGTGGCGCAAAGCCAGGTCCCGGAGCTGCTCGCCCGCGGTGTGCGGGTGATCGACCTGTCGGCGGACTTCCGCATTCGCGATATCGCGGTCTGGGAGCGGTGGTACGGCCAGGCCCACGGCTGCCCGGCACTGGTCGCCGAAGCGGTATACGGCCTGCCGGAGATGAATCGCGAGGCGATTCGCGACGCCCGCTTGATCGCTTGTCCCGGCTGTTATCCGACCAGTGTACAACTGGGTTTCCTGCCGTTGCTGGAGCAGGGCCTGGTGGACTGCGGCGATCTGATCGCCAACGCCGCTTCCGGCGCCAGCGGTGCCGGGCGCCAGGCCAAGGTGGATAACCTGTTGACCGAGATCAGCGACAGCTTCAAGGCCTACGGGGTTGCCGGCCACCGCCATCTGCCGGAGATCGAGCAGGGGCTGCAGGACATCGCCGGCAAGCCGGTCAGTCTGACATTCGTACCCCATCTGTTGCCCATCAACCGCGGTATACACAGCACTCTGTACGCCACGCTGATCGATACGGCGGTGGACCTTCAGGCGCTCTACGAGCAGCGTTTCGCCGCCGAACCGTTCGTCGACGTGATGCCCGCCGGGTCGCTGCCGACCACCCGCTCGGTGCGCGGCTCCAACATGTGCCGGATCAGTGTGTTTCGCCCTGAGGGGCGAAACAAGGTGGTGGTGTTGGTGGCCGAGGATAACCTGGTCAAGGGGGCCTCGGGGCAGGGTGTCCAGAACATGAACATCATGTTTGGCCTGGAAGAGACCTTGGGGCTCGACAGGCCGGCCCTGCTGCCTTGAGCGAGTGATGGCGAGTCTGCAGAGCACCCTCGCTGCGGTCCGCGGCCGGCGTCGCTGGCTGTTGCTTGCAGGTCTGTGCGGGGCGCTGCTGACAGGTGCTTATCTGGCCGGCGGCCGCTACTACGGCGCCGCCATGGAAGCGTACCGCGCCCAGCAGCAGGACTTGCTGGCAGCCCAGGATGAGATGGCGCGTTTGCGCCAGGATCTGGTCAACCGCGAAATGGCGGACAAGGTCGACAGTGTCTCTCTCGAAGAGATGCGCCAGGAGGTGGCCGGCCTGCAGTCGGCGCTGGCCCTGCAGGAGAGCGAACTCAATCTCTACCGCCATCTGCTCGACGAGTACGACGAACCCTCCGGATTGCATGTCGATGGCCTGACCCTGCGCCGGGCGCCCGGACTCGACAGCTTTCAATACCGCATCGTGGTGCGCCGCAGGGCGAATCTCAATGAGTCGGCGGATGTTTCGGTATCGCTGTCCATCGATGGCCAGCGCCAGGGGGAGCCGGCGTCGATCCCCTTCAACGAGGCGGATCTGTCGATGCAGGGCGACGGCTTGTCCATCCGCTTCAGGTATTTCAAGGTATTGCGGGGCACTTTTGTTTTGCCGGCGGACTTCGTGCCCTCCAAGGTGGTGCTGTCGGTGCTCGAAAAGAACGATCCCAGTTCACTGCGCATCGTCGAGTTTCCGTGGCAGGTCACGGAGTCCTGACAAAAGGCCGTGCACGGGCGTCGGGCTTTCGTGCTAGAATACCCGAGTCCATTGCTTGGTTATTGCCAGTGGTTATATGCCAGGAGTATCAGTACCCGTGATCGAAACATTTACCCCTACCCCTCTGCAGGTCACCTCCGCTGCGGTCACCAAGGTGCACAATCTGGTGACCGAGGAGGGCAATCCCGATCTCAAGCTGCGAGTCTTCGTCACTGGTGGCGGTTGTTCCGGTTTCCAGTACGGCTTTACTTTCGACGAGGTCGTTGCCGAGGATGACACGGTGATAGAGAAGGACGGGGTCCAGGTATTGGTGGATGCATTGAGCATCCAGTATCTCCAGGGTTCCCAGGTGGATTACGAGGAGGGGCTGCACGGCTCCCGGTTCCTGGTCACCAACCCCAACGCCAAGGCGACCTGTGGTTGCGGGTCCTCTTTTTCCATCTGACAGCCCGCCGCCCTGACCCCGCCGTTGTCACTTTCCGGGAGCCAATCCCAGGGCTTTTTTTGCAGCGCGGATCTGCGCGTCACTCAGCCGGGGAACCGCCGGTTCGATAAACCGCTCCAGGGTGGCCACCACCACCTCCAGCACCGCTACGCGGGCATACCACTTGTGCTCGCCCGGGATCACCGTCCAGGGCGCGTGGCCGGTGTGGGTGTTGTCCAGCATGTCTTGATAAGCGCGCCGGTAATCGTTTGCCTGAGTGCGATTGCGCAGGTCCTCTTCGTTCAGTTTCCAGTTCTTGTCCGGGTTGTCGAGGCGTTCGACGAAGCGGCGCAGCTGTTCGTCCTGGCTGATATGGAGCAGTACCTTGACGAGAACGATGCCATCGTCGTGGAGCTGGCGCTCGAATTCATTGATTTCACGGTAGGCCCGCCGCCAGGCGGTGCTGCTGGCCAGCTTCTCGATGCGCTCCACCAATACGCGGCCATACCAGCTGCGGTCGAAAATGGCGATGTGCCCCTGCTGGGGGATGTTGCGCCAGAAGCGCTGCAGGTAATGCTCGTTCAGCTCGGTGTCGCTGGGCTTGCCAGTGGCGTGTACCCGGTAGGAGCGAGGGTCGAGCTTTTCCGCCAGGCGGCGGATGGCGCCGCCCTTGCCGCTGGCGTCCCAGCCCTCGAAGACCAGCACCGCCCGGCGGCGCTGGTGAAAGCAGGCGGCCTGGAGCCGGGTCAGACGGTCCTGGAGGGCCTTCAGGCGGCCCTGATAGGATTCGGCATCGGCCAGCCGCAGATTCAGGTCGACATTGTCAAGTTGCGGTGCGTCGGACATCGGGAGGCTGGTCCCTCGGTCAGGGGAGATACAGGGCGCCGAGCACCGCATCGCGGCTGGCACCGGTCACAGACGCCAGCGAGCCCGGCAGTTGCCGCAGGCGCTGGCGGGCGAGCCAGGCAAAGGCGGCGCCCTCGACGTGCTCGGGCGGAATGCCGAGCTCGCCGGTGGTCGCCACCGGCAGCGGCGCCAGCAGGCCGCTGAGCAGTGACACCAGATGGCGATTGTAGGCGCCGCCGCCGCAGAGATAGACCTCGTCTGCGCGTTCACCGCCGGGCAGCAGGGCTGTCGCCCGGGCAAGGGTGGTGGCGGTATATACCGCCAGCGTGGCCTGCACGTCTGCGGGCGCAGCGCCGCATCCGCTACGCGCGATGACCGCATCCAGCCAGGGCAGGTTGAAGTCTTCGCGCCCGGTACTCTTGGGTGCCGGCAGGGTCAGAAAGGGGTGGTCAAGCAGGTGCGCCAGAAGCTGGCTGTCGACCGCGCCGCTGGCTGCCCAACGGCCATCCTGGTCATAAGGACGGCCCTGGTGGCGCTGGATCCACTGGTCCATCAGGCCGTTGCCAGGGCCGGTGTCGAAGCCGGCGACGGCGCCCTGGGCGGGGATCCAGGTAACATTGCCGATGCCGCCGATGTTCGCTATCAGTCGGTGCCGCTGCGGATGGTGGAAAACCGCACGGTGGAAGGCCGGCACCAGGGGGGCGCCCTGTCCGCCCAGGGCCATGTCCTTGCGGCGGAAATCGGCCACCGTGGCAATGCCGGTGGCGGTGGCGATCAGGTTGGGGTCGGCAATCTGCAGAGTGAAGGGGCGCTCGCCGTTGGGCCGGTGGCGCACGGTCTGGCCGTGACTGCCGATGGCGATAATGTCCTCGGCGGTGAGCCCGGCCCCGGCGATCAGTCCCAGCGCGGCCTGGGCAAACAGCTCGCCCAGTGCGCGGTCGGTAGCGCCGAGCAGGTCGAGATGATCATTGCCGGGGAGGCAGAGGTTGACGATGGCATCGCGGAGGGGGGCTGGAATGGCCGTCGAGTGCGAGCTGCTGACCCTGGGCCCGGCGGCGTCGAACTCCAACAGCACGGCATCGATGGCGTCGATGCTGGTGCCGGACATCAGGCCGATATAGCGCTCCAGCTCAGCCATCGGTGGCCACTATTGTGACAGGTAGGCGAGCTGGGTGGCGCGATAGCTGGCGAGTTGGGTGAACAGCGGAGCAGTCTGGCGGACGAAGTCGGCCAATTGTTGCTTCTCGATCGGGTCCGCCTTGGGTAGCGCCACGGTGCGAGGATCGGTGTGGACGCCGTTGACCAGGAATTCGTAGTGCAGGTGGGGGCCGGTGGCGTAGCCAGTGGAACCGACGGTGCCGAGCTGCTCACCCTGCTTGACCATCTGCCCTGTCTTCACCGAGCGCTTGTGAAGGTGCAGGTATTTGGTCATGTATTTGCCGCCGTGCTGAACCACGACATAATTGCCGTTGCTGGCCTTGTAGCCGGATTCGATCACCTTGCCGCTGCCCGCGGAATGGACGGGAGTACCGGTGGGCGCCGCATAGTCGACGCCGCGCTGGGGGCGGACGGTCTTCAGGATGGGGTGCAGGCGGCGCGGGTCGAAATTGGAACTGACCCGGGTGAAGTCCAGTGGTGCGCGAAGGAACGCTTTGCGCATCGGGTGCCCCTGGGGGGTGTAATAGCCGACATTGCCGTCGCTGTCCTGGTAGCGTACCGCCTGGTAGAGCTTGCCCTGGTTGGTGAACTCGGCAGCCAGCACATTGCCTTCCCGCACTTTCTTGCCATCGAGGGTTTCTTCCTCGAAGACGATGGTGAAGGTATCGCCTTTGCGGATGTCCAGGGCGAAGTCGATATCCCAGGCAAAGATATTGGCCAGTTGCATGATCATATTGTGGCTGAGGCCGGCACGGGCGCCGTCGAGAGACAGCGAGTGCTCGATGGTGGCATGGCTGAAAGCCTGGTTCTTGATGGTCTCGCGGGCAATCTTTTCGCTGTCGTAACCGGCGTCGGTGCGGATGAAGCGATAGGACTCCAGGGCGGAGCGCTCGTAGATCACTTCGGCGAGGTTGTTGTCGACATCCAGGGCCACGGCGATGGTTTCGCCGGGTTGCAGTTTCTTCAGCACGTCGGCGTTGGTGGTGGCGTGGGCCACGGCATGGACATCACTGTGAGGGCGGGTCAGGCGGCTGAAAATCGCCGACAGGTTGTCACCGGGCTTGACCTTCTGCACCCGCCAGGTCAGGACCGGCTCGGGGGCGGCCATGGAAGCGGGCTCCAGAGCCTGGGACTCGGCAAGCTGGCGATTCAGTTCCTGATAAAGGCTCTTGGCGTTGGGAATCTGAATTTCCAATAGATTGGCATCGCGATACGCCGAGACGTCCCGGGAGGGGGTGAGCACCAGCAACAACACCAGGGTCGCTGCCATCGCGGCGGCCGCGTACAGGTGGGTCTTGGGCAGTGCGCTGGAAAACAAGGTTTCCCAGAAGTCAGGAGGATTCTGCCTTGTGGACATAAAAAGTCTCGGGGTTTTGTTAGCATCTTGGTCAAGGCGCCTCTTTATAACAAAATCTTTCCACTACAGGAACCCTTGATTTGACATTTGCCGTTTTTGGCGCTCTTGTAATTGCTGAAGGATGTTGTAAGGTTTGCGCTTTTTTTCAATTGGCAGTGGGCAACAGGGGCGGAATCGACCATGGCGGGCTTGAATTTGATTGCGGATTTGCAGGCGCGGGGCTTGATCGCCCAGCTTTCCGGGGATGATCAGTTGGCGTCCCACCTGGATGAGCCGCGCACCCTTTACGGCGGCTTCGACCCCACCGCCGACAGCCTTCATATCGGCCACCTGGTGCCCCTGCTGGCGTTGCGTCGCTTCCAGTTGGCGGGCCACAGGCCCATCGCCCTGGTGGGCGGCGCCACCGGCCTGATTGGCGATCCCAGCTTCAAGGCCCAGGAGCGCAAACTCAACACTCCCGAGGTGGTGGCCGGCTGGACCGAGAGCCTGCGCCGCCAGATCAGCCAGTTCATCGATTTCGACTGCGGCGCCAGTTCGGCGCTGGTGGTCAACAATTTCGACTGGACCCATGAGCTGTCGATCCTCGATTTTCTGCGCGACGTGGGCAAGCACTTCTCGGTCAATGGGATGATCAACAAGGAGTCCGTCAAGCAGCGGATCGAGCGGGAGGGCGAGGGTATCTCGTTCACCGAGTTTACTTACTCACTGCTGCAATCCTACGATTTCGCCGAACTCAACCGTCGTCATGACTGCACCCTGCAGATCGGCGGCAGTGACCAGTGGGGCAATATCACCAGCGGTATCGACCTCACCCGGCGGCTCAACCGCAGCCAGGTGTACGGTATGACGCTGCCACTGGTCACCAAGGCCGACGGCACTAAGTTCGGCAAGACCGAGAGCGGCACCGTCTGGCTCGATGCCGGCCGGACCTCGCCCTACAGCTTCTATCAGTTCTGGCTCGGCACCGCCGATGCGGACGTCTACCGTTTCCTGCGCTACTTCACCTTCCTGCCGGTGGCGGAGATCGCCGATATCGAGCGGACCGACGCCGCGACCGAGGGCCGCAAGTCCGCCCAGACGGTGCTCGCCCGGGAGATCACCACCCTGGTTCATGGCGACGAGGGGCTGCGCGCCGCCGAGCGGATCACCCAGGCCCTGTTCAGCGGTGCCGCGGAGAATCTGTCGGAGCAGGATTTCGCCGCCCTATGCCAGGACGGGCTGCCGTCCAGCGCGCTGACCGGCGAGGAGCTGCAAAAGCCGCTGACCACGCTGCTGGTGGACCATGGCCTTGCCCCTTCCGGCAAGCAGGTCAAGGATGCCCTGGGTCGCGGCGCGGTGCTGATCAACGGCGAGCCCCGTACCCTGGATGACAATGTCCACGCGGCCCGCTGCTTCGATGCCGCCAACGCCCGGTACGGGCGCTTCTTCCTGGTGCGTTTGGGGAAAAAAAGTTACCACCTGTTCACGATGGAATGACCGCCTCCGGGCGGGGTTCAGGGTGGGATGCCGTTTGCGACAGGCGCGGTCACCCGGATGGTGTTCGGTCGCTCGGGGATAAAGTGCAGCTCGCCGCCGATGTTGGGGTGTCGGTGGGTCTTGCACTGTGGACGGCGGCGTTGAGTATCGCGTCCGCTCTGCTGATGGTAGTGCTGGCCTACAGGCCGCGCCTTGTCGTGCCGCTGGCCCTTGGTGCGCCGATGACGATGCTTTGCCTGATGCTATGGCGATGGCGCCGGCAGCCGGTCAGCGGTGGCGGTTTTGCCGGTATTGGCTGGGCGACAACCCGATGGTTTTCTTGAACAGTCGGGAGAAGTAATAGACGTCGTCGTAACCGAGGCTGGCGGCCACCTCCTTGACGGACTGCCGGCTGCTGTCCAGCAGATAGCAGGCCCGCTGCATCTTCATGTTGATGAAGTACTGGATCGGCGATGAGCCGGTAAGGGCTTTGAATTTCTTCGCGAAATGGTATTTGGATACGTTGGCTTCGGCGGCGAGGCTGGCGAGGTCCAATTGGCTGTGGATGCGCTCTTGCATCAGGGCCCGCAGCTGTTCGAGGTTCAGCAACTTGCCGCTGCGCGGCAATTGCTGGCGGGTGAGCAGGGCGATATAACTCAGCAGAGCCTGCAACTGGTGGCAGCCCTGGATGAATTCCGCCAGTTGATGGCTGCCCCGGCGCAGATCCGTCAGGCCGTCGAACACTCTGACCACCCTCGGTTGCACGCCGATGCTGAGGCGCGGTGCGGTCATCTGGGCATGCTGGCAGAACGGCTCCGCCAGGCGGCCATCGAAATGCAGCCAGTAGATGGTCCAGGGGTCTTTTTGGTCGGCTTTGTAAGCGTGGGCGCGGTCGCGGGGGAGAAGAACCAGGTCGCCCCCGGTAATGCGATAGTGCTTGTCGCCGCTGGTCAGCGTTCCCTTGCCGCCGATACAGTAGATCAGCAGGTAGTTGGCAAGTCGCTGGCGTTGCATGCGGTGGCCGTGGGCATCGGGATAGTAGCCCATGGCCACAGGGTAAAGGCCTTCGCTGAGGGGATGCGAGATCAGTTGGCTGACGATAAGGGACGGGATCAGGAAGCGAACGCCGTTGGCGGGCAGCGGCCAATTGGAGGTTATTTGCATGGCGGTCTACCTGAAGACTAAAGCTCGTCAGCGCTGTTTCTTGCCGGTTTGCGCCAATATAGTCCATCATATCGCCAAGATAATCAATCCAATCGGATAGTAGACTATGCTTCTATATAGTGCTTTGCCCACCCATGAACCGTATCTATCCCCCAGAGAGGAGATAATTTGATGTCCCTTGATATCCAGACTTCCGCCAATGAAGCCGCCGAATTCGTACAGTCCCTGATTGTCCGTTCGCGCAAGGCTCAGGCCCAGATCGAGAACTATACCCAGGAGCAGGTGGACGAGTTGATCACCGCCATGGTGTGGGCTGTGGCGCGTCCCGGTGTGGCGGAAAAGATCGCCCAGTTCACCGTCGACGAGACCCAGCTCGGCAACTACGACGGCAAGTACGCCAAGATCTTCCGCAAAACCCGCTCCGCCCTTCACGACATCATCGACGACAAGTCCGTAGGCGTGATCGAGGAAGACAAAGCACGCAATATCGTCAAGATCGCCAAGCCGGTGGGGGTGATCGGCGCGCTGGTGCCCTGCACCAATCCCGAGGCGACCCCGGTGATCAAGGCCATTTCCGCGATCAAGGGCCGCAACTCCATCGTCATTGCCCCCCACCCGCGCTCCAAGCAGACCAACAAAATGATCTGCGACCTGATGCGCGAAGCGATCCGCGCCTGTGGCGCGCCCGAAGACCTGGTGATCGGCATCGACAACCCCCAGCTCGACACCACTAACGAGCTGATGAAGCAGTGCGACCGCATTCTTGCCACTGGCGGCTCCGCCATGGTGCGCGCCGCTTATTCCAGCGGCACTCCGGCCCTTGGCGTCGGTGTCGGCAACGCCGTGATCACCGTCGACGATTCCGCCGACCTGGCCGAGGCAGCGGAAAAAATCCGTATCTCCAAGACTCTCGATCTGGCGGCCTCCTGTTCTTCCGACAACTCGGTGCTGGCTTTCGAGTCGGTCTATGATGAGCTGCTGGCCAAACTCCAGGCCGAGGGCGGCTACCTGTGTAACGACGACGAGAAAGCCAAGCTGCAAAGCATCATCTGGGAAGACGGCCATATCGCTTCCCGTATCGTCGCCCAGCCCGCCACCACACTGGCTGGCATGGCGGGTATCGACCTTCCGGACAACAAGACCTTCTTCATCGTGCCGGAAACCGGCGCCGGTCGCGACCATCCCTTCTCCGGCGAAAAAATGTCGGTGGTGGTCGCCTTCTACAAGGTCAAGGATATCGACGAGGCCATTGCCAAGACCAACGCCATCCAGGCGTACCAGGGGCAGGGCCACTCCTGTGGTATCTATTCCTACAGCGATGACAACATTCTCAAGTTTGCCCGGGGTACCAAGACTTCGCGGGTAATGGTCAACCAGCCCCAGTCGGCGTCCAACAGCGGCAACTTGTGGAATGGCATGCGCCAGACATTCTCATTGGGTTGCGGCTCCTGGGGTGGCAACAGCACCAACAACAACATCACCTGGCAGGATCTGATCAACGTAACCTGGATATCCAAGCCGCTGGCCAAGACCAAGGAGCTGCCCGCGGACGAAGTTCTGTTCGCCAGCGCCCTCGATAAATTCAAATAAGCACTGTTATCATTGACGGAGCAGGCCGGCCCGCCATCGGGGCTGGCCTGCCTGCCATTCACCATCGATCGAACAGGACAGCAATGGACTTCAATCTCACAGACGACCAGAAAGCGTTTGCCGAAAGCGCACGCTCCTTCGCCGAAGGGGTTTTCAAGCCCAATGCCGCCCAGTGGGATGCCGAGCATATTTTCCCCAAGGATGCCCTCAAGGCTGCCGGGGAACTCGGGTTCATGGGCATTTATACACCGGAGGCCGCCGGCGGCCTCGGTCTCGGCCGGCTCGACACCAGTGTCATCGTCGAGGAACTGGCGCGCGGCTGTACCTCCACCGCCGCCTTCCTCACCATTCACAACATGGCCACCAGCATGATCGGCACCTATGGCAAGCCGGCGCTGATCGACCAATGGTGCCCCACTCTGGTAACCGGCGAGAAGCTGGCTTCCTACTGCCTCACCGAGCCCAATGCCGGCTCGGATGCCGCCAACCTGCGCAGCACCGCGAAACAGGATGGCGACAATTTCATCGTCAACGGCAGCAAGATGTTCATTTCCGGCGCCGGCGAGACCGACGTGCTGGTGGTGATGCTGCGCACCGGGGGCCCCGGTGCCAAGGGTATTTCCGCTTTCGCCATTGCCGCTGATGCCGCCGGTATCAGCTATGGCAAAAAGGAGGAGAAGATGGGCTGGAACAGCCAGCCCACCCGCACCGTAACTTTCGAGGATGTGGTCGTGCCCGCCGCCAATATGCTGGGTGAGGAGGGGCAGGGCTTCAAGATCGCCATGCAGGGCCTCGACGGCGGGCGCATCAATATCGCCACCTGTTCGATCGGTACCGCCCAGGCGGCACTCGATACCGCGGTGGCCTACGTCAAGGAGCGCAAGCAGTTCGGCCAGTCCATCGCCGAGTTCCAGAACACCCAGTTCAAGCTGGCGGACATGGCCACCGACTTGGTTGCCGCCCGGCAGATGGTGCGTCTCGCCGCTTTCAAGCTCGACAGCAAGGACCCCGACGCCACCACCTACTGCGCCATGGCCAAGCGCTTCGCCACCGACGTCTGTTTCGATATCTGCAACGACGCCTTGCAATTGCACGGCGGCTACGGCTACATCAAGGAGTATCCCCTGGAGCGCCACGTGCGCGACAACCGGGTGCACCAGATTCTCGAAGGTACCAATGAAATCATGCGCGTCATCATCGGCCGTCGGCTGCTGATGGACGGCGCCCTGGAGGTCATCAAATGAGCATCAGTCCCACCGAAAAACTTCTCGTCGAGATCATCGACCACGTCGCCCTGATCACCATCAACAATCCCCCGGCCAACACGTGGGATACCGAGAGCCTGCCGGGTCTCAAGACCGTCGTCGAGCGGCTCAACGAGGACCGCAACATCTACGCCCTGGTGATCACAGGTTCCGGTGACAAGTTCTTTTCCGCCGGTGCCGACCTCAATATCTTCGCCGACGGGAACAAGGACAACGCCACGATGATGTCCGACTACTTCGGCGAAGCCTTCGAGACCCTGGCGGATTTCCGCGGCGTGTCGATCGCCGCCATCAACGGCTTCGCCATGGGCGGCGGTCTCGAAGTGGCCCTGGCCTGCGATATCCGCATCGCCGAGGAGCAGGCGCAGATGGCACTACCGGAGACCAAGGTGGGTCTGCTGGCCTGCGCCGGTGGCACCCAGCGTCTGTCCTGGCTGGTGGGTGAAGGCTGGGCCAAGCGCATCATTTTGTGCGGCGAGCGCATCAAGGCGGACACCGCCGAGCGCATCGGCCTGGTCGAGGAAGTGGTGGCCAAGGGCGAGGCCAAGGCGAAAGCCCTGGCGTTGGCGGCCCAGGTCGGGAACCAGAGCCCCATTGCCGTGGCCTACAGCAAAGAGCTGATTCATCAGGCGCGGAATGTCGCCATGGAGAAGGCGCTGCCCTACGAGCGCAAGCGTTTCGTCGACCTGTTCGATACCGAGGACCAATTGGAGGGCGTCAACGCCTTCCTGGAAAAGCGCGCTCCGCAATGGAAGAACAAGTAATGACAGCACCGGTACTGTTTGACGAACTGGCCGCCAAGGGTGGCCAGCGCATCGGCCAGGTCACCCTGAATGTGCCAGCCACGCTCAACTCGCTGACCCTGGAAATGGTCGAGCTGCTGCTCGACCAGTTGGCCCGCTGGGAGGACGACGCCGGCCTGGTGGCCATCATCATTCGCGGCAGTGGCGAAAAAGCGTTTTGCGCCGGTGGCGACGTGCAGGCCCTGTACCGGTCGGCGATCGCCGCGCCCGGTGGCCCCTGTGTCGAGGCGGAAACCTTCTTTGCCCGGGAGTATCGGCTCGACTACCGCATCCACAGCTACCCGAAGCCAGTGATCGGCTGGGGTCACGGCATTGTCATGGGTGGCGGCATGGGGATCTTCTCCGGCTGCAAATACCGTGTGGTCACCGAAAAAACCCGCATCGCCATGCCGGAAGTGGGTATCGCCCTGTTCCCTGACGTGGGAGGCAGTTATTTCCTCAACCGCATGCCCGGTCACAGTGGCGCTTTCCTGGCCTTGACTGGCGCATCGATCAACGCTGCGGACTGCCTGTTCGGTGGCCTGGCCGACCACTTCATCCTCAATGAGCATTACGAAACCGTCATAGAGGCCCTGCAGGTGGCGGAATGGCAAAGCGACGACAGTGGCGCCAATCACCAGCGTTGCAGCCAGATACTCGCCAGTATTGCCGCTGAATGCATCGATCGGCTTCCCGCCGGGAATGTCGAGATCAATCTGGCGGAAATCGATGCCCTGTTCGCTGACGAGTCGCCGCTGGCGGTGATCGATGCCATTCTCGGCATCGATTCCAGCCACGAGTGGATGAACAAGGCGCGGGATGGCCTGGCCTATGGTTCGCCGCTCAACTCCCTGTTGATCTACCAGCAACTGTTGCGCACCAAAGGTAAATCCCTGGCAGAGGTGTTCCAGGCGGAACTCGTGCTGGTGACGAATATCGTGCGCTTCCGCGAATTCAGTGAGGGCGTGCGCGCCCTGCTTATCGACAAGGAC
>Ga0172382_10008633_pt1 | contig 14122 bp, 10 predicted proteins | sample Leawel138RmetaG_FD_122245 | JGI IMG/M metagenome (GOLD analysis project Ga0172382, IMG submission 122245) | Leachate microbial communities from a municipal landfill in Southern Ontario, Canada - Leachate well 138R metaG | ecosystem: Engineered > Solid waste > Landfill > Unclassified | place...
CACCGCCGCCGGGCTTGGCACCCACAACCCGGCCACGCGCGTGACCACGTAACCCAGGATCGCAGCGGCCATCACCAGCGGATAATCGCGCCACGCGGCCTTGAACAACACCGCGAACGCCAAGGCCGCGCCCAGCAAGGCGACCCATTCCATCCAGTCCGGCAGTGCCACCACGGTGCCGTGCTCCAGCGGCACCCAGCCCAGCAACTGCGCCATCTGCGACCCCATCAGGCTGCCGAAGGCCAGTTTCAGCAGTACCGCCATGGCGCCGGAAAATCGCGCGGTGCCCGAAACCAGATGCTGGCTGGTCAATTCCGATACCGCATTGGTCAGCATCATGCCGGGCATCAGCACGATGACCGAAGCCACGATCACGGTATTGAGCGACAGCGGCACGACAAACGCGGCTATCGCAGCCGCAATCAGCGTGGCCAATAAGGCTGCGATCAGTTCCAGCGATTCGGCCAGACGCGCGTGGCTTGCGCCCAGCACCGCCAGCGCACCGATCAGCAGGCCGATGCCTCCGGCCACCACCACATCGGTCCAGGTGCTGTGCAGCAGCACCGTGATCGAGCTGGATACCAGACCGAAACCGAAAATCGACATCAGCTTGTCGCGCAGCCGCAGCGGCCGGTCCAGCGCCTGCAACTCCGCCAGCGCCTGATTCACTTCCAGCTCGCCGCGCAATGCGCGCTCGGCGATGTCGTCGGCTTCGCACATCTTGCGCAGATCGACATCGCCCGGCGCCAGCCGCACCACCTGCGTGGTGTTGGCCGTGGTTTCCGGCCGCGCCGCGTCGGAAAACGACAGGATCAGCCCGGTCGGGCTCAGCCACGGTTCGCAGCGCAATCCAAGGCGCGTGGCCACGGCCATGATCGCCCCTTCCAGACGTTGCGCGGTGGTGCCGTAGGTGTGCAGGCGCCGGGCCAGTTCGACAACGAACTCGACGCGGGCGGCGTAGGGGTAGTGGGTCATCGGAAAGCCGGCAGATGGCCCGCAGCACCATCTGCGGCGGGCTGCGCAGTATGCGCAGTGGATCGCAACGATTCGTGAATCTTCAATGATAATGCAGCCATGCACATCGGCCTGGGCGAAACCCTCTCCATCCTGAGCGCGGCGGCCTGGGCCGTGGGCGTGATCCTGTACCGGCAACTGGTGCGCGACCTGCCACCGATGACGCTGGGCCTGCTGAAGAATTCGCTGGTGCTGCTGATGCTGCTGGCGGTGTTGCCGCTGGTGCCAATGCTGCACGGTGGCGGCCTGCCGACGATGTCGCTGCCTGAAGCCGCATTGGCGCTGGGCAGCGGGCTGCTCGGCATCGCGCTGGCCGACACCCTGTATTTCACCGCGCTGGCGCGTCTGGGCGCCGGCCGCATGGGCGTGATCGGCAACAGCTACAGCCCGCTGGTGATCCTGCTGTCGGTCTTGTTTCTGGGCGAACGGCTGGGGCTGTGGCAGCTGGCCGGCTTCGTGCTGGTGATGGCCGGGGTCATGGTGATCGCGCGGCGCCCTGCCTCGCGTGCCGCAAACAACGGCCATCTCGATCTGCCGCTGGCACCGCGCCCGATGTTGCCGGCCGAGACCGCAGCTGCGCCGACCCATATCTCCCACCTGACCGCCGTCCTGCTCGGGCTGGCGTCGATCGCGCTGATGGCGGTGGCGATCGTGATGATCAAGCCGGTGCTCGAAGCCCAGCCTCTGGGCTGGGTGACCCTGCTGCGCCTGATCGGCGCGATCGCCGGGCTGGTGGTGATCGCGGCGCTGCGCGGCCAGCTGCGCCAGCTGTCGCCGGCCGGGCGCCGGGTGAACTGGAAGATGCTGCTGGCCGCCGCCTTCATCGGGCAATTCCTGTCGATGCTGTTATGGCTGGGCGGCTACAAATACACCCTGGCCTCGATCGCGGCGATCCTCAACGAAACCGCATCGATCTTCATCGTGCTGATGGCCTGGCTGTGGCTGCGCGAACCGCTCGGCCTGCGCGGCGCGCTCGGCGTGTCACTGACGCTGGGCGGCGTGGTGCTGATGCTGGCGGTCTGAGGCGCCTCAGCCGGGCTGGCCTTCGGCCTCGATCACCGCCGCCAGCACGGTGCCCAGTTCCAGCAGCCGCAGATCGCTGCCCGGCAGGCCGACCAGCTGCAGGCCGGTGCCCTGCTCCAGCGGCAATGACAGCGCCGGGCAGCCGGCGAGCGAGGCCAGCGCGGTGAAATCGGCCAAGGTCGAAGGTTCGGGTGCATCGGTTGCCGGCGGCAGCAACGGCGCCACCGGCAGGATCAGCACATCGAACCGTTCGAACATCTGCCGCACCCGCACCACATGCTGATCCAGCCGCAGATCCGCACGCGCGTAATCGCTGGCCGATTTCTTCTGCGCGAATGCGAGCATCGTCAGCACCTGCTCCGACGCGCCGCCCAGATCCGGCTCGTGCGCGGCCAGCAGCTCGGCTTCCATCATCAGCAATGCCGCGCGCCGGGTCGCGACGACTTCCAGCTCATTCAGATCAAAGTGGATCGCACCGGCCTGGCCGAACAGGCCCGAAGCGCGCTGCACCGCGGTCTGGAACGCGCTGGCCACCGCCGGCTCGGCGCCGGCCGCAACCGCATCGGCCAGCACGCCGACACGCAGGCAGGACGGATCCCAGTCCGGCAAGGCCAGCGCCACGCGACGGCGGCGAGAACGCGGATCGGCGGCGTCGTAGCCGGCCATGGTCTGCAGCAACGGCGCGATGTCCTGCACCTGGCGCGCGAGGATGCCGGGGCAATCCAGCCGCCGCAGCGAGGGCGCCATGCCGCGACAGGAAAGCTCTCCGAAGCCCGGCTTGAAACCGATCACGCCGCAGAACGCCGCCGGAATCCGCACCGAACCCAGGGTGTCCGAACCCAGCGCCGCCACCGCATGCCCGGCCGCAACCGCCGCTGCCGAACCGGCCGAAGAACCGCCACTGACCCGGCCCGGCAGGAACGGATTGCCGACATCGCCGTAATGCGCATTGCGCCCGACCGTGCCGAGCGTGGCCTCGTCCAGATTGGTCTTGCCCAGCAGCACCGCACCGGCACCACGCAGGCGTGACACGATATGCGCATCGTTTTCTGCGCGCCGCCCGCGACGCCCGGGCAATCCGACGGTGGTCGGCATGCCAGCCACATCGATATTGTCCTTGATCGCCAACGGCACCCCGTCCAGCCGCCCGAGCGGGGCGCCGGACGCGCGCCTCGCATCGGATTGCCGCGCCGCTTCCAGCGCACCCTCCTGATCCACCCAGGTCCAGGCATTCAGCGCCGCATCGCGCGCGATCGCTTCGAGAAACGCCGTGGTCAGCGCCTGACTCGATACTTCACCGGTGGCCAGGGCGCGCAGCACGAAAATCAGCGGGCGGTGACGCAGGGATTCGGCGGTGATCGTCATCGTGGAACTCGTATGCAGTGAGCCGGTGATGGTGCGCGATTGCCCGACCCGCCGCAAATCGCCACAATCTCGCGTTGCATCAATACGCATGCGTGTCGAAGGAGCCAGCCAATGAGCGAGCGCGAGTTCATGGAATACGACGTGGTCATCGTCGGTGCCGGCCCCGGTGGCCTGGCAGCCGCGATCCGGCTCAAGCAGCTGGCCGCGCAGCAGAACCGCGAGCTTTCCGTCTGCGTGCTGGAAAAAGGCTCCGAGCCCGGCGCCCACATCCTGTCCGGCGCGATCATGGACCCGCGCGCGCTGACCGAACTGATCCCGGACTGGAAGGAAAAGGGCGCACCGTTGAACCAGCCGGTCACGCGCGACCAGATCCTGTTCCTGAGCGAAAAAGGCGCTACCGCCACGCCGCAGTTCTTCATCCCGGACAGCCTGCACAACCAGGGCAACTACATCGTCAGCCTCGGCAATGTGGTGCGCTGGCTGGCGCAGCAGGCCGAAGCGCTGGGGGTGGAAGTATTCCCCGGCTTCGCTGCCGCCGAAGTGCTGTACGACGACAACGGCGCGGTACGCGGCGTGGCTACCGGCGACATGGGCCTGGACAAGCACGGCAACCCAACCGATCAGTTCCAGCGCGGCATGGAACTGCTGGCCAAGTACACGATCTTCGCCGAAGGCTCGCGCGGCCAGCTCGGTCGCCAGCTGATCGAACGTTTCAAGCTGGACGAAGGCCGCGATCCGCAAAGCTACGGCATCGGCATCAAAGAGCTGTGGCAGGTGCCGGCGGAAAAGGCGCAGCCGGGCCTGGTGGTGCATACCGCCGGCTGGCCGCTGGCCAGCGATACCTATGGCGGCTCGTTCCTGTATCACATGGAAGACGGCAAGATCGCGGTCGGTTTCGTTCTTGGGCTGGATTACAAGAACCCCTGGCTCAGCCCGTTCGAGGAGTTCCAGCGCTTCAAAACGCACCCGGCCATCCGCAGCCACCTGGAGGGCGGCAAGCGCATCGGCTACGGCGCGCGCGCGATTACCGCCGGCGGCCTGCTGTCGCTGCCGAAAACCGTGTTCCCCGGCGGCGCGCTGATCGGCTGCGAGGCCGGCTTCCTCAACGCCAGCCGCATCAAGGGCAGCCATGCCGCGATCAAGACCGGCATGCTGGCCGCCGACGCCGCTTTCGCCGCGATCGCCGAAGGCCGCGCCCATGACGAGCTTTCCGCCTACCCGGCCGCGTTCGAGCAAAGCTGGCTGCACGAGGAACTGTCGGCCTCGAAGAACTTCAAGCAGTGGTTCAAGAAGGGGCTGTGGATCGCGACCTTCATGAACGGCATCGAGCAGTGGCTGCTGCCCAGACTCGGCATCAAGACCCCGCCATGGACGATCCGCCGCCGCACGCCCGACCACGCCAGCCTGGAACCGGCCTCCAAGCACGAGAAGATCGTCTACCCCAAGCCCGACGGCGTGCTGACCTTCGACCGCCTCAGCTCGGTGTTCCTCAGCAGTACCCACCACGAGGAAGACCAGCCCTCGCACCTGACGCTGAAGAACCCGGACATCCCGGTCAGCGTGAATCTGGCGCAATACGCCGGCCCGGAAGCACGCTACTGCCCGGCCGCGGTCTACGAATTTGTCGGCGAAGCCGGCAGCGAACGGCTGCAGATCAACTTCGCCAACTGCGTCCACTGCAAGACCTGCGACATCAAGGACCCGACCCAGAACATCGTCTGGGTCGCCCCGCAGGGCGGCGGCGGGCCGAATTACGCCGGCATGTGAGATCGTGACCGCACGGTGGCTCGAGCGTGGGCTGCCATGCTGCCGCACTCGCCTGCGTGGCTGCCATCATTTTCATATGAGCTGCCGCTGCCAGCAGCATGACTCCGCTCCCGACCACTCCAACGTCAACCCAGACCATGCCCGCCATCTGCCTTGCCACCACCGCCGCCGCCCACGCACTTGATGAAGACCATGCCTCGCTCGAAGCGGCACTGCGCCAGAGCGGTTTCGATGTGCATCGGGCCGATTGGGACGATGCGGCGGTGGACTGGTCCGGTTTCGATGCTGTGCTGCTGCGTTCCACCTGGAACTATTTCGACGATCTGCCCAAATTCCTCGATTGGTGCGCACAGGTCGCCGCAGTCACCACCCTGCTGAACCCGCTGGACGTGGTGCGCTGGAACACCGACAAGCACTACCTGGGCGATCTGGCCGGGCGCGGTATCGCGACGGTAGAAAGCCACTTCATCGAACCCGGCGACGCCCCCGATGCGTTCCCGGACTTCGGCGAATTCGTCGTGAAACCCGCGGTCGGTGCCGGCTCGCGCGATGCACAGCGTTATCTGCGCGCGCAACGCGCCAATGCCATCGCCCATGTGCAAAGGTTGATCGCCGACCAGCGTTCGGCCCTGATCCAGCCGTATCTGAGGGAAGTCGATACCCATGGGGAAACCGCGCTGCTGTTCTTCGACGGCGTCTACTCGCACGCGATCCGCAAGGGCGCGCTGCTGCGCCGTGATGAAGGCCCCACGCAGCAGCTGTTCGCGCCCGAGCAGATCAGCGCGCGCGAGCCGGATCCTGCCGAACTGGCGCTGGCACAACAGGTCATCGCCGCGCTGCCGTTCGGCCCGCTGACCTATGCCCGCGTCGATCTGCTGCCATCGCGCGATGGCCCGCAACTGCTGGAACTGGAACTGACCGAGCCCTCGCTGTTCCTGGACACCACGCCCGGCAGCGCGCAACGCCTCGCCACCGTTCTGGCGACGCAGCTGATGGGCGAATGAGTCCAGAAAAAAAGCCGGACATTACTGCCCGGCCTTTTCTTCGATTGCAGGAAGCGGCTTCCCGTCAGCGCAGCGGCGGACGCAGCGCTTCCGGTTCGCACACGCTGATGCCGTGCCGCAACGCCGGCGGCGTTTCAAAGCCGTCCGAGAAGATCGACGCATACCAGATATTGCCCAGCTGCCAGCCCACCGACGAAGCATTGGGGTGGCTCGCCGTGACACCGTAGCAGCCACCCTCGCCATTGGCGATGGCATGAACCGTGGCGATGCCCGCAGCGGACGTGGTCGTGACCAGGGTCGTGGCCGGGCCTGCAACAAGATCGTGCAGCCACGCGCTCGCACCTGCGGTCGGCGCATCGAAGGTGACCGGCACACCAGCGACCGGATCGCCCGCTGCATCCAGCAGCTCGACTTCCAGTGCCTGCGGGAAGGATTCGTGGATCGGAACTTCCTGCCCGTCCCCGCCCAGCACGTTCAACACGAAAGGATCGGTGCTGCAGCTGACCACAACGCTGGCATTGCCCGACGCGATGGTTCCGCTGGCCGGCGTGGGCTCACAGGTCTGCTTCGGATGGCCGGGTTGGGATGTCACCGCTACGGTAAAGGCACTGCCATCATCAATGAACTCCGGGAACACGTAGCTGCCGTCCGCAGTGATGAACTGCTCGGGGCCACCGTTGAGGCTCAGACCCACACCATCACCTACCAGCCCCGTCACGTTCGCTGCAACCTGATATTGCGGCGTACCTGCCGAGTAGCTGAAGGTATCCACGCCGATGTAGTCCGAATTGGTACCCGTCGGGCCTGCATTGGTGACGAAATAGCGGAACGCGACGCGCCCGCTGCCGTTTCTCGGCAAGCCGTCGGCGTTGGTAACGGTGTACTGCGCCCATTGGCGCGGATACCCACCCACGATCAGGGTCGGATTGATCGACAGCAGCAGGGTGTTGAAATCACCGGTGGAAGTGGCACTCGAACCCGCGTTGGTGCTGGCGCCATTGGTGCTCAGACGCACTTCCAGACGATCCGGATAGTCCTGTCCGACATCGTATTTGCGGGTCCAGAACGTGAGCGTCGCGTCCTTGCCGAAATGCAGTTCGGGCGTCATCAGCCAGTTGCTGATGGTTCCCACACCGCCAGCCGTGCTGTTGAAGTTGGCTGCGATGTAGGATTTGTCAGCCCCTTGGTGTGATGTGAATGGCCCACCGCCTGTCGGCGGATTGCCCTGGAACCAGACAGGGTTGATCCCTGCTGGGACACTGAGGTTCTGCTGAGCCCAGCCCAGCCCCTCCAGCAGCGTGACGTCATCGAAACCTTCGTTCAACGACGCCACGGCCGGTGCCATGACTGCTTCCGTAGTGCTCGCTCCGGCACTCGGGGCCACCGCCGGTGTGCCCCCATCGCGTGCCTGCACTCTTGACCCATTCACCGCCATCACCGGCGATGCCGCCAGCAGTACGATCAGACCCGTTGCCCAAATCGTGTTTCTATCCATGACGCGCATAACCCCTGTGTATGTTTGGATGTCCGTGCCGTTGCCGGCGTTCAAACCTGTGCACCCGCTTTCTGGCTGGCCTGCCGGCCGACCATGCTTCCCCCTCCTGTTACGGATCCGGCCACGTGTCCGCACGCGCGCGTGTCGCTCGGCAAACCCCGTCCGGGGAACAAGCGGACAAGCGTGGGGACTCCCCTCACAAAACAGACCGGCGGAATCAATCAATCGACGAACGGAAATGACTACCCACCCGGATTTGCCCGCTGCCACACCAATGCCAATACTGCCGGGCTGAACCCGAGCAACCGCCATGACCGCATCTTCTCCCCTGACACATCTGGACCAGCTGGAAGCGGAAAGCATCCACATCCTGCGCGAGGTGGCCGCCACCTGTGCGCGGCCGGTGCTGCTGTACTCCATCGGCAAGGACAGTTCGGTGCTGCTGCATCTGTTGCTGAAGGCCTTCGCCCCGGCACGCCCTCCGCTCCCGCTGCTGCATGTGGATACCGGCTGGAAGTTCCGCGAGATGATCGCCTTCCGCGACCGGCGCATGCTGGAAACCGGGCTGGAGCTGCATGTGCACATCAATCCGGACGGCCTGCGCGACGGCATCGGCCCGTTCAGTCACGGCTCGGCGGTGCATACCGATGTGATGAAGACCCAGGGGCTGAAGCAGGCGCTGGCGAAGTTCGGGTTCGATGCCGCGATTGGCGGGGCCCGGCGCGACGAGGAGAAATCGCGCGCCAAGGAGCGCGTTTTCTCGTTCCGCAACGCGCAGCAGCGCTGGGATCCGAAAGCGCAGCGACCCGAGCTGTGGAACCTCTACAACACCCGCCTGGGGCCGGGCGAAAGCCTGCGCGTGTTTCCGCTGTCCAACTGGACCGAACTGGACATCTGGCACTACATCCGGCGCGAATCCATCGCCGTGGTGCCGCTGTACTTCGCCGCACCGCGCCCGGTGGTGGAACGCGATGGTGCGCTGATCATGGTGGACGATGCGCGCCTGCCGCTGGCGCCGGGTGAAACCCCGCAGCTGCGCCAGGTCCGCTTCCGCACCCTGGGCTGCTACCCGCTGACCGGCGCGATCGCATCCACGGCCACGGATCTGGACGCGATCATCGAGGAGATGTGCAGTTCGGCCTGCTCCGAACGCCAGGGCCGCATCATCGACCGCGACGCCGGCGCTTCGATGGAGCGCAAGAAACAGGAAGGGTATTTCTGATGGCCACGCTTCCAGACACGGCCGCACCGGCGGCTGCGGGCGAAACCGGTTCGCTGCGGCTGATCACCTGCGGCAGCGTCGATGACGGCAAGAGCACGCTGATCGGACGCCTGCTGCACGACACCGGCAGCCTGCGCGCCGACCAGCTCGATGCATTGGCACGCGACAGCCAGCGCCACGGCCATGCCGATGGCGCAATCGATTACGCGCTGCTGCTGGACGGGCTGGAAGCCGAACGCGAACAGGGCATCACCATCGATGTCGCCTACCGCTATTTCGCCACGCCCCGGCGCAGTTTCATCGTCGCCGACTGCCCCGGCCACGCGCAGTACACCCGCAACATGGCCACCGGTGCTTCGACCGCGCAGCTGGCCATTGTGCTGGTGGATGCCTCCAAGGGCCTGCTCGACCAGACCCGGCGCCACAGCGGCATCGTGGCGATGTTCGGCATCCGGCATGTGGTGCTGGCGGTCAACAAGATGGATCTGGTCGATTTCGATCGCGACCGCTTTGAAGCGATCTGCGGCCAGTACCAGCAACTGGCTGAAAACCTCGGCATCGAACAGGTGCAGGCGATTCCGCTGTCCGGACTGCACGGCGACAACCTTGCCTCGCGCTCGTCGCGTACCGCGTGGTACCAGGGGCCGACGCTGCTGGAGCATCTGGAAACGGTACGAATCGATACCGCCGCCGCGCCCGATGCCGGATTCCGTCTGCCGGTGCAGTGGGTCAACCGTGCGATGCCGGCGGGCGGGCGTGGCTATGCCGGCACCCTGCTGGCGGCGCCGCTCGCAACCGGTGATCCGGTCGTGGTGCTGCCTTCGGGCCAGCGCAGCCGTATCGCCGGTGTATTCGATGGCAATGGCGCGGTGGCGCGGGCCGTTCCCGGCCAGGCGCTGACGCTGGCGCTGCAGGACGAACTGGATATCAGCCGTGGCGACGTGCTGGCCAGCCCGGATGCGGCGCCGGAGATTTCCGACCTGTTCGCGGCGCGACTGCTGTGGATGGGCGACCAGCCGCTGTTGCCGGGCCGGCCCTACGATTTCCAGCTGGGCAGCAGCAGTGCCGTGGCGCAGGTGCAGATCCGGCACCGCATCGACATCCACTCGCAGCGGCCGCTGGCAGCGCGGCGCCTGCTGCTGAACGAAGTGGCATCCTGCCATCTGGGCCTGGACCGCAACATCGCGTTCGAGTCATTCACGCGCAACCGGGAACTGGGCAGCTTCATCCTGATCGACCGCCAGACCCGCGCCACCGTCGCGGCCGGCTGTCTCGACCATGCGTTGCGGCGCGCGTCCAATATCCAGTGGCAGCCGCTGGACGTGGATGCCGCGGCGCGCGCGCGGATCAAGGGCCAGCAGCCGGTCTGCATCTGGTTCACCGGGCTATCCGGCTCGGGCAAATCGACCCTGGCCAACCGGCTCGAACGGCATCTGCACGCGCAGGGCCTGCACACCTATCTGCTGGACGGCGACAACATCCGCCACGGCCTCAACCGCGATCTGGGTTTCACCGAGGAAGACCGGGTGGAAAACATCCGGCGCGCGGCCGAGGTGGCGCGGCTGATGGTGGACGCCGGCCTGATCGTGCTGGCCAGCTTCATCAGCCCCTACCGCAGCGAACGCCGCATGGCGCGCGAGCTGTTCGGGCCGGGCCAGTTCATCGAAGTGTTCGTCGACACGCCATTGGACATCTGTGAAGCGCGCGATCCCAAAGGCCTGTACCGCCGCGCCCGCGCCGGCGAAATCCCCAATTTCACCGGCATCGGCGCGCCCTACGAGCGCCCGGAAACACCCGAAGTGCATCTGCACCTGCCGGCCACGCCGCTGCCCGCCGCAGTCGAAAGGATCCTCGCCTGTCTGCAGGATTGAATGTCTACTCCAGGACCGCACGTTACAATCGGCAGTCCGCCCGCAAATGCACAGCGGCCCCCTCCCGCAACCTTCAGGAATCCAAGACCGATGAAGATCCTGGTCGGCTACAAGCGCGCCGTTGATTCCAACGTGCGCATCCAAGTCAAGCCCGACGGCTCTGGCGTGGTGACCGATGGCGTGAAACTTTCCGCCAATCCCTTTGACGATATCGCGCTGGAAGAAGCGCTGCGGCTGCGCGAAAAAGGCGTCGCGAGCGAAGTCGTGGTCGCCACGATCGCTCCGGCCGATGCCCAGCCGCACCTGCGCAACGGCCTGGCAATGGGCGCCAACCGCGCCATCCACGTGGTCTCCGACAGCCCAGTGCAGCCGCTGACCGCGGCCCGCGTGCTGCAGAAGCTGATCGAAAAGGAACAGCCGGATATCGTGCTGCTCGGCAAGCAGGCGATCGATGACGATGCCAACCAGACCGGCCAGATCCTGGCCACGCTGTGGGGCCGCCCGCAGGCCACCTTCGCCAGCAAGGTCGATGTGGCTGACGGCAAGGCCACCGTGGTGCGCGAAGTCGACGCCGGCCTTGAAACCCTGGAAGTGGACCTGCCGGCGGTGATCACCACCGACCTGCGTCTGAACGAACCGCGCTTCATCAAGCTGCCGGACATCATGAAAGCCAAGAGCAAGCCACTGGAAACCATCCCGATGGCCGATCTGGGCGCCGAACCCGCCGACTTCCTGACCACCGGCAAGTACGAAGCCCCGGCCAAGCGCAGCCGTGGCGTGATGGTCAACGACGCGGCCGAACTGGTCGCGGCCCTGAAGGCCAAAGGCCTGCTCTGACAACGCCAAGGAGATAACACCATGTCCAACGTCCTGATCGTTGCAGAACACCTCAACGGCCAACTCAATGTCCCGGCCACCGCCAAGACGGTTTCGGCCGCACGCGCGCTGTCACCGCAGAAGATCGACGTGATCGTGCTGGCCGATGCGCCCGACGCCATCGCCGCCGCCGCCGCGAAGATCGACGGCGTCAACGAAGTGCTGAGCGTGGCCAATCCGGCCAACGCGCATCCGATCGCGCAGGTGCTGGCACCGCAGATCGCGCAGGTGGCCACCGGCTACAGCCACGTCTTCGGCCCCTCCACCACCTTCGGCAAGGACCTGATGCCCTGCGTTGCCGCGCTGCTGGGCGTGGCCCAGGTCAGCGATGTGATGGCGGTCGACGGCCCGCACAGCTTCAAGCGCCCAATCTACGCCGGCAACGCCATCATCGAAGTGACCGCACCGGCCGACCAGGCCGTGGTCGCCACGGTGCGGGTCGCGTCCTGGCCGGCCGCTGGGGAAGGCGGCAATGCCAGCGTGCGCGCCGTCAACGTCGATGTCGCGCTGCCCACGCATACCCGTTTCGTTGGTCTTGCGGCGGGCAAATCCGACCGCCCGGACCTGCAGAGCGCGGCGCGCGTGGTGTCCGGTGGCCGTGGCGTGGGTTCGGAAGAGAATTTCCGCATCATCTACGACTTCGCCGACAAGCTCGGTGCCGCGGTCGGCGCCTCGCGTGCGGCGGTCGATGCCGGCTACGTGCCCAACGAACTGCAGGTCGGCCAGACCGGCAAGATCATCGCGCCGGAACTGTACGTGGCGGTCGGTATTTCCGGCGCCATCCAGCATCTGACCGGGATCAAGGACGCCGGCACCATCGTGGCGATCAACAAGGACGGCGACGCGCCGATCTTCGAAATCGCCGACATCGGCCTGGTCGGTGACCTGTTCACGATCCTGCCGGAACTGGAAAAGGCGCTGGGCTGATCTCGCGGCCCCGATTCGGGCCGGGCGCTACAACCTTGCATCGCACAAAAGGCAGCTTCGGCTGCCTTTTGTGTGTCTGCGGGGACGGACTTGCCCGTGATGCGGTGCTGTCTGAGCAGTATCGAAGGCTGGTGGTATCTCCACGAAAGCCCATCGCGGCCAAGGCCGCTCCCACCGCGTAGCCGTGCAACCCGCTCAACACAATTCCCTTCATCGCGATGAAGCGATAGACTTCTGCACTTTCCGCTGCCACCGGATCTGCAATGCCTGCCCTGAGTTTCGAGTTCTATCCGCCCAAGACCGATGACCAGCGTCGCCAGCTGCACCGTGCGGCGCGCAAGTTCGTCCCGTTTTCACCCGAATACGTGTCGGTCACCTTCGGCGCCGGCGGCTCCACGCTGAGCTACACCCCGGAAACCGTGGCCGAGTTGAAGGCCGGGCACGGACTGGAGGCGGTGCCGCACATCTCTTGCGTCGGCGGCACCCGCGCGGAGCTGGGCGAACTGCTGGCCGCGTACCGGCAATCGGGCTGCCACAAGATCGTCGCGCTGCGCGGCGACCTGCCTTCGGGCATGGCCAGCACCGGCGACTTCCGCTATGCCAGCGATCTGGTCGAATTCGTGCGCGAACAGCATGGCGACTGGTTCCGCATCGCGGTCGGCGCCTATCCGGAAACCCATCCGCAGGCCGAGGACGCATTCGCCGATCTGGTGCATTTCAAGCGCAAGGTCGAGGCCGGCGCGGACGTGGCGATCACGCAGTATTTCTACAATGCCGACGCCTACTTCCGCTTCGTTGAAGACGTGCGCGCGCTGGGCGTGGAGATCCCGATCGTGCCGGGCATCATGCCGATTTCCAACTTCAGCCAGCTGCGGCGTTTTTCCGAACTGTGCGGCGCGGAAATCCCGCGCTGGATGCAGCGCCGGATGCAGGCCTGGGGCGATGACGTGGACAGCATTCGCGCCTTCGGTGCCGATGTGGTCGCGGCGCTGTGCCAGCGTCTGCTTGAAGGCGGCGCGCCGGCGCTGCACTTCTACACCCTGAATCTGGCGCGCCCGACGCTGGCGGTGCTGGATCGCCTCGGCTGAGCCGCGCGGCAGGCTGGGGTAATCTGCCGCGATGAAAGCGTCGACCCTTCTGTTTGCCGCGTTGATTCTTGCGCTGGGCCCCGGCAGTGCCGATGCCGTGGTGCGCCGCTGCATCGGCCCGGACGGCGGCACGATCTACACCGACCGCCCCTGCGAACAGTTCCAGGCGCGCGATGCCGATGCTCCGGCAGACGCGGACCCGGCACCCTCGGCCACATCCGGAAGCGACGCCGAGCGCCCGCTCGCCGCCTACGGCCCGGCATGGGCGGACTGCGCGCGTACCCCCGACGCCCTGTTGTTCACACTGCGCCGCATTTTCGAACACCGCGATATCAACGCGCTGGCCGGCCTGTACCACTGGTCCGGCATGGGCGGGCACAACGCCACGGTGGTGATGCAGCATCTGGAATCGTTGCTGCAATGGTCCAGCGGCTCGGTCGATCTGGTTTATCCGGATGCCGCCTTCGTGG
>Ga0172382_10008634_pt1 | contig 14121 bp, 14 predicted proteins | sample Leawel138RmetaG_FD_122245 | JGI IMG/M metagenome (GOLD analysis project Ga0172382, IMG submission 122245) | Leachate microbial communities from a municipal landfill in Southern Ontario, Canada - Leachate well 138R metaG | ecosystem: Engineered > Solid waste > Landfill > Unclassified | place...
AAGATAGTTTTCCTGATAATTTTTTTGGCATAACCTACTCTAAGAAATATGCAGAAAAATTAGGACTTGATTGGAAAGAGGCGTATATTGATATTCTGGAAGAACTTAATGTCAAAAAAGTGAGAATCCCGGTTTATTGGGATGAAGTTGAGGTTAATAAGGGAGAATTTGATTTTAAAGATTATTATTTTCTTATAGAAGAGGGGGAAAAACGAGGTGTGGAGTTTATTCTAACTTTTGGCATGAGAGTTCCTCGTTGGCCAGAGTGTCACGTCCCTTCTTGGGTTGATATGAGTGACACCAAAAAACTGCAAGAAGAAACAATTAAGGCTATTGAGGTTGTTGTAGAGAGCTTTAAGGGTTATGAGTCTATAGTTTATTGGCAGGTTGAAAACGAACCGCTCTTAAATACTTTTGGCGTTTGTCCTAGGGGTGATTATGAATTTTTAAAAAAAGAGGTTGAATTAGTTAAAAGCCTTGATGATAGGCAAATTATAGTTTCAGCTCCAGGAGAGCTTAGTTTTTGGTCTAGAGAGGCTGAAATTTCAGATATCTTTGGGACCACAATGTATAGGGTTGTAAAGAATGACTATTTGTCTTATATTAAATATCCATATAATCACAGCTTTTACACCAATAAGGCTAAAATATTAAAAATAGATCCAAGTAATATTTTTATAGTCGAGCTACAGGCAGAGCCTTGGGTAACTATGGATGAGATTTTAAAAGTTGAAAGTTTAGAATATTTAAAATCATTTAATCTTGAGCAATTTAAAGCTAATGCCCAAACAGCTTATAATACTGGCTTTGATAGGGCATATTTCTGGGGTGTTGAGTGGTGGTACTTTAGATACAAAACAGCTAATGACCCAACATACTGGGATTTAGCTAAAACATTTTTTAAATAATTATTATGCTATCAATTATAATTCCAACACTTAACGAAGAAAACTATTTACCAGGAATTTTGACCGATCTTAAGGGTCAAGATTTTAAGGATTTTGAAATTATAGTTTCGGATGCAAGGTCTACTGACAAAACTAAAGAAATTGCTAAAGATTTTGGTTGTAGGGTTGTTGTTAGTGATAAAGAAAAAAATCATCCCTCAATACAGAGAAATATGGGGGCAAACATTGCCCTGGGAGATATATTATTGTTTTTAGATGCAGATACCAGGTTGCCAAACAATGAGTTTATTAAAAAAACTCTAGATGATTTTAATAAAAGAGGGTTAGCTTGTGCAAGTTTTTATTTAAAGTTTGAGTCCGATAGATTTTTTTATAAGTTTTATTATTGTTTTTATGGTTTTTTTGCTTTTCTTGCCCAATATATTAAACCATTAGCCGTTGGGGCTGGGATTGTTATTAAAAAAAATGTTCACCAGAGCATAAACGGGTTTAATGAAGATATACATATAGGAGAGGATCAACATTATTGTAATGAGGCTTCAAAAATTGGTAAGTTTAGAATGATAAAAAAAGAGAAAATATTTTTCTCTATTAGAAGGTTTGAAAAATTTGGTAGATGGAAGTTGTTTTTTAAATTTCTCTATGGAGCGTTGTATGTATTATTATTGGGGCCAATTAAAAAAAAGATAGTTAAATATGACTTTGGCGAGTATTAAAAAAGAGGAAAGTAAAATTTTCCTCTTTTGTTATGATATTTGCAAGGCTAACTCTGCCCTGTCGTAGTTCCACTTTGCCTTTTCTGAATTTTCTTTTTTTGAAAATTTTTCATATTTTCTAAAAAAGTGCTCAGAACAAGAACATTTTAAAAGGCCTCTTTCTGACCCTTCAGGAACCCTTTTTATTGTTTTAGAGGCTCTAACAATGTTTCCATCCTCTATGTTCTTTATTAAAATCTTTAACAGGTCTTCAAATTCTAACCCTTGAAAACTAAGCCTGGAAAAGATTACAGCTCTTTCAATATCTCCACATTTAATGGACATATTTCTTAGTCTTTCAGCCGCCCTTCTTTTTGAGGGATAGGCTAAGCACTTTAACATTGCAATTACTTTTACTTTCATTTTTTTACTTTTTTTGGTTTATAACTAAAATCTTTAAACTAAGGGTCTTAGCTATAAACCAAAGAAGAAAGTAAGAATTAATTATATCATTTTTTTATTAAAAAGTCAAGAGTTTTATAACCTTCAAAATCTCCTTTTCTTTTTCTTTTAATATTTTCTTGCTTGTTGCTTCTATGTTTAGTCTTATTTTGTTTTCTGTGTTTGAGGCCCTTAAATTAAACCAAAAGTCTTTATAGGCTATGCTTAGTCCGTCTATTTTTTTTATTTCACCTTTTTTGTACTTTGTTTCTATTTTTTTAAAAACCCCCTCTTTGTCTTTTACGTTTATATTTATTTCTCCTGAATTAAAGTATTTTTTATATTTTTTAATTTGGGATGAGATGTTTTTTTCTTCTCTTGAGAACTCTTCTAGTAATTTTAAAATAACTATATTAGGCACTTCAAAACAACCAATTTCCATATTTAAGAAAAAGTGTCCAGAAGACTCTCCTGAAAAAAATATATCCTCTTTGAGCATTTGTTCTTTTATTAATGAGTGGCCAACCCTTGTTTCTACTGGCCGACCACCATTTTTAATAATCAAATCTTCTGTTATCTTTCCAGGTCTAACATCAAAACCAATTTTAGCTCCAGGTTTTTGTTTAAGAAATATTTGGGCCAAAAGTCCGCGGATAATTGACTGATCTATTAACTCTCCTTTATCATCTATGAAAAAAATTCTATCTCCATCTCCGTCAGTTGTTATCCCTAGATCAGCTTTTTCTTTTATTAACACCTTTTTAATTTGTTCTAGGTTTTCTTTCTTTAGAGGGTCAGCTTCATGAGCTGGGAAATTTCCGTCTAACTTAAAGTTTATTTTAATTAGCTTGGCGGGTATATGTTTGAAAAGTTCTTCTAAAAAAAGAGCGCCAACAGCATTTGCCGGGTCTAAAACTATTTTTAATTTCTTTATATTAGTTGTGTTAGCAATTTTTAGGTCATGCTTGATATGGGACTTTAACACTCCACTCTTTTTAGTTACACTCCCCGCTTTTATATTTTTATCTTCTTTAATGTTTTTGATTTCTTTTTTTAAAAAGTTTATGCCAGTTTTTTCGCTGATAGGTATAGACCTTTCTCTTACAAGTTTAAACCCATTCCACTCTTTTGGATTATGAGATGCGCTAACTATAATACCACCATCATAATTATAGTTGGCGACAGAGAAGTAAAAAGTTGGAGTTGCCTGAACGCCTATAACAACAACCTTAACACCAGACTTAACCAGGCCCATTATTAGGCTTTTCTTTAAAGATGGCGAAGATATTCTAGCATCACTGGCTACAACTATTTTTAGATCTTTATTTTTTTTATATTTCTTTCTTAATAGTTTTGTATATGCCAAACCAAGCTTAAAAGCAGTCTCTTCATTAAGGTCTTTATTATAAATACCTCTTATGTCGTAAGCTTTAAAGATTGATGGATTTGTTTTCATTTTTTTCTCTTTTAAATAAAAAGTATACAACACTTAATCCGGCTATTGTTGCTAAAAAAGAAAATAACCAACCAACAAAAGGTAGAGCAAAAACAGAGAAGCATAAGACTACCCCAGAAAAGGTTTTTATAAGTTGGTGACTCTTTTCTTTTTTAAATAGGTAAAAAATATAATCACCCACAAAGATAGCAATAATTATTCTGCTTAAAAATATAGCGATTAACCATAAAAATAATAGTATAATTGCGACGGGTATTCCTATTATTGTTGCAAAAATCAATACTCCAGCTATTGGACTTAAAAAAAGAATTATTATTCCTGGTAGTGCTAATTTTGTTTTTTTGTCTACTATGATTTTTTTTGTTTTTTCTATTTTTTCTTTAAATAAAAGGTTTAACAATATTGCGATTAAAAGAGATGAAAACATTATATATAGAGATCCTGAAAGATTGTTTATTTTATTATTGTTTTTTTGAGGAAGTTCTTTTTTTATTTCACCCTTAATATTTTCACTTCTTATATCTGCGCTATTACCCGCTCTATAATTTAAGTTTCCCAAAACATTTGCTGACTCCTCTATTGTTAGACTAGATATATATTTTTTTTGTTCTCTTTTGTCCATTTTTAGGTTTATGTTTTCTTTTATCTCACCACCTATTAATGCTGTTAGAAGTTCTCCATGAAGATTACCCCCTATCACACCTCTAAACTCCCCATTTAAAGCTTTAACCAAAAAGTCTTTATGAACTTGTCCAGAATTGCCCAGGCTAACAGTCTCTCCTAAAAGATTAACATTTTTTTCTATAATTCCATTAATTATTAAATTATTAGACAGAGCCCTTAGGTTTCCTGATACGTGACCATTTATGCTTATGTTCTGACTTATAGATATTAGGTCCCCATTAATTTGGCCATTTATTTGTATATTAGGAGCAAAACCTATAACATCACCATTTACTGTGCCCTCTATTGTTAGGCTTTGAGATTTAAAATAAAGATTACCATCAACAACCTCGTCTTTTGAGATATAGATAAAATCATCTGATTTTACTGTATAGGCTTGTGACATAACCGGTAAAAAAAGAAGAGCAGCCATGATTAAAGAAAATAATATTTTTTTCATAATTTTTTATTTTTTATTTTTTAAGTTATAATAGTCTTGATTTACCTTTATATTATAAATTAAAAGTATGAGAGAAGCAATATTGGAGATTGTCGACAAAATAAATAAAATAAAAGATACAGAAGATTTGAATATTTTAAAGAGAGGCTTAGCCAAAAAGTATAAACTAAAACTTTTATTAAACTCAGACATTCTTAAAGAATATTTTCTATTAATTAAAGACGGTGTAATTAGTGATTCTTGGATAAAGACCAATGAAGACTTTTTTCTTTCTCTTTTGAAGAAAAGAGCTGTTCGTACTATGTCAGGAATAGCTCCGGTTGCCGTTTTAACTAAGCCGTATAAATGCCCTGGTAAGTGTGCATATTGTCCCAAGAAGCCGGACGTCCCAGTTAGTTATCTGCCGAATGAACCAGCTGTCATGAGGGCTATTCGTTTAAAATATAACCCTTATCTTCAGACTATTTTTAGATTAAAAGCTCTTGAAAATAATGGACATCAACCAAATAAAATTGAATTAATTGTTATTGGGGGTACTTGGAGCTATTTGCCAGAAAAATATAAGTATTGGTATATTCTTAACTGTTTTAAAGCTGCAAATGATTATCAAAAAATAAAAAAAGACATAAACATTAGAAAAAGCGTAAAACAGGTTAAGCCAACAGAAATCTCTAAAAAAGCTTATTCATTAAAATTAAAAAAAGAAGAGATAAAGGAGTTATTAAAAAAAGAACAAAAAATTAATGAAAAATCAAAATATAATATAATTGGAATAACACTAGAAACAAGACCAGATTATTTAGATGAAAAAGAGCTTTGGCAGATGAGAGATTTAGGTTGTACAAGAGTTGAAATTGGTGTGCAAGCTATTGATGATGAAATCTTAAAATTGAACAGAAGGGGGCACATGGTAAAGGAAATTACCGAAGCTACTAAAAAGTTAAAACAGTTTGGCTTTAAAATTACCTATCATTTTATGCCAGCCCTTCCTGGGTCAAATCCAAAAAAAGATGTAGAAATGTTTAAAGATCTTTATAATGATGAAAGATTTAAGCCAGATCAAATTAAATTTTATCCAACAACCGTTATTAAGGATAGTCTTTTATATAAATGGTGGAAGCAGGGAAAATATATTCCATACACAGACGAAGAATTGGAGTGGGTTATTATTGAATCTAAAAAATTAGTACCACCTTACACTAGAATTATAAGGTTAATAAGAGATATTCCAGGTGAATCAATTGAAGCTGGCAACAAAATAACCAACCTAAGACAAGTAATGAAAGACAAGGGCGTTGTTTGTGGTTGCATTCGATGTAGAGAACCAAAAGACAGCAAAATAGATGAAAAAAATATAAAATTAAATATTTTAAAATATAAAGCTTCTGGTGGAACTGAATATTTTATAAGCTTTGATAGTAAGGATAATAATCTCCTGTACGGTTTTTGTAGATTAAGAATAGATGCTAATAGCAATATTAACCCAGCTATAATTAGAGAACTTCATGTTTACGGGCAATTAGTGCCAATGGGTAAGGAAAAAAAAGTTCAGCACAGCGGTCTGGGCAAGAAGTTAATGATTGAGGCTGAAAAGATAGCAAAAAAGCACAAGATAAAAGAAATTGCCGTCATCTCTGGTGTTGGCGTTAGAAATTACTACAGAAAACTTGGTTATAAATTAAAAAAGACTTATCTATATAAAGGGTTATAATAAGTTTATCTATTATTGACAATGCTTTTATGTTGGGCTATGATTTTATAGTAAACATATTTATTAACACACAAAAACAGGAGGCATTCAATGATACGAGTAAAAAGCACCTTAACAGATTCATATGTTATTGGCATAATAGCTAATTGCATATCCCCGCAAAACAGAGCTGAGCTAGTACAAGAGCTTGGTGAGTCAAAAAACGGATTTTTTAATCCACTAGAGTTTTCCTATAAAAGATTTAGAGGGGCAGTTGTTCCTCTAGATGTCATGCCCCATGAGATAATGACACTGGATGGCACCAGAAAGGCTAGAAAGGCTCTTCTGGGGGCTGTAGAAAGCCTTGTAAAAAATGGAGCTAGGGTTATTTGCCTGGCAGCTTCTACTAAAAGATTGGCCGGTAAAAGAGGAGAAATTTTGAAAAAAATTTATCCTAATATTATCTTCACCATTGGGGATAGTACAACTACTCTTTCTTTGACTAGGCTTATGGCCCACACTCTTAAAGATTTAAAGTTTAATAAAAAAGAAGACTTTATTTTTTGTTTGGGTAGTGGCTTCTTAGGAAACGCTTCTGTTGAATATTTACTTAAAAATAATTATAAAAATATAATAGTTTTAAGCGAGTTTCAACAAAACTTTCCCCCGAGCGTAAGGGTTGTTAAAACCCTAGAAGATGTTAATAGGCCAATCAAGCTAATGCTTTCTTGCACGCACAAATATGAGCTACCTATAGGATCTTTAGATTTTTTAGAAAAAGGAGCTTGTATTATAGACGTGGCTGTTCCTGCAGGAGTTGGCGAACCATTATTTGACTCTTTAAAAGATGAAAAGGGAGTTAAAAGATTTGATGGAGGAGACTTCTATTTAAAAGACATTAAGTATGACTTTAATCCAAAACTTCTTAACATGCCAATGAAAGAGGTTTGGTATGGTTGTTTTGCAGAAGCTGTCCTGTTAACAGTAATTAAAAATAAAGGGGCAATATTAGATGATTTTGATTTTTTTCAAGTTAACGAAAGAAATAAAGATTTTCTAAGTGTCTTTTTAAAAAGCGAAGAAGCAAAAATTCCCCTCGTTAATTTTTATGATGGGGAGTGTAAAGATTTTATTAAATTTTAGAATCGAAGGAGGTCACAGATCTCCTTTTTTATTTTTTAAAAATATGTTATATTTTTTTTATGACAAGTATTCTAATTTCTAAAATTTTTGCAATAAGTAGCTTGTTAGCAGTTTTTATTTTGGGGATGATTGTTCTTAAAAAGAATCCTAAAAATATTGTTAATAGGTTATTTTTTTTCTTGACAATAATTTTAAATATGTGGATATTTGGGACCTTTATGATTCTAGGCAGCTCAAGTGATGAGCTGGCTTTGTTTTGGGACAGGTTTGTTTACTTGGGTATAGTTTTTTGGCCATCTTTGCAATATCATTTTAGTTTATCAGTTACTTATTTTAGCTTAAGAAGAAAAATAGCCCTAGGACTAGCTTATGCTAGTTCTTTTGTTTTTTTATTTTTAATATTTGACGATAGATTTATTAGTGATGTTTTCAGGTATACTTGGGGAGCTCATGCAAAGGCCTATATATATCATGACATATTTTTAGTCTTCCTCATTCTTTATATAGTTTTCTTTTTATATGTCTTATTAAAGAAATATAAAGAAGAGAGAGATAAAACTGAAAAAAACAGAATTCTGTTGTATTTTTTTGGTTTCTCGGTTTTAAATATAGTTGGTGGAACGGGGTTTTTGCCAGCCTATTCAATTCCTGTCCCACCTATTTTTTTAATAGCGCCATTAATTTTTACAATAGTAATGGCTTACTCTATTATATATTTAAACTTAATGCACATTAAGCTAATTGTCCGAAGTTATTTTGCTTATTTCATTTCTTTCTTTATTATTGTTTTGCCAGCTTATTTAATTTTATTCTTTGTTAGTATTTACTATATAGAATATATTTTGATAGCAGGTATCTTAGTTTGCTCTTTAGCTGTTGTTATTTTTAATCCGGTTAAAAATTTATTTTTTAAAATTTTTAATAAGTTATTTTTCTCACCTCTTTATAATGTTGATAGCTTGGTTTATAATCTTAGTTTGTGCTTACACTCCTCTTTTGATGTTGATAAAATATTCAAATCAGTTATAGATATATTGTCCGGATCATTCCACTCTCGGTTTGCAGCTTCGGCGCATTATGATATTAAAAATAAAAAGCTGTTTGTTAGGTATAATAATAAAAAACTTTCTTCAGGAGTTAAAAAAATAGTAGCCGACAATAAAAAGTTAAAAAAATTTTTTATACAAAATAAGCCCGCAAAAATTAAAGACATTAGAGTCTTGATAGGGGAAGAGGAATGCACATTTCTTGACTATTTAGAGGAAAATAAAACGGAGTTGATTTTACCTATAAAAACAAAAAATAAACAGTTTTTTTATTTTCTGTTTTTTGGAGAAAAGGAAACAGGAGAACCTTATAATAAAAAAGACTTAAGAGTTTTAGAGCTTGTTTCTTATGAGCTTAGTATGTCATTGGAAAATATATTTCTTTATCAAAGTGTTAAAGAATTTAATGTAAAATTAAAAAAAGAGGTTGATAGAGCGACACTTAAATTAAGAGAACAAAACAAAAAGCTCAAACAACTTGATAAAATGAAGGACGAGTTTGTTGGGATAGCCTCTCATCAACTAAGAACCCCGTTAACCGGGATTAGATGGTCAACTGATGTTTTGCTAAAAAATAGAGATAAAAACTTAACAAAAAATCAAATACAACTACTAAACCAAATTAAAGACAGTGACTTAGATTTAATAAAGCTTGTTAATGATCTTTTAGATGTTTCTCATATACAGTCTGGTCATAAGTTTGAAATAAAAAAAGAAAAAATTATTCTCAAAAAGCTTATTGATGAGGTTATTTTTGATAATATTTTTTTAATTGATAGTAAGGAGTTAAAGGTGGTTGTTAAGGTTAAAAAAACTTTGCAAATAGAGGCCGATTATGATAAAATTAAACAAGTCGTGCAAAATATGCTTTCAAATGCTTGCAAATATTCAAAACATGGAGGAGTAGTAAGGTTGATAGCAAAAAGTAATAAAGACAAAATAACCTTTTCTATTGAAGATGAGGGTATAGGTGTTCCCGAAGAACAGGTTGTTCGCCTGTTTACTAAATTCTTTAGGGCTAATAATACCGCCTCTCAAAGTGTTAGTGGTACTGGATTAGGCCTTTATATAGCAAGAGAAATAATTAGAGCTCATAAGGGAGATTTGTTTTATAAACCAAATAAAAATGGTGGTTCAATTTTTTACTTTGAATTGCCTTAAAATAAAAATATGTCTAAAAAGATATTGATTGTTGAAGATGATAATATATTATCAAACACATTGTCACTAGCCCTAAACGATGAGGGGTATACAGTTTTCCAAGCTTACGATGGTGAGCAAGGCTTAAAAATGGCTGAAAACGAAAAGCCAGACTTGATATTGTGCGATATTAATATGCCGATAATGGATGGGATCACTATGCTAGAAAAGGTTAGAGAGGCTGATTGGGGTAAATATTTGAATTTTATGATATTGACAAATTCAAGTGATGAATTAAAAATCTACGAAGTATTAAAAAACTCTGTTTTTAGTTATCTTGTTAAAAGTGATTGGGACTTAGATACTATCTTAAAGAAGATAAAGGAAGAATTAAAAGATTAGCAGTTTCAATAATATACAAAAAAAACAGGGCAAATCCTGTTTTTTTTATTTTTCTGAGCGGGTAGGGGGAATCGAACCCCCATCTTCAGCTTGGAAGGCTGACATAAAAGCCATTATACGATACCCGCCAAAAATGGCGGAGCGGACGGGACTCGAACCCGCGACCTCCTGCGTGACAGGCAGGCATTCTAACCAACTGAACTACCGCTCCATGATTGGTAAAAAAATATTAGCAAATATTTTTAGTATTGTCAAAAAGCTTTTAATGATATATAATAGTTTATAGTATTGCTTTAAAAATAGCAATACTTTTAGAATTTATAAAAAATTTTTAATCAAATTTAAGTTGATGTAAAATTTGGAGAAAGGTATGACTAGCGAGAAAAAAATCAGTATTGAAAACATTAAGAACAATCTTCTTGAAAGAAAAGAGCAAATTTTAAAAGACTTACAAGAATTGTCAAAAGTTGATGGGCATGAAGTTGACGGCAGGACAAGCAAGTTTCCTGAATTTGGTGATAAACCAGATGAAAACGCTCAAGAGATTAGTGAATATTCAACAACAATTGTTGCTCAAGGAGTTTTAGAAAAAACACTAGAGGAGATAGAGGGAGCTCTTAAAAGAATTGATGAGGGGCTGTTTAATGTTTGTAAATACTGCGGCGGTGAAATTGGAGAAAAAAGACTGGCTGCTCGTCCAACAGCAAGCTCTTGTATTGATTGTAAGACAAAGCTTCAAGAAGAAAATGATTAATCTCAAATTCAATAAATCAAAAATATTTAATATAGCTATTTTTTCTTTAATAGCTATATTTTTTATTATAGATAGAGCTTTAAAGAGCTTGGCAATTAAAAATAAGGAAGGGTTTGATATTCTTGGTGATTTTTTAAGATTTAGGTTTGTGGCTAACGAAAATATAGCGTTTTCAATTCCTTTGGGAGGTAATTTTTTGTTTTATTTTTTGTCTTTAATTTTGATTGTAATTTTTATTTACACTGTTTTTCTTTTTATAAAAAAAAGAAGCAAGGAGTTCTTACTTTTTTTAGCTTTGTTTTTAGGAGCTTTAAGTAATTTTATAGATAGAATTAACTATTCTTTTGTTGTTGATTATTTAGATTTAAAATATTTTACAGTTTTTAATTTGGCGGATATTTTAATATTTTTTGCCTCTTTGTTTTTATTTATTTTTTATTTCAAAGAAAAGTAAATTCTCTTTCATCTTCTTCTTTAGAGTTTATTTTTATTGTTTTTGTTTTTTTGGGTAAGTGCTTCTTTATTTTGTCCCCCCATTCTATAAGGGTTATATTTTTTTCGTCCAACATTAAGTCTATTAGGCCTATTGCCTCTAGATCTTTTTTCGACTCTATTCTATAAGCATCAACGTGGATAAGGTTTTTTGCTTCTCTTCCTCTTATTTTGTAAATATTAAATATAACAAAAGTAGGGCTGGTTATATTTCTTTTTATTCCGAGTCCCTTAGCAAACCCTTTGCAGAAGATTGTCTTCCCAGATCCAAGATTGGCTTCTAGTGAGTAAACGTCACCACCTTTAGATTTTTGAGAAACAGCCATCCCCAATTCTAAGCTTTCTTCTTCACTTTTTGTTATAATCTTTTTCATATTGAATATTTTATTATATTTATTGATAAATAACAAATTATTATACAAAACATAACATATAGGCGTTAATACTTGAAATTAGAGATTACTGTTGACTTTTGTTGTTTGCTTTGTTAAATTAATAAATAGTGAAGATATTTTTGTCCCTGTAGTTCAATGGATAGAACATCAGCCTTCTAAGCTGAATATCTAGGTTCGATTCCTAGCGGGGACACTTTTTATTAAGGAGTATATTTATGATTTATTTTTTGGTTTTTGTTCAGATAATATTAGTATTCCTTTTGATTTTTTCAATAACTCAATTTTACAGGGTTGTTTTTAGGGGTTTTGCTCCTTTTGTTTCAACTAAGTTTAAGTCTATTTTAAACATATTAAAAGAGCTAGACTTAAAAGAAGAAGATTTTGTTTATGAGCTTGGTTCTGGTAAGGCTGGTTTTTTAAGAGCAGTAGAGCAGAAATTTAATTTAAAGAATCTTTACGGTATTGAATATGCATTTTTGCCTTATTTTTTAGCCAGAATACAAATAGCATTAAGTAATAGTAAAATTAAGTTAATAAGAAAAAATATTTTTAAGACAAATCTAGAAAAAGCAGATTTAATATATTGTTTTTTGAGTCCAGACATGATGATGATGCTAAAAAAGAAGTTTGAAAAAGAATGTAAAAAGGGATGCGCTGTTATTAGTTACAGATTTGAAATACCAGAGATGGAAGCAGAGAAGGTAATAAAAGAAGGTAAAGATAACATTTATTTTTATCGATTTTAGTGTATAGATTTAATCTATTTATGGTGGCTATAGTTTAGCGGCTAGAACACTGGTTTGTGGTACCAGTAGTGAGGGTTCGATTCCCTCTAGCCACCCATTGACAAAAGCGTATCAATTATGATATGCTTTTTTGTTATGAACCTTAAAATATTAAAAAATGAATAAAGAGAAACAAAAAGTCATGGAATTGAAGGGTATAAAAGAAACAAATGATTGCTTTTATCTCACCCTTAGTTATAGATTTTCGAATGTAAGTGATTGTCTTGAAATGATAAAACAGCGAAAGTTTATATTAACAACTCCAACTAGAAGCGTTTTTGATTCTAAGAGTTTTACCCTATCTTTGTCTTCTGAGGTTAAGATTGTTATTTTAAAGAGTAACATTTTTTCTTATAAAGATAGAACTATTAAGAATGCTATTTTGGAAGGTAAAAAAAGAGGCTTTAAAGTTCCTTCTGCTGACGTTGCTGTTATGCTTAGAGCAATGCTAACAAACAAAGATTTAACAGCTTTAGATCTTAGGTGGGGGCTTGTTGTTATGCATAAAAGAATCAAGGACTCATGGGGAAGAATGACATTTTTACATGTTACAACCTATGAACATGGCCAATACATAAGTACTTTGCCGGACATACCCAATAAGAGTTGGTCTAGCGATGGCTTTGTCTTTTGTGTCTAAAACAAAAAAGAGATCCAAATAATGAATCTCTTTTTTTATTTCTTTTGTTGTTTTAAGCTTTTTGTTGATTTACTTTTTTTGTTTGTTTTTTGTACCAATATGGAGCTTCACAAAATACTAAAACCTGACCATCCTTGTTTTTGATTATTTTTCCGTTTTTATCTTTTGAACTGCTTACAAAAACTTGATCTAGGTTTTTAAATTTATAATCAGAGTTTATATATTTAATCTTTGTTTCTTCTTTGTTGGGATAACAACTAACCATAAGGTTTTTGCCATTAAAAGCTTCTTCTTCCCATTTAAAATCGGCCAACTCTTTTGTTATTATTTTTCTATCTATTATTTTTATATAGTCTTCTGGAAAAAAGTCTCTAAACTCTTTTATCATTTCTATTACTCTAGATTCATATTCCGGATTATTCTTTTTGCTTATTTCTGATCCGTCATCTAAGGTTATTTTTTTGTTTTCGAGCCATTCTCTCGAAGCTTTTGATAAGAATTTTTTTTCTTCTTGACTATATTCTGGAATTTTTATTTCTGGGATTTCTTTATTATCTTCGTTATAATTAAGTCTTTCTTGAATTTTATTATAATTATCTCCCAATAAATCAATATATTCTTTAATTTTTTCATCACTATATATTTCTGCGTCTTCAATTAAAAAAGATTCTTTACCAAGAATATAGTTCTTTTTGTTAATGGGGTCATAATTTAATTTCCCTTCATCAATTACTCTACCTTTTTCACTATAACCAAGATTTGCAAGTTCTTTTCTTGTTTTTTCACTTTCTATTTCTTTTTTTATTTCTTCTGGTTTTTTATTGAAGAAATCACCAAGTCTGTTTCCCATATTTTTTAAAATTAGTTTGTTAATAATATTTTTAACTACTCAGATATATTATATCATTTTTTTGACAATATGTCAAATAGGGATTTTTTGTGCTGAAATAATTTGTTTTGCCAAGTATCGTTTTCTAATTGGTTTATCTTAAAAGACCCTTCTATTCTATG
>Ga0172382_10008635_pt1 | contig 14121 bp, 12 predicted proteins | sample Leawel138RmetaG_FD_122245 | JGI IMG/M metagenome (GOLD analysis project Ga0172382, IMG submission 122245) | Leachate microbial communities from a municipal landfill in Southern Ontario, Canada - Leachate well 138R metaG | ecosystem: Engineered > Solid waste > Landfill > Unclassified | place...
CGCATGAAGGTCGGTGAGCAGCAGCTGGCGCGCCTCGGGCACTACCCGTACAAGCTCGAATGCCGCCAGGCGGTGTATGTGGATTTCACCAACCAGCCTCATGTCGGCAGCGAACACGCCTACTTTGAAGGCGGCGCGCTGAAGAATTCAAAGGTGAAGGATTTCTTCGACGAAGCGCTCAACGGCAACTATGCCGAGACCGGCCTCACCTTTGACGTCGGCCGCAACATGTACAGGTTGGCTTAACGCAGCAGGCGCGAAGGGGTCAGGCGCCGCAACCAGGCGCTGACCATTGCCCGGATGCGGGGACGATGCAGGCACACCCCACCTGCAAGGCCGACCAGGCAACCCAAGATGGTGTCGAAAAGCCGCGAATGGACCAGTTCGGCCGTTGAACCCTGCCCCAGCGTGGCCGCTTCCGCCAGCAGGATGGTGAGCGGGGTGATGAAGATGACGGCGAGTCCGTAGTGGCGGACGACCGTGTTTTCGATCACGAAGGCCAGCACCATCATGATCAAGGCCACGCGCCAGTTGTCCAGCGGCAGCATCAGGATGGCCCATGCGAGCAGCAGGCCGATGCCGGTGCCGACGATCCGATGCGCTTGCTTGGTCCACACCGCCCGCAGGGACATGCCCTGTATCACGGCGATGCAGCTCACCGGCACCCAGTAGGGGCGCTCCAGTTGCAGCACCTGAGCCAGCGCAAGCGAAATGCCCACGAAGGCGCCGATCACGACCGAATCGACGATCACGTAGTCGAAGCTCGGCGGCGTCAACGGCTGGGCCGGTGTCGGCGGCTGCAATCGAAGGGTGTACAGGCTGTAGAAAAATGCGATCAGGCAGGCCAGCAGGCTGCCCATCGCGAACAGTCCGACCTTGAGCGGCACATCAAGCAGCACACCAGGCGTGTAGGCACCGATCGCAGCAGGGAGCACGAAGAACAGACTGCCCGGCGGGCCCACCGCATAAAAACGACACACCATCGTCACCAGTACCGCAATGAAGGTGAGCACCCACATCATCAGCGCAGGGAAGAAGTGGCTCATCACCCCGAGCGTATAGCACGCGCTCATTCCAAAGCCGCATGCCATCAGCCACACCATCCTGTGAGACAGCTGTGTGGCGGGCAGGTACAGAAACACCATGCCGCCCAGCGACGAGATCAGGCCGTACTCCATGTGCCCGAAATAGGCACCGATCAACAGCGGCAGGCCGGAGGCGAGTGCCGCGGCGAAAGGCATCTGCCACAGCCGGTTGCTCGGGTTGATTGCGAGCAGGTGGCGAAACTCTTCGCCCGTGCGCGATTTAAGGTTGTGCCATCCAGGCCAAGGCATCATTGCTCGGAAAGGCTCATATCGATGTTCATGGTCGTGCTTCGGTTTGCGGGACGGGGCGCGCTTCAGATGGCCTTGAACAACGCATTGAACTCATCCGCAGCCTTGGCGTTGCCGCGCAGGATTTCGCGCGAGAGTGCGTACACCTTCTGCGTAGTGTCCTGAACCTGCTGCTTCAGGTCGGCCTGCTGCTCGGCAGACAGACGGTCGTCTCCGGCGTAGCGGGCCAGCAGCTGATCGACGAGCGCATTCATCTCCACGCTCAATTCGGCCTTGTCGCGGCCGATGAGTGCGGTCTGGTCAGCGATGAAGCCGGGCCTGGCGATCAAGGCCTGCAAACGGTCCCGGTAGGCCTGCACGAAGTCCGGTGCGTTGCGGATCATGACCCCGTTGTTGCTGTCCATCATCAGGCTGCGCACATCGGCGTTGGCCGAACCGATGAAGATGTCCCTGTCGAACAGCATCACCTTGGAATGCAGCGAGCGGCGGCTGTTGTCCTCAGGCTGGTATTCCAGGTAATGCAGGCTGGCCGCGTTGGCGGTGGTGCCGGTTTCCTGCAGGTGATCGGCCAGCGCCTTGAGCTGCCACACTGCGAGCAGATTTACCACGTTGAGGTCGGTCGTCGCGAGTGAGTTGGTGATCAGCGACAGGCTCACACCCGGGCACGGACGGCTGCCGTCGAGCATGGCGCCCACGTCCTGCAGCAGGTTGGCGGGCATGAACAGATAGGCGTTGTGAAATACCACTTCGCGCGGGCTCGATCCGGCGGCGCAGACGTTCTGCAGCGCGGCGCGCCACAGCGCCTGAATGTGCTTGCTCGAGGCCGCTTCGCGGTTGTGGCGCGCGCCATAGTTGCGCTCACCCTGGGTGACGGGCAGGTTTTCCAGATAGTAGATGCTGGCGCTGTCGTCGACGCGCAGCGGCGGTGGGGCCTCGGCCACGTGGTACTCGTTGGCATAGCGTGCGATGTATTCACGGTGGCTGATGTCGACTGCATGCATGCGCGCGGCCAGTGGCACGAAGCGCTTGTCGACCTCCCGGTCCATGCAGGCGCTGTCCTTGCCGTCCTTGCAGGCATCCTGCGCGGCCTGAACCGCGTCGAAGTTGGCCAGCAGGTCATTGGGCGCGTGCTGACGAACTTCGCCGATCGAGGCCACCATGCTGCGCAGCTGCCACAGACGATCGAAGCTGCTGGCCAGCGTCGCTTCATCACCCTCAAGCTTCAGCCTCACGTCGGTATCCATGAAGGTGTACTTGTCCGACAGCGCGCTTGGCTCCATGTGGTAGGAATCTTCCACGTTGCGCCCGCCCAGGATCAGAGTGCTGCGGTCGGCAAGCAGAAACTTGTGGTGCAGAAACTCGGTGAGATAGTCCCAGTCCTTCTGCGCCTGCGCGTTGTTCTGGCGCGCGAGCGGCAAATAGCTGTTGACCGTGTCGAACACCGGATTCACCTGATCGGCAAACACGGTGCGCACATAGGCAAGCTTCAGCCTGGCGACGGTACTCTCGACGCCACTCATGTAACGCGCCCTGAAATAGAGCTTGCCGAGGGCTTTGAGCTGTTCGGTGCGTTTGTCGTCCGCCGCCGGCGCGCCCGCAGCGAGCGCCTCGGGGTCGATACCCTGACCGCGCGTGACCGCATACGCCAGCATTTGCGGGTGCTTGCCATACAGGCCGGACAGGAACAGACCCGATCCGGCAAAGCTGCGGTTGGAAAAGCCCTGTCCGTTGAGCGCATCGGGCTCAAAGTAGCTGTTGACCACACGGAGCTTCTCGTCATCGCAAGCGCTTGCGCTGGCTCCCACATCTGCGCAGCTCATAGTGAGAAAGGCCGCGTCCTTGATGATCTCCAGCGTGGGGCGATTGTAGAAGCGCACTTCGATGTTGCCGCCGCCCTGCTGCTCGAGCCAGCTGAAACGGTCGAGATCCTTGTAGCTGCTGAAATAATCGACCAGCAGGCGCACACGCACGCCCCGATCTGCCGCCTCGATCAGCGCCTGGCTGAGCAGCGAGGAGGTGTGATCGTCGGAGAAGATGTAATACGCCAGGTCGAGGCTTTCGCGAGCCTCCGCGATCAGGCGCAACTTGGCCGCGAATGCAGCGTCGTTGTTCATCAACACGCTGCCTTCGGCGAACGCGAGCGGACCGGCGGTGGCGTTCTGCGTCAGCGCGGCGTCGAGCGGGGGCTGCTGCATCGGCGTGTTCAAGGCGCAGCCCGCCACGAGCAGTGCCGGGGCGGTGAGAAGTACGAGTAGGTGACGCTTCATGGAGATCTCCCTGCGCATTTGTTCGAGTCACGTTGGCTGCCCGCGTACCGCATGTTCCAGTAGCGGCCCAGCTTAACGTCATTGGATGGCGCAGCACAAACCGCACTGCCGTTGCGGACGAAGCGCGCCATCCAGCCCGACGCGCTCTCGCGCCGTGGTCGATGCCATGCCCCGGATTCAGATCGACTTCTGATTCACCCGCCGTGACAATTCCTCGGCGCTTTCCTTGCGTTCGCTGTAGCGATCTACCAGATATCCGGCCGCATCCCGCGTCAGCAAGGTGAACTTGACCAGCTCTTCCATCACATCCACCACCCGGTCGTAGTAGGCGGAAGGCTTCATGCGGTCGTTGTCGTCGAATTCCAGAAAGGCCTTCGCCACCGATGACTGGTTGGGGATGGTCAGCATCCGCATCCAGCGCCCGAGCACGCGCATCTGGTTGACCGCATTGAAGGACTGCGAGCCTCCGCTCACCTGCATGACCGCCAGCGTCTTGCCTTGGGTGGGGCGTACCGCGCCCATGGCAAGCGGAATCCAGTCGATCTGTGCCTTCATGATGCCTGTCATCGCGCCGTGGCGCTCCGGCGAGCACCACACCATGCCCTCTGCCCATTGAGCCAGCTCGCGCAATTCCACCACCTTGGGGTGAGTGTCGGGTGCGTCGTCCGGCAGCGGCAAGCCACTTGGATTGAAAATGCGGATCTCGGCGCCCATCGCCTGCAGCAGGCGGCCAGCTTCTTCAATCACCAGCCGGCTGAATGAACGCTTGCGCAGTGAACCGTAGAGCAGCAGGATGCGCGGCGCATGGGTCGAGCGCTGTGCCGGGCACAGCCGGTCCCGATCGGGCGCACGGAACAGGTCGCCACGCAGATTGGGCATATCGCTCAGTGCATCAGACACGTTTGCCCTCCGCATCTGCCGCTTGCTGCCCCACGGGCAGAATCTCCAGCACCCGCTCTGCCGGCCGGCACAGGCGTGTCCCCAGCGGCGTCACCACGATGGGCCGGTTGATCAGGATTGGATGCGCCACCATGGCGTCGATCAGTGCATCGTTGCTCAAGCCGGCATCGCCGAGGCCCAGCTCGCCGAACACCGCCTCCTTGCTGCGCATCACCTCGCGTACCGACAGGCCGCTGGCCGCAATCAGTTCCACCAGTTGGGTTCGCGTCGGTGGCGTCTTCAGGTATTCAACCACCAGCGGTTCGACGCCCGTGTTGCGGATCATCGCCAGCGTGTTGCGCGAGGTGCCGCATCTGGGGTTGTGAAAGATGGTGATGTCGCTCATGGCCTTGCGCCCTCCGAGGTTGTGTCTTTGAAGTCAGCCCCCGAGTATCGCCGATACGGCGCCAGACGCAACCCGGGCGGCATCGAAACTGACCAGATCGCCCGCGTGCGCCTGCCATTCGGCCACGACGTCGTTTGCCCCGCCGATGCAATGCCGTTCAATGCATCCGCTCCGGCGCTGGTGTCGCATTCCTGATCCATGTCTGTCGAATATCAGTCGTATCCGGTGCTGTGTGCCGGAGTGCTATCGTCCACGATTGGCTTCCAACCCGAGGGCGTGGAACATGAAAAAGATCCTGTTGCTCGCTGTCGTTCTGGCCGGCGTCAGTTTCGGCGGCATCCAGGCCCTGATCGAACCCGTACGCTCAGCGGTCACGATCGAGCGCACGGAGTCGGCAGACCAGACCCTCGCAGCCGCCTTCCGGAACCGCCAGGGCGACCTCCAGGTTCAGGGCAGCGGCACGGTGCTGAAAGTGCTGGCCGACGACAACAAGGGGAGCCGGCATCAGCGCTTCATCCTGCGTCTGGACTCGGGGCAAACGGTGCTGGTGGCACATAACATTGATCTTGCACCGCGAGTCGCCGGGCTCGAGACCGGTGACCGCGTGGAGTTTTACGGCGAGTACGAATGGAATCCGCAGGGCGGGGTGATTCACTGGACCCATGACGACCCGGCGGGCCGGCATGTGGCGGGTTGGCTGAAGCATGACGGGCAGTTGTATCATTGACGCTTCCACTGCCCGCGAGGATGCCGTCAATCATGAGTCAGTTTGATGCCAAGGCTGCGACCTGGGATGCCGACCCGGTCAAGGTTGATCGATCGGCTGCGGTTGCTGACGGAATCCGGCGATGCGTGCCCGTGTCACGCGAGTTGCGTGCGATGGAGTTCGGGTGCGGCACAGGCCTGCTGAGCTTCTTCCTCCAGCCCGATCTGGGGCACATCACCCTGGTGGACAGCTCGGCGGGGATGCTGACAGTGGCTGCACAGAAAATCGCCGACGGCGGTTTTGACAACATGTCGCCGCTGAAACTCGATCTGGCCACTGACCCCCTGCCCGCCGAGCGTTTCGGCCTGATTTACTCGCTGATGACTGCGCATCATGTGCCGGATACCGCGCGTCTGCTGCAGGATCTGTACACCCTGCTTGAGCCCGGCGGCTACCTGTGTGTGGCAGACCTCGATGCGGAGGACGGCACGTTCCACGGCGACGACTTCGACGGCCACAACGGGTTCGACCGTGCGCATCTGGGCGGGCTCGCCGAAGAAGCGGGGCTTCGAGAGGTGACGTTCTCCACCGTGTTCCGTATGACCCGGACGAGAGGCGAAGGGGCGCGGGAGTATCCGATCTTTCTGATGCGCTGTCGCAAGGGCTGATCCGGCGGCTTCCCGCAGCGCCTGTTTGCTATGCTGGTCCTGCGACTTCGCAAACGATCAAGGTTCGAGGCCCCTCATGCTCCTTCGCTTCGCAATACGTTTCCTGGTGCTGTTCGTCCTTGCCGGGTCGGTCTCGGCCGCCGATCTCCTGAAGTCGCAGGCGCTCGGCAACAGGGTTTTTGTGCTGATTGGCGAAATTGGCGGACGTACTTACGAAAATCATGCGCTGAACGCGAACTTTGGCGTCATCGACACGCCGGGTGGCGCAGTCCTCATCGATAGTGGCGCCTCGTTCGAAGGCGCGAGATTGCTTGAAGCGCAGGCGCGCAAGCTCACCGGCAAGCCGGTGAAGTGGGTCATCAACACCGGCAGCCAGGATCACCGCTGGCTGGGTAACGGCTACTTTGCGTCGCGCGGCGCCGAGGTGATTGCGCTTTCGCGTACCGTCGCGACCCAGAAGGCCTATGCCATTGCCGAGTCAGACGCGCTTGCCGCGCTGCTCAAGGCGCGCTTCAAGGGCACGCAGCCGGCATACGCCAGTCGTGAACCAACCGAAGACAGCGCAGTGCTCGAACTCGGCGGGCGCAGACTGGAGATCCGCTATCTTGCCAACGCCCACTTTCCGGGCGATGTGGTGGTCTGGCTGCCGGCCGAGCGTATCGTCTTTGCCGGAGACCATGTTTACATGGATCGCCTGCTCGGCATCCTGCCACAAAGCAATGTGAGCACCTGGCTTGATGCGTTCAAGGCCATCAAGGCACTTGCGCCAGTGCATGTCGTGCCTGGTCACGGCAGCGTCACCGATCTCGCGGGCGCCCAGCGCGACACTGGCGACTACCTCGCTTTCGTGGCATCGGGAGCGAGGCGTTTTGCGGACGACATGGCCGGCGTGAATCAGGCGCTTGCCGCCCTGGGCGATGCACCGCAGTTCGCGCATCTCGCGAACTTTGCGGAGCTGCATCGGGGCAATGTCAGCCGGGCCTATCTGCGGTTTGAAGCGGGTGAGTGAGGCTGCGCGGAGGGCGTTTAACTACGCTGGCGAAGAGCGGCCGCTCTGTTTCGTAAGGGACCACCCGAAAGTGCCCGCCATCGTCATTGAAACAGAACTAACCCACGCGGTTTCGGGCAATGCTGACGCTGAAAAAGCTCGAACTCAAGGCCAGCGCACCGGATGATGGCGCCGGGGCTGACTACAAACAGGAAAAGTTCGCTTAGCCGGCTTTCTTCGGTTCGACGTTGGCAGGCTGTTGCCGGGCAGCTTCACGTTCTTTTGCTTTCAGCGCCTGCCACTGTGCTTCGGTGAGGCCATGACTGCCGTCGCAGTATTCGCGACGGCCACAGCCACAGCGGCCGACGTCGGACGAATTCGTTTGTACGCGCATTTTCTGCTCCGGATGGTTGCAATGAAAAAAGCCAGACTCCCGTGTCTGCGGGCGATCTGGCTTCAGTCGGACTACATTGTACTGCTGTTGGTGCCCTGGGCGAGACTCGAACTCGCACAGCTTTCGCCACTACCCCCTCAAGATAGCGTGTCTACCAATTTCACCACCAGGGCTTCTGCTCCGCTGCCGAATCGTGTCCGGCCACACGCGTCGGTAAAGACGCGCCACGGGTGCTGAAGGGCGCGGATTATAGACGAGAAATACGACCGTGTGGCAAGTGATATGTTCGGCGTGAGCCGAGATCGGCCACATCGTCGGCATGATGTGATCTGCGGCTACAAAGCCGCTACATTCCAACACAATGCAGGGGTGCCACGGGCAGTAACATTTCCCCGTCCAAATCACCGTGACTGCTGCGTTTCGTTGTCCAGACGATGTGGGCAGAACGGAGTGAACACTACGAGAACGTTCATGAATGCCTCTGCCGGGCTACGGCCCCCTCCCCAAACAGATCCCTTTCCCATGCGAGCACGCCTGTCTCTGGTGCTGGCTGCCGTGCTGACCTTGTCCGGCTGCATGACCGTGGGCCCAGACTATGAGCAGCCACAGACCGCAGTACCTGCGAAATGGTCTGCTTCCAGCGCAGTCAGCGCAGCGGATGCGACGGTGCTGGCCGAATGGTGGCGCCAGTATCAGGACCCGGTGCTCGACGGGCTGGTGGCCGATGCGCTGGCAGCCAACCTCGATCTGGCCACCGCACGTGCGCAACTGCGCGAGGCGCGGGCGCGGCGGGCGCTGGCCGGATCGGCGCTGGGGCCGTCGCTGACGGCATCGGGTTCGGCGAGCCGGTCGCGGACGAGCTCGGAGAGCAGCAGCGGCACCACGAGCGATCTCTTCAGCGCGGACTTCGACGCCAGCTGGGAACCGGACATCTTCGGTGGCCTCAAGCGCGGGGTGGAAGCGGCCGAGGGCGATCTCGGTGCCAGCGCCGAAAGCCTGCGCGACACCCAGGTGTCACTGGTGGCCGAAGTGGTGCTCAATTATGTGGAGCTACGCACCAACGAGCGCCGTCTGGCGGTTGCCGAGGCCAGCGTGGCCGCGCGCGGTGAAACCTTCGATCTGACCCGCTGGCGGCTACAGGCCGGGCTGGTGTCGGATCTCGACGCGGCGCAGGCACGTACCGAACTGGAGAGCGCCCGCGCAACACTGCCCACGCTGCGCACCTCGGTGACTGAAGCGCAGAACCGGCTCGCGGTCCTGCTGGGGCGCTCGCCGGGCGAACTGGCTTCGCGTCTGACCCAAGCCGAGATTCCGCAAACTGCGGTTTCGCTGGCAGTGGGGATTCCGGCCGACACGCTGCGTCAGCGTCCGGATGTACGTGCGGCCGAGCGGCGCCTGGCAGCACAGACGGCGCGTCTGGGCGAAGCCGAGGCCGCACGCTATCCGAGCTTCAGCCTGTCGGGCTCGCTTGGTCTGAGTGCGCTTAGCCTGGATGCGCTCGGCAGCACAGGATCCCTGACGCGGTCGTTGCTGGCTGGCATTTCGGCGCCGATCTTCGACTCCGGCAGCATCGTGGCCAATATCGAAATACAGGATGCCCTGCTTGAACAGGCCCGGCTTGCCTATCAGGGGGCGGTGCTCACTGCGCTAGAGGATGTAGAGAACGCACTGGTGGCGGTGGCGAACTCGGGGGAACGTCGTACCCAGCTGCTGCAAGCCACGGCCTCTGCGCGCGAGGCGCTGCTGATCGCCGAACATCGATATGCTTCCGGCCTGACCGATTTCCTCAACGTGCTCGACAGCCAGCGCACCTTGCTCAGCCTCGAGGACCAGCTCGCCAGCAGCACCGGTGAGCTCGCCAGTGCACAAATCCAGCTCTACAAAGCAGTCGGCGGCGGTTGGTCACCGACGGACTCCGCTCAAGACACCAGGACAGCATCATGAACGACGCATCCGGCAAAGCCGGCAACGGAAAGGCTCCCGATCTCAACGCAATTCTCGCGGGCAGTGGAAGCAGCGGCGGATTTTTTGCGCGCAGCAAGGTCTTGTGGCTGATTGCGCTGGCCGTCCTGCTGGCGCTGGTGGCCTGGTACATGTTTGGCAGCAGGGGCGATGCCGGTTTGCCGAAGTTCAACACGCAGGCGGCGGAAATTGGCGGCCTGGTGGTCACTGTGTCGGCTACCGGTAATCTTGAGCCGACCAATCAGGTGAGCGTGGGCAGTGAACTGTCGGGCACGGTTGCAGAAGTGCTGGTCGACGACGACGATCGTGTGAAAAAGGGGCAGGTGCTGGCCCGGCTCGATCTATCCAAATTCGAGGACAACGTGACCAAATCGCGCGCTGCGCTGGCCGTTACCGAGGCCAGCCTGGTGCAGGCGCAGGCCACACGGATGGAGGCCGCAGCCAAGCTTGACCGCTACCGCGAGGTGTCGCGACTCTCCGGTGGCAAGGTGCCATCCAGGATTGAAATGGAGGTGGCAGAGGCTGATCTGAAGCGTGCCGATTCCACTGTCGCCAGCGCGCACGCCAGCATCGCCGAAGCCAAGGCCACCCTGCAGACCGACCTGACCAACCTCGGCAAGGGCACGATCCGCTCCCCGATCGACGGCATGGTCCTGTCGCGCGATGTGGACCCTGGCCAGACGGTGGCGGCCTCGCTGCAGGCGGTCACGCTGTTTACGCTGGCCGAGGATCTGGCGCGGATGGAGTTGAGCGTGGATGTCGACGAGGCGGATGTCGGCCAGGTAAAAGCGGGGCTGAAAGCGACGTTCTCGGTGGATGCCTGGCCGGGACGGCGTTTCAAGGCTTCGATCACCCGGGTCGGCTTCAACGCCACTGATTCCGATGGTGTGATTTCCTATCCCGCAGTGCTGCAGGTGAGCAACGACGATCTCAGCCTGCGACCGGGTATGACCGCCACCGCCGAGATCACCACCATCACCCGCGATGGCGTGCTGCTGGTGCCGAACGCCGCACTGCGTTTTACGCCGCCGGCGGTGACTGCGGCGTCGAAGTCGCGTGGCGGCATCCTGTCTTCGCTGATGCCGCGTCCGCCGGGCGGCTCGCCCAAGCAGCAGGTGGTGCAGAAGGAAGGCAGCCAGCAGGTCTGGGTGGTGCGCGATGGCAATCCGGTGCCGATCGAGGTGACGACGGGCGTTACCAACGGACGCTTCACCGAAATCACCGGCGGCGATCTCCAGTCCGGTACGCAGGTGATCACCGAAACCGTGAGCGCTGCGAAATGAACACTGGCACGCGCTCCACGACGCCGCTGATCCGGCTCTCGGGCATCACCCGCAGCTATGGGCGCGGTGCGGCAGAGTTTCAGGCGCTTAAGGGCATCGACCTTGACGTCGACGAGGGTGAATTTGTCGCCGTGATGGGGCCGAGCGGGTCGGGCAAGTCGACGGCGATGAACATTCTCGGCTGCCTCGATTCGCCGACGGCAGGCAGCTACGAATTTCAGGGCGTGCACGTGGAGCGCATGACCCGCGATCAGCGTGCGCTGCTGCGACGGCATTTTCTCGGCTTCGTGTTTCAAGGCTTCAACCTGCTGTCGCGCACCACCGCACTGGAAAACGTCGAACTGCCGCTGATCTATCGTGGCGAACCGGCGGCAAGCCGCCATGCCGCTGCGCGTGCTGCACTCAAGCAGGTCGGGCTGGACGGCTGGGAAGACCACACGCCCAATGAGCTGTCGGGCGGTCAGCAGCAACGAGTGGCCATCGCGCGCGCCATCGTCACCGGTCCCAAGGTCTTGCTTGCCGATGAACCGACCGGCAACCTCGATACCCACAACAGCCAGGAGATCATGGAACTGATCGCCGGGCTCAACCGCGAGCGCGGTATCACCGTGCTCATGGTCACCCACGAGCCCGACATGGCCGTGTACGCGAAGCGGGTGGTGCGTTTCGTCGATGGCCGGGTCGACAGCGACCATCGGCAGGAGGTCAGCGCCTGATGCTATGGAATACCTTATTGCTGGCGATGCGGGCCATCCGCCGCAACCTGATGCGCTCCTTCCTGACCATTCTCGGGGTGGTGATCGGGGTGGCGGCGGTCATCACCATGGTGACGCTGGGCAACGGCGCCACGCGCTCGGTAGCCGATCAGATCGCCAGCATGGGCAGCAATCTGCTCATGGTGCGTCCGGGGCAGCGCTTTGGCCCGGGCAGCGATGAGGCGGCCAAGTTCAAGGCCGCCGACGTCGAGGCGATACGCAACCAGATCACCGGCGCCGCAGCCGTGGCACCGGTGGCGAACAGCTCGGCGACCGTGGTCTATCAGGCACGGAACTGGTCGACCATGGTGACGGGCAGCAGCAACGACTACTTCAGCGCGGCGGGCTGGGAGCTGGTCGCCGGGCGAGGCTTTACCGACGCCGAAGAGCGCGCCGGCAAGGCCGTGTGCGTGATCGGCAGCACCGTGCGCGATAACCTCTTTGGCGCACAGAATCCGGTGGGTGCGGAGATCCGCATCAGCCAGTTCGCCTGCGAGGTGATCGGCCTGCTCAAGTCCAAGGGGCAGTCGGCGATGGGCTCGGATCAGGACGATACCGTGGTCATGCCACTGCGCACCGTGCAACGTCGGCTGAGCGGTAGCCAGGACATCAACATGCTGATGGTGTCCGCCTCCAGTACGGACGCGGTCGATGCCATCAAGGCGCAGCTCGAGAAACTGCTGCGCGAACGCCGCAAAATCGGTGAAAACGAGGATGACAACTTCCGCGTGATGGACACCCGGCAGCTGGCCGAAACCCTCACCGGCACCACCCGCATCCTCACCATGCTGCTGGGGGCGGTGGCGGCGGTGAGCCTGCTGGTGGGGGGCATCGGCATCATGAACATCATGCTGGTGTCGGTTACCGAGCGCACGCGCGAGATCGGCATACGCCTGGCCATCGGCGCGCTCGAACGCGAAGTGCTGCTGCAGTTTCTGATCGAGGCGGTGGTGCTGTCCAGCCTTGGGGGTGTGATCGGCATCATCCTTGCGGCGGCGGCCTCCATTGCACTGTCCGGAATCATGAACATCGGCTACCTGTTCGACCCCACCATCAACCTGCTGTCCTTCCTGTTTTCGGCAGCGATCGGCGTGGTGTTCGGCTACTTTCCGGCACGTCGGGCGGCACAGCTCGATCCGATCGAGGCGCTGCGACACGAGTAAGCCTTGCATGTCGGTTTGTCGGGTTCGCGCCACGGCGTGAGCCTGATCAGGCCGGTTTGTGGCGTCTTGTGAGGGTTTGCGGCGTGGTATCGGAATTGCTTTCTCCCTTTGCGGAGGAAGCATATGAAACATCAACTCGACTGGTCGTCCTACGAGACTGCGGGCCAGGGCGACGCCTATGCCGGGATTCCCGCCACCGGTGGCGACTTTGCCAAGGCGGTGGCGGTGTGCATCAGCGACCGCCTGTGCCAGCGCAAGCCCAAGGGGGTGATGTGCCCCAGTTTCAGGGTCACCGACGACGCCGGGCATTCACCCGGCGGGCGGGTGCTGGCGCTGAAGGCGGCGCTCAACAGCGAATACGGCCCGGCGCCCTTCGCCGACCCGCGCCTGGTCGCGGCCATGGACCTGTGTGTTGGCTGCAAGGGCTGCAAGCGCGAGTGCGCCAACCAGGTCGATATGGCAGCGATCAAGATCGAATGGCAGGCCCAGCGCAATGCGATGACCGGGGTCTCGCCGCGCGACCGGCTGTTTGCCAACCTGCCACGCTGGCTTGCCCACCCGCGTCTGCTGCGCACCCTCGTGCGGGTGCGCAACCGCGTGCCGGCGGTGGCACGGTTGCTCGAGCTCCGGCTGGGCATCTCGGCGCGCCGCACGCTCCCCGAGCCGGTTGTGCGGCCGTATCTCGCACCGGCTGAACCGCAGCCTGCCGATGGCGCACACGCCACAGCGTCGGAGGCGCGCCGTGTCGTTCTCTTCGTCGATACCTTCGCCCGCCATTTCGACCCCGATATCGCCGCGGCCGCGCATGCCGTGCTCACCCGCGCCGGTTATCGGGTGCACGTGCTCGGGCCCGCGGCCAACGATCCCGAGCCGGGCCGTGCGCTGTGCTGCGGCCGCACCTGGCTGTCGCTCGGTCAGGTCGACGCCGCCCGCCGCGAAGCCCTGCGCATGCAGGCCGCGCTGCGCCCGGCGCTCGCCGATGGCACGCCGGTCGTCGGGCTTGAGCCATCGTGCATCCTGTCGCTGCGCGACGACCACCTCAAGCTCGGTCTCGGGGCGGAGGCCGAGGCGCTGGCGAAGCAGGTGTACCTGTTCGAGGAGTTCATCGCGCGCGAGCACGACCGCAAGCGCCTCACGCTCGCGCTCAAGCCGGTCGGGGGCGGGAAGACCCTCGTGCACGGCCACTGCCACCAGAAGGCGGTCGGCGCAATGAAGTCGCTGCGCAAGGTGCTGCGCCTGATTCCCGACTTCGAGTTCGAATTTGTCGAGGCCAGCTGCTGCGGCATGGCCGGCAGCTTTGGTCTGGATGCCGAGCA
>Ga0172382_10008636_pt1 | contig 14120 bp, 16 predicted proteins | sample Leawel138RmetaG_FD_122245 | JGI IMG/M metagenome (GOLD analysis project Ga0172382, IMG submission 122245) | Leachate microbial communities from a municipal landfill in Southern Ontario, Canada - Leachate well 138R metaG | ecosystem: Engineered > Solid waste > Landfill > Unclassified | place...
AAGGGCGGAAATAGATGCACTTGGTGTGGTGCAAAGCCTGGATTTAGTAGCACGGTAAGCCGGAAGGGTTTGAGGTGCTCGACTTTGGGCCGCGACTGCACTGACATGCCTTAAGCGTTTAACGAACGAAATAACCGGGGAGCGTAGCGAATCCGGTTGATTGACTGGTTATGTGGCGGAGGTGAAAAGTGGAATTGAAGCTGAAATTATCTGACGAAAAAGACGCGACTATGGGATGGAACTTTGACCCGGCGTGCCTGGAGAAAATCAGGGATGAATACCGGGAACGAAACGGCGACCTGCAAACGGCAGATATTGAGTTTATCGACGATGTTCTGACGATTGTATGGGAAGCCGGGTTACTGGGGGTGGAGGGATTTGAGGATGAGTGAAATGCTTAACAAAACGATGCTGGATAGCTGGCGTAAGTATTGTGGTACTGACGATGACGACATACCGGACCCGCCACCGGCGTTCGTCCGTGGTTTTAATGCCGCAGTTGAAACGCTTGCCCCGGTGGTCGCGGAACTGGTTGACCTGATGGAGCGCTCCGACATGGAAGAGTTCGGCGAAGAATGCCAGCCAGTGACGAACGGTGAATGGTTCCTGGCTATAGAGAAGGCGAAGGCTGCCATAGGCTAACACCGAAGCAAGGGGCCGCGCAGCGGTCCCGCTTGAGCGCCGGGTTATGTGTTTTTACGAAAGGAAAGAGATGAACAAGATTCAACATGCCACCTACCGGCTGGCCCAGGCATGCGATGGAAGCCCGGTTTCTTCGACCGTCGTTGTTATGCTGTTTTTCGTGATGTTCAACTTTGTCGAAGCCGGCGTCGAAATCGCGCTGTTCGGCAAGCGGTTCGAGCACGCGCTTGATGCGGTTTTTGCGCTGGCGTTCATGGCCTACTCGGCATATGCGGTCTATTGGTGCGCGGTATTCAACAGCACGAAGAACCCGACACATAACAAGCGTTAACAGGCCCAATCGGCGGCTTAACAATGGAGATGGAAGACATGGAAACCGCAATAAATTCAAAAATTTATCCAATAAATGCCATCCAGCAAAAGCCGCCAAAATTGTTAGACCGTCTGCGCGAAAAATGCCAAATGCTGCACCGCAGCAAGGCAACTGCAAACGCTTACGCCAACTACTGCCGAGAGTTCATCCTGTTTCATGGCAAACGTCACCCGCAGGACATGCGCGAGCCCGAGATAGAAGCCTACTTAACCTTCCTGGCGGTCAAGCGCGAGGTCTCGGCCTCAACGCAAAACGTCGCTTTCAACGCCATCCGGTTTTTGTACGGCGAGGTCCTCGGTATACACCTGGCAAAGATTGACGCGCTGCGCGCCAAGCGTCCAAAGCGGCTGCCGGTGGTCATGACCGTCGAAGAGGTCGCCGCCGTGCTCGATCATCTGCGGGGCGATTACTGGCTGCTCTGCGCTTTGATGTACGGCACCGGCTTGCGTCACAAGGTGGAAGCACTCAACCTGCGCGTTAAAGACATCGACTTCGGCCAAAAACAAATCGTCGTTCGCGAGGGCAAGGGCAACAAAGATCGTGTTGTGCCGTTGCCAGATCGACTTGCTGAACGGCTCACGCGCCATTTGCAGCGGGTCAAAGAGGTGCACGACCAAGATCTGCGCGCCGGTTTGGGGCAAGCGCCCCTGCCTGGCGCCCTGGCGCGCAAGTACTCATCTGCCCCCATGCAGTGGGGATGGCAATACGTATTTCCCGCAACCAGCCGCTGGATCAACCCGGCGCGCGGCGAGCAGGGCCGGCACCACTTGCACGAATCCGCCGTGCAAAAGGCCGTGGCACTGGCTGTGCGCAAAGCCGGGATAGTCAAGCACGTAACCCCGCATACTTTCCGTCACTCTTTCGCTACGCACCTGCTCGAAAACGGCGAAAATGTCCGCACCGTGCAGGAGTTGCTCGGTCACAAAAGCCTGGAGACCACCATGATTTATCTGCACGTCATGAAAAAACCCAACGCCGTGCGCAGCCCCATCGACCGTCTGTAAAAAGGTCTGAATCATGTTCGACAAAGTCGACAAACTCTTCAACACCGTCACCGGCCCCGACAAGGCAGAGCTCGCCCTGCTCAACAACGCCTGCATCGACCGGATGAACGCCTATCAGAAGTCCCCCACGGCCATCCTGAAAAAAGACTGGGACGCGGCGAAAGAGGGCCTGAAAGAATGCATCGATCACCTCTGGCCCAAATACTTCCCCGAAGAAGCCGCCCTCGCCGCCGAGCCGCAGTTCTTCGACAAGCAAAAAGAAGCTCTCGCCTACGTCCTGGCCAAGGGCTACAAGTGCAGCGCCGGCAAATTTTCCAACGACTGGAACAACGGCAAAGTCAAGGTCCACCAGGGGCGGGTCGCTCTCGGCGCCTTGATGGCCTACGCCGTCACCCTCGATGTCGATCACAAAAAGATCGCCACCAGCGAGCAGCGCCAGGCGCGCAAAGAAAACCTGGAAATCCGCAAACTCGAAATGGATATCCAGTCGCGGGAGATCGCCAACCGCAAAGAAGATGCCCGCTGGGTGCTCAAAGAAGACTCCGAGGCGCACGAAGCCGCCCTCGTCGGCATCCTGCGCGACACCTTCCGCCATCGCATCTATCTCGACCACACCGCCCTGCTAAACGCCGCCGGCGGCGATCCCGGCCGCGAAGCCGAATTCACCATCGCCCTGCGCGATTTCATTGACGCCGCCTTTAATGAGGTCGCCGACGGCCGGCAGTTCGAAGTCGAGTTCGAAGACGAAGAGGAGGATGACGCCTGATGCAAGCCGCCGCCCTTCTTCCCGACCGCACCCTGCCGCTCCCCTCCTGGGTCTCGGCAGAGCGTCGCCGCCAACTCGCCGGCAAACGCGTCTCCGTGCGCATCTCTCCCGCCGTGCGCACCCGCCTGCGCACCAAAGAGCGGATCCCCGTCGCCGACTGGAACGAGCGCTACCGCGTCATGCCGTCGGCCGACTCCTTCTCCGGCCACTGGCGCCGCGAGATCGCCCCGCACGCCGCCAAGGTCATGGACACCTGGGCGCTGCCCTGGGTGCGCGAAGTCTGGTTCTGCGGCCCCGACCAGGCGAGCAAGACCAACGCCATGCTCGGTTGTCTCGCCTGGTCCATCGACCGCGACCCCGGCAATATTTTCTACACCATGCCGAGCGAGGCGGCCGCGAAAAAGGTCTGGAGCGAAAAGCTCATTCCCATGCTGCGCCTGTCGAAACCCCTGGCCGGCAAGCTCAGCTCCCGCGCCGACGATACCGGCCTCGGCATGATCCGCCTGACGCACGGCGTCAGCATCTACCCGGCCTGGGCCAATTCAGCCACCTCCACCGCGACCTTTTCGGCCAAATACACCTTCAACGACGAGGTCGACAAGTGGGAGATGGTCGGCGCCGAGACCGACCCGATCCGCCGCATCCGCAAGCGCGCCAAAAACTTCCGCTACTCGCACAAACACTTCTTCGCCAGCACGCCGGCCGGCAAATACATCCACAAAGGGACGATGGATTGCCAGCAGGTCTGGGTCTACGCCGCCCGCTGCCCCGACTGCGACGAACTGGTCATTATGGACGACGATCATTTCGTCATCCCGCAGGGGTGGGGCGAGCAGGAGATTAAGCGCGATCCCGCTGCCATCGAATACCGCTGCAACGCCTGCGATTCCCATTGGAGCGAAACCAGACGCGAAGCCGCCTTCCGCTGGGGCGACTGGCTGTGCGTCAAGGGTGCCGATATCGCCCGCCCCGTCGACGTCGGCTTTCACCTCTCCGGCTTCGTCACGCCGGATATGAAGATGTCCGACATCGCCATCACCATCATCACCGCCCGTTCCGGCGATCTCGCCGCCCGGCGCGATCTCGCCCACGGCGTCAAGGCGATCGACTACAAAGAAGAGCTTTCCGACCGCAAAGAAGACCAGATCCTGCGCCTGCGCGACAGCCGCCCCGCCGGTCAGGTCCCCCTCGAAGCCGACGCCATCACCCTGCACGTCGACACCCAAGACAACGGCTTCTGGTACGAGGTGCGCGCCTGGCGCTACGGCCTCGATCTCAAGAGTTGGCTGGTCAAGCACGGCTACGTCCCCAGCGCCACGCCCGACGACTTCACCGCCCTCGATGCCCTGCTCGCCAGCGAATTCCCCGACGAAAACGGCGAGCCGCACCGCATCATTGCCGGCATCATCGATTCCGGTGGCCACCGCACCTCAGAGGTCTACGACTGGTGCCGCCGCACCGGTGTTCTCGCCGCCAAGGGCGCCAGCGGTCGCAAGACGCAACCGGTCACCGTCAGCCGCATCGACCGGTTCCCCGGCAACAACAAGCCGATCCCCGGCGGGCTCAATCTCTACATCCTCGACACCCATTTCCACAAGGATCTCCTCGCCAACAAGCTGCCCACCGACCCCACCGACAACGGTGCCTGGGTCCTGCACAGCGGCTACACAGGCGACCAGCTCAAAGCCATCGCCCGCGATCCCGGCACGAAACAAGCGCACAATCTCGAAGAGTACGCCCGCCAGTTCTGCGTCGAAGGGCGCGACGAGCGCAACCTCTGGCAATGTCCGGACGGCAAAGCGAACCACCTCTTTGACTGCGCCCAGATGGGGTTGGCCCTGGCCATGTATCTCGGTTTTCCGCACGCTGTCAGCGAGAAGGAAGAGCCGCCCGCGCCGCCGCCGCCCGCCGCCAGCCCTGGCCACGGCCGCGCCATGCCCAGCTGGTACCGCCGATGATTTTTTTGTTTCAACTCGTCACGCGTCACCCGTCACGCGTCACTGAATTACAGGAGGCCCACATGCAGAACCCCGCCGTATTCAAAAAAGACGATCTGCTCACCGTCCCCCAATTCGCCGACCACATCAGCATGTCCCGACGGTGGGTCTACGATCAGTGCGACAAAGGCCAGGCCAACGGCGGCATCTTCTCCTTTCGCTTCGGCGGCCGCGGCGGGCTGCGCATCCCCCGCACCGAGCTGGTTCGCCTCAAAGCCGAGCGCCAGATCGTGCCTGGGGTCTGACGCCATGGCCGAAACCTTCTACCCCCTGCAAAAAATCAGCGAGATAGAGCAAGCAAAATCCATGTTTTGGACAGGGAAGCGTTATCTCAGTTTTGATGAATTTGCTGAATGCATTGTTCGCCAGGTGGCCAAAGCCTACGCCATCCCCGCGCACCTTGTGATTGGACCGGCGCCCAGGCCATGGCCGAAAAAAGAAAAGGTGCGCCAATGAAAAACATCGGTCGTTTTCGCATCCATCCGCAGTCTGGATTCAACTTCTCCGAGCTGGTCGTCGACAACTTCGCCGGCGGTGGCGGTGCCTCCACCGGCATCGAGGCCGCCCTCGGCCGACCGGTCGATATCGCCATCAACCACGATCCGGCCGCCGTGCGCATGCACGAGGTCAACCACCCGCACACCCGGCACCTGTGCGAAAGCGTCTGGGAGGTCGATCCGGTCGAGGTCACCGGCGGTCGTCCGGTCGGCCTCGCCTGGTTTTCTCCGGACTGCAAACATTTCAGCAAGGCCAGGGGCGGCAAACCGGTGGAAAAGAAGATTCGCGGCCTCGCCTGGGTGGCGCTCAAGTGGGCCGCTCAGGTCAGGCCAAGGGTGATCATTCTGGAGAACGTCGAGGAGTTCAAGACTTGGGGGCCGCAATTCAGGGGAAAGCTCTGCCCGATACGCCGGGGGCAGTCCTTCGACAAATGGAAAGCCCAGCTCGAAAATCTCGGCTACCGGGTCGAGCACCGCGAGCTGCGCGCCTGCGACTATGGCGCGCCGACCATCCGCAAGCGCCTGTTCGTCATCGCCCGTTGCGACGGCCAGCCGGTCGTCTGGCCCGAAGCCACGCACGGCCCCGGTCTGCTTCCCTACCGCAGCGCCGCCGAAATCATCGACTGGTCGCTGCCCTGCCCGAGCATCTTCGACCGCCCGCGCCCTCTGGTCGAAAACACCCTCCGGCGCATCGCGCGCGGCATTCAGCGCTTTGTCATCGACAACCCGGAGCCGTTTATCGTCAGCTATTACGGCCCGAAAAAAGGGGAATCCTTTCGCGGCCAATCGATCCGCGAGCCGCTGAAAACGCAGACGACGGAAAACCGCTTCGGGCTGGTTGTGCCGACCATCGAGCGGATGTTTTCGCGCAGCTCTGGCAGTTCCGCCGCCGATCCCATGCCGACCGTTGTCGCAAAAAGCAAAGACGCGCTGGTCACCGCCTTTCTCGCCAAACACTTCGGCGGCAATTACACCGGCCCGGGCGTCGCCCTCACCGATCCGGCCGGCACCGTCACCGCCACCGATCATCATGCCCTGGTCGCGGCCAATCTGGTGCGCCACTTCGGGCAGAGTGTCGGCACCTCGCCGCATGACCCTATCGGCACGGTCATGCCGGCCGGCATGGGAAAAACCGGCCTCGTCACCTCGCACCTGCTCAAACTGCGCGGCACCTGCCGCGACGGCCAGCCGGTCACCGAACCGGCCCCGACGCTCACCGCTGGCGGAACGCACGTCGGCGAGGTCCGCGCCTTCCTGCTCAAATACTACGGCACCAACATCGGTCAGGACTGCGCCGATTCCCTGCAGACGGTCACCAGCAAGCACCGCTTCGGCCTGGTCACCGTGCGCGGCGAAGAGTACCAGATTGTCGACATCGGCATGCGCATGCTCGAACCGCGCGAACTCTTTCGCGCCCAGGGCTTTCCGGAAAACTACATCATCGACCGCGACGCCGATGGCCGCCCGATCAGCAAAGCCGACCAGGTCAACCGCTGCGGCAACTCCGTGCCGCCGCCCTTTTCCGAGGCGCTGGTGCGCGCGAACGTGGTTGATCTGCCGGCTGTGGCGGAGGGGGCGTAATGCTCTGCCAACTCATCTGCGGCAGCTGCGGCCACCAGGCCGACCTCGACCGGTTCACCCGCACCCCGGTCTATGGCGAGCCGCCGAAAAACGTCTACCAGTGCCCGGCCTGTGCCAAGGCCATCGAACGCCGCTCCGCCGCCCCGACCCTGCTCCCCTCCGGCTATCTTATGCCCGGCAAGGTCGGCAAGTGGAACCACGCCGCCGCCGCCGCCAAAGCCATCGACTGGAACAAATTCGCCTTTGAGGCCGTCGCCCTGCTCGACAGCCTCGGCGCCAACTACTACATCAAAGACGACCTGCGCGCCCACCTGCCGCAAGCAGCCTGAAAAAAAACGCATTTCCTGCATTTTTTCTCTTTACATCATACCATAATCATACTATGATCTTATCTAACAGGGGGGCAATCCAGCCCCCCACCTGATCACGCCATCCGGCCACCGGCCGGAAAGAGCGAAAGGAGACCCACCATGACCGCACAGACTTCCCTCACCCGCAGCAGCTACGGCGAGCTCCTCCCCGGCCACAACAGCGCCCCCGAGCACAAGGCCCTCATCGCCGCCGCCTGGCAGCTGGTCAAGCAGGCCGCTGAAAAGAAAAAAATCCCCGCCAGGTGCGACACCATCTCCCGCGACCGCAAAGGCCGTTTCGACGGTGAAGCCTGCCACCACGAAATTTACGACATTGCCCCCACCGGCAACAAAGTTTTGCTCTGCGTCCGCGAAACAGAGGGCAGCAAATACGGCGTAAAGACCCTGTCCAAAACCTACTACCTGGTCAGCAAGCACGGCAAAGGCGTCAAAGTCGAAGAAGCCAACAAGGCCGTCGCCGCCAAGGCCGCCAAGGCCGCCGGCAACCTCATCGGCTACGCCATCGAAGTCGTCACCGGCAAAGCCCGCCTCCAGGGCAAAGCCCTCGAAGTGCGCACCGGCTACAAAGCCCTGACCGCCGACGCCGAAGGCAACCTCGTCTCCGTCTGGGACGAATCGGCCTGGCCCCTCGGCAAGACCCGCATCGAAGCCGCCACCGCCGATCATTCCGGCGGGTTCTACTACTACGCCAGCCTCGACGAAGTCCTCGCCGCCGCCGCCGACAACGACATTTTCGGCGACGCCCGCGAGCACCAAAACCTGCTCATCGCCCGCGTCGAAGTCGCCGGCCGCGAATACGTCACCAGCTCCGGCAAGCGCTGCGCCACCCGCATCAAGCCGGTCGAAATCATCGCCAGCGTCATGTAGACGTTCACCAAAGGGCCGGGCCTCCCCGCCCGGCCCCCATAAGTCCCATTCGTCCCATAGGTCCCATTTTCCAAGGAGCCCCCCATCATGTCCAAGCGCCTCACCCTCTACCTCACCGAGAAAAGCCTCGAAACCATCGGCCCCGCCGAAAACCTCTCCGGCCGGGTCAACAGCATCATCGGCCATTACGGGCGCATCACCACGGAATCCGCCCCGGCCCTCACCGTCATTGAGTGGCACTTCCTCTGCGACATGCTCGCCGGCACCTTCATCGAAGACAACACCGGCGATTACCTCTGGGCCGACATCGCCGAAGCCGGCAAGCTCGACGGCCTCGCCGAAAAATGGTCCGTCAACGCCACCGAATTCTCCGAGCGTGTGCGGGCCATGCCCCACGCCGCCCGCTGCGCCATCCTCGATGTCATCGCCAAATTCTGGAAAGGCGCGCACCGCGAATATGCAGAGTCAAAAGACCGCCTCACCGCCGCCGGGGCAAAAGTCGCCGATGCCGCCGCCCCTTGATCTGACCGGCCGCCGCTTCGGGGCGCTGACGGTGATGGAAAAAGCCGGAAAGGTGCAATTCGGCCGACTGGTCACCGCCTGGAAGTGCCGATGCGACTGCGGGGTTGAAATTATCGTGCCGCAGCCGAGATTGCCGCACGCGCCGCACATCGCCGCCAATCCCCGCCGCAAGGTCGACGCCTGCCCGGCCTGCCGCGCCCGACCCTGCGCCGTCTGCGGATCGCCGGTTCCGCCGCCGTCCACAGCAGCAACCTGCTCCGATGCCTGCGCCGGCGAACATCTGCGCGCCAAACATCGTCGGCACTACTACCGCCGGGTAGAGCAAAACCCCGAGCACAACCGCCGGCGCGCCGCGAGAGTCAAAGACAAGGCCGCCGCCGATCCGGAATACGCCGCGCGCGTCCAGGCGTGGGCCGCCGCCGCCCATGAGAAGAAAAAAAAGCGCCTGCGCACCGACCCCGAATACCGCCAAGCGCAGCGCGCCGCCGCCCGCGCCCGCTACGCCGAGCGCGCCGAAGAGGTCCAGACCCGCCGCCGGCAGCGCTTCGAGCGGATGACTGCGCACGAGCGCGACAGATGGCTTGAGCGCATGCGCCGCTACGGCCGCGCCTACCGCCGAAAGTGGCGGGCCGAGCTGCAAGCCGATCCCGCCCGGCATCAGGCCTATCTCGACCTCATGGCAGAATACCGCCGCCGCGCCGCTCTGGCTGGCCTCATCGCCACCGGCGCCGAACTCGTCAACAGGAGTAAGAAATGACCGAAGGCCATCTCGCCCATCCCTCCGGAACCGTCGTCGTCTATCCCGAGCCCGAGCTGCACAACATCCCCACCGCCACCCTGCGCGCAGAGCTGGCCCGGCTGCTCACCATCACCGCCGACCACCTCATGTATCTGGCCGCCGTCTGGCGCGAGCTCGAAAATCGCGGAGAAGACCTTTCTCCCCTGCGCACCGGTCTTGCCGCCTATCTGCCCCTCATCGCCTCGCACCAGCTCTGCGCCGAGGCCGTGATTCGCTTCGCCGGCAACCAGACGCTGCTGCGCGCCGTCGCCACCTTGCCGCTGCAAGAGCAAGAGCGCCTCGCCCAAGGGGGCATGGTTCCGGTCCTCTGCGTCGACGAACGCGGAGAATTCGCCCCCCGCGAAACCCCGGCCCACGCCCTCACCGCCGCCCAGGCCCGCATCGTTTTCGACGCCGGAAAGGTTCGCGATCTGGACGAGCAACGATCGATCATCGATTCCGTCCGCATGAAGCGCGCCAATCGCGGGTCAAAAAAGACCATACAAACGGATAAAATCAGAATCGACCGCGTCAAAAGGGAAATCAGGGTCGGCAAGGTCCGGCTCACCGTCCCGGAAATTCTGTCCGCCCTCGGCGAAATGTTTCCCCTGTCGGTTGCGCCGGAAGGCGAGACGAAGCAATATTGGTTTTACCTCACGGAAGAAGAACATCGCGCGCTGAGAATCCGCGCCGCCGAAACGGGGATGTCGGGATCAAAACTGGTGCACATCGCCGCCTCCGCTGCCGGTATTCTTGAGAGGTAATTGACCAGCACCCCAGGGAGCCCACCCCGTAACCAGGGAGCCCACCCCGTAACCAGGGCGCCCTGGGGTTTCTACGCCATCCCCTTAGAAAAAACGCCCTCCCTCTAAAAAAACTGTGCACACTGTGCGCCCTGTGCCTGGCGTGCATGACATCCCGCGTCAAATCCCCCACCATCTCAGGCCATGAGCCTGACACCTCTTTTCACCGCATCCGAACTTGACGCCGCCATTACCGCCCTGAAGAGCGCCTATCTGTCGCTCGCCGCCGGCACGGTCAAGGAGCATTCCGTCGATACCGGTCTGATCCGCAAGACCTACGTCAAGCGCGACCTGGTCGAGATCGAAGGCAGCCTCGAATACCTGCAGAAAAAACGCGCCGAGCTCGAAATCGGCATCGGCGCCCAGGTGCTCATCGGGAGGCCCGCGCGATGAACTGCCGCATCGGTCGCAGTTACGCCCGCCCCGCCGTCGATACCGCCGGCCTGCCGGTCATGGCCGCCGACGTCTCGCGCAACGCCGCCGGCAGCCTCGGCACCCTCTCCAACTGGACCCCCCGCCGCCTCGCCTGGCGCGAAGAAGGCCGGCAGCGCGAAGCGATCGCCCTGCGCGCCAACGATATCGCCGTCAACGACGCGCACGGCGCCAGCCTCATCGACTCGATCACCATCAACACCGTCGGCACCGGCCTCTGGCCGCGCTCGACGCCGAACTACAAGCGCCTGGGGATCACCGAGGAGCAGGCCGCCGAGCTTGCCGAGTCCGCCGAGTGGGAATTCGAACAGTTCGCCAAAGAGGCCGACGCCCGCGGCGTCACCGATTTTTACGGCATCCAGTTCCAGAACATCTGGTCGCTGCTGGTCAAAGGCGAGTTCGTCAATCTGCCGCTGATGCTCAAGGATCCCGCCCGCCGCTACGGGCTCGCCCTGCAGACGGTCGATCCGCTGCGCCTGCGCACCCCGCTTTCTCTCGTCGGGTCTAAAAACGTGCGCGACGGCATCCGCCTCGGCGAGCACGGCCAGCCCGTCGGCTACTTCCTCGCCAACCCCGACGACGGCAAAATCACCGCCTCCCTCGACATCTCCCAGTACCGCGAGCTGCCGCCCAAGCGCGGCCATCGCCCCGTCGTGCTGCACCGCTTCTTCGCCAAGGAGCCGGAGCAGGTGCGCGGCGTGTCGATCCTCGCCCCGGTGATGAAATTCGTCAAAGATAAAGCCGACTACCTCGATTTCGAGATCGTCGGCGCCATCGTCGCCAAGAGCTTCCCCGTCTGGATCGAGAAACAAAACGCCTACGACGCCACCACCGGCCTCGGCGTCAAGACCGTGCAAAATGCCGACGCCACCACGACGCACTACCGCGAGCTGACCCCCGGCATGGTGCACTACGGCAACACCGGCGAGAAGCCGCACTTCCCCCAGAGCGACCCCGGCGCCAGCTTCGCCTCCTTTCTCGAAACCGTCCTGCGCGGCATCGGCGCCGCCTGCGGCATGCCGTACGAGATCATCGCCAAAGATTTCAGCAAGACCAATTACAGCAGCGCCCGTGCCGCCTTAGAGGAGGCCTGGCGCGTTTTCACCCTCTATCAGGACTGGTTGGTCAACCATTTCTGCCAGGTGATCTGGGAGATGGTCTTCGAAGAAGCCTGGCTGCGCGGCCGCCTCATCCTGCCCGCCGGCGCGCCCGACTTCTACAGCGCCCGCGCCGAGTACTGCGCCTGCGACTGGACCGTCCCCGATCGCACCACCCTCGACCCGGTCAAAGAGATGGTCGCCCACGTCATGGGCAAGCAGAACAACGCCAGCACCGACGCCGACTTCGCCGCCAAGCGCGGCAAGGACTGGGAAAAAATCTACGAGCAGCGCGCCCGCGAGCGGAAAAAGGCCAAGGGCCTCGAACTGCCCGAGGTCAACGATCCCACCGTCAGCAAGAAAGCACAAACGCCGGACGATCCCTTGGAACCGTCCGCTGCGTCCAGCATGTCCGCCATCATCGCCGAAGCGATTCGCGAAGAGATCCGCGCCGCCGTCACCGCCCAGGAGCAAACCCATGGCCAATAAAGCCAGCTGGTTCGAAGTCAAAGCCGCCAATCCCGCCGCCGGCGTCCGCGCCCAGGTCTTCATCTTCGGCGTCATCGTCGATTACAAGTGGGATTCCGATTCCGCCGACGTGACCGCCAAGGAATTCATCGACGCCATCAAGCCCCTCGGCGATTTTGACCTGCGCATCAATTCCCCCGGCGGTTCCGTTCCTTCCGGCAACGCCATCTATAACGCCATGCGCCGGCATCAGGGGCAAATCGACGTTTACGTCGAAGGGATGGCGCTGTCCATGGCCGCCGTCGTCGCCATGGCCGGCGCCCGCGTCATCATGCCGGCCAACGCCCTGCTGATGATCCATGATCCGTGGTCCTACGCCGTAGGCAACGCCGCCGACATGCGCAAAATGGCCGACACCCTCGACAAGTTCAAGACCGGCATGGTCGCCGCCTACCAGACGAAATCCGGCATGGAAACCGCCGAAATCGAACGGATGATGGCCGAAGAAACTTGGATCACCGCCGCCGAAGCCGTCGAACTCGGCTTTGCCGACCAGGTCGAAGAGCCGGTGCAGATGGCCGCGCCCTTCGGCCTGACCCGCTTTCGCAATACCCCAAAAGCGCTTTTGGCTCCGCCATCGGCGAAGTCGCCGGCCGCGAAACGCAAACCCGAAGAAGGAGCACCGCCCATGATTACTCTGGCCACGCTAAAGAAAGACCACCCCGATCTGGTTGCCCAGATCGAAGCCGCCGCCCGCGAGGGTATGCTCGCCCGGGCCGATCACGAAACCGCCCTCGCCGCCGCCCGCAGCGAAGAGCGCACCGCGATTGTCGCCCTGCACGGCGCCGTCTTTGGCGAAGAGACCGGCGGAAAATTCGCCGCCATCGTCGAAACCGGCGTCAGCGCCGAAACCGCCAAGGCCCTCGGCGTCAACCTCGCCGCCCCGGCCGTCAACGGCGACGAAGCCAGCAGGCAGAAGATTCTCGAAGGGCTGCACAACGCCGCCCCGGCCGGCCTGAAACCCGGCGAAACCGAAGCCAGCGAAGCCACCGAACGCAAAGCCGCCGCCAGCGCCATCGCCGCCGGCGGCAGCGTGAAATAAATCCCCACTCCAGAAAGAAGGAGAAAACCCCATGGAAACCCTGAATCACGACAACCTGCTCGCCGGCGACTATCCCGCCGTCACCGATGTCGTCACCGTTCTCACCGGCCAGAATTTAGCCCGCGGCGCCGTTCTCGGCAAGATCCTGCGCGCCCTCGGCGCCGTCGTTATCGGCGGCGGCAACACCGGCGATGGCGTGGTCACCGCTGCCCTGAAGAAGGCAACCCAGCTCGGCAACTATATTGTCACCTGCATCGCCGGCAGCGCCGGCGCCATCACCACCCCGGTCACCGGCACCGCCGACGGCGGCAACGCCGGCGCCAACACCATGACCGGGGTTGCCGCCGGGGCCAAGGTCAAAACCGGCACCTACACCATGACCTGCGTCGATGCGACCAACGCTGGCGCCGAGCTGTTCCAGGTCACCGATCCCGATGGTCTGCTGCTGCCGCAAGCCACCGTCGCCGTCGCCTACGTCAATGAGCAGGTCGCTTTCACCATCAACGACCCCGGCGCCAAAGCGCAGGTCGGCGATGTGATCACCGTCCTCGCCAGCGCCGCCGACGGCAACGCCGGCACCTTTTCCGTTGTCGCCCCCGACGGCCGCCGGCTCGCCGACGCCACCGTCGCCGTCGCCTACGCCAACGACGAGATCGGCTTCACCATCGCCGACGGCGCCACCGACTTTGTCGTCGGCGACACCTTCACCGTTCCGGTCACCGCCGGCAGCGGTAAATACGTCGCCGCCGACAAGGCCGCCGTCGATGGCAGCGCCACCGCCGTCGCCGTTCTCGCCGAAGCCTGCGACGCCTCCGCCGGC
>Ga0172382_10008638_pt1 | contig 14119 bp, 16 predicted proteins | sample Leawel138RmetaG_FD_122245 | JGI IMG/M metagenome (GOLD analysis project Ga0172382, IMG submission 122245) | Leachate microbial communities from a municipal landfill in Southern Ontario, Canada - Leachate well 138R metaG | ecosystem: Engineered > Solid waste > Landfill > Unclassified | place...
GACCAGCGTGCCGTCGTAGAAGTGCCACTGGACCCCGTCGTCGTAGGTCGCGGCGACGTAGAGCTTGCCGCCGAACGCCTCGGTGGCGTCGACGGACACCATCGCGGCGCCGCTGGGTGCCTGGAGGCGCTGGTAGCGGACCCCGGCCGGCAGCTCGTTGTTGTACGGCGCGGCATCGGACCCGAACGTCACCAGCCCGCCCTCGTCGGCCGCCAGGTCGAAGGTGTTGGCTGCGAAGTAGCCCTTGTTCACGAACGCCTTGCGGCGCTCCACGTCGCCGCCGCGGGTGATGTGGGCGTTGACGAGCTTCTGCAGGGTGCCCGGAACAGACGTGTATCGGCTCCGGCGGACATCCAGGCCGCCCTTGAAGTCCGCGATCTCGAAGTACGCCACGGCTACAGCTTCCCGCCGTAGAGCGGCCTCGGCCGGCCGTAGTATCGCTGTTCCTCTGCGCGCGACATGCCGCCGCCGCGGGTAAACACCCGGCATCGCGGGGTGTTGCCCTTGAGCTTCGCGAGCAGGCGCTGGGCCTGCGACAACATGACCTGCGAGTCCTCCTGCCGCTGCTTGGCGGTCAGCTCGGCCGCCACGAACAGGGACAGAAGGCGGTCGTCGAGGTCCGCACGGTCGCCGTCGGCGATCAGCGGCGACAGCTTCCGGGTGCCGCGCAGGCGCAGGATGTCGCCGCCGGCGTCGGGCGTCGGCCACACCTCGAGCTGGTCACCCTCGTAGAGCTCCCATGCCAGCACCGGGTCGCGGCGCTCGCCGTCGTCGGGGTCCACGGAGTTGTAGTGCGCGACGGTGATGCCGTAGTCGACCGGCCGCCACTCGCCGGCGTGCCGGACAGACACTTCCTCGACGCGATGGCTGGGCGACAGGTCCGCCGGGAAGTTGTAGTAGCGCTGGCCGGCGGACAGGGTCAGGTCGCGCTCAACCTCGAGGTGCGGCCAGGGGTGTTCCTCCCACAGGACATCCTGCTGCCTGCGGATCTTGTGCTTGATCGCGTCGACCGTGTTCTGGCCGAGCGAAGCGTTGACGGAATGGCCCGCTTCCTCGCGCACCATCCGCACGATTTCCTGCAGGGTGGTGCCGCGGGCCATGCCGGGTTACTCCTGCCCGGCGTCGCCGCCGGCCAGGTCGGCCGCGGTGACTTCCTCGGGACCGGTGCCGTCGTCGGCCTCGGCCTTCTTCTTGCGGCCGGCCTTTTTCGCGGCCCTGGGGGTGCGGTCGGGCTCGTCCTCGAAGTCGTCCGGGTCGCCGGCCGGGCTGATGCCAGCCTCGTCGAACGTCTCCGGCAGCGACGGGTTGCCGCCCGGGAACGCGGCCGCGACGTGCTTGCCGTACTTCTCGCGCAGCCTGGCGAGCTCGCCGTGGTGGCGCTCGGCGTTGCCACGGTCGTTGCCGGTGACGCGGATGTCGGCCACGGAACCGTCGCCGTGGATGTGCTGCAGGACGATCACTTCGGCCGGGGAGGCGTCGCGCACCTCTACGGTGTTGAGCAGGTCGTTGTTGAGGCGGACGGTTGCGTTGCAGCGCTGCATGGCGGGTTCCCTGTGGTTCTTGTGTCTGTTGGCAGGAGCCGGCCCGGAGTCACCCGGGCCGGCCTGTTGCTGGACCCGTCGCCGGGTCAGGTCACCTCGTAGACGCCGCAGCCGTTGAGCTGGCGGGCCACCAGGCCTCCGGTCCAGGTCATCGCCCGGTACAGGACGTACTGGTTGGACGGGCGCGCCGGCGAGTGGGTCTTGCGGTCCTCGCCCTCCATCACCTTGAGCTTCACGTTCTTGGTGTCGATGAAGTAGCAGCGCTTCTCGAGGTTCATGTCGTCCAGGGTCGGGTCGTAGATGAAGCGACCGGCGCCCTGCATGGTGATGTCCGCCATGCCGATGTCGTTGGTGCCCTTGGCGAAGCCCTGCTGGGTGTAGACGCCCTTCTCGTGGATCTCCAGCTCCAGCGCCTCGATGAACGCCGACCCGGCGATCATGAGGTGGTTCCTGCCGCCGTAGCGCCGCAGCTGGCGCAGCTCCTTGCGCAGGAACTTCGTCAGCGTCTGGTTCGTCGCGCTCGCCGCGATCGCGGCCGCGCCGGTGGCCGAGCGGTTGCGCCAGCCCGCGGTCGTGGCGCGGTCGATGCCGCCGACGACGCCAGTGGTCGGGGCACCGCCGCCGGCCGCTGAGGTGATGAGGGCGGCGATGCCCGGCACCTCGTCCGCGTCCTGCACGCCGTTCTGGTGCAGCATCAGGTCGAACGAGCGCGACCATGCCTCGGCCATGTCGGACAGCTTGTTGTCGAGCAGGCCGGTGAGCACGGTCAGGTCGCGCTCGCTGTGGTTGGTCGTGCGCGCGCTGTTCAGGCTGTCGACCACGCTGATGCCGTCGATCTTGAGCTCGGTCAGCGTCAGGCCGATGCCGGCGTGGATCTCCTTCCACGGGAACGTCGCACGCTTGATGTTCGCCGGGTTGGTGTAGGTGACGGTGTCGTTGTGGGTGTAGCCCTGGAACGACGAGGTGTCGTAGTCGAACTGCACCGGGATGGAGATGTTGCCCTTGCCGCCCGGGAACGTCTCCTGCTTGGCGATCAGGGCGTTCAGGAGCGGCTTCTCCTGGATGGTGTTGGCGAAGGTGGGGCCGCGGACCACGTAGTCCATCGCGGCATTTGCGATGTTGTCGAGCTCGCCCTGGGTAAAGGCCATGGTGTTCTACTCCGAGTCAGGTGGCATGTGCCGCCCGCCGCACCGCGTCCAGGAGGGACGTCGGCTGCGACCGGCCGCTGGTGGCAGCGGCACCACTCGTCACGGGAGTCACGGGCTTGCGCTGGGCGACCATCGGCTTCAACGCCTCGGTCACCTCCGAATGGGCGCGCCGCACGATGGCAGCGGCTTCATCCGGGGTCTGCGGCCTTTCGGCTGCGATCAACGCGCGCACGCGATCCATGATGAACGGTGCCTTGCGCGCGAAATCGGGGTCCGTGCCTCGGAGTTCCTGTTCCACGGCCGCAGCCGCCCCCTGGACCTGCTGGACCGTCGCCTGCTGGGCGGTGGCCTGCGCCTGGCTGCGGGCGGCGTCTGCCTCCGCGGTCCTGCGCTGTGCCTCCATCCGCAGCCGAGCCGTCTCGCGCGCGGTGTCCTCGTCGGTCACGCCGTCATCGACGCGCTTCCTGAGGTCATCCGGCAGCTGCCGGCCCGTGGCGATTTCCAGGTCGCGGACGTAGGGCTGCAACGCCTCCAGGGCTTTTTCGGGATCGCGGCGGATGAGCGCCATGATCTCGAAGCCGCGGGCCACTTCCTCCGCTTCCAGCTGGTTGACCGACATGAAGTGCTCGATCTGCTGGTAGCGCTCGTGGCTTTCCTTGTAGGCGTCGCGTTCCCTCGTCAGCTCGCGCTCCTTGCGGAGCTTTTCCTGCCAGCGGGGGTGCTTGTGGAACGGAACATCCTCGTCGGCCTTGTCCTTGTCGCCTTCGGCCTGCTTGCCTTCGGCGTCGTCGGTCTTGGCCTTCTCGGGCTCCGCCTCGCGCTTCCCGTCGGACGACTCGGGTTCCTTGGCCTGGGCTTGCTCGGCGGCCTTGCGGGTCACGTCGAGCAGGGTGGCTTCGGTTGCGTCCTTGGCGCCGGACGACTGCGCCTCGCTGTTAGCGTCCTGGTCGGCCCCGGTCGGCTGGTCGTCGATCTGTTCGGCCGGCTGTTGCTGGCTTTCGAGACTGGCGTCCTCGACCTGGGCTTCGGGCTTTCCGGTAGACGAATCCGGGAACATCTGCGTCTCCTGTTGTTGGGTGGAGTGTAGGCCGTCGGGCGTGAAATGCAACATTGCCGACAGACGCTAGCCGATCGGCGACATCGCCTGCCCGCCCCGCGGCGCCGCGCCGGGCGCCGGGCGCTCGTTGGGCTGGGTTCCGGCGGCGGGCGGCCGCGGGGCGTTGTTCGCGCCCTGCGGCCCCTGGGCGGCGGGGTCGTCGGGGCCGCCGGTGGGCGGCGCGGCGGCCGGCACCGACATCGACTGGATGCTGGGCAGGCCGTCGAGGAAGGCGTCGGTGAGGTCGAGCCGGTCGTCCATGCGCCGGATGCCCTCCTTTGCCAGCCAGGTCGGATTGATCCCCGGGATCTGCATGAGGATCGGCGCCAGGTCCATGTAGTTCTTGATCTCGGCGGCCCGGTTCGGCTTGCCGGAGCTGCCGGCCTCGACCTCGAGCAGCAGCTCGTCGCTGATCTCCTGCGCCGAAAGCTGCGGCCACACCGCGCCGGGGCCGGCGATCTTCTTGACCGTGTCCTCGCCGAACTCCGCCAGCAGCACCTGGCTGGCCGCGCGCGCGACCTCGTTCATGAAGTCGTCCAGGTCGTCGACGTTGGAGGCGACAGACGCCATGCGCGTGCCCTCGGCGATAGACGTTTCGGTCGCCGTCGCGCCGCTGGTGCCGCCGATGTTGGCCTCCTGCACGCCGGCGACCTTGAGCACGTCGTCGAAGATGCTGCCCGTCTCGTAGAGGTTCTGGTCGATCGGGCTGGTCGGGATCGCCTGCAGGATGTCTCCGACCTTCTGGTTCGGCCCCATGCCGTCGAGCTCGATGGTGCTGTGCGGCTCGTGGTCGGCGAGCAGCTGCTTGTCGTCCTCGGTCAGCGCGCCGCGCGGCGACGCCCAGCCCGGCGCGGCCGCGCGGCGGTGCTCCCGGAGCGCCTGGCGGGCGCGGTTGTGCTCCAGCTGCATCGAGCGCATGAGCTCGACATCCGACGGCGGGTAGATGTCCTTCTCGTGCTCGATGTCGTTGAACGTCAGTGGAAACAGCGTCCAGAAGCGGTCGATCCGCACCTCCGGCTCACTCGGTGGCTTGAGGTAGACCGGGCAGCCCTCGGCGATGGCGAACACCTGCCGGGTGGCCTTGTCCTGCACCTCCCACACGCGCGCCAGGCTGCAGTCGGTCCCGTCGGCGTTGCCGCCGGTCATGCCGCTATGGTCGCCGCGCGCGGGGCGTCCGGCCGCGCGCTGGCTGTCGCCGTCGCCGTTCCCGTAGGCCGTGAAGGCGTGCTCGGTGATGTCCAGGCCGTAGATGCGCTGCACCTCGGACGGCGGCAGCAGGAACTCCTGGGCGACGTGGCGCGCGCCGACGAACCCCTGCAGCTGCCGGCAGCGGCGGTCGGGGATGACCGACGTGGGCGGCGGGAAGTCGAACACCAGGCCCTCGCGGACGACCTGTTGCGGCTGCCCCTCTAGCGCGGCGATGGCCTGCTCCAGCTCGCGCTGCTTGAGCTCCATGTCGCCGATCCGGGCGTCGCCGGCCTCGAGCTCGGCCATCATCTGCTGGATGTGGGTCACCTGGTCGGTCAGGTCGCGGATCTTCTCCACGTCCTCCGGCCGCGGCTCCATCACGCGCTCGAAGCCGAGCTTGAGCCAGCCGACGCAGGTGGTCAGCGTGCGCCGCACCAGCTGTTTCATCTGCTTCTTGAACGGCGGCTGCTGCTCGGACAGCTCGCTGGCGAACAGAACCTCCAGCGTCTTGCCGATGCGCTCGGTCATCTGCCGGCGCTGCTTGCCCTGCTCCACGTCGGCCATGAGCGCCTGGGCCTGCTGCAGCGCCATCATGGCCTCCGGCGGCAGCGGCACGCCGGCCATCGCCGACTGCATCGCCATCTGGAGCGCCTGCATCGCCTGGGTGTAGCTCTCGGCCGACTCGTCCCACAGCTGGAAGTCCAGCTGCTTGCGGCGCCGCGCGATGAACCGCGGGTTCTTGGCGTACAGCGAGGCCACGCGCTGCTGGATGTGCCGCTGCACGATGTTGGCGACGTAGCGGTCCTCGTTCTCGGGGTCCAGGTCGCCGGGCCATTGCTTGCCGCGGGCGAAGTCGGCGTCGCGGGCCATCTGCTTGAACTTGCGGTTCCAGTGGGCCTTGTCGCCCTGGATGCGCCTGGTCCACGTCTCGATCAGCTTGCGGTCGCCCTCGTCGGGCTGGTCGTCGCCCGGCGACACCGCAGCGTCTGTTGCCGGCGACGGCATGGCCGTCGTCCAATCGGCGCCCTCGGCGGCCGGGTCGACACCAAGGATGACGGGAAGCTGATCGGGTGGAACGCTCATGGCTACATGCCCCTGTTGATGACTCGCTGGCGCCGGAGTGCTTCACTCGCCGACTGCTTCACCCACGCCAGCGTTCCGGGTTTCGGCATAGTATCGTCTGTAGGTCGTCGGGCGTCATTACCGCCACCAACGACACGATCAAGCCCGCGTCCCAGGTGCGCCAGGGCGTCCACGAAGTCGTCGTGCTTGGCCGCCGGGAACTTGATGAGCTCCTGGCGCGCGCGCGCGAACCAGGGCGCATGGGCCGGGAACTTCACCATGCCCATCGACATCCGGCCCTGGATGGACTGCGCGCGGGTTTGTTTGTCGGCGACCGGGACCACTTCCTCGATCGAGAAGAACACCTTTTCCTCGCGCATCCGCTTGCGCAGGAACGGGCCGATCGACTTGGAGATATGGCCGCGCTCGGCCCACCACTTGATCGGCTTCCAGCGCGCGCCAAGCTCGAGCATCCCGTCAACCACTTCATCCGTCTGCTCGCGCCGCCACCAGCAGTCGACGAGCCAGATCACGCCGTCCTTGTCCACGCCGCACACCAGCATCACGGTTGCGTCGCGCTCCTGGGCGGTGGAAACCGCATGGTCGCTGGCGACGTAGTAGCGCAGGTGCCGCGGCAGCTCGGCGGGCTTGTAGGTGTTGCTGTCGATCCACTCGGCGCGGAAGAAGTCGCCGTCGTCCGGCGCCGGGTTGCCCTGGTACAGCGCCTCGAAGCCGCGCGGGTTGAGCCGGCGCTGGCCCTCGAGGAACTGCACGGAGATCCGTTCCGGCCACAGCGCCTCGCCCGGCTTGCGGCCGAGCGGGTCGTTTTCCTCGGCCAGGGCCGGGAGCTTGAGGATCTTCCACTTCGCCGCTTCCTCGGCGTTGTAGAAGTGATTGTCGGGGTCGGTGAGGCGGCCGACGATGTCATCTTCGTGCCAGCGGGTCATGATGACCACCACGCGCGCCGCGTCGGTCATCTGTCGAGACATCAGCGTGTCGGTGAACCAATGCCAGGTCTTGTTGCGGATGGTCGGGCTGTCGGCTTCCTCGCGGTCCTTGATCGGGTCGTCGACGAGCAGCAAGTCGCCGCCGCGGCCGGTGAGCCGGCCCTTGCGGCCGACGAACGCCAGGATGCCGCCGGAGGTCGTCTGCAGGCGATCCATCGACTGCGCGCCTGGCTTGAGCTCCACGCCCGGGAACACGCGCTGGTAGAACGGCGCACGGACCACGTCGCGCACCTCGGCGCCGATCTCCTGGGCGAAGTCGTCGGCGTAGGTGGCTGCGATGACGTAGCGGTAGGGGTCGCGACCGACGAACCAGGCAGGGAAGCGCTTGGTCGCGAGCTCCGTCTTGCCGTGCCGCGGCGGCATCGTGATGATGAGCCGCGCCCACTCTCCCGACTCGACCTTCTCCAGCGCGCGCGCGATCAGGTGGTGGTGCGTCGCCGGCGAGTAGCGCGAGCGCGTAACGTCGTCTGGATCTTCCGGGTGCGGCATCGACATCATCGTGAAGTCGATCAGGCTGTCGCGCGCGACCTTCGCCTGCCGCAGCATGAGCACCTGGCGGTACTGCAGCTGCAGCTGCTCGAGCTCCAGTTCCTCCGGGGTCTTTCCGCCGGCGGCCTTGGCCTTCGCGCGCGACACGGAGGGGTCAGGCGCCGCGCTGGACGCCTACGGGCGGGCCCCCTGCCAGGCGGCGCGCACGGACGATCGTGCCTGGCTCCGCGTGCAGGGTGCAGGACATCTTCGAGCTGTTGAGCTCGTCCTGGATCATGTATTGCCCGTCGCTGGTCTTGAGCTCGACGTAGACATTGGCGCCGAACGGGATGTGCCCGCCGGCCGCGGTGGACAAGAAGAAGGTCACCACGCCTTCGGCGCCAACGGTGATGTCGGCGCCGGATGCGGCGGTAGCGGCAACGGGGAGGTGTTCGGTCGGCATGTCTGTGCTTCCTGGGTTGGTCAGGGGTGCGCTGTGGAGTATGCGTCTGTTGGCTGTTGGGCGCTACTCAGGACACCGCGCCCGCACAGAGCCAGCAGCCCGCCGTAGCGGGCCCGCGCGGGACGACCGGGGACGTGGACGTGGGCGCGTTGCTGGCGGGGATAGGGTGGCTTGGCGGGCGGAAGGGGTCAGTCGGGGAATGCCGCAGGGTGGGGTCAGGCAGCCTCGATCGCAATTGTCATGGCCCGCCAGTCGCCGACCGATGTCTTCTCATACGCGGGAGGCGTGAAAGCTCCGACCGCAGCGATCGCCGAGGATGCGGCGGCTTCGACGTGATTTAGGTTTGTCCCGCTCGTGGCCGAGTACGCGCGATAGTCAGGGAGGGAGTAGCCAGTCAGTCCGGTCGGCCTGATCCCGCAGAATGCAGCGAGCCATCGCGTCTGTGCGCTGCCCCAGCTCGGCGCAAGTTCTGGCGGAGCCGGGTCGGTTCCTGCTCCGCTTTCAACCTCGATCTCGGGGGAGCCGACATAGGTTCCGGCGGCGATTCTATAGACGATTGCGGCGCAAACCGCCGTGCTCGTTAGCTCGATGGTCTGCACGCTACCCTCGCTGCCTGTCGCCGCACGCGAATACACCGCCGAGGGCATGGGGCCATGACCGGAATTGTGGATCACGTCCCACCCCGTCGGGTCCACGAACTCGGAACCGAGAGTACGAGCAGCAGCGATGATAATTACCAGGAGGTCGCCGGACGCAACGCGCGGAGGGAGCGGTACGTCGTGGCTTGTTGCAGACCCGAAGCTGCTGGAAACCACATCAACGTCATGCACGACCACGCCGCCGATACCGTCAGCGTGGTCAAACACGGAGCGGAGGACGGGCTGGAGGATGGGGCGGAGGGGGGAGTGGAGGATGCCCTTGTGCATGTCAGAGGCCGCTGCTGTAGGTGAGGGTCACGGTGACGTTGTTCGAGTAGACGACAGATACACCGTCGCTCACGCGGCAGCGGAACACCGCCACCAGGGAGTCGTTCTTCGGCACGTCGCCAGCGAACATCGTGGACGCCGAACCGGGTGACTGCGGGCTGATGGCCGTGCTGCCGGACACGCGCTCCCACAGGAAGGCGTAGCTGCCGGTGCCGCCCGATACCTCGACCTCGACCGGGGCCGCGGTGACGACGTAGTAGAGCGCTGGCGCAGGCTCGACCTGGATGTAGTTGCCGAAGGCGGAGGCCGGCGCCGTCGCGACCGGCACGACGTAGTTGCTGTAGGTCGTCTCCCAGCCGCCCGCGGCGTTGCGGCGGCGGATCGTCTCGACCATCACCCGCGCGCCGCCGGGCGCCACGCGACGCACCGTCGTCGCGTCGACCAGGTTCCCGCTACTGTTGCGCCGGCGGAACACTCACCACACCCACAGGTCGCCCTCGGCGGCGTTCGCGCCGGGGTCGGAGGACTGCACGAAGATGCGCGGCTGCGGCACCCAGGCATTGCCCGGGGCGTTGCGGCGGTTGAGTGCGCCGATGACGTTGACGCCGGCGCGCGCGGTGACCAGCACCTGCGCGTCGATCTCGCCCACCTTCACCTGCAGCACGTCTGTCGCACCGACGCGGAAGTTGTGGACGGCATTGGACGCGCAGACGTAGTTCATGGACTGCCCTGTGACCGAGAACCCGTAGCCGCTGCTGTGCAGCTGCACATGCCGCGACAGGTCCGACACTCCGCCAGGCGCAACCGCGCCGCCCAGGCTGATCCCGACGCCGAACGCGCCGTCGTCCAGGTCGCGCTTGTCGCCGGGGTCGAAGTTGCCGGAGGTCCAGACCCTGAGCCACGAGCCCCAGGTCACGCTGTTGCGGCGCCAGTAGAGCTCCTGCGAGCCGTTCCAGTGGGTCGCCAGCTGCAGGCCGCGGCTGGAGCCGTTGCCGGCCGACAGCACCGTCGACCAGTCCGCCACCGGAAGGTTGCTGGCGCTGTTCGCGTACTGGTCCGCGGAGAACGTCAGCTGCAGGTCGGCGTTCGCGTAGCGGTAATTCGGCTGCGAGTGCAGCGCGCGCAGGTCCAGGGCCGCCTGCAGGCCGGTGACGTTGGCGATCGCGTGCGTGTGCGACGACGCGGCCTTGCTGTCCAGCGCGTTTTGCAGCCCCGTCGTCTTGGCGATGGTCAGCTGTGGAATGCGGGCGGAAATGAACGTGCCGGACCCGATGTCGCTGGCCGCGAGCACCACCGCGCCGGTGCGGCCGGCGACCGAAGTCACCAATTGCACGTTCGGGATGTGGTCCCAGCCCGAGCCGTTGTAGGCGATCAGGTCGCCCACGGCGTAGGCCGTGCCGCCCACCGTGCCGCCCACGCTCACGATGTAGAGGTGGCCGGTCAGCGGCGCTGCCGGATAGCTGCCCGTGGACGCATCCCAGCTGCCCTTGTACGACAGCGCGCCGGTGACGGCGTCCTGCGCGGCGAGCGCCCAATGGCGGGCCGAGTAGAGGCCGGGCTCCACCTCGACGCCGGACGAGGCGTTCGCCATCTGCGTCGCGAGCAGCGCGGCGCCCTGGGACTGGATCCGCGCAGCATCGGCGTCGCTGGCGCTCGAGGCTGCGCCGGACGCGCTGAGCGCTGCGGAGTTGGCCGCTGACCCTGCGCCGCTTGCCGCCTGCCCGGCGGAAACCGCCGACGCCTCGGACTGCACCGCGTAGTTGCCAGCGGCGTCCCGCGCGGCCTCGGCCTGCGCGACGTAGTCCCCGAAGCCGTCCGCGATCGCGCCCAGGGTGTCCGGGTGCAGGGCGTCTGGATGCACGCTGCCGTTGGCGAGAAGGCCGTCCGCGCGCTGGATTTCCGCCAGCCGGGAGAGGATGCCGCTGGCGACCCGCATCAGGTCGTCGAACTCGGCGTCGAGGTCCGTGCCGCGCTTGGGCTTGGTCGGGTTCGCCGCCTCGTAGCTGACGAAGTTGGCTTTGCGCTCGTAGGGGAGCGGAGGGCTGCTCACGGGTGGCGGCTCGCGGCTGCTGTGGTGGGAGTGATGGTAGCGGCTGGGTGTTTCGTGGGCCATGCCCTACGGGGTGTAGGGTGCTGGCGAAAGTGGGGGCGGTTGGTGGAGGGGGCGGAAATAGAAAATCCCACGCGCGACCGGGCACGGGCCGGGGGGTGGGCGCGCGGGGCCGCCTGGCGTCTGTCCTGGCCGGCCTGCGTCTGTCGCACCGCGCCGGCCGCGCCAACAGCCCGCCACCTCCTGCCGTTGCGCGTCATCGCCTGCCGTAGGCTATTGCGTCGCTCCGGTAGCCCGCGCCAGAGCTAGGCTTCCGTGTCTCCCGCGTCGCCGTTGCGCGCTACGTCGAGCGCTACGCCTGCCGGATCGCCGCCAGCTGCCGCAATCTTCGCCCTGGTCATCGCCTCCGCCAGCGCGCTTGCCACCTGGTCGAGCTCGGCAACAGACATCTCAGACGGCGCCTTCTGTTCCGCCTCGCGCGCGGCGCCGCCCTGACCGTACCGCGGCAGGAACCCGCCCATTTCGACCAGGCGCGTCGCGGCTGTCGTGCGCGCGGCGCCCGACTGCCCTCGATCACGCGCCACGTCGATCAGCGTCACTACGCCGACGACCGTGCCCTCCGCCATCACCCGCGCGGCCATGTGCCGCCGGACCTCCGCCACCACGACTGGATTCCGCAACAGATCCCAGGATGACTGTTGCGGACAGGCATAGCCGGCTTCCTTGGCCGCTGCTATCCCATTCCCGCCATTTTCAGAATAGACGCGGATAAAAGCCTTCTGTCGTTGCGTCAGAGAGTGCCCTGACGCAAACCTCCCGGTCTCCCGGTCCTGCGCCACCGCGCCCGCCTCGAATGCCTGGCCGCCGCCCCTCGAATCACCCGACAGAACCGACACCACCGACCGCTCGTCGGCTGATTCCGACCGCTCGTCGGCCATTTCGTGCACGCTTCCCGACATACTGTAGGGTGCTCCCTACGCCCACCACGGGCGCCCAACAGGAGCCTACAACACATGTCCCCTCGATCCGAGTCCGACGCCGTCCGCGAGCTCCGCGCCGGCGCCAACAACCGCCGCCGCGCCCCCATCCGCCGCGCCCGCCGCAGCCTGCCCGCCGTTCGCACGGCCGCGTGGCTGCTCCTGGTACTCGCCGCCGCGCTGACCGCCGACGCCACGCTCGCCGACGCCTGCCGCGGGCTCGGCTCCGACGTTCCGCGCTGGTGCGTCGACTGATTCCGTTTCACCGCCCGACACTCAACACGAAGGAGCTACGCCCTATGAACGTCACGAACGCCCGTCAGCCGCGCATCGCCGACATCCACTCGGCCTACGCACCCGCCGATCGCCTGCTGGCGCGCGGCCCGGCCGCCCTGTCTAACGCCGAGCTGTTGTCCCTGTTCAACGGCGGCGACGTCGACGCCGCGCACGCAGTCATCGCCGAACACGGCCTGCGCCGCCTCCTGGACGCCCCGCCGCACCTCCTGAGCACCATGCCGAGCATGACCAAGCGCCGCGCCGCGCTGGTGTCGGCCGCGCTGGAGCTGTCCAGCCGTTACCTCGCCGCCGGGCTGGAGCGCGGCGAAGCCCTGACCGACCCGCAGGCGGCCGGCCGCTACTTCGCGCAGCGCATCCGCGGCAACGCCTCCGAGGTATTCGCGGTCCTGTTCCTGGACACGCGCCACCGCGCGCTGGCCTTTGAGGAGCTGTTCCGCGGCACGATCGACGGCGCCGAGGTCCACCCGCGCGAGATTGTCCGCCGCGCGCTGGAGCACAACGCGGCCGCGGTCATCATCGGCCACAACCATCCTAGCGGCAACGCCGAGCCCAGCGCCGCCGACCGCGCGGTGACGGCCCGGATCAAGCAGGCCCTGAACCTGGTCGACATCCGCCTCCTGGACCATTTCGTCATCGGCGACGGCGCGCCGGTGTCGCTGGCCGCCCGCGGCTGGGTCTGACCCCTGCCCCTGCCGCTTCCTGCCCGGCGCGCGCTTCGCGCCCCTGGCACCCAGAGGCGGCAGGTTCGGGAAGTCCACCCGGCAACGAGAGACACGACACCATGAAAACCACCCTTGAACTCAGCTTCGACACCGGCAACGCCGCGTTCGACGGCGGCAACGGCCCGATCGAGGCCGCGCGGCTGCTGCGGCACACCGCAAGCCGCATCGAGCGCGGCACCGACGCCGGGATGATCTTCGACATCAACGGCAACAAGGTCGGAAGTTGGTCCGTCGACTTCCCCGACCAGGACGAGGACTGACCATGACCGGCACCACTCCCGACCCGATCGCCCGCGTCCTGCACTACTCCAGCGGCAACTACCTGGAACTGCGCTGGCGCGACGGCGGACAGACGACCACGGCGATCCTGCCCGATGAAACTCCCGCCGACGCGCTCGCCCGCCGCATCCGTGTTGAACGCGCCGACATCGAGGCCGCCCGGCAGCGAATCGCCAGGCTCGAAACCGCGCGCGCTGCTGCCGCTTCCATCGCATAGCCAGTGCTGGAGACAACACCATGACCACGATCAGAACCCGCGACACCGAAACCCAGGACTGGCGCGCCCCGCGCGTACCCGAGCGCGAAGAGCTCGTGCACGACGAGCCCGGCCGCGTGCTCATGGGCTCGGCCCTTGGCTGCGATGTCTGTTACCGCTCCTTCTGGTACAGGCTCACCCGCTCCACGGTGACCCGCGCCTACTTCCTGCGCGTGAAGCACGGCGGCGGCGAGGAATCCATCCTCTTCGCCCACGAAGGCGACCCGCTGGTGAAGATCGCGGCCGCGCTTGATTCTGACGGCCGCTTCTTCCTGTTCGCCGAGCTGATGCGCGTCTACAACGACGGCAAGGAGCGCGGCGAGCGCGAAACCGCCCGGACCTACGTCAACGCATTCGCCCAGGGACGGCTCAAGAAGCGCAAGGCCCGCGGCCAGAACGTTTACCGCGTCCACATCGAGCCCGAGCACAACCCCCTTTTCGACCACTAGGAGACAACACGCCATGAACCCCGACACCTGCACCTGCTCCCTTTGCCGCATCCGCCGCGGCGACGTGCCCGCGATGCCCGACAACCCCATGTTTCCGACCGGCGGCCCGCTCGGCACCCTGCGCCGCGGCGCGCAGACCGTCCTGGCGTTCTACGGCGCCACGATCAACGCCGCCCGCATCGCCAGCGAA
>Ga0172382_10008640_pt1 | contig 14111 bp, 12 predicted proteins | sample Leawel138RmetaG_FD_122245 | JGI IMG/M metagenome (GOLD analysis project Ga0172382, IMG submission 122245) | Leachate microbial communities from a municipal landfill in Southern Ontario, Canada - Leachate well 138R metaG | ecosystem: Engineered > Solid waste > Landfill > Unclassified | place...
CATCCACGCCATGATGGGGAGTGAGAAGCCGGACTTCGGTCGATCCATCAGCGTTTCGGGCACGTACCGGTGCACCACGTGCTTCAGGATGCGCTTGGTTGTTCTTCCGTCGTATTTGTATTCAAGCGGCAGTCTCGCCGCAAACTGTGCCAGCCGATGGTCGAGCAGCGGCTCGCGCCCTTCGAGGCCCACCGACATCGTGGCCCGATCCACTTTGGCCATGATGTCGTCCTTGAGATACGTTTGATAGTCCAGCCCCATGGCTGCTTCGAGTGGGTGCGTTGCCGGTGGCCAGGTGCGGTCCTGAATCGACCCGCGGTCCGCAGCGACGCCGGGCAACAGGTGATCAACGAGTCCCCGCGGCATCAATCGCGCGTATCCATGCAGGCGCTGCGCCATCAGGGCATCGTCCCGCACGAGCGCGTGGCCCAGCACACTTGCCTTGTGACGAGTCGCGTACGCTGTTCCTGGGATCAGCCGGGCGCACGTTCGAAGGCTGGCACCTGCAGGTCCGCGCAACCACGTTGGAATGCGTTCCAGCCTGCGCATCCGTCGCGCGGTGTCCGGATAGGACGCATAGCCGCAGAACAGTTCGTCACCACCGTCAGCCGAAAGGGCCACTTTGACGCTGGAGCGGGCCAGGCGACTGACCAGCAGGGTAGGGATGGCCGAACTGTCGGCAAACGGTTCGTCATACACGTCGGCGAGCGAGACCACTGCATCCATGGCTTCGCCTGGCGAGCAGTACAGTTCGTGGTGATCGGTGCCGAGTCGTCGCGCGGTTTCCCGCGCAAAGGGTGCCTCGTCGTTGCCCTCGGTGAACCCAATGGTGAAAGTCTTGATGGGTCGACTCGCCAGGGCCTGCACGATCGCGGCAACCGCGGTGCTGTCGTAGCCACCGCTTAGAAACACGCCTACCGGCACGTCGGATACCAGCCGATAGCCGCAGGCGGACCGCAGCAGTGCGTCCAGCGCATCGGCCGCTTCTTCGAACCCGATGGCCAGTTTGGGTTCATCGTACAGTCGCGTTGCATCCCACCAGCGGACCCGGCGATGCGTGCCCTTGGCAAGGTCCACCATCCAGTAGGTTCCCGCATCCACCTTCCAGCAGTCCTGATAGATGCAGCCCTCGTCTGGTACGTGGCCGTGTCGGAAGAACGCATGGAGATCCGGTTCACTGAGTTTGGCCGGGAACTCCGGGCACGCGCGGATCGCTTTCAGTTCAGAGCCGAACATCCAGACGTCGCTGCCAATATGGACGTACAGCGGTTTCACCCCGATGCGATCGCGTACCAGGAAAAGCCGCTGCGTGGCGGAGTCGAGCAGCGCGAAGGCGAACATGCCGATGAAGCGATCGAGACACTCGATGCCCCATTCGGCAAATGCGTGCAGGATGACCTCCGTATCACCATCGCTGCGGAAGGCGTGGCCGCGCTGCTCAAGTTCCTGCCGCAGCTCCCTGAAGTTGTAGATCTCCCCGTTGTAGGTGATGGCGTAGGGGCCGAACCGCATCGGCTGCTGCCCGGCCGTGCTGAGATCAAGCACCGAGAGGCGCGCGTGCCCCAGCCCGACCCTCGCATTCGCGATGGTTTCCAGCCGCTGGCCGCTGCCGTCCGGGCCGCGATGATGAAGGCTGGCAGTCATTCGCTGCAGCGTCACCTCGTTGAGCCTGCCGCGGAAGTCGATGAAACCCGTGATTCCGCACATCAGTCTGACTCCATCAGGTGCAAGAGTTCGTCAGATGTGATGAATTCCGCGTCGGGCCACCGCGCGGGAATCGCTTTCAGCAGCTCTTCGAGCATGCGCAGGCTGCGATCCCGATGAGCGACGCTCATGCCACTGGTGTAGTTGACCCGGTGGGTACACACGACGGCCGGTTTGTGAAGTGCAAATGCCGATCCGATTTCCCGCATTGCACGGGCCACCCAGTCGGCGTGATCATTCTCGAACGGTTCGAAGCGCACATTTCTGACCGAATACAAGGGACCGCGTGAACTCCGTTGACCCGTGAAGGTGCGCCTTGTCTTGCTCTTCCTGCCCCGTGGATCGGGAGCGAGCTGGCCGCGTTGCCCCTGGATCAGTCGGACACCCCGCTCGTGGGCGACGCTCTCCAGGTCATCCGCAAGCACGTAATTGCAGGGCACGAAGGTCAGCGATCTGAAGCCGAAGGTCGCGTTGAAGATTTCCAGACCATCGACAAGATTTTCGCACATCACCGCCAGATCGGCCGGGGAGTCTGCCCAGAACGCCGCGAGGTAATTGGATTGTCCTGTTGCCGAAGTCCTGGTCGTCAGCCCGCAGTAAGCGTGTTCGAAAGCAACCCGTACATCCTTCCGCCCTGTCTTCAGATCCCGCATCCACAGTGGCACGTTCAGATGCTCCCGGGCGTGGAACTGCGGGCGAATCAGGCCGCATGAAATCCCCTCGTGCCAGAGCGATTCGAGATCTTCACCATGGACCCTTCGATACGAGTCGAACAGATGCTCATGATGAAACGTCTCGAACCGATCGTCCCTGATCGCGCCGAAGTCCGGGTTGCCCATCACGGTGTTGAGCGTGAACACCGCCGGGCGACCGCTTGAATCCCGGTGTCGGCCGAGCGTTTCCATCAAGCCCTCAAAATCGGTGCGGTTCTCAAGGCAATCCAGGCGATCATAGGCTGATTTATCAACCGGGATTCCCGCCGCAAGCAGGCTGCTGTACGCCTGTGGTCCGGGCATGCGTATCGCGCCCCAGTCGTCGCTTTCGAAAACGATCAACCGGCGTTTGGTGCGCCAGCCACGGGCATTGGTGTGAAAGGCCAGAGCACGCTCCTTGAGCGTGCCAAGGACGCCGGCCCGATTGCTCACCGCATTCCCCTCAGCACGAAGTGAAGCAGCTCGTAGAGGCTCTCGGTCGGCGAGACGAGCGGCGCAAGGAAAAAGTTCCCCAGGAGCAACCAGATCGAGGCGAACTCAAGGGTGAAGCGGATGCCGAGCGCCAGATTGAGCGCCAGCAACCCGGCAAGGACGCCGATGACCTGAGCATCCTGGCGTGCGCGGGGAGGCCGCCCGGCAAGAAAGAGGATCAAGGCAGCCAGCAGGATAAGTTCTGCCAGGTAATAAAATCGTCCGAGTGACGGGACGTAGCTGATCAGGTTCATCACCGCGTACATCAGCATGCCGAAGGTGAGCAGGTTGCGAACCAGGCCGGGGTGCCGCAGGCAGCCGCGCCAAACCATCCAGCTGACCGAAACAAGAAAGAACGTCGACAGCAACTGTACGTTGAGGCGCAGGAACCAGATGGCGGCCTGTGCCTGCTCCATCATTGCATCCGGGTCGAGTTCGGCACTGCTGACGTAGCTCGCCGTGCGCTCCTCGATAGGCAGTGGCAGATAGCCGATCACCGACTTCAGCGCACCAAGGTCCAAGACCACGCCGAAGTAGGACACCACGAAGAAGACGTAGATCGGCAGCCCGAGGCGGCGGGCAAAAAGCCAAGCAAATGCCACGATGCAGGCAAGCCAGAAGGAAAAGTGGATCAGCGGAGTCAGCGCCAGGACCAGGAGGTATCGATACTTTCTGGTCGCGCAGTAATTGAGGATGCCGAAAGCAAAGACGTGTAGTGCCGTCCACATCCGCACCCCGTTGAGCCCTGATCCGATGTCCACCAGAAATGCAAACGCAAAAAGAAGGAAGATCAGGAGCGGCCCCGTGCGGGGAGGCAGCCGGTCCACCAAGAACCAGATGTTGCGCGAATAGGCGTAACCGAAGACCACGCCGAATGCGGCGAACAGCGCGGCATGGTTGTCGGTGAATCGTGAGACGAGGAAGGTGAGCAGCGGTTGGTAGATATCCTGGTTTCTGCTGCCTTCCTTGAAGAAGGAGGCCAGCAGGGCGTGAAGGTCAATGCCATTTGCGTACATGGCCTTGAGCCATATCGCGTATCTGGCCGAATCCGCGCTCGAGTCCGGCGCGATGTAGAAAACGGCGCCAAAGTAGATGACGAAAATCCAGATCAGATTGCGTGCCTCCGGGTCGCGCGGATGCCGCAACGCGAGCAAGGCGGCGACAAAGGGTGCGAATAGCGCGAGCAGGTAAAGCCGTGCCTTGCGTGCAGGCACTGATTTCACCGGGTATCCGGAGTGTTGACAGGCGGCGAGTGGCATCTCGCTACTGCACCTCACGCTTGATCCCCTTGTTCAGCATGGCCCGAGCCAGGAGATCGAACCGGCGGGCGATGCTGCTGATGTCGTACTGCCCGGGCTGTTCGATGACCAGCGTGCGCCGGTAGTCGCGCTGCAGAAACTGATTAATCGTCTCGACTGGAAGCCGTCCAGAGCCGAAGCTGAGGATCGGTCGGCCACACAGCCAGTAATCGATGAGCTTGCTGGGAGTCTGTCGCTGGCCTGCGTTCTCGATATTCACCAGAAAGTCCATCCTTGCCAGACGCTCGAGCAGTTGCGTGCGCGGCATGAATTCGTGCAGGATGATCCGCCGGTCGCGCTGTGCGAAGGGAATCACCAGTGCCGGATTGCGCGTGAACACATGGAATTCGAAGTGGTCGGTGCGGTGCTGAAGGTAATCAAGAAAAGTGCTCGGATCGCGCTTTCCGGGGATGAACAGGCCCGCAAAAGCGAAACGCAGTACTCCATCGGTTCCCGGATGCATCGATTTGAGATGGGCGTAGTCTTCAAAACGGAAGCCCTGCGGGATCACATGAATCTTGTCGCGGAATTCTCGGTAATAAGCCTGAATGGCGCCTTCCACCGGCACCACGATGGCGTCAGCGCGCCTGCAGAACGCCTTTTCCACGTATTTGAAATAAAATGGGGGTGAGAACGAATCGTTCTCCCGCCCCATGTACGGATCCCCGCAGTCCGCGAGCCACGCTCGGGCCGGCAGCCGCGCGCGACGTGCTGCCCGTGCCACGCCCCAGTGCACGGGATGCGGTGCGGCAATCGAAACCAGAACGTCATGTTTCTCCATGAGGGCGAGCGCTCTGGCGGTTCGGAACGCAAGCTCGATCTCGGGATACTCCAGCACTTGCAGCAACCCGCGTCGGAGCGCACGCAGCACAAAGCGGTTCTTGCCCCGCCAGGCCGTGGGTATTTCGGGCCACTTCGCCTGCCCGAGATCGACAAGCTTCATCCCGTATTCGTCTGCCAGTTCCATCTGAGCCGGATGGAAGGGTGTCAGTACGGTGACCTGATGCCCCTGTCGGCAGAACTCCTTTGCCAGTTCCGTTGTGCGATTGGATCTGGGGGTGTTTTGCGGATGGAACGAATTGCTGACGATGAGATACCGAATCGCGGTCATTTCCGGCCTGTTGCGGAAAGGGCGGCAAACTGCCGGTCAAGAATCAAGTTGCATCGTGCCGCGTTCGATCATCTTTCAAGACGAGATCGACACGCCAAATCGGCGCATCCAGATGCAAAAAAGGATGATGCGCCAGTAGCTTTGATCGAACGGCGTGAATCCGGACTGCATGTCACGCAGGAATTGAAGACCTGCAGCTTTGTCGATCCAGCTCTGGGCGTGTTCGACGTTCTGCAAAAAGAGATCGATGAATTCATTGCGGAATTCTGTCATGAACCAGTCGCGTTCCGGCGTGGCAAAGCCCATCTTGTTTTGCCGGTTCCGCACTTTTGCCGGCAGCATGGAGCCCATCGATTCCACCAGCAGGTGCTTGCTGCGACCCGGGGCATCGAGGTACTCGAGCGGGAGTGAATGAGCGAATTCGACGAGCCGATGGTCGAGGAATGGCACGCGCGCCTCAATTGACGATGACATCGAGTTGCGATCTTCCCACCTGAGGTATCTCTGCAGCGGATCGTGCATCAGTTGATAGTGGCTGATGCGGTGGACCGAACTCTTCTGATAATCAAGCCACAGGTAGGGATGCCGGATATCCGGATCGGATCGGGATGCTCCCGCGATCACCGCGTCCAGCGGCCCGGCCGGTGCCAGCCGCGCCATCAACCCGCCGTGCGCGATCCGCGGCAGTCGGTCGCGTAGCTCGGACAGGACCGCAGACACTATCTGCCTGCTGCCAGAGCGTTCCTTCAACACGCGCATCAATCTCAGTGATCGCAGATCCCGCCGCAGGCGCAGGTTGGCATACTGCCCGTAGCAGCTCAGGTATTCGTCAGCGCCCTGTCCGTTGAGAAGCACGGAAACCCCGGCCCTGCGCGCCTCGCGGAACACGTGGTGACCAAGCAGGGTGGATTGTGATTGATAGGGCTCGTCCTGCGTCCAGACCAGGTCGGCCGTGTCCTCGAAGACCCGCTGACCCGAAACGTAGAGGCAGTGTGATTTCGTCCCGCACGCGCGTGTAACTTCATCGATCCATGGCCGCTCATCGTATTGCGGATTGCTGCTGCAGCTTGAAAAGCTGTCCAGCCGGACTCCGCTGCCGGCCTCGCGCAGCTGCTTGCTTACGCAGCAGGTGATGACTGACGAGTCCAGACCGCCCGAGAGGGCCACACCAACCGGCACGTCCGCCAGCAGATGCTGATCGATTGCACGTTCGAAGCGGTCATTAAACTCTGCGGTTGCATCATCGAAAGACCCGCGGAATTGCCCCGGCTGAAGCACGTACCACTTCGTCAGCGGAAGGGAAGCGCCGGGACGCAATCCGTGCCCCGATACGCTGCCCTTAAAGTAGTGGCCCGGCAGGATGCGATATACCCCGGCGAACATCGTTTCTTCGGTGTGATCGTTGAGCGAATAGCGCAGATAGTCCCAAGCCATCGGTTTGTTGAGCTGCGCGGTCCATCCTTCGCAGGCGGTGAACTGCTTGATCTCGCTGGCAAAGTAGAGAATATTGTCCGACGATACCCAATAGTAGAGCGGTTTGATGCCGAAACGGTCGCGGCAAAGCAGCAGCTCGCGGGATTCGGCGTCGTAGATCGCCAGCGCCCACATGCCAACAAACCGCTGGAAGCATTCAGCCCCCCACGCCAGGTAGGCTTTCAGCACCACTTCAGTGTCTGTTCTGGTTTCGAAGCGCCAGCCTGCTGTTTCCAGTTCGGCTCGCAGCTCCCTGAAGTTGTAGATCTCGCCGTTGTAGATGAGCCAATATCTCCTACTGGCATCACACGCGGGCTGGTGGCCATGCGGAGAGAGATCCAGAATCGACAGCCGGCGGTGCCCGAACCCGACTTGGACCTTGGTGCCGACGGCGGTCTGCCAGTGTGCCTGCGGCTTGTTTCCAATCTGCGACTCCCAGACCGGAGCGGGTGTTTCACTGCCACCCAGGGCGCTGATTCGGGCGTTGCCGAACAGCGCGTAACCCTCATCATCCGGACCCCGGTGGCGAATCAGATCGTTCATGCGTACGAGAGTCTGCACGCTACAGCGCGGCTCGACAGCGATCATGCCGCTCAGCCCACACATGCACTGCCCTCCGATTTCAACCGGCTGGAGTATCCGCTACCGGCAATCCAATCGGTGCGCCATGCCTTATCGCACAGCCAGGAGGACATGCACGGATGGTCTTCAAACACTCGCTGGTACCTGTTCCGGGCGTGCTGACCGCCGTTTCCCCAGAAGCACGCAGGCAAGCTGGTGCTTGTCCAGCGGTCCGACGCGTCTCGGCGGGATGATCTGCTCACCGACGGTCCAGAAGTCACCGTCCCAGCATTGCCAGTATTCCTGCATGAGAATGCATCCGTCATTCTGCTGCAACCACCGATCCAGGTCGCTGCGGCAGTAAGATTGGGTGATGTAGGGGGCACCTTGGCCGTAGCTGGAGTTGGGTAGTTCATACACGTTGTGCACGTAAGTTGATTGGGCCGTCACTGGTGGGTTCTCGGTTCCTGATTAGCTCCATGCCTCAGCCGGAATCTCATCGCCCCGGCGTCGGAATCTCCGTTGCATCAAGGGCTCACGCGACAGGGTTGCCCGTAGAGCCGAGCTTGCTCGGCGGGAGCCCTCCCGCAAGACCCAGCGGAGCAAACTCCGCTCCACAACGCAGGCTCGGCGGTAGAATACCGGAAATCTGGCTGAGGCATGGGGCTGACCAGGTCTCGGTTTGCACTGCCTGGGCCGGACCAGCCTCGGACGGACACTATTCAGTCTGATCCAGGTTTTAATTTTTGATAGGTGCGCAGAAGCCGTTTTGTGACACTTGATGCGTCGTGATGGGCCTCCACGAACTGGCGGCCGGAGCGCGACCTGGGGAACAAGCACTCGGAGCCGGCTTCGACGATTTCTCTCAGGACCTGGTAAATGGTATCGGGGTCCGCGTTGAAGAACGGCAGCTGAGCGGCGAAATCGACTTCGGCAAGGTAACTTTCGCGGATGAATACGACCACGGGCCGACCTATTGCAAGGGCCTCGATGGATGCCGTGCCGTACCATCCACCGAGAATCTGGTCGATGAACAGATGGCACTCCTTGTAACGCTCACGAAGCGCGACATGTGAAACGCCTTCCACCAGATCGAGTTCAACTCGAAAGCCTTCCGCCTGCAGTCTTTCGATGGCTGAAACGATGTAGCGGGTCCCCTTGAAGCCGCGATGGGTCGGGGCGTGCATGATGCGCAGCACGCCGTTGCAGGCAGGTGGAGGGGAGTACGGGTACTGCTCCAGGTCAAGGGCGAGCGGGAGAAACTCCGCGCCGGGTGCGAATTCGGAATAGCAGGGCGCACACACCAGGGAATGATCAACGTACCTTTGCTCTCGCCGGTAACGCCGCTGGATACGGCGATCATATGCTTGGCCTTCCTCGGCGGACATCATGTGCGCGATGTTGGTCCAGCGGTACTGGTTCACGCTCGCCGCATAACCCTGGATATCGTTTCCCAAATACTCCATGACCACCTTCTTGCCGAGCCATCGGTAGAGTGGAAGATCGAGCTGGAACGGCAGTAAAGTGACGCCATAAAAGAAGTGGAAAATATCGTATCGATAAATGCAGCGCAATCGAATGGCGTAGGATCTGAGTTTCGCGCCCAGGCCCTTAAGCAAGCCATCAGCGCTCGGCAGGACGCGGTCGGTTTGACGCGAGTGGGGGTCGCTGGCGGTAAGTGAAAACGCTTCGTATCCCATGCGACGCAGGTAGGACGCAAGCACGCCGGCCTGAGTGCCAAAGTTGACGAGGCCCAGGAAGATCTTTGGCCGTGGATTCGATCGATCAGACTTCATTTCGTGTGCCAGTGAGCCATTTCGGGCCGAAGATTCGCGTCAGCACGCGGGTCAGAGGGTGGGTCGGACCCAGGCGACCGACCAGTCCCTTGGCGCACCAGACGCTCCCCAGCGCAGCAATCAGGAACCCTGCCAACAGGGCTTGCAGGCCGGACAGGATCTGATTTGCGGCAAGAGCTGCCGTTATCAGCAACGATGAAAGCCCCAGCATGCGCCAAACTGAACGGGACCACCGAAATGCGATCAGACGCTGCGCGATGAGCACCATGCCTGCGCTGTAGATGACATAGGTGACGGCAAACGCATAGGCCGCACCCACGACACCGAAGCGCGGTACGAGGCTTGTGATCAGGGCCAGTTGAACTGCGAAGAAGATGGCCTCGCTGGCGGCGTACCAGCGACCAGCCCCGGCAGCCAGCTGCACGTAGCCCAGCGGCCACGAAATGACCCGCCCGAACATGCCCAGCACCATCCAGACAAGAACGTCGGTGGCGGGTGCGAAGTCGGCGGAATACAGGGCCCAGACGATCCATTTCGCGAACGCCACGATCAGCAACAGCCCGGGCAGCGTCAGCAGAATGCCGATTTCGGTTTGTTCGTTGACTTCGCGCACCGCCTCGGTTGCGTTATGGATCGTCGCCGTCAGTCGCGGATAGAAATCAACGCCCATTGCGCCCAACACAAACCCGGCGAAGGTGCCGGACAACGCCCAGGCGGCGTGAAATATGCCCGTGGCATCGACGCCCAGCTCCCGTGAAATCAGGCTGCGCGTGTAGAGGTCCACCAGCGAAGCGATCACTGCAGCCCAGGTCATGGCGATACCGAGGCCGAGCAGCGGTTTCGCTTCCGCCAAGGCCAGTTTCCAGCTCATTTGCACTGCGACGATCTCGACGCGGCGTGCATACCACCAGCTCATGCCCAAAGACACTGCGCCACCGGCAAGTAGAGCCGGGACGATGCCGCGCTCATCGAGCCACACATACAGCGCGATCGCAACTGCGGTACTCAGCGTGGCAGCCGCAACCTGCATGCGCGCGATATCACCGATCCGGCGAAGCCCCTGAAGGAGGCCCGTCTGCCCACCGCTCAACGCACTCATGAACAGGGTTGCGCCCAGTACGGCCAGTGCCCACGCGTGCGTCGGCGAGTCAAACATCCACTCGCTCAGGGGGCGAGCCAGCACAATGCACGCAAGCCAGCCGAGAATCCCGGTCAGCCAGCACAGGTAGCGAAGGGAGCGAGCCACGCGCGCCACGGCCTCCGGGTCGTCGCGGCCCTTGGCCTCGGCGATCGAGCGAACCGAGCTTCCCGCAATGCCAAGGGCGGTCGCCGTGCCAACGAACGCCGTTGCCGAGGTATACAGCCCGATAATGCCGACGCCGGTCGGCCCCAGCAGAACGGCAATCACCTTCACTCGCACCAAAGCGAGCATGTAATTGATCGCCTGCGCCCCGCCCATGATCGACGAAGAACGCAGTATCCGCGCGTAGGAATTGCCCTCGCTCATGGAGTCACTGCAGTGCGCTGCACACCGCGTCGATGACCCTGGCGGTGGTGTCAGGCGACTGATGTGGGCCGATGGGCAGACTGAGCACCTGATTCGCCATGGATGTCGCAAGCGGCAGCGCATCAGGCTCGACCAATTCCAGATTCACATACGCCGCCTGTCTGTGCGGTGGGATGGGATAGTGGATGAGCGTGTCCACGCCGGCCTGCCTGAGGCGCGATTGCAGATCATCGCGCCCGGGGGTGCGGATAACGAAAAGATGCCAGGCCGGCTGCGCCCATGCCGGCACCTGCGGCAGGATCAGGCCGGAGTGGGCCAGACCGTCCAGATACTGGCGGGCGAAGGCGCTGCGGCGGGCGTTCCATTCATCCAGATGGCGCAGCTTGACCCGTAGCACCACGGCTTGAAGAGGGTCGAGGCGGCTGTTGAAACCCTGCACCTCGTTGACGTACTTCACCCGCGAGCCGTAGTTGCGTAGCACGCGGATACGGTCGGCCAGTTCTGGATCATTGGTGGTGACGGCGCCGCCGTCGCCCAGTGCGCCCAGGTTCTTGCCGGGGTAGAAGCTCCACGCCACCGCGTCGCCATGGCCGCCGATGCGCCGGCCCTTGTAGCGGGCACCGTGCGCTTGCGCGCCGTCTTCCAGCACGCGCAGGCCGTGTTTGCGGGCGATGGACAGGATCGGGTCCAGGTCCGCCGGCTGGCCGTACAGGTGCACCGGCAGGATGACCTTGGTGCGCGGGGTGATGGCCGCTTCGATCAGAGCCGGGTCGAGGTTGTGGGTGGTCGGGTCCGGCTCCACCGGCACCGGCGTGGCCCCGCACTGGCTCACCGCCAGCCAGGTGGCGATGTAGGTGTTGGACGGCACGATGACCTCATCGCCCGGCCCCACGTCCATGGCCCGCAGCGCCAGGTGCAGCGCATCCAGGCCGTTGGCCAGGCCGATGGCGTGGTCGGCCCGGCAGTAGCCGGCGAACTCGGCCTCGAAGGCCTCCACCTCCGGCCCGAGGATGTACCAGCCGCTGTCCAGCACACGGGCGATGGCGGCGTCGATTTCGGGGCGCAGCTCGGCACAGGCGGCGTGCAGGTCGAGGAAAGGAACGGCCATTACTTGATTCCCTGTGCAGCCAGATACTGGCCGTAGTCGCGGTAGTAGTCGTCCTCGTCGTAGCGGTTGGACGCCAGCACCATGCACACCGAGCCGGAGGAGAAGTTGTCCAGTTCTCGCCAGATCATCGGGCACACGTACAGGCCGGTGTAGGAGCGGTTGAGGTGGATGCGGCGCTTTCCGCGCCCGTCATCGAGCACCACGTCGAAGCTGCCTGACATGGCCACGATCAACTGCTGCAATCCTTTGTGCGCATGTCCGCCACGCTCGGCACCACCGGGTACGTCGTACAGGTAGTACACGCGCTGGAGATCGAACGGGATGTGCTGCCCGCCTTCGACAAAGGTGAGGTTGCCGCGCGGATCGGAGATTTTGGGGAGGTCGACGAGGTGGCAATGCTCGATATCACCTGTTGGCATGTGGCGCGTCTCCTGCAATACGGGCGGGATTTCCCATTACGAGTTTTCCATCGGGTACGTCTCTGGTTACGACCGAACCGGCGGCCACGAATGCACCGGTACCGATCCGCAGGCCGGGAAGTATCACAGCGCCTGCACCAATGGATGCACCTGTTTCTACGAACGTCGGCAGCCTTTCGAAATCTGCATTTCCACTTGCCGGGCAGTTGTCGTTGGTGAACGTGACATTCGGCCCGATGAACACGTCATCGGCGATGCGCAGGCCATCCCAGAGCTGCACCCCACACTTCACCGTGACCCGGTCGCCGACCACGACATCGTTCTCGATGAAGCAATGCGAGCAGATGTTGCTGTCGCTTCCTATCCGCGCCTCGGACAGGACCACGACGTATTGCCAGATGCGCGTGCCCGCACCGACGTGCGGACTCTGGACATCGGCCAACGGATGAATGCTTGCGTTGTTGCTCATGCGTAGCCCTTTGGATTATCCCGCTGCCACCGCCACGTATCGACGCATATCGCCGCCAGGTCGCGCTCATCATCCGGGTGAATCGAGTTCCGGTCTCCAGACAGTGCAACAAAGCGACGTATTGCTTCATCCGTGATCAGGACAGATCTGACCACAGCAGCTCCGATTTCAATCATGTTGTCCCTTCTTCAAGCCAAAGGCTTCTTGTAGAACCATTCGGTTGCAGCGGCAGACTTGGTGGCAGCACTGCGAAATGGATGCAGGAGTGATGCTCTCCCCATTACATTTATCCTGCCGCGACTTGTGTTGCGCTGATCGACACAAGGTGCTCGATCTGCAGCGCCACTGACAGACTCGCCGTTGGCTTCCAGACCGATTGGCCGAGCGCCAATGAGCCCGGCTCCCAGCATGCCTGTTGCGAGATTGTCAGCTATGCTGGCGACCGCATTGTGATGCGAAGAGTCTGTGATTCGGGAACTCCCACACGGGGTCATGCCTGTCGTGCAAAGATATATCGGGGCCTTGGCCCTTTCCCTGAGCGCGTCGCTTTTGATGCTTGGTGCGCTGATGCCAGCGAGCGGTGTCGAGTGGCTTGATCGAAGTGTTCCCGGGTATGCCGTGGCGACAGGCTGGCTTGTGCGCACGTCTCCTTCGATGAAGCTGCTGCATGTGATGGGATATGCGTGGCTCGCGTTCCTGTGGCTTTTGCTGCGCCGCCGGAAACAGCGCACGTGGCACCTGGCATGTGCCCTTCTTGGATTCGGCATCCTTGCCGAGTGTCTGCAGGTCTTTTCGGTCGGGCGTGAAGCGCGGCTTGGTGACGTGATTGCGAATGCGGTGGGAATCGGTGTCGGCCTCGGCATGGGTCTCGTCGCTGTGCGGGTTTCGGGCACACTGCGACTGCGGCGACGAGCGGCAGGGGGAACCGCGCAGAAGCGGGATTGATGAATCAAGGGGCCCCTGGGTGCAGCGGGGCGTCAATCGGTGGCGCGGCACCACTGGAATCGCTCAGCGAGCATCCGCGCCTGATGCCGTAATAGGTCACGCCTGCCTGCGTCAGTGCAACGGGTTCATACAGATTACGTCCGTCGAACACGGCTCGGTCGGAGAGGGCTGCTCGGAGCGTGCTGAAATCAACGCTGCGAAACTGCTTCCATTCGGTAATGATTGCCAGGGCGTGCGCGCCTTCCAGAGCTTCGCCGGCGGAGGCGCACAAGCTCAGATCCTCGCGCTCGCCGTAGATTCGACGGGTTTCGTCCATGGCTTCCGGGTCGTAGGCACGCACATGGACTCCTGCGCTCCAGAGCTGCTCCAGGAGTATGCGGCTCGGTGCCTCGCGCATGTCGTCGGTATCGGGCTTGAAGGCCAGGCCCCAGAGCGCAATGGTTTTGCCGCGCAGTGCTTCGGCGCTGCCGTAGTGGCGCAGCATGAGTTCGAACAGGTGACCTTTTTGCGCCGCGTTGACGGCCTCGACCGCGTCG
>Ga0172382_10008644_pt1 | contig 14108 bp, 14 predicted proteins | sample Leawel138RmetaG_FD_122245 | JGI IMG/M metagenome (GOLD analysis project Ga0172382, IMG submission 122245) | Leachate microbial communities from a municipal landfill in Southern Ontario, Canada - Leachate well 138R metaG | ecosystem: Engineered > Solid waste > Landfill > Unclassified | place...
AGGGTTTGAGCCAACTCTTCCGCTTCCTTCTCGCGCAGGTCTTGTAGATGCTTGTCGGTTGTTTGACTATTGGGGTCAATCATTATTTATATTTTACCCTTTTGTTTGTTTAAAAACAATTCAGGTGTTAACGGTACGTCTAACTACATTCCTTGCATTTTAAAAAACATAACGCAACTGTAAATCTGTGGGTAACTCGGTTAAACAAAAAAATATGGTTCAGATAATCAAAAAATCATCCGGCGGTTGTATGAATGAAGCGAGTCGAAATACAAAAATAAAATTTTATCAGCATCATGACATTAAATAAAAGTGTTTTGACAATCCAAAAACCATTATTGCTAATTGGTCTTTTGTTGGGAATGTCTTTGTTTGTGGCTCTATTTTGGCCGGGAGAGGTTTTGGCTGACGGTGGTTACTATTATGGCCAACCCTACTATGGTGAATACGACTACGGATACGATTATGGGCGTGACTATGGTTACTATCAACCCTATCACGACGGCGGTTATCGTAAACCGTTAAGTCCGGTTGGTTGGCCGGTGGCGACTTATCGCTCGCGTGCCAGTGGCTATTACGATTACTATGACAGTTATGACTATTATGGTTATGGCAACTGCGGCTATGGTTCTTGTGGGCGTTCTTCGTACTGTGATTATTATGACTATTACGATTACTACCAACCTTACAATTATGGCAACTACGGCAGTTGTTCGGGCGGTCGCTGTTCGCCGGTTAATGTAAATGTTTACTGTGGTGGTGGTAAATGTTCAAATCCGGGCTATTACTATGGTGGCCGATGGGGGAAAGGCTAGGTTGAGTAAAGGATAAAAACTTCGGTTTGGGAAGTGGTTATTAAAGTCCGCAAAATTGAGGCTTCAGAAGACCTCAATTTTGCGGTGGGCTATTATAATGGCTTAAAATAAGGTTATTTGGGGCGAATAGGTGTACCGACTAAGCTGGGCTTGACTTTTTGTCTGTTTTTTGCTATAATGATAGGTAGAGGCTTTAACTGAAACTTGGTTCCAATCCGCCGTTGGCGGAAGGAGGTTTCCATGAAGTATGCAGCTCTTTGTCTTTTCGTGTTGACGGCACTTGTGGTCGGTGGCTGTGCCACAACTTCAGCGCCGATGTCGGGCCAAATCGTCGCGGCTGGGCCGGTGAGTGGTCCTTGTCCCCAATGTGGGCAAGGGGTCACTGTGCCGGCGAGCGGCGCCGTACTTTGTCCCCATTGCGGGACAACGGTACGGTTGGCTCAGCCGGCGCCTATGGCGAGAACGGCGCCATCAGTCGTTCTGCCTCAGGTGGTCACAGTTGTGACCGGTGGCAGGAGTACCGGTCGTGGCTGTTATGGCGGTGGGTACTATGGCCGGAATTACCCACCCAGGCCGGTGGGGTACCCAATTCCGATCTATCGCCGGGGTGGCCCGTGGTACCCCGGTATGGTCGGGTATCCAGTTCCGACCTATCGGTCGGGGGCCAGCAATTGCTGGTCGAGATGACATGCGCCCAAAGGCGCGCGAGCTTCGCTCGCGCGCCTTTTCTCTTTTTAGAGACTTTTCGAGGGCCTCTTTTTTGCTTTTTTCCAGGCCAACTTATAAAATGATGTTATGAAAAAAACAGTAAAAAGTTTGGCTGAATTGGAGAGTTTGGCCGGCGATTTTTTAAAAAAACTAAAAAAAGGTAAACAGGCAACCTTGGTAACCTTGGCTGGAGATTTGGGCTCCGGCAAAACCGCTTTTACGCAAATGGTGGGTAAAAAGTTGGGAATAAAGACTAAAATTACCAGCCCAACCTTTGTGATTCAAAAAAAATATGAGTTATCCCCGTCAGAGCCAAAAGAGATTTCAACCAGTTATAAACAACTTATCCACATTGACGCCTATCGCTTAAATGATGGCCGTGATCTCTTGTTTTTAGATTGGGACGAGATCATGAATAACCCTGGTAACTTGATTTTGCTGGAGTGGCCGGAAAGGGTAAAAGACATAGTCCCAACCAGTGCCAAAAAGATCAGTTTTAAATTTATTGATGATTCTTCTAGGAAAATTGTTTTTTAAAATCGCTAATTTTAGGGTGAAGCTATGCCAATTAACTTAAGAGCTTGGAAACGCTTCTCTTATTTTTCTTTTTTGCGTTATACTAAAAGTAGTGGCCGAAAAGACTAAAAAACTCGTTTTGTTTGACGCTCACGCGATTATTCATCGCGCCTATCATGCTTTACCTGATTTTGCTTCCAGTCAAGGCGAGCCGACCGGCGGTCTTTATGGCGTGGCGACAATGTTGATGCGCATCATTGCCGATTTTAAGCCGGATTATTTGGCAGCTTGTTTTGACCGGGCGGAAACTACTTTCCGTAAACAAGTCTATAAGGATTACAAAGCTGGCCGGCCAAAAGCGGAAGACGAATTAATTGCTCAACTTATCCGGGCGCGTGATATTTTTACCGCTTTTGGCATTCCAATTTATGACGCGGCCGGTTTTGAAGCTGATGATGTTATTGGGACAATCGTAGAGAAATTGAAAGACAAAAAAGATTTGCAAATTATTATCGCCTCCGGCGATATGGATACTTTACAGTTGGTCCGTGATGATGAGGTGGTGGTTTATACTTTGCGCAAAGGTCTGACTGACACAGTCACTTATGACGAAAAAGCCGTCCGAGAACGATATGGATTTGCACCTGCTCTAGTGGCGGACTTTAAGGGTCTTAAGGGTGATCCGTCCGATAATATTATTGGCGTACCTGGTATTGGCGACAAAACAGCAACCACGCTTATTCAGGAATTTGGTTCGGTGGAAAATATTTTTGAGAAATTAAAAAAAGACGATAAAGTTTTTACTGAAAAGGGAATTAAGCCACGTATTATAAATTTACTCAAAGAAAACGAAGAAGAGGCGATTTTTTCTAAAACACTGGCCACGATTCGCCGTGACACACCAATTGATTTTTCCTTGCCGGCAAAGACTTGGCCGGAAACATTCTCGTCGGCGGCGGTGGAAAAAATTTTTTCCGAACTTGAGTTTCGCAGTTTGATTGGGCGAATAAAGAGTTTAAAAATCAAAGATGAACCCAAAGACGAATCAAAAGGCTTGGCTGAAACTGGATTTGCCCCCCAAGATATTCGTCGAGTGGGAGTTATGGTTTGGCTTCTTAATTCTGATTTGACGGTACCGACTTGGGAAGACACCCAACAATTTACTGGTTGTGACAGTTTGCTTGAAGCGGAAAAATTCGCTTTGGCCGAACTGAAAAAGAAAAAATTGGATAAAGTTTGGACCGAGATTGAGGCGCCGCTTTTGCCGATAATTGAAAAAGCGGAAAAACGAGGCATTTTGGTTGACGCAAATTATTTGAAAAACCTGGCCAAAGATTACCACCACAAGTTAGCCAAGCTGGAAAATGAAATCTATGAATTTGTCGGTGAAATTTTTAACCTTAACTCGCCAAAACAATTGGGCGAAGTGTTGTTTGACAAACTGGGGCTTTCCGCCAAGGGCCTAAAAAAGACGGCTACCGGCGCGCGGTCCACGCGCGAATCGGAACTCCTAAAACTAAAAGGGACTCATCCGGTTATTGAAAAGATTTTGGCGCATCGCGAGTTGCAAAAATTGCTCTCTACTTACATAGACAATATTCCCTCTATGCTTGATAACGAAAGCGCGCTTCACACCACTCTCAACCAAAATGGCACCACGACCGGTCGGATGTCTTCCAACAACCCGAATTTGCAAAATATTCCGACCCGAGACAGCCTAGGGGCGGCTGTGCGAGGCGCTTTTGTGGCTCGCCCCGGCTTTAAGCTTCTAGCTTTTGACTACTCGCAGATTGAGCTTCGCATTTTGGCGATTTTATCGGGCGATTCCGGTTTGGTGGAGGTGTTTAAGACGGGCAAAGATGTCCATTCATCGGTCGCCGCCAAAGTCTTTGGCGTAAAAGAAGAGGCGGTTACCAAAGAAATGCGCCGCCGCGCCAAGGTCATAAATTTCGGCATAATTTATGGTATGGGTGTAAATGCTCTAAAAACCAGTCTGGGTACCACCAGGCAAGAAGCGGAACAATTCATGACCAACTATTTTGACACTTTCCCAACAATAAAAAAGTATTTTGCAAACGTGGTGGCTCTGGCCAAGCAAAGGGGTTATACCGAAACCTTGTTTGGACGCCGTCGTTATTTGCCGGCGCTCAAATCGCGTCTACCGCAAATCTTGGCGGGGGCCGAAAGAATGGCGATGAACGCGCCGCTCCAAGGAACGGCCGCTGATATAATCAAACTGGCGATGATTAAGGTTGATAAAAATTTACAAACCGCGGGCTTGGGGGGAGAAGCGCATCTTTTGTTGCAAATTCATGATGAATTGATTTACGAAGTTGCCAAGGCCAAAGTGGCTGAAGCGGAAAAGATAATCCGTCTAGCGATGGAGGGAGCAATTGAATTGCCCGTGCCGCTTTCGGTTAGTTTTGACGTTGGGGCTTCTTGGTTGGAGCTAGCCTAAAGGTTGATTTTAACAACAATTATTGCCGTCCTGATGAAGTTGTGGCCTTTTTTCCACACTTTAAAAACCTTGCTTAATGAAGCCGAATACTATATGATGAAATCGCAATGTTACAATTTGCAATCAAGCAAAGGTCGATTAAAGTAAAACAAACACTATAATCCATGAAAAATTACGTTATTGTCGCTATTATAATCATCTTGATTATCATTGGCGTAGTTTGGTACAAGTCTCAAACTCCGGCTACTCCGGAAGGCGAGATTGAAACTCCAGTTGAAGAAACGACCGACTTAGAAGGCGCCACGGGGGAAGTTTTGGAAGGCGAGGTTGAGGTTGTTGACGAAATTGCCACCACTTCCGAAGTTGCTGAATAATTCATAGTCAAAAAAAACAAAAAACCGCCACTGGCGGTTTTTTGTTTTTTTTCGTAAAAAATTTTAAAATAGAGATATAGCAGTAATTTTAATTTTTTATGTTTGAAATAGCGGGTGGGGAAATAGTTTTAAGTTTGGGATTGGCGGTTATTTTAGGTGTCTGCCTTGGTTTTGAACGCAACTTGGCGGGCAAGGTGGCGGGGATGAGAACCTTCGCCTTGGTTAGTTTGGGGTCGGCGCTTTTTGCGGTTATCTCCAAAATGGTCACCGAGCAGACAGTTGGAGTGATAAACTTTGACCCCTTGCGGATGGCCTCGCAGGTGGTAGTGGGAGTCGGTTTTCTAGGGGCCGGTTTGATTATGGCCAGAACCGGCAAGGTGACGGGACTGACGACTGCGGCTGGAATGTGGGTGGTCGCTGGTGTTGGTTTGGCTTGCGGCTTTGGTTTTTACTGGCTGGCGTTGCTCGCTGCCGGTCTGACGATTTTTATCTTTGCCGTTCTTTGGATAATCCAACGTGATTTTGTGAACAGTCTACAAAAAAAAGTCAGTGGCGATGATAAGAGCTAAAGGTTATGACCCTGAAAGAAAAAACGGAAAAATTGCGGGTCATTAAAAACGAGCTTTTTGCGCTTGAAAAATCACCGTTATTTTCTTTTCGACAATCAAATAATTTTTTTCCGGTTATTGGCGAGGGAAGCCACGAAGCCAAAATTATGTTTGTCGGCGAAGCGCCGGGTCGTAACGAAGCCAAGACGGGACGACCTTTTTGCGGCGCGGCCGGTAAGGTCTTGGACGATTTGTTGGCCGGCGTTGGAATTAACCGCGCCGAAGTTTACGTGACCAATATTATCAAAGACCGACCGCCACAAAATCGGGACCCATTGCCGGAAGAAATTGCCTGTTATGGTCCGTTTCTTGACCGGCAAATTGAGATTATCGAGCCGCGAGTTATCGCCACTCTGGGTCGTTTTTCCATGCGCTATATTTTGGAAAAATTTGCTGTGCCGGAAGCGTTGAAGTCAATCAGCGAACTTCACGGCAAAATTTTTTCAGCCCAGGCTCCCTATGGGCCAATTGTGGTTATTCCGTTTTATCATCCAGCCGCGGCGATTTATAATCGAGCCCTGATTGATGATTTAAAAAAAGACTTTGCCATTCTTAAGAATTACCGCTAAGATTAGATTATGGCTAAGCCTCTGAAACTATTTTCTTGGAATGTAAACGGCATCCGCGCGGCTGTAAAAAGTGGTTTTTTTGAAGAGTTTTTGGCCGAAGTCCAGCCTGACGTTTTGGGTTTACAGGAAATAAAAATTGCTGATACTGACAGGGAAAAGATGAAGAAAAAATTTTCCACCCAAGGCGGACCAGCCTCGGGCTGGGATTTTAAGAGTTATAACGAATATTGGCATCCGGCCCAGAAACCGGGCTACGCCGGCACGGCGGTTTTTACCAAGGTAGAGCCGCTGGCAATCGGCAAGGGTTTTGTCGCGCCTGGCAAAACTAATGGGAACGACGAAGAGGGTCGGGTGTTGACCTTGGAGTTTGAAAAATTCTTTTTTGTTAACACTTACTTTCCGAACGCGCGCCACGACTTGTCGCGCCTGACTCTAAAAGAAGATTTTAATGACCGCTGGCTCCGGCACGTGAAGCAGTTGGAAAAAACAAAACCGGTGGTTACTTGCGGTGATTTTAATGTCGCGCATCAGGAAATTGATTTGGCTCGTCCCAAAGACAATGTTGGCAACCCCGGTTTTACCAACGAAGAGCGTCGTTGGGCCGACAGATTTGCGGCGGCGGAGCTGGTGGATACCTTTCGGCTAATTCATGGCGACCAAAAAAACATCTATTCGTGGTGGAGTTATAAGTTCCAGGCGCGCGCCAGGAACATCGGCTGGCGGATAGATTATTTTTGGGTAAGCCAGTCACTCCAGAAAAATATCAAAGACGCGTTTATTTTGGATACACAGCTTGGCTCTGACCATTGTCCGGTTGGCATTAGTCTTGAAATTTAAAATGTAAAATTATTAGAATTTTTTATATTCAATTTTAATCTTTAATTTTTAAATTTTACATTATCCCATGCTCTACCTTACTTATGGTTCTGACAAAAAAAAGACACGAGACAAACACCTGGCTTTGGCCCATTCAATTTTGCGCAAACAACCCGAAGCAACTTTTTTTAAATTAAGCGCGGAAAACTTTTCAAGTCCCGAATTTGAGGAATTAATATTTGGCCAAACGCTTTTTATCCGCCGTTTTGTGGTCGCCGGCGATAACTTGTTGAAAGAGCTAAAAGATAAGGCGGCCAAAGAATTTATTTTAGCGCGCTTAACTGACATCGCGGAATCAGAAAACATCTTTCTGTTTTTAGAAGAAGAGGAGTCGTTGGGCAAGGGCGCTTCTTTTGAAGACAAAGATAAATGGAAAAAAAGACGTCAAGAGATAGAAAAGGTTAAGAAGGTGGCGGTTAAAGCCCAGGAATTTTCCGTTTTGCCGCCGTCGGAATTTAACATTTATTCAATCGTTGACGCTTTTTCGGCGCGCAATAAAAATGAAGCTTGGACTCTTTATGAAGAGGCGATCTTGTCCGGCGTCTCGGCAGACGAGGTCTTGTGGAAAATAATTTGGCAAGTGCAAAACATGATTTTGGTGAAAAAAACCAAAAACGAAAAAGAATTAAACTTAAAAACATTTGTCTTAAACAAAACCAAACGAGCCGCGCAGAACTTTGAAGTGGGGGAGTTGGAAAAATTATCAGGTGAACTGGTTGACCTTTACCACGAAACTTATTTGGGTTCGGAAGAATTTGAGTTTGGTTTGGAGAAGATTCTGTTGGGGGTGTAGATTTGTTACGTAGCTTGTTACGTAACAAGCTACGTAACAAATCCCTCACAGGGCTACAAAACAATAGTCGAAAAATGCTCGCACATTTTTCTTCGTAATTTTGTGCCCAGGATTCGCCTACAAGTTTTGCCTCGTCAGCCACTCGGCAAACTCGCAGGCCGCCCCTCGCGGCCTCGCCTGTTGGCTCGGCATCGCTGCGGTCTTCGAATCCCTAACACAAGTGAATCAATTCACTTGCTACAGGGCACATTAAAAAAATCGGCCTAAAGCCGATTTTTTTAATGTGCCCTGTGAGGGATTCGAACCCCCGACCGTCTCCTTAAAAGGGAGCTGCTCTACCAACTGAGCTAACAGGGCTAACGATAATTTACATAACAATACTTGCTTTACTTGACCACAAACTCTACGCAACTTACTCGTCCCGACCTTCTGAGCGTCGAGACTGAGCTAACAGGGCATATTAAATTTGTTTCATTTGTATATTTGTATCGCGCATAAATAATAACAGATTTTTTGAGTTTTTCAAATCTTTTGGCTGTGTTATATTGCTATTAATGGCGCTTAAAAAACCCCAAAAAGAGATAGTTGTTGTTTTGCCTGACATTCGGAGCGCTCTAAATGTCGGTTCTATTTTACGAACCGCTGATGCCGCGGGGATAACAAAAGTTTTTTTGGCCGGTTATACGCCGGCGCCGATGGACAAATTTGGCCGGGTAAACAAGCAAATAAGCAAGACGGCCTTGGGCGCGGAACAAGCCATGCCTTGGGAAAAAGCCGAAGATATCCAAAAACTTTTGCGCCGGTTGGCGCGCGCGGGCTTTGACCTGGTGGCGGTTGAACAAGCAACCAAGGCAATTGATTACAAAAAGTTTAAACCCCGAACAAAAACTGCTTTTATCTTTGGCAACGAGGCTGAGGGTTTGCCCCCAAAGATTTTAAGGCGATGTTGTCAGGTGATTGAGATTCCGATGCGAGGCAAAAAGGAGTCTCTTAATGTGGCGGTGGCGGCCGGCATTATCCTCTTCAGAACTCTGAATATTTGATTAATCGCTTCTTTAAACAACCTTGTTTTTATAAATTTATTAAAGTTAACCTAAAAAACCATGAAAATTATCATCAACTGGGTTATTGCGGCCATTATCATTCTCGTTGCTGCCTACTTGGTGCCCGGCGTGGCGGTCAGCAGTTTTTGGGTAGCGTTTGTGGCGGCCGTTGTTTTTGGGGTTGTCAACGCGCTCATTAAGCCGCTGGTAGTCATTTTGACTCTCCCCATCAATCTTATCACTCTGGGCCTTTTTACGTTGGTAATCAATGCCCTGCTGGCTCTCTTGGTGGCGTTTGTGGTGCCTGGTTTTACGATTGCCGGCTTTTGGGTGGCTCTTATTTTTGGGATTATTTTGACTTTAATTAACTGGGCGGTTGAGAGAGCTTTTTAAAATTATTTTTGGCAACTTGGGCAAAAGTGAGTGCCGCGGCCGGCGTGGGTGATTTTGTGGATTGGTTGGCCGCAAGTTTTACAAGGTTCGTGCTGGCGGCCATAAACTTTGAGAAAGGGGACAAAGCCGCCAAGCGAACCGTCTGAACGACGATAGTTTTTAGACGAAGTGCCTTTGTGGCGAAGGGAAAGTTTAAGCACGGCAATAATGGTTTGTCGCAGTTTTTTGATTTCGGTCGGCTTTAAGTTTTTGTTGCGCCTGGTCGGCAAGAGGCGCGCGCCGAAACAAGCTTCATCAACATAAATATTTCCCAATCCGGCCACCAGCGATTGATCCAGGAGCGTCTGTTTGATGGTGCGGTTGGGGTAACGGTGAAAGATGCCCAGCAAAGCTTGGTCGGTAAAAATTTTAGACAAGGGTTCAAGACCGATTGGTGCTGTCAGTTTTTTTATTTGAGAATCATTCATCAAGCGAACCCAGCCGAATTTGCGTAAGTCATTAAAAAATAATTTGGAACCATCTTTAAAAGTAAAAATTAATCGTGTGTGTTTGGTGGGCTGTTTTTTGTTCAAGGCTTGGTCAGGATGTCCGCCGCCAACGGCTCGCCCTTTGGGGGGTTCAAAAATCAGTTGTCCGGTCATTTTTAGGTGAATGGCAAGGGCGGTAGAATCGGCCAAATCGATGAAAAGCATTTTGGCGCGGCGATTGACGCCGGCAATTTTTTTGCCAATCGTTTGTTCGGCAAATTCTTCGGGCGAGAGAGGGGAGACTGTCTTCCACCACAAAATCTCCGTCTTTTTTATTTGTCGACCGGGCAGAACTTTGCTCAGTTCGCGTTTGAGAGTTTCAACTTCGGGGAGTTCGGGCATAAATGCTAATGTAAAATGTAAAGATTAAAAGGTAAAATGTTAAAAAGAAAAAGGTTTTAAATTAAAGTGTAAAATCAAAAAACAAAGAAGGTTAGGGGTAGTGTAAGATGGAAAAACTAAAATGTAAAATAAGAGGAGTGATTATAATATGAGTAGAGATAGAAAAAACAAACGGCTCAACACACCCGCCTGTTGAAACTGGCTTAAAATAAGGGTTTGGCTAGGACGGACCTAGCCATTAAATTGGCGAAGGCAGAATGGGTGTCAGTCAGAAAAAGTTTAATAGTTAAATGAATTACGGCGAGATGGGTAGATAAGTGCGTTGTCTGTATTTTAGTCCGCGTTCGGCCTGCATAGTTTCGCGCTCAATTCTTCTTTAGCCACTTCATAGTCGCTCCAAGGTGTCTTCTTGCCATTGGGGCCCATGATGTAGGGGTCGGTGCCTTTGCCGGTAATAATGACCACGTCGCCTGATTTGGCTTCTGTCAGGGCGGCGCGAATCGCTTCACGGCGGTCTAAAATTTTAACATAAGGTTTGGCAATTCCTTGGGCCACCTCCTGAATGATTTGTTCCGGGTCCTCGTCGTAAGGGTCTTCGTTAGTGAGAACAATGTAATCGCAATAATCATTGGCGACCTGGCCCATTTGTGGACGTTTCCATTTATCGCGACCGCCGCCGCAGCTGCCCAAGACACAAATTTTACGGCGATTGCCCAAGGCTTCGTAGGCTTTGGCGAGGGAGTCGGCGGTATGGGCATAGTCTACAATGACGTCAAAATCTTGTTTGGAGTTATCCGAAACAACTTTTTCCATTCGGCCGGGAATTTTGCCAAGTTCCGCCAACGCTTTCTTGATATCCTCATTGGTCGCGCCAAAAGCTTTGGCGAGGGTGGCGGCGCCCAAAATATTTAAGATATTGAATTCACCAGTCAAGCTGGTTTCTAAAGTTTCATTGGCGAGAGTCAGTTTGGAACCGCTTGCGCTGGTCTCCCAGGGTTCGGCTTGCGTTAGGGAAAATTCAAGCAGCTTGACTGAAGGCGCCAACTCGGCAAATTTTTTGGCCTTTTTGTCATTAGAATTTACCGCCAAAAATCTCGGCGTCTTTTTTGCTTTTTCCAACGCGCGCGCGTATTCCAATTTGGCGTCCAGATATTTTTCAAAAGACCCGTGCGACTCAAGGTGTTCGGGGGAGAGGTTGGTAAAAATCAGAGCATCGCAATCTATAAATTTATGACGAAAAAGTTTGGCGCCTTCTGAAGTGCCTTCCAGCACGGCAAAGTCGCAGCCGGCCGAAATCGCGCGCCGGAGAAATTTTTGCATAAACATCCGTCCCGGCATGCTCATTTTGTAGAGGTTGCGCTCAATTTTGTCACCGATTTTAAATTGCAGCGTGGAAGTAGAAGCAACCTTGTGTCCGGCGGCGGTTAGAATAGTGGACAAAATTTCCGTGGTGCTGGTTTTGCCTTTGGTGCCGGTCACAAAAATGACTTTCAGGCGACGAGCGGGAAAGCGGTAAATAACCGCGCCTAGCCAAGCCAGCAGATAATGATAAAAAGGCTGGGCTTTGGCAAAGAGCCGGCGCGGAATAAATTTTTTTATCCAATGTAAAATTTTGTCCAACATTTGTTTTTATTTTTGCAAACTTTTGAGCGCTTTTTTGACCTTGTCTTCGGTCGTGGCAATGTCGGCTGGGATTCGGTGCAGGGCCTCGCGAGCCTCGCGAGTGGAGTAGCCGAGCGCTTCAAGGGCTTGGAGCGCCTCAGTTTCTTGGGTGAGGTCAACATTGTCATCGGGACCGACAATGTTGATGACCTTGTCTTTCAATTCAAGAATGATTTTCTCGGCAATTTTGCGTCCGATGCCGGAAACTTGTGTCAGATAAGAAGAATCACCGGCGGAGACGGCCTTTTTGAGGACGTCCGGGGGAGCTAACGACAAAACCGACAAAGCGCTTTTGGGGCCGACGCCAGAAACGCTGATGAGGAGTTCAAAAAATTGCAGTTCGGTTTTGGCGAGAAAGCCGTAAAGGTCCAAGGCGTCTTCGCGAACAACCAAGTGGGTCCAAAGACTGGCGGTCGTTTTTTCTTTTAAGTTTTGGCCGGTTTCCGGCGTAACAAATACTTTGTAGCCGACACCGCCGGCGTTTAAAATAACAAAACGCTCTTCTTTGTAGCTGATTTCCCCTTTGAGTTGCCCAATCATAAATCAATAATACCTTGTCGCCGGAACACTTGCAATTATTTGGTAATTCTTGTATTCTGTGACGGTATGCCAATTACCAAATCAGCTCAAAAAGCTTTGCGTGGTTCTAAACAGAAGAAATTGTTCAACGACCGACGCGCCAAAGCGATGAAGAGCGAAATCAAAGAAATCAAAAAACTGACAGAAGCCAAAGATGCCAAGGGCGCCAGCGCCAAGTTGTCTTCGGCTTACCAGGCGATTGATAAGGCGGCCAAAAGGGGAGTGATTAAGAAAAATACTGCCGCCCGCAAAAAGTCTCGTCTCGCCAAGATGGTCAAAAACACCAGTGCTTAATTAAACACCAAACCAAAACCCCACTCTGTACTATTCGGTACAGGGTGGGGTTTGAGTTTTGTCCTTGCCAAAGCCGACGCCGTGGTCGGCTCCCCGACATTGTTCTTTGGCAGACCGCAATCGTCTGGGCTTACTAACTAATAACTTTTCTCTGTGCCCCTCTGCCTTCGCCAAGGCTACGGCAGACAGGCGCGAGGAATCTTCCTCGACATAAGTAAATAAATTTACTTATTCGGCCATGCAAAAATAAACTTCGTTCCTTTTGTGCCCCGACCCGCTCTGTAACCTTGCACCGCAAGACCCTGTAAGGGTTCTTTGACGACTTCCAGAATATTAGACTGAAGCCACTCGGTCTGGCTTTACTATACAAATCTGACACCCTCTCGGCATGTAAATCCGACATATCCGACACTCCTAAAAAGAAGAGTTTTCTGGGGTGAATGAGACAAATGAGACACTATTTGCGGGTATTTACCTATGTCTCATTTACACAAATCGTACAAATCTGACAGGGTACGAAATGCCAACAAATGCCAATTTTCTAGCACTTCAAAAAGTTGCCAATTCCTAGGAGTCTCGCACGCTCTAGACTCCTAGGACGTTCTGCGTCATTCCTTGTGTTGTATGACACAAATAGCAACAAAAAGTATCGTTGGTAGCGTTAGGCAGGCTATCAAGCCAGAACCCATAAAAGTGAGGTACTGCCTGTATGCAAGAAAGAGTACTGAGGAAGAGGACAAGCAGGCGTTATCTATAGAAAGTCAGGTGCGGGAGATGACTACTCTCGCCACAAGGGAAGGGTTGGAAATAGTCGAGATAAAGCGCGAAGCTCACTCTTCCAAGGAGGTCGGGCAACGAGCAGTGTATAATCAACTGCTTGACGACATCCGATGTGGAAAGTTTAATGGAATACTGACCTGGGCACCAGATAGATTAAGTAGAAACGCTGGAGACTTGGGTGCAGTCGTAGACTTACTCGACCAACAGAAGCTTGTTGAGATACGGACATACACGCAGACCTTTACCAACAATCCGAACGAAAAGTTCATGCTGATGATTCTCGGGAGTCAGGCAAAGCTTGAGAACGACCAGAAGATTATCAACGTGAAGCGTGGTCTTAGAGCTAGATGCGAGATGGGATTGCGACCCTCTGTCCCACCGACAGGATATCTAAGTGAAAGACACTTGGATAAGAAGTGTCAGGTACGCATCGACCCAAAACGAGGTCCGATTATGCGACAGCTCTTTGAGAAAGTGGGCAACGAAAACTTGAGTGGACGACAAGTACATAGGTGGCTACAGAAAAGCGGATTTCGCACCAAGACAGGAAAACAGTTCTCGCTCTCCAACTTATACATCACGCTTCGCAATCCCTTCTACTACGGCGAGTTCGAGTATCCGGTCGGAAGCGGTGAATGGTATCAGGGGGCGCATAAGCCACTCATCACCCGTGAGTTGTATGAAAAGGTGCAAAATAATCTGCGCGACCAGTACATACCTAAGACCGAGAGCAAGGAGTTCGCTTTCACCAAACTCATCAAGTGCGGGTAC
>Ga0172382_10008646_pt1 | contig 14107 bp, 9 predicted proteins | sample Leawel138RmetaG_FD_122245 | JGI IMG/M metagenome (GOLD analysis project Ga0172382, IMG submission 122245) | Leachate microbial communities from a municipal landfill in Southern Ontario, Canada - Leachate well 138R metaG | ecosystem: Engineered > Solid waste > Landfill > Unclassified | place...
AATAAATTGAAATTAAGATTTTGGAAGGAAATTATATTGGAGATAAATTAAATGAAAATAAGAACCGTTAGTATAGAGTTACGGTTATAAAATCACATAATTTAAAATGATTTACATATGAGTTTAATCTTCAAACCTAATTTTAATAATACAACCATAAGGAATGCTTGAAGTTATGGATTATAGAGTTTCAGTAGTACAGTTTAAACCTGATTTTTTAGCGGTTTTTGAGAACCTGAATAAATTGAAAACTATGCTTAGAGAACTAGAAACAGATTTAATTGTTTTACCAGAGCTCTGTCTTTCAGGTTATGTATTCCAAAAACAGGCTGAAGTTGATAAAGTGAGTGAAACAATTCCGGAAGGAACTATCTTTCAGGAATTTTGCCATTTAGCAACAGAAAAGCAATTCAGTATTGTGTATGGTTTTGCTGAAAAAGCAGATAATATATATTACAATTCTGCTGCCTTGATAAATCCTGATGGCAGTTACTACATATATCGCAAGACTCATCTTTTCTATAGAGAAAAGCTGTTCTTTACATCAGGAGATACTGGTTTTGAAGTTTTCCCTGCTAAAGGTGGTGTATTAATAGGCATTATGATTTGTTTTGACTGGTATTTTCCCGAATCTGCGAGAACTCTTGCTCTCAAGGGTGCACAAATAATCTGCCATCCTGCTAATTTAGTTTTGCCCTGGTGTCAACAAGCAATGCAGACTCGTTCCTTAGAAAACCGAGTGTTTTCCATTACATCTAACCGCGTTGGAATTGAATGTAATAAAGGAGAAAGTATGGAATTTACGGGCAAAAGTCAGATTTTAGGGACTAAAGGTGAAACTCTTCTTCAGCTTGATGAAGAAAATGAAGGAATTGGCACAATAATTATTGATCCCAAACTTGCTTTAGACAAATCGGTTAATACTCTTAATGATATTTTTAAAGATCGGAGAAGGGAGATGTATGAGCTATGAATGAGGAGCTAAGAAAAGAAATAGAAAAGCTTAGAGCTGAAATTGAACACCATAACGAGCTCTATTATAAGCATGCAAAACCAGAGATATCTGATTATGAATATGACCAGTTAGTGTTAAGACTTCGTCAATTGGAATCTCAATTAGATGCAGAAGAACGCGGAGAATCGCCTCTAGATAAGGTTGGAAGTGATATAACTCCTGGAGCTGAAACTATAGCTCATAAACAACGGATGTATAGTCTAGATAATACCTACTCGGCTAATGAATTGAAAGATTGGATAGTTAAACTAGCCACCGATCTGGGATTTTTCCCTGCTCTTTGCACAGAACTCAAAATAGATGGCTTTTCCATTAATCTATATTATGAAAAAGGTGTTATGCAATATGCCACAACTCGGGGAGATGGTATCGTTGGAGAAGTAGTTACGAACAATATTAAAGTAATTAAGGCTATTCCTCAAAAGATTAACTACACTTATCCTATAGAGATTCGCGGGGAAATATATATGCCCGTGAAAGAATTTTTAAAGCTCAATGAACAGCGTCGTTCAAATGAAGAAAAGCCTTTTGCTAATCCCAGAAATGCCGCTGCTGGCTCTATAAAATTAAAAAATACAGAAGAAGTTAAGAACCGAAATCTGAGTGCTATATTCTATGGAGTAGGCTACTGTGAAAATTTACCCGTTCAGAAACAATCTGAGTTTTTGGATTGGTTAGATAGTTTAGGTTTTCCTACAACAAAGCATAGATGCGTTTGTAATTCCTATGAAGAAGTGCAAAAATTTTGTGATGAATGGGAAGATAAGCGCCATAGTTTACCTTTTGAGATTGATGGAATCGTAGTTAAAGTGGATGATTTTGCCTTACAACGGAAATTAGGATACACTGCAAAAAGTCCTAAATGGGCTGTGGCATATAAGTTTAAACCCGAAATAAAAGAAACAAGATTGATTGAAGTGCAATATCAAGTTGGAAGAACCGGAGCAGTTACCCCAGTGGCAATTTTGGAACCAGTTTATATTTCAGGCAGTACCGTCTCTCGTGCCACTTTACATAATGAAGATGAAATTAGACGCCTTGACCTTTATGAAGGTGATAGCGTACTTTTAATCAAATCGGGAGAAATTATTCCTAAGATTCTGCAGGTAATTCCTGAAAAACGAAAACCGGGAGCAAAACCAGTGAGTTTTCCAGAGCGTTGTCCTGCTTGTGGCAGTCCTTTACAGAAAGATGAAGAAGGAGCAATTCATTACTGTTCTAATGTTGCTTGTCCAGCTCAACTGCAACGGCGTATTGAACATTTTGCTTCTCGTGATGCTATGGATATAACTGGACTGGGAGAAAGTTTGATAGCTAAACTTTTAGAAAATAAACTCATCTCTGGTATTGCTGACCTCTACCGATTAGATTACGATAAGTTAGCTCAGCTGGAGCACTTTGGCACAAAATCCGCTCAAAACCTTAAAAATGCCATTGAAGCATCTAAAGACAGAAATTTTGATCGTGTGCTCTATGCATTGGGCATTAGATATGTGGGAACAGTTACTGCAAGATATTTAGCTGAATATTTTGGCGATATAGATTCCTTACGCAATGCCAGCCTAGAAAGTCTTTCTCAAGTCCCAGAAGTTGGAGAAAAAGTTGCTTTATCCATTAAAGCGTGGTTCAGTCTGCCCGAAAATATAAAATTAATAGAAGAGCTTCGTGCTCAAGGAATAAATTTCACCTATAGAAGAGCTCAAGTTTCTAATGTTTTAACGGGCAAAACTTTTCTCATTACTGGAACTTTACCTCATTATTCCCGAAAAGAAATGGAAGAATTGATTCAAAGTAATGGTGGTAGAATAGTTAGTGGAGTAAGTTCCAATCTGGATTATTTAATTGTAGGAGATAAGCCTGGATCAAAGCTGACTAAAGCAGAGAAAATCCCTACTATCAAAATTATCACTGAAGATGAGTTGCTGGAGATGATAAAGCAGTGAAAATCCTTTCGCGCCATATCCTGAAAGAGCATTTTGGACCCTTTTCCATTTCTTTATTGGTAGTAACTTTTGTTCTACTAATAGATAAGGCAATAGACCTGATGAATACTATAATTGAAAAAAGATTGGATATTGGAACTGTTTTGCAACTTTTTGGTTTATCATTGCCTTATATGCTCTCTCTTTCCATTCCTATGGCTGTGTTAGTAGCAACAATTCTTACTTTTGGAAAACTGACAGTAGATCGTGAAACTATTGCTATGAAAGCTAGTGGAATCAATATCTATAGCCTTTTGCGCCCTCTCTTTATTTGTGCTATTTTGTTAACTGGTCTTATGGTATATTTTAACCATTATTTTCTTCCTGATACCAATCATAAACTTAAAAATCTAACCGTTAAAATAGCTTACTATAGACCGATGACTATCATTAAACCTAAAGAATTTACCACTATTTCTGACTATACTATCTACACGGAAGAAAATCTCAATGATGAATTGAAAAATGTTCTGGTCTACGACCGTACTCAAGCCAATTTCCCTCGTATAATAACTGCTCAAAAGGGAAAAGTTGTCCAGATGGATAAAGGTAACAGTCTTCAAGTAAATTTATTAAATGGAGAGATACACAACCGTAATGATCAGGAAAAAGGGAAATATCAGGTAACCAAATTTGAGACTTTTACTGTTAATATTAGAGATTTAGCTGTTGGAATGGATTTTGGTGAAAGTGGTTATCGTTCTGATAGAGAAATGACCTATAATCAATTAGTTAGTGCTATTCAAGATAAAAAACAGGAACTTATTAATCAGAAGCAGGAAATCACAAATCTTGAAAAAAGGTTAGCCGAACTGGAAATACAACCAGATGATTATGCTAAGAGTGTAGAAACTCGTCGCCTAGGAATAATGAAAAGTATGGCAGAAGATCAATATAAAGAGATCCTGGAAAATTTACGGTCTCTGCAGGTAGAATATCATAAGAAATTTGCTCTTGCTTTTGCTATAATAATCTTTGTAATGATGGGTGTACCTATTGGATTAATGACTCGTTCCAGCGGTATCGGAATGGCTTTCTCGGTTTCTTCTGTTATCTTTCTGGTTTATTATATCGCTCTAACTGCAGGAGAACAACTAGCAGATAGGGCATTAATGAGTCCATTTCTTTCAATGTGGATAACGAATATCGTCTTTTTCGTTCTAGGTGCAGTTCTTATCTATCTTTCTATTCATGAGAAGCAACTGGTTAACTTAAGCCTTCTTCAATGGAAGCTTTCTCATCGTAAAGCCAAATTAGAAGAAGCTCCCGATGAAATTATTCATTAGTGAAATAAAATGCGTATCTTAGACCGTTATATTGTCCGTGAATTTCTCAAAACTTATCTGATTATTTTTATATGTTTTGCTACCGTTTTTATTGTTATTGATATTATAGATAATCTGCCTAGATTGATGCGTAATGGTGCAACAGTTGAGCAAGCTCTAAAATATTTTTTACTACGTCTACCCTATCTTTTAGTGCTAACTTCTCCGGTTACGGTTTTAATTACTGGACTATTCTTGATGGATAGTCTATCCAAACACAACGAAAGTGTGGCTATTCGCGCTGCTGGAATCAGCATTCATAGAACTATGCTTCCACTTTTTATAGTAGGACTTATCATCAGTATTATCGTTGCACTATTTGGAGAATATGTAGTTCCCTGGGCAGAAAAAAATCGTAGTTATGTATATAATGTGGAGATTAAGGGAGAACCTGAAGAAAGTAATATGCTCAAAGCCAAAGTTCATTATCGGGGCAATAAGAACGATTTCTATTATTTTGGCTTTTTTGATGGATACAACAACACTTTGCGAGTGATAGACCTCACTCAATTAAATCCGCAAAGTAAAGAAATATCTCAACATATCACTGCCTCATCTGCAGTCTGGCAAAAAGATAAATGGTCAATTCAGGATTGTGAGATTAGAAGTTTTGAGCATGGACATCAGACTTATTATCAATACTATCCGACCACTAGTCTTCCCTTATTAGATGTACAACCAAAAGATTTTATTCGGATCACCAAAAAAACCCTTTCTTTAAACTTTTTTGAGTTAAAAGATTATATTGCTCGCTTGCAAAAAATGGGAGAAAAAGCACATCGTGAGATTGTTGACTTGCATATGAAAATTTCTTTCCCACTGACTAATCTCATAGTTATCTTTTTCTGTATACCTATTGCTACTACTAATATAAGGTCTAAGGGTAGAGGTCTCATCTTCCTTCTTGGTTTAGTTGTGTGCTTTATCTATCTTATATTTGTAAGAGTTTTTCAGAGTTTAGGTTATAATAATGTTATCCCTCCTGTTTTAGCTGCCTGGTTTCCTAATATTTTCTTCACTATTCTCGGTGTGTTTTTCTTGCGTAAAGCTGAGATTTAAAAAAAGCTTGAATAAATTATGCTATTTAAAATAATAGTATATTTAAAACAATATCTAATCCTCGGGAGTTAATAGATGCTTGATAAACTTGTAAAGAAACAAAAACTTATAATCTACATAGTTGCTATTGCTTTTATCTTAAGCATTGGTGCGGGAGGAATTTTTGGGGGAGAAAAAATTCTCCAGTCATTTGGTGGCAATTATATCGGCAAAGTTAATGGTACCAAGATATCCCCCCAGCAGTATAATCTCAAGATTCAGGAGATTAAGCAACGGTATGAAGCTCAAGGACAAAGAGTGGATGAAAGCTATATGCCTTATATTCAAAACACTGCCTGGGAAGAGCTTATCAATGATATACTTTGGCAACAGCAGATAAAAAAACATCGGATTAAAATTACAGAAGCTGAAATTAAGAATGCTATAGAAAACGAGATACCTCAGGAACTGTTACAGAATGAATATCTGCAAACCAACGGAGTTTTTGATAAAAAGAAGTATTTCCAGGCTTTGAATAATAGCCCTGAATTTAAATTTCAGATGTATGAATATATGAAGACCTATCTTCCACGAAAAAAACTCCAGCAAAAGATAATGAGCGAAGCTGGAATCACTTTGGATAGCTTGAAACAGGAATTTATTAAAGATAACGATAAAGTCTATGGCAAAGCTATCTGGTTCTCCTATCATAAAGCTGATTCGGTCTATGTTAGCGATGCAGAAATCAAGAAGTATTATGAAGAGCACAAAGATACCGAGTTCAAAAAGGGACCTGCTTCCCGAATTAAATTTATTATTATTCCTATACAACCCTCGGAAAGAGACTACAATGAAGTTAAAGTGGAAATAGATGATATCTACCGTATGGTTAATGCCGAGAACTTCCCTATTATCGCTGAACAATATTCTGAAGATGAAGGTTCAGCTAAACAAGGTGGTTCTCTGGGAATCTTTGGAAGAGGACAGATGGTACCTGAATTTGAAACAGTGGCTTTCTCTCTTAAACCAGGTGAAATTTCTAAACCTTTCAAAACAGATTTTGGCTGGCATATCGTTAAATGTGATTCCCTTGGTACCGACCAAATTAAAGCCAGTCATATACTTTTAAAGGTTAACACTTCCGATGAAACCAAGAGAGAGCTCTACGAAAAAGCCAAGCAAGCACGCAAACTTATAGCTAAAAAGGGAATAAATGCGGCTGCTAAAGAACTAAAGCTTGAAGTTGTAACTAGTGATTGGTTGCCCCATGACCAGGAACAAATGCCAGGTATAGGTCAGCATGGTGGCTTACATCAATTTATGGTAAAGAAAAAACCGGGAAAGGTTTCTGATGTTTTCCAACTTAATTATCAGGGGAAACCCTCTTATCTTGTAGCTCAAGTAGTGGAAAATCGTAAATTCTACTATGAGGACTTTTCCACTAAAAAACTCCAGATAAAGTATGACATTGAAAAACAGAAAAAAATAGCTCAGGTAAAAACTAAAGCTGAAGAATTTATAAAACGAGTCCCCAAAGATAAATACCTTGAAGTTGCTGCAGCAGAAGGATGGGACATCGTGGAATTGAATGGACATAAAAAAGGTTCCCGTTTACCTGCACCAGTCAATGCAACGCTGGAAGAATTTGATAAAGCCGCTTTAGCTCTCAATACCGGTGAATATTCCAATTTGGTAACTACTAAAGAAGGTCCTTTCATTATATATGCTGAAAGACGAGAAAAACCCAATATGCAGGAATTTACTAAAGCCAAACAAGAAGAGATTAGAAAACGACTGGAAGAAGCTGCTTTTAATCGCTGGTGGCAGCAAGTTCGCAAGGAAGCAAAAATTATAGATAACCGCTATAAATACGGATATTATTAAAGCTCTATGAGCAAATTAATTGCCGGTGTCAGCGGTGTTCGCGGCATTTTTGGTGAAGCTTTAAATCCAATAGTGGCTTCGCAATATGCAAGCCACTTTGGACAATTTATCGCTCAAGAATCGGTTAATCCTCCATCTAATCATCGTCCGAGAATTGTAGTCGGAAGAGATTCTCGTACTACAGGTAAAGCTATGCTCTATGCTATCATTAGTGGTTTAATTAGCACGGGATGTGAAGTTATTGATTTAGGTATAGTTCCCACTCCAACGGTGCTACTAAATGTAAAAAAACATTCTGCTCAGGGAGGAATAAGTATCACTGCATCTCATAATCCACCGCAATGGAATGCTATGAAGTTTATTGATGGAGATGGAATGTTTCTTCATCCAGACAAAGCTTTCAGCTTTCTTAATTCTCTAGAAGAAGAGATTAAGTGGAAAGACTGGCAAAATATAGGCTCAGTAGCTGAAGATACTGATGCTATTAACTATCATATTGAAAGAATATTGGCTATACCTTGGTTGAATGTAGAGCAAATCCGTTCAAGGAAATTTAAGGTGGTGCTGGATTCTGTGAATGGAGCTGGAGGCTTAGCTTCTCCTTTATTGCTTAAAGCTCTGGGTTGTGAAGTAATAGAAATAAATTCAGAACCTACTGGATTTTTCGCTCACACTCCAGAACCTTTGAATGAAAATCTACATCAACTTGAGGAAGCCGTTAAAATACATAATGCTGATCTTGGTTTTGCTACTGACCCTGATGTAGACCGATTAGCTATAGTTGATGAAAAAGGACAGTGTATCGGAGAAGAATATTCTGTTGCTTTAGCAGAACTTTTTGTCCTTCCCAAAAAACTTGGAGATATAGTAGTTAATCTTTCCAGCTCAATGCTTTCAGATTATATTGCCCGCAAATTTGGAGTTGAAGTGCATCGCACTAAAGTTGGAGAAATTTATGTGGGAAAACTTATGCGGGAACTTAATTCTCCTATAGGTGGAGAAGGTAATGGTGGTATTATCTGTCCTGACATCAATTACACTCGTGATGCTTTAACTGGTATGGCTATAATTTTGGGACTACTGGCAGAAACAAATCAAAAGTTATCGGATATTGTAAATTCCTTGCCTCGCTATTATATCGCTAAAGCAAAAGTGGAATTACCTAAAGAAATGATGTCTCAAGTTTTAGAGATGCTTCCATCTTTGCTTTCTGATTACGAACTGGATTTCCAAGACGGAATAAAAGCTATAGCTCCCGACCACTGGATTCATATCCGAAAAAGCGGTACCGAACCTGTGATTCGTGTTTATGCTGAAAGTGACTCTCTTCAGTGTTCAGAACTTCTTTGTAAAGATATTATAGCTAAAATTAGTTCTTGAGTTTATACATCTTTATACTTCTTATCTAAACGATTATTTCAGTTTTTATAGACATTCACAAGTGAATTTAACAAGTAAAATAGGGTTGACCAAAACTCTTCAAATTTTATATTGTAAAAAAATAATATTAATAGGAGGAAACAATGAGAAAGACCGTGGTAGTTAGTGCCAAACGAACTGCGGTTGGCAATTTTGGAGCTGCCTTCAAAGATGTTTCTGCAGTTGATCTGGGAGTTGCTGTTCTTAAATCAATACTTTCAGAAACAGGAATTAAGGGCGAACAGATTGATGAAGTCATCATAGGTAATGTCTGCGGTGCTGGACTAGGTCAGAATGTGTCTCGTCAAATCTCTATTAAAAGTGGAATTCCAGTAACTGTTCCTGCTTATACGATTAATAAGGTTTGTGGTTCAGGTATGAAATCAATAACATTAGGTGCTTTAATGATAGGAACAGGAGAAGCAGATATTATTGTTGCAGGTGGAACAGAAAATATGAGTCAGATACCTTATGCCTCTCCAGATACCAGATGGGGTTGTAAGATGGGAAATCGTAATCTGGTAGACTTGATGATTCGTGATGGCTTAAGCGATATCTTCAATGATTGTCATATGGGTTTAACAGCAGAAAATCTGGCAGAAAAATATCATATAACTCGGGAAGAACAGGATATCTTTTCTGCTCAAAGTCAGAACAAAGCAGAAGCAGCGATAAAATCTGGCCGCTTTAAAGATGAGATTGTTCCCATTGTTATCCCTCAACGTAAGGGAGAACCTTTAGTTATTGATACTGATGAAATGCCTCGTCCTGGTGTGACTCCTGAAAGTCTGTCTAAACTTCGTCCTGCCTTTAAAGAAGGCGGAACAGTTACAGCAGGTAATGCTTCAGGTATCAATGATGGTGCTGCTTTGCTTCTCTTAATGAGCGAAGATAAAGCAAAAGAGCTGGGACTTCCTATCCTGGCAACATTAGTTAATTATGCTGCTGCTGGTGTTGATCCAGCTTATATGGGTTATGGTCCTGTTCCAGCTATAGGTAAAGTATTAAAAAAAGCAGGCTGGAATTTTAATGATATTGAATTAATAGAACTCAATGAAGCATTTGCTGCTCAGTCTTTAGCCGTTTTCAAGGGTCTGGAAGAAGAGGGAATTGGAAAGATTGACCTTTCAATTACCAATGTCAATGGTGGAGCTATAGCTTTGGGACATCCTATCGGAGCGAGTGGAGCTCGTATAATTGTGTCTTTACTATATGAGATGCAAAAACGAGATGTTCATAAAGGTCTGGCTGCTCTTTGTATTGGTGGCGGAATGGGCATAGCTTCTTTGTGGGAAAGATAAGGAGATTAAAAAAATGGCTGATAAACTTAATCTAAATAAAAGTATGACTCTTTTTGAGGAAGCTCAAAAAGTAATTCCTGGTGGAGTTGCCGGTATAAGAAGACCCTACAACTTTGTACCAGGAGAATATCCTATCTTTTTTGACCACGGAAAAGGTGGTCATATTACTGATGTTGATGGTAATGAATATATAGATTATCTTTGTGCTTATGGACCTATTATTTTAGGTTATCGTGAAGAAGAAGTAGATAATGCAGTAATAGACCAAATCCGAAATAAGGGTATCTGTTTTTCTCTCACTCAACCAGTTCAAACTCAATTAGCGCAAAAGCTTACTGAAATCGTACCTTGCTGTGAAATGGCAGCTTTTGTTAAAACTGGAAGTGATGCTACTTCTATTGCTATTAGAGTGGCTCGGGCTTATACGAATAAAGTGAAGATTGCTCGTTGCGGTTATCATGGTTGGCATGATTGGTGCGTGGAAGTGAAAACTGGAATCCCAGAAAAGCTCTATGAAGATATTATTGAATTCCATTACAATGACCTGGATAATCTAGAAGATATCCTGAAAGCTAATGCCAACGATATGGCAGCTATAATTATTACTCCAGTCGGACATCCATTAGGCAATCCAGTAGAAATGCCGAAACCTGGATATCTAGAAGGTGTGCGTCAACTGGCAGATAAGTATGGCTGCGTTCTTATCTTTGATGAGATTAGAAGTGGTTTTAGATGCGCTCTTGGTGGTGCTCAAGAATACTTTGGTGTAACACCTGACCTTACTACTATAGGAAAAGCTATGGCTAATGGCTATGCTATTGCAGCTCTGGTAGGGAAAAGAGAAATAATGGATGTACTCACAAAAGATGTGTTTCTTTCCTCCACCTTTTTCCCCAATTCTGATGCGCAAGTAGCATCTTTAAAGACGATAGAAATTCTGGAAAGAGAAAAAGTTTTGGATGTGATTGCAGAAAAAGGAAAAAAGTTTGGTGATGAAGTCCAGAAAGCCATAGAAGAATCTGCCCTTCCTATCCAATTTACTGGTGCTCCCTGGATGCCATATATAACTTTTAACCGTGATCCTGAAGGTCTTTACAAAAAGCTCCGTAATGAATTCTACACTCAGCTTATTCGCCGTAAAGTTTTTCTACAACCATATCACCATGGCTATATCTGTTATCGTCACACAGATGAAGACCTTGCTTATACCGTTCAAGCAATTAAAGAATCACTAGACGAATTAAAACCCTTAGTTTAAACTAAATTAAGATGCGATGGCGTCCCTGGAGATTAATCAATAATACATTCCTTGTTGTTTACCTCCAGAGACGCCTTCTTATATAGAGGATAAATGGCAAAATATATTTTCGTAGTAGGTGGAGTGCTTTCTTCTCTGGGTAAAGGTATAGCAACAGCTTCTATTGGATTATTGCTCAAATCTATGGGCTATAAGGTTGTCCTACAGAAATTTGATCCCTATTTAAATGTTGACCCGGGCACTATGAGTCCTTTTCAGCATGGGGAAATATTTGTCACAGATGATGGAGCAGAAACCGACCTGGACCTTGGTCATTATGAACGCTTCACTGATGTATCTTTAACCCGCCATTCCAGTAGTTCAGCAGGTCAAGTCTATGAAACAGTTATCCAGAATGAAAGAAAGGGAGTTTATCTGGGTAAAACAGTTCAGGTGATTCCTCATATAACCGATGAAATAAAACATAGAATAAGAGCTCTGGAAACTGATTACGACATTATTATAACGGAAATTGGAGGAACTGTCGGTGATATTGAAAGTTTACCCTTTCTGGAAGCGGTACGTCAATTAAGACTGGATTTAGGTTACAGAAATACACTTTATATAATGCTTACCTATGTTCCTTATATTAAATCTGCTGGTGAATTGAAGACTAAACCTTCCCAGCACAGTGCCTACAAGCTTAGAGAAATAGGAATTCAACCTGAAATTATGCTCTGTCGTTCAGAAAAACCTTTTGATAAAGAAATATACGAGAAAATAGCACTTTTTACTAATGTCCCAAGAGAAAATGTCATCAATGCCATAGATGTTAAAAATGTATATGAATGTCCCATCACTTTCAAAAATGCAAATCTACATAAACTTATTTGTCAACACTTTGAAATAGAGTGCAGACCTATTAATCTTCGTTCCTGGAACAAATTTTTAAAGAACAGTCAATCCAGTATTGATAAAGTGACCATAGCTGTTTGCGGTAAATATGTTCGTCATCAGGATGCTTATAAAAGTATAGAAGAAGCTTTAGTTCATTCGTCAGCATACCATCGTTTAAAATTACAGATAAAATGGATTGATTCAGAACAAAATTTCAAATCTAACCTACTAAATCGTTTACTTCAGGATGTGGATGGCATTTTAATTCCTGGTGGATTTGGAATCCGTGACATTGAAGGTAAAATTGCTATTGCCGAATATGCCCGCACCCATAAAATACCTTTTTTTGGTATTTGTCTTGGAATGCAAGTAGCTGTAATTGAATTTGCCCGTCATATCTGTCATTTAAAAGATGCCAATAGCACCGAGTTTGACCCTCAAACACCTTATCCGGTAATTCATCTACTAGAAGAGCAGCAATATGTGAAAATGGTGGGAGGAACTATGCGACTTGGAGCTTATCCCTGTAAACTCAAACGAGGGACCTTAGCTAGAAAAGCTTATAGAAAAACTCAGGTTAGTGAGCGCCACCGTCATCGTTATGAATTTAATTATGCCTATAAAGATAAATTAGAGGCAAAGGGCCTAACTTTTAGTGGTTTTTCACCTGATGGTCTTCTGGCAGAAATTATAGAATTACCTTCTCACCCTTTTTATGTTGGAGTCCAGTTCCATCCTGAATTTAAATCTCGTCCTAATAAACCTCATCCATTATTTAGGGAATTTATCCAAGCAGCTTATCAATATCATCAAAGCCACAAAAACCCTGAATAAACCATACATTTAAGGTCTCTGTATAAATTTATCAACAATTTTATAATTTTAGCCAATCTTAACTCTTGACGGAAAAGATTTACTGATTATCCTATAATTATTAAAAAAGATAAGAGTCTGTCTGTGTTATTAAGACAAATTAATTACAAAGGTCATCTATTTATCAGAAGCTCTATTACCGTGCTAATAGGACTATCATTAATTTTTGCTGCTTCCTGTCTTAGCTGTCAGAAAAAAGCAAGCCCTGAAGAAACTTTATCTTATCAAGAAGAAAATTCTTTTACGCCTCGTCGGTTGCACAAGGTGCGTTACACAATGAAATGGCTACATCAAGCTCAATTTGCTGGTGCTTATATGGCAAAAGAAAAAGGCTTTTTTCAGCAGTATGGTCTGGATGTTGAGATCATTCAGGGAGGAGTTGATAATCCTCCTTATAAAGCCCTAATAAATGGAAAAACAGAATTCTGCTGTATGAATCTGATTACCGCTGTAGAAAAAAACAATCCTGAATTTCCCCTAGTTAATTTAGCTCAGATATCACAGAAAAATTCAACCTGGCTGATAGGTAAAAAAAACACTAGTATCAACAATCTACAGGATTTGAACCATAGAAAAGTTGGAATCTGGAGGGATGAGGCAGGAGACCATATCCGCTATTTTCTTCATGATAATGAAATACAAGCTCAAATCATACCTCTAGATTGGTCGGTTAATCTCTTTCTAAATGATGCCATAGATATGATGAATGCGATGTCATATAACGAATATCATCGTATTTTGATGGCTGGTATAGAGCCTGAAGATCTTATTGTTTTCAATCTTTCTGATTACGGTTATGATCTCGTAGATGATGGCATCTATACCTCACGAGCCTTTTATAACCGATATCCAGACCTGTGTAAAAACTTTGCTAAAGCTATGATTGAAGGCTGGATCTATGCTCTAGATAATCCAGATGAAACCATTAAAGTAGTGGTTCGTTATATGCGGGAAAATCATCTTCCAGCAAATTACAATCACCAATCCTGGATGTTAAATCATATGCGAGAACGAGTGCTGGAAAATCCTGAAAACGTGGGATATCTCAACCCCACAGATTATACCTTGGCAGTAGAGATTTTAATGAAAAATGGTAAGCTTGCTTATCCCGTAGAGTATGAGGATTTCTTTATACA
>Ga0172382_10008647_pt1 | contig 14105 bp, 12 predicted proteins | sample Leawel138RmetaG_FD_122245 | JGI IMG/M metagenome (GOLD analysis project Ga0172382, IMG submission 122245) | Leachate microbial communities from a municipal landfill in Southern Ontario, Canada - Leachate well 138R metaG | ecosystem: Engineered > Solid waste > Landfill > Unclassified | place...
ACGTTATACTCGCGGCCTCTATTGGGGAAGATCGCCCCCATACAGACCCAGCGGGAGACCTTTTGGGCCACCAGCTCTTCGCCATTGAGCGGGCTGGCGGCATCCGCGGTGGAGTTGAGCAGGTTCTTGAGGTTGGTGAGGAAGCCGACCGAAACGATCTGCACGCTTTTATCGGGCTGGGCGGCCAGTATCTTGCGGTAGAGCGCCACGGCGTCTTCGGCATCGCTGCTCTTTTTGAGGCGGTGGGGGAAGGTCTCCGCCATTTTTTGCGCATAGTTGGAGGGGATTTTCTGCCCATTATCCTGCGGGTAGCCGCGTTGGAATCCCTTCACATTGCCAATCGGGATATTGGGCCGGCCATAGAAGGTATTGATTACGTCAATGCATGGACCGCTATATTCATGCGGTGCGGAGACCATGCAGGCCAGAATTTCGGCTTCGCCCGCATCGGCCAGCGCATGAAGCAGAGCCAGCGCGCCGACGTCGTCCACATCCTCGGCCATATCGGTATCGAAAATGATCTTGGCCGGTTGAGCCGGGGTTGAGGCGCTGCAGCTCCAGAGTAGTAACGCGGCCAGACAAAAAGCCGCGGACAGTTTGCTATAAAATTTATGGATGTTCATCGGGATTCCACTTTCTCATTATTTATCCCCTTGAAAGCGACGATCGCCAGCCAGAGGTCCTCGTAATTAGACCCTTGCAGCTCCCTCGTGTCAAGCGGCTAAAGGGGAGCCGTGCAACAAGTCTTTTAAATAAACGCTATTCCTGATAGCCTCTGGGGCTGTTTTCCGCTCCGGAGAACTTCGCAAGATATGGAATGGATTTATCTCGTTATCGCCGGATTATTTGAAATCGCCTGGCCGGTCGGCCTCAAAATCGCCCATACCCATAAATTTTGGGGGACCGCTACGGCAGCGATCACCATGATTATCAGCGGCTTCTTCCTCTACCTGGCCCAGAAAACAATCCCCATCGGCACCGCCTATGCAGTCTGGACCGGTATCGGGGCTGCCGGCGCCATGGTGGTCGGCGTTATCTTCTGGAGCGACCCGCTCACCCTCTGGCGAATCCTGGGGGTGATGCTCATCATTGGGGGAGTATTGATGCTCAAAATGGCCACCTGAGCGGAGGCGATACCGGCGGTCGTTTTCACATTTTACTTATTGGGAAACAGGGAGTTGTCTCGTTTTAGAATGGATTTTTCCAAAAAAATCAGTTGCTAAATTTCATTTTCTGTATTACATTCTATACGATTTTTATGTAAAAACTTTTTATTCAACCAGGAAAACCGCAAGAATACTTATGAAAAACAGAATTCCAGAGCGTTCCCCGAGCGTTCTCAAGTTCACTTTTTGGGCTCCCTTTTTGGTCCTCATCGTCTCACTGTTTTTGCTCGGCACCGCTCGAGCCCGTGCGGCAGTGGGGGATATCTTCTATGAAGGCAGCCTGCAGTGCAGGGTTTTGAGTGAAGACTTGAAATTTCGAGTCGGGACCGTTTCAGTGAAGCAGCATCCCAAAATGATACTCGGGGGGAGCCTCGATATCGTACCAACGGTTCAAAATGGCTCCATCCTTTATCAGGTCACTCAAATTGAAGACAAGGGATTCAGCGGCAAATCCAGCCTCCAGCGGCTCATTCTGCCGGCCACTATACAGTGGGTTGGCGAGGAGGCGTTCAAAGGCAACCCCCTGGAATCGGTCTACTTCAAGGGAAATGCTCCAAAGGTGGGGGCAGAGGCCTTCAATAAATCGGCGCTCCTCTACTATAATCCCGAGACTTCCGGCTGGACAACCCCCACATGGAACGGATACGCAACGTCGATCTGGTATCCGGACCCGTGGATATTGGAGCATCCGGAAGATCAATCTACGCATGTCGGCTACGTAGTCTCTTTTTCCGTAAAGATTTATACAGCGGGCACCGCAACCTTTCAATGGTACAGGGACGGGGAAGCGCTTAAGGGGGAGACCGGTCAGAGCCTGATCATTTTCAACGTCAAAATGAGCGATGCGGGGAGTTACTCCGTAAAGGTGTGCAATGGAAGCGAGTGTGTCATCAGTAAGAGCGCCTTTTTGAGAGTGACGAAACAGGTCCCCGAACTGGTCTGGAAGGCCCCCAGCCCGATTACCTACGGCACTCCGCTGAGTGAGGAGCAGTTGAACGCCACCTCCAAGCAGCCGGGGGAGTTTGAGTATTATCCCCCTGCCGGAACGCTCCTGCCGTCGGGGACGCATAAACTGACCGTGATTTTCCTCCCCTCCGATGATGAGAACTATGAGAGCGCTACGGCCACCGTCTCCATTGTCGTCAATAAGGCGGTGCCTGTTCTGGAGTGGGCGGTCCCGGCTCCGATTACCTACGGCGTTCCTCTGGGTGGAGGGCAGCTCAATGCCACTGCCGCAGTGGCGGGGTTCTTTGCCTATGATCCAGCGGCGGGAGAGCTGCTCAATGCCGGAACTCACACATTGACGACGTTTTTCAAACCGGAGGATGACGACAACTATGAGCCGGCACTCATCACGACGCAGTTGACAGTGGAGAAGGCGGCGCCGCAGGTGAAACTCTCACCGCCCGAAGCGATTATCTACGGGACGGCACTGAGCGCGGAAATAGTGAACGCCTGGGCGGAGCTCCCCGGCAGCTTTGTCTACATTCCGGCCCTGGGGACGACCTTGAACGCCGGGCTGCATACCCTGAGCGTCTTCTTCACCCCCGATGCCGGCGATAACTACCTGAACGCAAGTGCTTCGGCGGACCTGCTGGTCAAGAAAGCGACACCGGTGATCCGCTGGCCGCTGCCCGATCCGATTCCCTATGGCGCTCCGCTTGGCGCCGGCCAGCTCAACGCCACTGCGGAAATCCCGGGGAGCTTTGAGTATGACCCGCCTGCAGGCACGGAATTGGAGCCGGGGGTGCAGTTGCTCAGTGTCACCTTCACACCGGCTGAACCGTACAATTACAATTACACAACAGCGACCGCCGACGTAAAACTGATTGTGGAGGGAATGCTTGAAGAGCCGCAGTTGAGCTACCAGTTCAATGCAGGCAAGCTGCTTCTGCTCTACAAAGGCGGCCTGCTTCAGGAGAGCCTGGACCTCATCCATTGGAGCGTGGTGGATGATAGCGGCTCTTATGAAGTGCTGATAAACTCCGCCGTGAAGCGGTTTTACCGCGTCGCCCGATAGACAGAACCGCTAAAAATCTCTGAAGTGGCAAACTTGAAGGTATATGACCTGAAAGTAATCTGCAAAAAAAGATTGTAGGAAAGTTTTTTTCTGTTACTTTCAAGGAAGGTTTCTTGGAAAAAATTAGTTGTGAATGTCGCTCTCACCAGCAGGTATGGCCCGGGGATAGATAATATCCTTTCCATGACGATTTATGGAGTAGCGGGACGATGAACTATTATTACCAAAGTCTGGATGACTTTATTAATAAAGATGAAACTAAGAGCGCTGAAATTGAATATGTAAGGGAGCATGTAAAAGAGGAAGGCATCCAGCATTATGAATAAAATAAGTAGATTTTTTAACAAAAAAATATTAACAATATTAATATTTATTCTTGTTATAATTGGAGTTTCTGCTATTCTGCGTCACCAGAAAGCTAAAAAAGAAATGGCTCTATCCATGTTATATGAAGAAAAAAAATCTGACACTTGTTACAGTGTCGTGTATGGATCATTGCTGGAAGGTGTTGAAGCAATTACGAATTTTATTTCTTTTTTGGAAACTAATCGTCTAATATTAGAAAAACCTCATCCTATGCAAGTCGGTTATATTGGTATGGGAAATATTCAGGGAAGAAAAAATCGAACAAAATTTGATTATGAACCGCTAATAATGGTCGGCTCTTTGGTTGTTAACGATCATATTGAAAATTGGAACGGAGTTCTTGGGTATTATTATTTACACATGGGTGAAACAAACTTAGCTTATGAAAAATTAAAATCAAGTAATTATTATGAAGTAATTAAGCGCTTTTCTAAAAATAATCATTTAGAAAGTTTTATCAAGGATCATGAACGCATATTTGGCGTTCCCGACTGGAAAGAAGACTACCCGCTAGATACGAATGTATTTCAAACCGTAGATGATATGCTAAGAACAAACACACTTATAACAGACGGATCATTAGAATGACTGGGTGGTAAACTTGAAGGTATGTGACCTGAAAGTAATCTGTAAAAAATGAAAATGAAACTTTGGAATAAAATTTTTAACCTGCTAATGATGTGTGGGTTGATTTTATTTGTTTTTCATAGTCTTCTAGTGTGGGAACTTTGGCATGTAAGCAGACGTAACATCGAACTGGGAGTGTTGTGGCCGGGCCTTCAGACGATGGATTTTCCGATAAGTATCCTGATGGATAGATTTATTGCTATCTACGGAAGGTTGACCGAGATTGTATATCCTAATGAATACCTGACATTTCACCTTATTTTTGGAGGGGCGCAATTTTTCTTTTTTGGCTTCCTGATCGGAATTGGATATGAAATTATAAATATTAGAAATAAATATAAATTCTATTTTATTGCTTTAATGTTAATAATTATTTTAATTTTTTCAATATATGGATTTATAGTTTGTAGCATCGCTCTTCTCGTTTTGAAAAAATATTATAAATAAAAATAAATAGTTTTAATATTTTAAGTTTAAAAATAAATGAAACATATATTATACTTACTAATTGCGTTAGCGCTTCTGCAAGGATGCAGCAAAAACGCAGAAACATATTCTGGACCATTCAAAGAGATTTTCAGCCAGTTTGATACGCCCACAACAAATCTCTCTCCCGAAGAGATTAAAAAAATATCAGACCAAGTGAAAGAAGATTTACAGGCGATGGGGACGAATGTGCTGACCTGTGTGGTAGAGGAGATGAATTCATACAAAATTGCTAAAATGGATTATCCGTGGGCGTTGGATAAAGACGTAGGAAGACGTTTCCAAAATTTACTGATTGTATTCGGCCTTTTAGGCAAAGATATGGAACCGATTATCCCTGAATTTGTTACCAATTTAAATCCAGGCCGAAATTTTGTAGCAGCCATTTATGGGCTGTTAAATTGCGGGACCTTAGGGATGCCCTATCTGGAGGAAGCTCTCAATCATCCTGACGAAAATATCCGGCTGGCAGTTACTCTCGCTCTTGTTGGATGCAGGAATACAATTGAGGGTTGGGAACCGAGTCCTGAACTTTCAAAAGCTGTTCATGCTGCGTCCGTTTCACTTCTCGGGAATGAAGACCTGAGAATTTATGGCATTGTTGGAGTGGCCAGATATTGCACTGATCCTGAAGAAAGCATTTCGATCTTGATGGACCGTTTTACGAAAGAAACCAATGCTATCATGCGTGTGGCATTCATCAAACTCTCAGCGCAAGTTTATCGTGAATTCTCTTGCTCTGATAAAAGTTTTTTGGCCGCTTTAGAAGAGATAGCCAAAGACGAAAATAATGAGGAAATGGTGAGAAAAGTAGCCCAAAATATTCTTAAGGATATCGCCGAGCAAGAATCAACCTCTAAAGAACATCATCAATGAAAAGAAAGCGATGGATGATAGTGACCCCGAAAAGCAGTCCAAAAGTTCAAAGTGAGTGGAGGAAATGAGTATAGTAACTATTAGTTCTGTTGTGGTTTGTTTTTTCTATTGTTAATTTTTTTTCAACGTAATTATATGAAATGGTTTGTTAATTCCTTATTAATTGCAGTTATTTGCTTGTTTCCTTTTGTTTGGATATTACGTGATGGACTTGGGCCAGGATCAATTGAGAGCAAAGGTACGATTGCACTCTATAAAGCGTTTATGACATTTTATTGGGGGCCACTAACGGTTATTTTATTGATTGCCAGTTTTATCACCCATTTTTATTTTAGTACAGATTCAAAAAAATAAGGTTATGAATCACGTGGAAATAAAAACTGAGAAGTGTTCCATCTTGATATACCTGGTTGACCATGCAAAAGTCCATTGTTAAGGTTTCCATGAGAAACAGGGGAACAAGAGAAAGGTGTTGGGTTGGGCATTACATCCTGATCAAGATTGATTGGACGGGATTGATTATTTAAGGTGCCTGGCTGCGACCCCTACGGGGTCGCGTGGAGATTTTTCTCTCATCCTTACCAGTGGTCTATGACCCCTGGCTATAAGATGGCATCCCTACGGGATGCTTAAGAATGGTATGGCGTGTTGCCTCAAAACCGAAAAGGCTTGTTTTGAGGGGCGTTTGCTGCCAACATTCTTTCTTTGAATCGTTGGAAAAATTTTAGCAAGCGTTTCAAAATAAGAACCTGAATTTATGAAGAAGAACATCATCGGTTTGTTGTGTTTATTCGCCTGTTCCTGGTTTGCCCAGGCACAGCTCACTCTCCCCGGTGCGCCGGAGGGATTTGACAAGGAAAAAGAGGGAATCGCGCGGGGCAAGATCGAAACGCTCAGCTATGATTCCACCACGGTAGGCAATGCGCGCAAGGCGCTCGTTTATACGCCTCCGGGATTCAGCGCGGATGAGAAGTATCCGGTTCTCTATCTGCTGCATGGGATAGGAGGAGATGAAAAGGAGTGGAACAACGGTGCAAAGCCGCAGATCATTCTCGATAATCTCTATGCCGCCAAAAAGCTCGCGCCGATGATCGTGGTCATGCCCAATGGCCGTGCCATGAAAGATGACAGTGCTGCGGGCAACGTCATGGCGCCCGATAAGGTGAAGGCCTTTGAAACCTTCGAAAAGGATCTGTTGAAAGACCTGATCCCGTTCGTCGAAAAGAAATATCCGGTGAAGGCTGAGCGTGAGAGCCGCGCCATTGCGGGGCTCTCCATGGGCGGCGGGCAATCGCTCAATTTCGGACTGGGCAATCTGGATACATTCGCCTGGGTGGGCGCTTTTTCGGCGGCTCCCAATACGAAGCCACCGAAGGAGCTGCTCCCCGATACGGAAAAGGCGCGCAAAGAGCTCAAACTGCTCTGGATATCCTGCGGCGATGCCGATGGGTTGATGGGGTTCAGCAAGAGGACTCATGAGTATCTGGAGGCGGAAAAGGTGCCGCATCTCTTTTACGTCGAGAAGGGCGGGCATGATTTCAAGGTCTGGAAAAATGACCTCTACTGGCTCTCGCAGCTTCTCTTCCAGCCGGAGCTCCGGGTGGAGGGTCTGCCGCTGCCGGCGGGTGTCGCACCCGGCCCCTCGGCTAAGGAGTAACACTGCTCTGGAAGGGAGCGCTCCGGCAAGAAGGGGCTCCGCCATCAAATCGTGAAATATATAGAGAAGAAGGATCGCCCGTGGAAGCTGAAGCTGCTCTGGCTCCTCAACCTGGGCTGGTATTTGGGGATGATCGTCGCGGGAAGCTACCTCCATCGCAAAGGGGTGGAGGGGTTCCTGCTGCCGCTTTTCATTTTGACCGTGGCCGGCGGGCTCTTCCTGGGGCGCTTGCTGCTGGGGGCGTTGAAGGGGGTTCTGATGCCCGGGGCGGCAAAGAAGGAGTTTTTTCGCAGCGGCGCCTTCGTGGAGAATCTTCGCACGGAGGTGCAGGTCATCGTGGCCCGGATGAGTATCTGCGTGGTGGAGGAGTGGCGGGTTCAGCGCGGGTTGCCGTTGCCGCCTGTCCTTACCGAAATTCCGATTTTTAACAAGCTGGGCAAACTGCGTGACGAGACCACGCTCCGAATGGTCGCCCGCGATAACCGCGTCCAGTATTGCGTCACCCTGAGCAATCTGACCTCCAACGATATTCTCTATGACGAGGAGTCGGGCAAGCTGAGCCTCTTTTTGCCGGAGCTGCGGCTGGATGAGGGGTTGATCGAGGTGCAGACCGACCCCACCAAAATCTGGATTATGACTGAAAAGGGGTTCTATGACCGGCTGACCGACTGGTTCAGCGGCACGACCCAGAGGATTCATGCCGAGATGCGCGGCAAGCTGCGCGAGCTGGTGGTCGCGGAGGCCAGCGCACCGGAGAATCTCGCGCTGGCCCGACGCAATGCGGCCCTGGAGCTCAGCAACCTGGTCAAGGTGCTGGCCAATAAGACCGGCGGCCATCTGATTTCCAAAGTGGATATCTCCTTTGGGAATTATCGGGAGCTGGAGGCGGCCTCTGAGGAGGGTGGAGAGGCCTGGAAGGTCAAGGAGCCCTAAGCGCTCACTTTTTTGAGGCTTCGGTTGTTTTTCAAAAAAAGGTTGGACAAATTGATTTTGGAAGATATAAAGAGGACGGCTGGTTTGTTTTATATTGATTTCGTTGTTTGAATCTTAGGGGGCTACGGGTGTAGCTTCCAACAAACCAGCTCCTTTTTTTTGCCTTTTTCCGGTTTGTCTTCCGGTTCCGAATCGGCTAGACTTGATGCGTTAGATTTATAAATTTCAACAAAGAGATAAGAGAAAGAGATATGATGAAACAATCACGCAGAAACTTTCTGGCAACAGCTCTGGCCGGTACGGCCGGGCTGGCATTGCCTTCACTGGCGGGGGCTCAGAGTAAGGGTGCCCAAAAACTTCTTGGCTCCAAATCGGCCAACGGCAAGCCGGTCGCACCGGTCAAGCTGGCGGTCTCCAGTTACTGCTACTGGCATTTCAAACCGACGAAGTATCCAATGGAGGATGTGATCACCCATGCGGGGGAGCTCGGCGTGGCGGTCGAAGTGCTGCACCGGCAGATGGAGAGCGAGGAGAAATCGTACATCAACAACTTGAAACGCCATGCCTTCCATGCCGGTGTGGACCTGTGCGCTCTCTCCATTCACCAGGGCTTCGTCTATACCGACAAAGAGGTGCTCAAAAGAAATGTGGAGCATACGAAGCATTGCATCGAGCTGGCCTATGCGATGGGGATTCCCTCCATTCGGCTGAACAGCGGCCGCTGGAATACGATTAAATCTTTTGACGCGCTGATGGAGGCGCGTGGGATTGAGCCGCCGATTCCGGGCTACACCCTTGATGACGCGTTCCAGATGTGTATCGATTGCATTGGCGAGTGCATCCCCAAGGCCGAGGAGTGCGGCGTCGTGCTCAACCTGGAAAACCACTGGGGGCTGACCTCCACGCCCGAGGGCGTTATCCGGATTGTCGATGCCGTCAATTCACCGTGGCTGGGGATGATGTGCGATACGGGCAACTTCCTGGAGGACCCCTATGACAAGATCGCCATGCTGGCTCCCCGCATCGGTTATATGCACGCCAAAACCTATTATGGCGGCGGCGAGTGGTATACGCTGGAGCTGGACTATGACCGTATCGCCCAGATTGTGACCGATGCCGGTTACTCGGGCTACGTCGGACTGGAATTTGAAGGCAAGGAAGATGCCGCCACGGCCGTGCCCAAGAGCATCGCCATGCTGAGAAAAGCGTTCAAGCTCTAGTAAATACTACTGCCATCCGCGGTGCTTCGGCGCCCGGGGTGAATAACAAAAGAGAGTACCTGTTGCAGATACTCTCTTTTTGTATGACGGGCATGTTATAGGTCTTGGGTGAAAGTCCCAAGAGGCGTAGTTACCGACGAACTCGATAGCGACTCTCAAAGCCTTACTTAGTGATAAGGGGTGAAAAGAAGAGATAGCGAAATCGTGGCTCAACGAAAAGAAACTTGGTACGAAGGCGTATTAAACGGATAAGTTGGCAAAAGGCAACGAAGTCCAAAAGGTAACCGTAACTTTAATGCGTAAACCATGTGAGTAAACGAGGAAAGACCTATGACTTATCCCGTGAGGCCTTATCAGCGATAGTAAAAAAATGGATTGTTAGTCGTAGTAACAACGAATGATAAGGAGTCAGCAGAGGTCATAGTACCGGCCAAGCCGGGAAGGACCGAACAACGATAGATGTCAATCGAGAAGGATGCTCCGAGAAGGGAATCTGACAGCAGGCACCCCTGAAGCGTAAGAGAAGGGAAGCTGCACAACTTAGGATGCTCGTCAAGGAGGCAGATAAGTAGAAAGGCAGAGAACATGTCCGAATTACTGGACAGAATAACAAGTGACTTCAACATCGCCTTGGCCGTCCGGAAGGTATATGCCAACGGGGGTGCAGGCGGCGTTGATAAAGTTACAGTCGATGAGCTCGAGAGTTATATGAGAGCTCATTGGGTAGAAATCAGGAACCAGCTCCGAAATAGAGAGTACTGGCCACAACCGGTGTTAAGGGTTGAAATACCCAAACCCAACGGCGGAGTGCGCAAACTGGGGATTCCTACGGTTATCGATCGAGTTATCGAGCAAGCGATAGTACAGGTTCTGACCCCCATCTTTGATCCCATGTTCAGCGACTCCAGCTACGGGTTCCGACCCGGCAGAAGTTGCCATCAGGCAATCAGGAAGCTCAAAGAATACATCAATGATGGATATGGTTGGATAGTGGACATCGATTTGGAGAAATTCTTCGATAACGTACCACAAGACAGGCTGATGAGTTACGTTGGCAGAGTCATTCGAGATGGGGATACCGAATCACTGATATGCAGGTATCTGAAAGCTGGAGTGATGAATAAAGGCGTATATGAACAGACCCCTCTTGGGACACCTCAGGGAGGGAACCTCTCGCCCTTACTCAGCAACGTGATGTTGCACGAGCTGGATAAGGAACTCGAATCCAGAGGCCTGCGTTTTACGCGCTACGCCGATGACTGCATCATAGTAGTAAGAAGCCAAGCCAGCGCAAAGAGGGTCATGCAAAGCATCGTCAGATGGATAGAGCGTAAACTTGGATTAAAAGTGAACGCAACCAAGAGCCAAATAACCAGACCAGGAAAACTCAAATACCTGGGTTATGGCTTCTACTACAGTCCAAAAGACAAAGCATGGGATGCAAGACCTCATCAGGACTCAGTCGCAAAGTTCAAAAGAACTCTTAAGAAATTGTGTAAACGCAACTGGAGCATAGACCTTACAACGAGGTTCAAGAAAATCAACTCCGTTGTCCGAGGATGGATAAATTACTTCATCCTTGGAAGCATGAAAACAATTCTTAAACAGATAGATGAACATCTGCGCACAATGGTCAGAGTAATTATCTGGAAGCAGTGGAAAGTACCAAGTAAAAGGAGACGAGGCCTGATGAAACTGGGAATAGGAAAAGATCTGGCAAAGCAAACCTCATACTGTGGAGACAGGTACTACTGGATAGCCAGGAAGACGTGTCTGGTGTGGGCAGTCAGCCAGAAAATCCTCAAAGAGAGAGGCCTGGAATCCTGTTTGCAATATTATTACTACCAAAGAACAAAACGGGAATGTTCCCCAATATATCGTTGAACCGCCGTATGCCGAACGGCACGTCCGGTGGTGTGAGAGGGGCTAGCAACCCTAGCCCCTACTCGATTTGCTTTGCTCTTAAAAGCGAGCAAACGTTTTTCAATCAGGGTGGATTAGATACCCTTTTCAATCATGTAGGAGAGCAGATCGCCCACGCGGTAGCTGTAACCCCACTCGTTGTCGTACCAGCTAATCAGCTTGAAGAACGTATCGTTCAGGCCGATACCGGAGCCGGCATCGAAGATTGAAGACATGGTGCAATGGATGAAATCAGAGGAGACCACCTGGTCACTGGTGACTTCCAGAATGCCTTTGAGGTAGGTTTCGCTGGCTTTCTTCATCAGACTGCAAATCTCTTCATAGGAGGTTGACTTGGTTGTCTTCACGGTCTGGTCGACGACGGAGACCGTCGGTGTCGGTACGCGCAGGGCCATACCGGTCAGCTTGCCTTTGACTTCGGGGCAAACGAGCCCGACAGCCTTGGCAGCGCCTGTGGTGGAAGGAATGATGTTGATGGCTGCAGAGCGGCCGCCTTTCCAATCCTTGCGGCTGGGACCATCCACGGTTTTCTGTGTCGCGGTGTAGGCATGAACAGTGGTCATGAGCCCCTCTTCAATGCCGATGCCTTCCTTGAGGAGGACATGGACCAGCGGAGCCAGACAGTTGGTGGTGCAGGAGGCATTGGAGACGATGAAATGCTTTGCAGGATCATAGAGCGTGTGGTTCACACCCATGACGACGGTAATGTCTTCATTCTTGGCGGGAGCGGAGATGATGACACGCTTGGCACCGGCATCGATATGGCCTTTGGCCTTGGTGGCATCCGTGAAGAGACCGGTCGATTCGATTACGACGTCCACGCCCAGCTCTTTCCAGGGAAGACCGGAGGGGTCCTTGGCGCTGACCACTTTGATTTCTTTGCCATTGACCACCAGAATATCGGGGTCTTTATCCGGTGCGGATTGTTTGAATTCCACCGAGCCGCAAAAACGACCTTGAATGGAATCGTACTTGAGGAGATAAGAAAGGTTGTCAGCGGGGACGATATCGCCCACGGCAACGACCTCAACACCTTTTTCGAGAAGACCCTGTTCGGCGAGCGCACGGAACACCAGGCGACCGATACGACCGAACCCATTGATTGCAACTTTAACTGCCATATTTCGTATACTTTATAATAGATGCGTCCGGTGATGGGACGCACACCCCTCTTTTGTAAAGGATTCCAAACCAAAAATCAACGATAAACTCCCAGCGGCAAAAAAGCATTCTTCAAAAGAGACCTCAAGAGCCACCGGCCAAAGAGAATCCTATTTTTCCGGCAGCATCCGTCTCTTAAACAGTAGGGGAGGCCAGGTGAAGCCAGCGCATTGACTTTCAGAGTGAGGTGTGGGAGAATTCGCGCTGTCGGCAAGGGGAGCCAGAGGACCATTTTCATTGGCCACAGCCTCCCCGTTGAGGTTTTTCCTTTTTATTTAGTAAATTGATTGAAGACAGGGGCGAGCCCCGCTTGCCCGCCACACCGTAACGTATATGAGACGCACACATCACTGTAATGAGCTCAGGGCTCAACATATCGGAGAACGGGTCACCCTGATGGGTTGGGTCCATCTGCGCCGTGACCTGGGAGGTCTGATTTTTGTCGATATCCGTGACCGCGAAGGGATCACCCAGGCGGTGTTCGACCCCTCAGAGCTGTCGGCCCAGCTCTTTGAAGTGGCCGAGAGCCTCCGCAGCGAAAGCGTCATCGCCGTGAGCGGCAAGGTGAGGCGCCGGCCGGGCCATAACCCGACCGACCGTATCCCGACCGGAGAAATCGAGGTCGAGGCCGAAGCGCTCGAGATATTGAACCAGGCCTCACTCCTCCCTTTCCCAATTGATGACTCCGAGACGACGCTCAAGGTCAATGAGGAGCTCCGCCTTCAATACCGCTATCTGGATTTGCGCCGGCCGGAGATGCTCAACAATTTGCGCCTCCGCAGCAAGGTCGCCGTGGAGATGCGCGCCTTCCTGGACCAGGAGGGGTTCCTGGAGGTGGAGACGCCGACCCTTTTTAAATCGACTCCGGAGGGGGCGCGGGAATTCATCGTCCCGTTCCGCAACATGCCGGGCTATTTCTATGCGCTGCCGCAATCGCCGCAGCAGTTCAAACAGATATTGATGGTGAGCGGCGTGGAGAGGTACTTCCAACTGGCGCGCTGTTATCGGGATGAAGACCTGCGGGCGGACCGCCAGCCAGAGTTCACGCAGCTCGATATCGAGATGAGCTTCATCGAACGGGAGGATATCTACTCATTAATCGAGGGGCTTTTGAAGCGCGTCTGGAAGCTGGCGCGCAATCTCGATATCGCCACACCTTTCCCGCGCATCAGCTTTGAAGAGGTGATGAACCGCTGGGGGAGCGATAAACCCGATACGCGCTTTGAGATGGAGCTGACCGATTTTACTGAGGAGTTCCGAGCCAGTGCTTTCAAGGTCTTCAGTGGCACCGTGGCCGCCGGCGGCGTGGTCAAGGCGATCAATGCCAAAGGACTGGCCGGGGCGACACAGGGCCAGATGGAGACGATGACCGAAATCGCCACCGCTCTGGGAGCCAAAGGGCTGGCCTCAATCAAGGTGGAAAACGGAAACTGGAAGTCACCCATCGCCAAGTTCTTCAGTGAAGCCGAGAAGGAGGCGCTCACCCGGAAGCTCGCGATCGCGGAGGGTGATTTGATTCTCTTCGCGGCTGACAAGGAGTGGCTGCGCGCCTGTGAGATTCTGGGCCGGATACGTCTCTATTGCGCAGAGCTGCTCAAGGCGCAGGGGCAATTGCAGATACCTGTCGATCAGTTTAATTTCCTCTGGGTGGTCGATTTCCCTCTCATGAG
>Ga0172382_10008649_pt1 | contig 14102 bp, 15 predicted proteins | sample Leawel138RmetaG_FD_122245 | JGI IMG/M metagenome (GOLD analysis project Ga0172382, IMG submission 122245) | Leachate microbial communities from a municipal landfill in Southern Ontario, Canada - Leachate well 138R metaG | ecosystem: Engineered > Solid waste > Landfill > Unclassified | place...
AGGCATCTTTTTTTCCCTGATGATGAGATTGAAAATATAACCAATATCGATGAATTTAAGGAATTCATCAAAGAAAAAAAAATAAAAATATATACCGATGAAAGAGACGGAACTTCTATGATAAACATAAAGAAAAAATCAAGGTTTAAAATGTTAAAAAGAAAATATGAAGTACCATTAAATATACTAATGGCACTTATTTTGACTTCAATATTAAATCCATATTTAATATATTTTTTATTTATATTAATGGTTGCTACTGGTCAGCATATAGCAACCTATAATTATATAAAGGAACAATACAATAAAAATAAACATCTTTATCATAATAGTGGTGATGATGAAGATGGAGAGGAGGGATTATGAAACTAAAAACAATTTAATCAAGGGTTGTCGTGTTGCAATACCGACAACAAATTTATTCTTACATTAAATATTATTGTGTTAAAAAAAATCGATTTTTTTTAAAAAATTTTTTGGAGGATTTTTAATGAGAACTGTATCAATTACACACGCAACAGAAATAATCAAAGGAAACGAAGTAGCAGTAGCAAACACAAGATCTCAAGAAGGAATCGACAGATTTGAAACCCTCATCGATGCTGCAAAAGAAAACGGAGTAGATTTCTCAGATATCAATTCCGAAGAAGATGTTATAAATTGGTTGGAAGCAAATGACGTCGAAGTTCTAACAAGAGCATCGGGAGCTAGAGTTGTTGTAATCGACGAAATCGCCGACAAACTAGAAATTGAACTAGAAGATGAAGATGATTGCGAAGAATGTTGTTGTCGTGAAGACGATGAAGACGAAGACGAAGACGAAGACGAAGAACTAGCTACAGTCGTTTCTTTATTGAAACAGATATATGAAAAGATGACAGAAGAGAGATACACAAAAGAAACAAAAAGTTCCATTAAAGGAATCGAAAACATACTAAGAGATATCTTAGGAGCTGTGTAACAAATAAAAAGTTGTTAAAATGTTAAGGAGGATTTTTATGTTTTTGAGGATTACTTATTTTGTTTCACCCGATAGTTGTTATACAATCCTTAAAAAATAAATTGAATCCTTAATTTATTTATAAAAGACCCCTTTATTGGGGTCTTTTTTTCCTTTATTCCTTTCCATTATTTAAAATAATAAACATACAACAATTGGAGGATTTGTGTCAGAAATAAATAAAAGTGATTATAAATTTTTTATATCAAAGGGAGAGAGACTAAAAAAGAATTTGAAACCCAATGTAGATCCCAATAAACCCGATATAATAAATTTAAAGGGAAGAGTACACCTATATAATTCTTCTGTAATTCCATTTACAGAAATAGAAGATGAAAAATATTATCTTTTAAAGATAAAAGAATATAAAGAAAAAACATTCAATACTTTTTATCATATGGAAATACGCTCTATAAAGGACATTATAGAGTTTGTGGAAAACATAGAATTTAAGCAAGACGTTTCTATAGTAACGGTAAATCCGTGTCCTGATGATGAAACAACATACAAGTTGTTTATTCAGACGACAGAATCCGACAGCTTCTTTGAAAATAAAAAAGATGAAATAAAAGAAATTTCGTCCGGGAAATTTGAAAATATAAAACAAAAGCTTTATGAGTTGTTTTCAATTTCTATAGAAGTTTAGGAGATAATATCTATGGGAAATACTTACTATAAAAGGGATTTAGTTGTATCTGGTCTTTTGGGTTCCGTTTTTGATTCTTTCATAGAGTATTATAAAAATAATTTTATGTTGGATAAAAATGATTCTAACACAAAAGTCATAAAAGGAAGCTACAATAAGACCTTGGAATTTATAAAAGAAATAAAACAGAACGAAAATTCCGATGTTCTGAGAGGACTAAAATATATAACAGCGGATCCAAATCTATCAGACATTAGATTCGATAACATCGAATCGTTGAATTCCAGAAATGCACTAATAAGTTCTACGTTAAATAAAACATTTAATAAGCCGTGGTTTGAAGATGAAAACCTAAATATTATCCCAATATTTTCAAGAATATCATTCAATATCAATATAAAAAATCATTTCGAAAGCATTTATGAATTTTTAGATCATTACCTTTACATTAAATATATATCCAAGCAGGGTGGGGACGACTTAGAAAGAGACCTAAATATAGGAAAATTTGTGTGTCCTATACACATGGATTTAGACCTTGATTTTATAAAGGATTCCAATATTAAAACAGTGTTATATAACAAGCTTGTGGATAGTTTAAAAATAGGAAAAATAGACTTTATAAACTCTAGACCAGGTTTTGTTATACCATATATAATAGAACCGATGGTTGTTATAAAAAGTATTAATCCAGATGCCATAAAAGGAAAAGACAATTTATTGAATTTGAGTAACATAGGAATCGAATTTGAATATTCTTTCAATATTCCCATATTGATAAGTGTAGAAACAAAGGAATTGGTCGAAAGGATAACAATCAATTCTACTGTTCCTAAATTTTTAAATTCTTCGAGAACTTCGATTGATTCTCTGGGAATAGATGCTGGTTCATATACAATAAATCGGGATTTGACAAAAATTATTATTTTTGATAATAATGAATCTTTCTATATATTTGATACGGGAATAAAATTAGAAGATTATGAAAAATTCTTTATCATAATAAATAAAAATGATAAAACAAATTTGATAGATTCCGAGATATTCGAAAGCACTTCAGATAAGAGTAGAATAATATTAAAAAATATAAAAAAGGGCGACATATATACGGTATATTATTTGGAGGAAAAATGAAGATTAGAAAGGGGTTTGTAAGTAACAGTAGTTCGAGTAGTTTTATAATGGAAATTAATAGTTCTTGTGAAAACATATGCGACAGAGATGAGATTGAAGAATTCTTTAATAAACATATAGAAAAAAAACAAGGAAAAAATATATTTATATTTAATAAAAATGGAGAACTTGACGAAGAAAACTATGGGTGGAATTGGTTGGAGATTATTACAATAAACCACAAATTGTGTTATCTTCTTAACTCATCCAGAGCAATAATATCTTCTGGATGGGGAGAAGACTACGATAAACCCAAGGTTTACAAAAAAGAAACTCTGAATAAAATAGAAAGAGCACTAAAATCAATCGCAAAACAATACAAAATTAATCTATACAACATGGAATTCGATTGGTCTAAATGTCCTGTAAACGCTGTAGATCATAATAGTATGGAAACTTGCGACAAATTTATCAGATCATCGAAGACTATAAAACATTTATTAATAGATAAAAATTTAAGAATCATGAATGGGAACGATAATGATTCTGAACAACCGAGGAATATAATATGAAGATTAGAAAGGGTTTCGTAAGCAACAGTAGTTCGAGTAGTTTTATTCTTAAGACCGAGGAAGATGCAAAAAAATTTAAAGAACGTAAAAAGGATATTTTTTCTATAAAAGAAATATTGGATTCACAAACAGATCGAGAAGATATGACAAAAAAATTAAAAGAAACATTTCCTATAGCCAAGATCATGTTTAGAGAATATGATAGTGTTTATTCAATAACAGAAGAGTTGTTTTCCGAGTATGAAAGATTAAAAGAATTTTATGATAAAGGTTATTTATATGTTACTGAACCTATGGATCGTGATTGGGCATATACAATGGGTTTTGATCGACATGAACTGTGGGATGGAGACTTATAAGGATCAATATCAATGTGAGGTGAATGAAAAATATGATTTTAAAAATAGTAAAAGATTCTTACGACGAAAAAACAGAAACACAAGAAATAGAAGTAATGAAAGATAATAGAGATATACCAAAGCGTCATAAAATTGCTTTTAGTTGGTTTTATAATAGAAAGAAGAAGTATATAAGATTCTTGGATATAGAAAAGGGAATCTGTGTCACAAACGACAAGGATATAGACAAAATAAAGTACATTCTATTTCCAAAAAAAACAAATAAAACAATTGGTGACGACGATCCAATATACGAAAAAGACTTTATATTGTTCGAAATTCATTCGGTAGAAAAATATAACGACAAATTGAGTATATTTAAAATTGCTAATGATATAGAAATAACGAACAAAAAAAACAATTGCAATTATAATTTTTCGGACTTTTTGTTTTGGGTAGAAAACAAAAATCTGATTTATTATTAAGGAGAGATCTCGATGGATTCTAAAAAAGAAAAAGAAATGAGATATGATAGTGTTTGTAAAAGAACATTCGAAGCCACCAAAGAATTTTTCGGTGATTTGAATTTAGTTTCGATTTTTATGATAAAAGGAGATAACGTTTTCTTTATCATAAAGAAACCGGAAGCCACTATGGATAGTAAAACTATGGAGGATTTAATAAAAAAGAAAACTGGGTTGTATTGGGTGGATGACAAATCAGAAATGTTAAAAGAAGAATATAAAAAGGAATATTCTTGTTTTTCGTGTATGGCGTGTACACTAAAATATAAAATAGAAGACGTTTTGAAAAAAAAAGACACTAATATGGGTGTTGTCGCTTCTCATTACTAAATTTTGGAGGATAAATGGCAAAAAATATTTCCAATTCTATAGAAAAGTTGGTTGAGGGAATAAACAAAACAACGGAACCCATTGAAGTTACATTGGGTCCAAAAGGAAGATGGGTGGTGATGGAGAACAAATTTGGTTATCCTAACATAACCAACGATGGGGTCTCCATTATAAAAGAGATAAATTTGCCAGATCCGGAAGAAGATTCTGGTTCTAAATTAATAAAAGAAATATCTATAAAAACAAATGAAGAGTGTGGTGATGGAACGACATCTTCTGCTATATTGGGGAAATTTATTATAGAAGAAGGAATAAGATTTCTTACCGCTGGAAAAGAAGCAAACGAAATAACATCGTCTTTAGAAGAAGCATATAAAGTATCAGAAGAAGCTCTGAAAGAAATAAGCGTCTTCATAAAAACAAAGGAAGAAATAGAGAATGTAGCCAAAATATCTTCTAAGGATGAAGAAATAGCAAAACTTGTTTCCGATGCATTTTCGCATGTGGGTCCTCTGGGGATTATAAACATTTCAGAAAACAAAAAGTATATCAGTGAGTTGGAAACAACTCATGGAGCATCTGTAAATTCGGGATTTGCCTCTCCAAATTTTGTTGTAAATAAAGATTTGGGTCACGTAGAAATGAAGAACCCTTTAATTTTGGTTACAGATTTCAATCTATCTGTTGCTCCTCATGTTATTCCTGCTATGCAGTTGGCTATAGAAAATAAAAGACCGCTGGCGATTTTTTGTAATTCGATATCTGGAGATGCATTGAATGTCCTTGTTATGAACAATTTAAAGGGAACATTACAATCTGTTGTAATAACAGCACCTGGTTACGGAGATAAAAAACTGGAGAAGTTGTCTGATATTGCTGTATATACAGGGGGAGAATTTATAACAGAAACTGCTGTTATGAGCCCTGAGAAAGTTATGCCGGATATGTTGGGTTCTTGTGAAGAATTAAAAGTATTTAAAGACAAAACAGTAATAATAGGAAGAAATTGTAGTAACGAAGATTTAGAAAAAAGACTAGAAAAAATAACAAACATGATGCTTAAATCTGTAGACGACTACGAGAGAGAGTTGATACAAGAAAGAATTTCGTTTCTAAACGCCACCGCAGCAACCATTATGGTTGGTGGTTCTACAGAGACTGAAATAAATGAAAAAAGATATAGAATTCAAGATGCTCTATCAGCGACAAAAGCATCTATGGAAGAGGGAATAGTTGTAGGTGGAGGGAAACCATACCTCCACATATACAAAAAGTTAAAAGAAAAAATAAATAAAGAAAATGAAGTCGGATTTAATATTGTAACAAATTCCATAGAAAAATTGATTAAGTTGTTATTAAAAAATAATGATTATAATCAAAATTGGTTTGAAAAACTTTTAGAAGTAGAAACCAATATGGGTGTTGATCTTTCAAATGAAGAATCAAAAAACACAAAACTTGAAAACCTTATGGAGATTGGTATTATAGAACCCAAGAAGGTGGTTAGATCTGTATTAAAAAATTCAATTTCTATTTCTAAAACTTTGTTAAGAACTAAGGTTCATATAACAGAGACTGTAGAACGTGAAGTGGGAGAATAATAACAATTAAAGTGATATAGGTAGAGTTCGAAAGTACTCTACCTATATCCACAACATTAGGAGATTTAAATGAAGTTTGATTTGAAGATAATATTGGATAAAAATTCCGGTATTCCCGCCAAAAAGATAATAAAATCAGAAAACTATAATATGATTTTCGATTATAAAGATGGAATGATGTATAGATGGGGGAAAGAAAAAGAAGACGACCCAGAAATGTGTATTGGGGGACCAGAGATAGCAGACATAGAAATTTCAACAATATGTAGTGGACCAAAAGGAATACCATGTGACATTTGCTATAAGTCTAATACCAAAGTAGGAAAAAATATGTCGTTTGATACATTTAAATGTATATTTGACAAATTGCCTCCAACAGTAAGCCAAATTGCATTTGGTGTTGGTGACATTGACGCAAATCCCGATCTATTCAAAATAATGGAGTATTGTAGGAAATACGAAGACAATAAGAATTATGTTGTTCCTAATATTACCATAAATGGATCTAGACTAAATAAACACATAATAGGGGAGTTATCGAGATTGTGTGGAGCTATAGCTGTATCACACTATGATGACGACCTCTGTTTTAATGCTGTAAAAATATTAAAAGAAGAAAATAAAAATTTACAAATAAATATACACAAAGTGTTGTCTGAAGAGACATACGAAGATTGCATGCGATTGTTGGACGTTTCTACAAATGATAGCAGATTAAAGGGAAATTTAAACGCCATAGTGTTTCTATTATTAAAACCAAAAGGATCTAGAAACAAAAACAATACGCTGAGTGATAACAGAAAGTTTAAAGAAATTATATCTTATTCGTTGAAAAATAAAATAAACATAGGGTTTGATTCTTGTTCGGCAATAAAATATATAAATTCTATATCTGAATTGGATTTTTTAGAAAAAGACCAAAAACAAGATCTAATAAATTTATGCGAGCCTTGTGAATCTACACTATTTAGTATATACATAAATGTAGATGGAATTGTGTATCCATGCTCTTTTTGTGAAGATATATGCGAAGGCATAAATTTTATAGACAAAGACCTTTCTTTTTATGATATTTGGTTTGAAAATGAAAATGTGGTTGATTTTAGAAAGGAGTTATTAAGAAATGGAAGAAAATGTCCGAAATTTATCTTGTAATGATTGTGCTTCTATAGAATTGTTAACTATTGTGTTGACAAATAAAGAAGGAGAAAAAAAGATAATAGAATTGTCTAAATACGAAGAAAACAAAGTAAATAAATATAAGGATACACTGAAGAATATATTAATTAATAAATCATTTAAAAATAAAAAATTTAAAGAGACAACAAATGGATTTGAATTTGATCCAGAGTATAGTCCCATAATTCTGAAAAAATTTTGTAATTCAATTGGAAATATAGAATACAAAAAAGAGTTAATGGATTGTAGTTGGTTTGAAAAAATAGAATTTTTTTCTAAAAAAATTTTGGATAGAGAAGTAATATACTTATTCTAAAAAAGGAGATGGAGTTTATGGCTTTTTTGGGGTGCACATTTTTGTTTCTTCTTTTGATGTTGATTTTAATTTTTATTACTTTTGTTCGTGATACTAAAGATACAACTTGTGATCGTTATAAAGAAGTTTTAAGTAAAAACATTTTATCTAAAAGAGGCGTGAAATATGTTGTTTGTGCTATGCCGAACAAACGAGGTTCTTATAATTTAGAGTATCATAGAGTATACAACGATTCGTATACCGTAGATATGAAAATAAAAATAAAAAATGTAAGTATGGAACAATTGGTTAAAAAAAACTTTTCTTATCTTAGGTGTGGATATGAAACTTTACGGCCATAAAACGTATGCTCTTATAGAAGACCCAAAAGAAGCACTAAATGTGATAACTAAAATTTATTTTAAAGAGAAGGATATTCCTTCAAAGTGCACAAAGGATTTTCTAGATTATATTTTCGACTTGATGTCGAAAAAAAAAATAAAAATGATCGATCCTTTTTTTTGTAAAGATATTGTGACTCAATATAGCAAAGACAATATTTGTTTTTGTTTTAGTAGTGAGTTAAGTGAAGAAGAAGGGGATCGATTGAGGGACGATCTTGAATGTTTTATACTCAAAACGAACGAAAAAAACTCGTATCGTCTGGTTGTATCTCTATTTCGACATACAAATCATTCTGGACGTTATTAGCTTTAATTTTGTTTATGACAAGCACAAGCTCTCTTATGACAAAAGAAGACAATTTTTTATATGAGTCTATGTTAGAAATAGTCGACATGTATGAAAATTTAATTTTTTTGGTAGGAGAAGAAGAATTCAATCAAGAAATTTCTAAAATTGAAAGTAGATTGAATTTATTAGAAGAATATTTGTTAGAAAATGAAAACAACATAAAATATTTTTTTAAATATTGTGCTTTCATAGGGAAAGAGAAAATACACATCTTCAGGGATGTGTCGAATAAACTAAAAAAACGGGACGAATAGTCGTCCCGTTTTTTTTTCGTACTTTTAATCCGAATTTATATTCTTAAACCTAAACTTATAAAGTAAGCTTGTAACATCTTTCTAACTTGTGCATCTTGACTTTCTAAATTTATATCTGTTAAACTTACTTCTCCTCTACTTATTATAGAATTAACAACATAATTCTTTATTCTCATGTCATCGGAGTTTACGGTCCACATCTCATCTAAAAGTCTTTTGCTACCAAAAGAAAGCAATGCAAATGAATCTAATTCTCCTAGTCTTTGACTGGATGCTTCTTCTGTTTTTATAGGTTGTCCTATATTGCTGGTTTTTCCTGTAGAACGACCAGACACCTTTTTTAATGACATGTGTTCTAGTTTACTTTGATATAAATATCCTACTGGCATTTCTTTGTCTGTGTGTGTATTAAATTCTGGTAAATACAATTTGTAACCAGGTTTTAGTTTTAAAATTCCTAATATTTTTTTTACATCATATGGATTCGGACTAAAAAATGGTCTAACCAATATTGGGAATCCTTTCATTTGTTTTGGAAGATCTTTATATTCTTGATCTGTGAGCTTATTTAAAAAATCTAGTATTATTTTTTTCGTTTCTTTTTCTTTGGTTTTATCTATTAAGGAATACAGTTTATCCACTAACTCTATAAATTTGCTTTTTGGTGTTCCCGGTATCATGTTGATAAGAGTTCTAGAAACCAATCCCATATATAACTCCAATAGCTGTCCAAAATTGTTTCTACCAGCAATTCCCAAAGGAGTTAGAATTATTTCTATTCTTTCACCAGATGGAAGAATAGGCATATTCTCTTCTTTTTCTATTTTACAGACAACTCCTTTATTTCCATGTCTATTGGATAATTTATCTCCCATATTTATTGGAAGTTCGGTTTTAAATCTTAGTATAAGAAGAAGACCAAATACTCTATCTCGTTTATAGTATCTCTTGACCCCGTTTGTTATTGAAAAATTATTTTTCTTTGCAAACTTTAATAGTTCCTGGCTAGGACTATTTGTGTCTATCAAATGTCCTTCTATATCGTACAAAGTACCATTGGGTGGTCTAACTAGAATATTTCCTTGTTCTATGTCTGCTGAAGAAATATATTCGGATATACTTTTTAAATTCTTTGGAATAAATTTTAGTAGTATATCGGATTTTTTATATTCTTTTCCTACTTCCACATTTATGTCGGATATATATTTACATTCGTCCGGAGATATTACCACTTCTACCGTAAACGTGTGTGGACTGTTAAAGTGATTATCTTTGACTAGCTTATCTGAAATGACTATACCGTCTTCAAATGTATAACCCTTCCAATACATATAAGCGACCAAAGCGTTCCTTCCGTATTTCATCGAAGTTTGTCCGAAACTATATTTACTTTGAGCTACAACTTGTCCTTTTTTTATATTATCTCCGACTTCTACTGTAACATCAAACTCTTGGTATCCAGACAATCCTTGTCCACTATGGAGTGTTAATGGATATATAGGGACCGTATAAGTTTTTTTATCAACACCCATTATATTTATATAGTTGTTTAGAGATATTTTAAATATAGTTCCGTCTATAGGGCTTCTTTTTACATAAGCATCGCTGGAAAATTTCTTTATTACATCTTCGTGTCCGGTTCTTACCATAGGCTCTTCACCATTTACCAGTTGGACACTTTGCTTTAATTGTGCAGAAGCCATCATAGCTCTGGTGGTTTCATTGTAGTTTAAGAATGGAATCAAAGAAGAAGTTGTTCCCATAATATTGGGATTGTTATCATTTAACTCATTTGTTTCTATCATCCCTCTATCATCTTTTATTCCCACACTGGGAACCAAATGTTGTAATATTCCTATACCACCACCAATAGAAGTTTCTAGTGGATCTATAACTCCAAAAAATGAATCATCTATATTTCTTGTGTCTAGACCTACTGCATCAGCCACCAATCCGCCACTTTCGACTCCCGTATAAGATACTTTGAATTTATTACTAACATCTTCTATTATATTATTATATTCAGCAGAAGACACCAACGAGTGTGTCAAAAACCCTCTTAAAACATCGTTAGATGAAACTTCTAGTACTGGATCCTTTTTATTTGATAGAACTTGCATTCTATATTTTGTATATGCGGCTTCTATGGACTTGTTCATTATATGGTATAATATTTCTGAGTTTCTTAATCTCATTATATTCAAATCATTTCTCTTTTCGGATTTCCCCCCATATAGAGGTTCTATCAAATATATAAACAAATTTTCTATTTCTGTTGGATATTCCATAGTTTGTAAAACTTTTTTGTTTACAGGATCTATGATTTTATTTAAAATGACTTGTGTAAGATTTACAATTCTTGTGTCTTCCATCAAAATACCTAAATAGTCTGGTACATTGTCTCCCTTTAGACTATCGATGTCGACATTTTTCCAAAATATAGGAGAAAATGATTCCATTATAATGTTTCTAATCAAATCTAAAGTTTCTCCAAAAACTATGTAGCCATTCAATAATTTTATATGGTTTTTATCTTTAGGTGTTATCTCATTCCTCAAAGACCAACCACCTTTACCAAACATCAAATCCATTGCTTTGTCAAATCCCAAATAAAAAATCAAAACCCTAGGAAGGGGTATAGATTTTTTTGCATAATGACATCTTATGGTTTTTCTTTTATTTTTTATAGAATAGTCCATTTGCATCAAACCGAAATTTGTTTGAATAATGCAGTGATGGGGTTTATTGAAATATATTGGTGGTATAAGTAGCTGAGAGACCAACATCTTTCTGGAGCCATTTAAAATGAAATATCCACTTTCCATTTTTGGTATTTCAAACGATATTTTTTGTTTTCTTCCATCGTGGAGGATTATTTCCATCTCTATCGTTAAAGTCCTTTTTGCTGTAATATGGAATTCATTTTCAGACATTGGAGTTTCTTTTATTCTGATATTATTTAATTGTAACTTAACATCATCTTCTCCATGCTTATTGATGATGTCCTTTAGATATGAAGAGATCATCGTATTGAAACTTTCCTCTTTGAATGTGTCTAGATTTATATCATCCATTATCTTTGCATTGGCAGAAAATCCAGAAAGTTCAAATTTCCTCATGGAAGACGATTGATTTTTATTTTCATCCATTGTGTGAAGATTTGGATCTCTTTGCATTCTAAATATGTTTTTATCTATGAGTAGTTCTTTGTTTTTATTTAAAATAATCAACTTTTCTTTTATTCGATCTATGTTATTTTTGCTTTTCTTTTCGTCGACCTTTATGGGGCTTTCTTTTAAAAATTTTATAGAATTCTTATCTATTTTTGTGTTTATTCGTTTTATAACAGAAGATTCTATTGCCTTTTCCACAAGAGATAGGTTTATATTATATTCTGTTATATCTTCATTAATTTCATCGATGGATTCCTTTTTTATAGAATCGTCAGACAATTCGTTTTTAACTTCATCTACTAAAGTACTTTCTACTTCTTCGTCCAATTCAATGTTCAAATCATTTTTTATTTTATAAACAACATTTTCTGCTTGTTTTGATTTGTCTACGCTCTTGGGTTGTATTGATTTATAAAACTGAAAAAATCTAGAATAACTGGGTACTTTTCCATTATTCATAATCATTCTAAATCTATATCTCTGTCGATTTTCATCATATGAATGTACAAACATTTTATCTATGGGTAGTTTATTCATTTCTCCATATATATTGAAGTATAAATTGTAAAATCTCCTCAATCTAAAGTGAGGATCGAAATTGTCAAATTCTCCTACATGATAAATTAAAATTTTTTCATAGTCATCTGGTATCAAACTCAGATAGTACTCGAAAAACTCTTTCATATAATTTCTTCCGATTATACTTCTCCAGTTTCCTTTTATAAATCTATCTATTGTGTCTAATATCTCAGAAAAATCTATTATTACGTTGTTGGTAATACCACTTCCACCTCTTTCAAAAAATTTTTTGAATTCCTCTTCTCTTATCAGTGCCCTCATTCTATAAGACAACAAAAATTTTGCTTTAGTTCCAAATTTCTTAAAATACCTCATTCCTTTGAATCTAAAATTTGGTATAAAGATGTCTCTTAAATATCTCCTATGGAATCTAAATGTTGGATATAAATCGTATATATCTTTCCCTGTGCCTTCGGGGAAAAATATAAAGGCATACTTTTTGTCTTTTGGCATAATAAAGAAGTCTACCGGCTTTATCATAAATGGAACTCTTTCTATATTATACCTTATTATAGATCTTTCGCTCATATAAAAAATCTCCTTATTATTATTTCCACCTATAAATAAATATTCCAGATTGTGTCTTTTCTACTGTGTTTATACTATCAGACTTTACTTTATATGTGTTAAGTATATACTTGGGTAGTTCCTTTCTAAGAAAATCTAAAACTCCGCTATCTCCCACTAGAGTAGTATCTATAAATATATAGAAATTGTCGTTAATATCTACTGCTACGGGAATTTCTTTATTTGATATTGTTAAAATTTCTATGACATAATCTTTAATAATTTTATTTTTTTCTAAAATTCTAGATAAATAATAACTAGAAGCATATAACAATGCTTCTAGTATATTATATTCCTTTATATCTATGGATTTTATGGGTTCCTTTAAAATTAAATTACTTTTTTTGTTTTCTACTACACCATCACAATTTGTTTCTATTTTCTTTAGTGGAGAACCCTTTATTTGTTCTTTTTTTATTTTTTCATAAATAGACATAACTTACCTCTTTTAAAATCAAATTTTATCATCATCCGAATCTTCCGAGATATCCGATTCGTGTGATTCTTCAATACACTTATTCAATTCTTCTAAGTCCTCCATAGAAACATTATGTTTTTTCTCAAATAAAGAGATAAGCTCGATTGCATTGGAATCATATACTTCTCTAAAATGGGTATCTGTGTTATAAAGATATTCTAATTTCTTTCTCTCGAACTTTTTCTTTGTTTCTGTAGGATTTCCTTCTTTGTCCAATTCAAAGTAATTTTTCATTTCCCAATATCTTCCCTTTGCTTCTAAATATTTACTTTCTTTCATCAACAAATAGTTTGTCCATACATCTGAAAATCCAGTAACATGTTTCATTGTTACAGATATGGGAATGTTCGGAGTAAAATATTTATTTTTTACTGCTTTTATTCTTACTATAATTGCAGAAAATCCATATTCTTCTTCTTTCATTATATCCTTTTCTTCAAAAAGAAGAAGAGCGCCTGTTGCGTGCCATAAAGCATTCCCCCCAGGTATTCTTTTATTGGATCCTCCCATAAACTTTAAATCGCTGGCTTGCTTTATATATCCAGCATCAATTTTGTCTCTGAGTTGTGATATAGCAACCATAGTTACATTGTGTGTAATAAAATGTTTATTTATATATTTTGGTAGTATGTGTGAAAGTATGTTCGCATTTAGACCCATAGTCTTGTTGTGATCTTCTACTTCCATTCCCTTTTCTGTA
>Ga0172382_10008650_pt1 | contig 14099 bp, 13 predicted proteins | sample Leawel138RmetaG_FD_122245 | JGI IMG/M metagenome (GOLD analysis project Ga0172382, IMG submission 122245) | Leachate microbial communities from a municipal landfill in Southern Ontario, Canada - Leachate well 138R metaG | ecosystem: Engineered > Solid waste > Landfill > Unclassified | place...
ATGGCGGCCGAAACCGGCGACAGCCTGCCCGAGGTCATGCGCGCCGCGGCCCCGCCGCCGATGCCCGGCGCCACCGAGCTGCGCGACATCCTTGCCATGGCCCTGCCGCCGCCGGCGCTGACCACCGGCGGGCGCGATCTGGCGGTGCTGCCCTACAGTTCGGGGACCACCGGGCGGCCCAAGGCCTGCATGCATTCGCATTCCGGCGCCCTGTTCGTCGCCAAGGCGCAGGTGCTGTGGTATCGGCTCGACCGGCAATCGGTGATGACCAGTTTCATGCCGCTGTTTCATGTCGCCGGGATGATGGCCTCGATGGCCGCGGCGCTCTACTGCGGCGCGGCGCTGATCCTGATGACCCGCTGGGACGCGGCGGCGATCCCGGCACTGTTCCGCCGCTACCGGCCCACCTGGTGGTCGGCGGCGCCGACGATGGTGATCGACGTGCTGGCGGCCGAGGGCTTTTCCGACGACTGCTTCTCGAGCCTCGAGACCGTCACGGGCGGCGGTGCCTCGATGCCGGCGCCGGTGGCCGAGCGCCTGCAACGGCAATGGGATCTGCGCTTCTGCGAGGGCTACGGCCTGACCGAGACCATTTCCGCCACCCATATCAACGCCCTCGACCGGCCGAAGCCGCAATGCCTTGGCATCCCGATCCACAACACCCGTTCGCGGATCGTCGATCCCGACACGCTCGCCCCGCTCGCGCAGGGCGAGACCGGCGAGATCCTGATCTCGGGCCCGCAGGTGATGGACGGCTACTGGAACCGGCCCGGGGACACCGCCGAGACCCTGATCCGCATCGACGGCCGCATCTGGCTGCGCACCGGCGACATCGGCCGGATCGACGCCGAGGGCTGCCATTTCATCACCGACCGGCTCAAGCGGATGATCAACGCCTCGGGCTACAAGGTCTGGCCCGCGGAATGCGAGATGATGCTCTACAGCCATCCGGCGGTGGCGGAATGCGCGGTGATCCCGGCCCCCGATCCGCGCCGGGGCGAGCAGGTGCGGGCGGTCGTCGCGCTGCATCCCGAATATCGCGGCAAGGTGAGCGCCGCGGACATCATCGCCTTTGCCCGCACCCGCATGGCCGCCTACAAGGTGCCGCGCCAGGTCGAGTTCCGCGACGCGCTGCCGCGCTCGGGCAGCCGCAAGGTCGACTGGCGCGCCCTGCAGGCCGAGGCATGGGCCGGGGGCGGGGCAGGGGACCGCAAGCATGACGACGATCCCGCCTGAGGCGGGCGCAGAGGGGGACCGGACGGCGCCGGGGACGTGGCGCCGCCGGCAAGGAGCGAGGGGAGACAGCCGATGGAACACCAGCCCGCAACGGCGGCCGCGACAGCGGGCGGACAGGTCTGGCTCGAGGATTTCCGGCCCGGGACAGTGCTGCGCAGCCCGTCGCGCCGCATCACCGCCGCCGATATCGACGCCTATGCGCGGCTGACCGGCGAGGATCACCCCGTGCATATGGACGATGCCTTCGCGCGGGCCGCGGGCTTTGCCGGGCGGATCACCCACGGGCTGTTCAATCTGGCGCTGATCGAGGGGCTGAAGGCCGCGATCGGCGGGTTCGAGCACTCGGTCGTGGCCTCGCTGGGCTGGAGCGACATCCGCTTCTCCGCCCCGCTCTATCCGGGCGAGGAGGTTCACCTGCAGCTCGAGTTCCTCTCCGCGCGCCCGACCAGCAAGCCGGGGCGCGGGCTGGCGACCGAACGCGGCATCCTGCTCAAGGCCGACGGCACCGAAGTGGTGCGCGGCGATCATCTGGTGCTGCTGCTCAGCCGGCCGGAGGCGCCATGAGCCGCATCCTGATCCGGCTGGCCTCGGCCGTGCCGACCCTGTTCGGCGTGGTGATCGTCACCTTCCTGCTGACCCGGGTGCTGCCCGGCGATCCGGCGGTGTTCTTCGCCTCGAACCCGTCGATGACCGCCGAGGATGTCGATGCGGTGCGGGTGAGCCTCGGGCTCGACCAGCCGCTGCTGGTGCAGTTCCGCATCTATCTGGTCGACCTGCTGCACGGGAATCTCGGCAACTCGCTCTCGACCGGGCAGACCGTCGCGGCCGAGCTGGCGCGGCGGCTGCCGGCCTCGGCCGAGCTCACGCTGGTGGCCTTCGTGCTCGCCATCGCGGTGTCGCTGCCGCTGGGTGCGGTCGCGGCGCTGCGGCCGCGCTCGCTGGTCGATCACCTGTCGCGGGTCATCGCCACGCTCGGGGTGTCGATGCCGACCTTCGTGACCGGGCTGCTGCTGATCTTCCTGTTCTACTTCCTGATCGGCTGGGCGCCCGAGCCGATCGGCCGCCTCGATCCGTTCATGTTCGAGCCCGAGCGCGTGACCGGCTTCTACACGATCGACGCCCTGCTCGAAGGCGATCCCGCGGCCGCGCGGGCGGCGCTGGCGCAGATGATGCTGCCGGCGATCACCACGGCGCTGTTCGCGCTCGCCCCGCTCACCCGCATGACCCGGGCGGCGATGCTCGAGGTGCTGGGCTCGGAATTCATCCGCACCGCGCGGGCCTCGGGGCTCGGGCGGCGGAAGATCGTGGTCACCTATGCGTTCCGCAACGCGATGGTGCCGGTGGTGACGACGATGGGCATGACCTTTTCCTACATGCTGGGGGCCAATGTGCTGGTCGAACAGGTGTTTTCATGGCCGGGGGTCGGCGCCTTCGCGATCGACAGCATCATCAACCTCGATTACGCGCCGTTGCAGGGCTTCATGCTGATGATGGCCGCGATCTTCATCCTCGTGAACCTGACCGTGGATGTCGTCATCGCGCTTCTCGATCCGAGGGCCGCGCTATGACCCCGCTGATGCGCGACCGGCTCGATACCGTCCGGCATGTGCTGTTCGGCAATCCGCTGAACCTGCTTGCGTTCGGGCTGTTCCTGCTGATCCTGCTGACGGCGCTGCTCGCGCCCGCGCTGGTGCCGCATGATCCGCTCAGGACCAATGCGCAATCGGCCCTGCAGGGCCCCTCGGCGCGGTTCTGGTTCGGGACCGACCAGCTCGGGCGCGACATCTTCTCGCGGGTGATGGTGGCGACCCGGCTCGACCTGCTGATCGCCTTCGGCGCGGTGATCCTCTCGGGGATGATCGGCTCGCTGGTGGGGGCGATGATCGGCTTCTGGGGCGGGTTCTGGGACGGGGTGGTGTCGCGGCTGGTCGACGTGCTGATGGCCTTTCCGCTGTTCGTGCTGGCGATGGCGCTGGTGGCGGCGCTGGGCAATACGGTGGTGAATGTCGTCTATGCCACCGCGGTGGTGAACCTGCCGTTCTACATCCGCCTTGCCCGGGGCGAGATGCGGGTGCGCCGCTCGCTCGGCTATGTCGAGGCGGCGCGCGTGGGCGGCTCGGGCGACTGGCGGATCCTGACCCGGTTCCTGATGCCGGCCATGGCGGCGCCGCTGGTGATCCAGGCCTCGGTGAACCTCGGCTGGGCGGTGCTGAACGCGGCGGGGCTCAGCTTCCTCGGGCTCGGGGTGCGGCCGCCGACCCCGGAATGGGGGATCATGGTCGCCGAGGGCGCGCGCTACATCTCCTCGGGCCAGTGGTGGGTGGCGGTGTTCCCCGGCCTCGCGCTGATGGTGACCGTGTTCACCTTCAACCTGATGGGTGACGCCCTGCGCGACATCCTCGACCCGAGGCTGCGGACATGAGCACGCCGGTCCTTTCCGTGCGCGACCTGACGGTCGATTTCGCCACCCGCCGCGGCCCGGTCCATGTCCTCGACGGCGTGAGCTTCGATGTGGGCGCCGGCGAGATCATGGGCATCATCGGCGAATCCGGCTCGGGCAAGTCGGTCACCGCCTATGCGGTCATGGGCATTCTCGAACATGCCGCCCGGATCCGCTCGGGCGAGATCCTGTTCGAGGGGCAGGATGTCCTGAAGATGACCCGCCGCCGCCGCGATGCCTGGCGCGGGCGCGACGCCTCGATCATCTTCCAGAACCCCCGCACGGCGCTGAACCCGATCCGTTCGGTCGGCGCGCAGATCGCCGACGTGATCTCGCGCCACGCACCCGCGCCCGCCGCCGAGATCCGGGCCCGCACCCTCGAGGCCCTGCGGCAGGTGCGCATCCCCGACCCCGAGCGCCGCCTGCGCGCCTATCCGTTCGAGCTCTCGGGCGGGCTGTGCCAGCGTATCGGCATCGCCATCGCGCTGGCCTGCCGGCCGCGGCTCCTGATCGCGGACGAGCCCACGACCGGGCTCGACGTCACTACCCAGGCGGTGATCATGGACCTGATCCGCAGCCTTGCGCGCGAGCGCGGCCTGTCGGTGGTGCTCATCACCCATGACCTCGCGCTCGCCTCGGAATATTGCGACCGGCTGGCGATCATGCATGCCGGCCATGTGGTCGAGATCGCGCCGACCGCCGAGCTGATCGCCCGGCCGCACCATCCCTATGCCGCCAAGCTGCTGCGCTCGGTGCCCTCGCTGGTCGACGAGCTGTCGCAGCTCCAGGCGATCGAGGGCAGCCTGCCCGACCTGCGCCGCACCGACCTGCCGCCCTGCCGCTTTGCCGAACGCTGCGAACGCCGGACCGCCGCCTGCGATGCCGGCCGGCTGCGGCTCGAGCCGGTGGCCGGCCAGCCCTCCCGTCTGCTTGCCTGCAGGAATCCGCTATGACCGCCCTGCTCGAGACCCGCGGCCTGACCAGGCATTTCGCGATGCCGCGGCCCTCGCCCTTCGCGCCGCACCAGTTCCTGCATGCGGTGGACGATGTCGACCTGACCATCGCCGCCGGCGAGGCGGTGGGCCTTGTCGGGGAATCGGGCTGCGGCAAGTCCACCCTGTCGCGCATCGTCAGCCGGCTGCTCGACCCGACCGGGGGCGAGCTGCTGCTCGAGGGCCGCCGCATCAGCGACATGCCGGCGGCGCGCTTTGCCCGCAGCGCCGAGCGCCGCAAGATCCAGATGGTGTTCCAGGACCCGACCGAGAGCCTGAACCCCCGCTTCACGGTCTTCAACCTGATCGCCGACCCGCTGCGGATGCTCGACCCGCCGTCCTCGGCCGCCGAGCTGCGCCGCCGGGTCGAGGAGGCCGCCACGGCCGTGAACCTGCCGCTGGCGCTGCTCGACCGGCTGCCGCACCAGCTCTCGGGCGGCCAGAAGGCGCGGGTCGGCATCGCAAGGGCGCTGGTGGTCGAGCCGCGGCTGCTGGTGCTGGACGAGCCCACCTCGGCGCTCGACGTGTCGGTGCAGGCGACGGTGCTGCAACTGCTCGACCGGCTGCGGCGCGAACGCGGGATCGCGCTGCTGTTCGTCAGCCACGACCTGAACGTGGTGCGGCTGCTCTGCTCGCGCATCGTGGTGATGTATCTGGGCCAGATCGTCGAGAGCGGCCCGGCGCAGGACGTCTATGCCGCCCCCGCGCATCCCTATACCCGCGCCCTGATCTCGGCGATCCCGACCCTGCGCGCGGACCGCGGCGAGCGCATCAAGCTCGAGGGCGACCCCCAGAGCCCGGTCTCCCCGCCCCCCCACCGCTGCCGCTTCGCCGGCCGCTGCCCAATCGAACAGCCGCTCTGCACCCGGACCGCGCCGGAACTGCGCGAGCTGGACGAGGGGCGCAGGGCGCGGTGCCATTTCGCGGGGGAGTGAGGGGCCGGGCTGCCGGTCACCCGCGGGCGCGCCGGCGCCGCGATCCGGCCGGGGGGCGGCCCGCGGGAAGCTCGATGAGCGGGGCGTTCCTGCGAAGCGCCCGCCACAGCCCCGACGTCGTGCTGAAGCCGCAGCGCAGCGCGATCTCCTGTTTCGACAGGTTGGTGTTCGCGGAAAGATCCCGCGCCCGCGCCAGCCGGATCAACTGATAATAGCGCATGGGCGGCAGGCCCAGCCGCGCCATCGTGCCGGGCCGGAAATTCTCGACCACCACATCGGCCCCGCCGTTCCCGGCCGCGGGGGCTCATGGCCGGTGCGGTGCCGGTGGCGGGAAGCATCGGGCGGAACGACCTGTCCCGGCGGGCGCGAACCGCCGGCTGCGGCCCCGCAGGCTGCGCGGGTGCTATTGGCCGGCCAGCGCGTTGCGGATCGCCTCGAGCCAGACCGCCACCGCCTGCGCCCCGGGGTCGGGGCTGCCGAGCGCGCGCTGGCCGAGATAGCTTGCGCGGCCGAGCCGGGGGTGCATGTCGGCGGTGGCCCGGGCGCCCTCGCGGGCGGCCGCAGCGGCCCTCGCGAAGGCATCCGGCCCGGTGAGACCCGCGGCCAGGCCATCCCGCCAGGCTTCGGCGGCGGGGCGAAGGGCGTCGACCATGGTGCGGTCGCCCGTGCGGGCGCCGCCGAGGGATTCGACCGCCTCGACACCGGCGGCGAAGGCGCGCAGCCAGTCCCCGGCAGCCGGATCGGCATTGCCCTCGAGCACCCGCGCCGCGCTCATCAGCCCGGCGGCGTAGAATGGCCCCGAGCTGCCGGCCATGGCCTTGCGGATACTGTCGGCCATGGCGCGAAACGCGGCGGACGGGGTGCCGAAGGTGGCGGCGGGCAGGCGCTGCACTGCTTCCGAACCCCGCAGCATGCTGATGCCCAGATCGCCGTCGCCGCTGCGGCTGTCGAGATCGCCCAGTTCCGGCGCCGCCGCGGTCAGTGCCCGGGCAACCGCGCCCGCGGTATCGGCGATGACGGCCGCATACGGACCCTGCTGCGGTTCCGCCGCGATCTCCGGGGCTGCCGGTGGCGTGACGGGCATCCGCCCGGCCGGCAGGCGACCGTCGCTGACCCAGGCCCGCGATGCCGTCGCGGCGTCGAGCGCGGAGAGGAGCGGATCGTCGAGGCGCATCAGGCTGATCGAGCAGCCCGGCATTTCCAGTGCCGAGAGATAGGTGCCGCAATAAAGCCGCTCCACCGACAGGCCCCTTGCCCGGGCATGGGCGAGCGCGTGGCGCGCCATGATGGCGAGCTCGATCGGCGGGGTCCCGCCGAGGCCGTTGACCAGGACGGCGACGCGGTCGCCGGCGGCGCAGACCCCGTCGGCGATGATCCGGTCGATCAGCGTTCCGGCCAGCTCGTCCGCCGGCCGGAGCTTCTCGCGGCCGATGCCCGGCTCGCCATGGATGCCGAGGCCGAGCTCGATCTCGTCATCCCCCAGCATGAAGCCGGGTGTGCCGAGCGCGGGCACCGTGCAGGGCCCGAGGGCGACGCCCATCGTTCCCGTGCTGTCGGCGGCGCGGCGGGCCAGAGCCGCGACTTCGGCGAGGGAAAGCCCCTGCGCGGCGGCGGCCCCGGCGACCTTGTGGACGAGGACCACCCCCGCGATGCCGCGGCGGCGCTCGCGCGGCACGATGTCGCGCAGGGCGACATCGTCGGCAACGACGACGATCTCGACCGGAATCCCCCGCGCAATGGCAAGTTCGGCCGCAAGCCCGAAATTGAGGCGGTCGCCGGTGTAGTTCTTCACCACGAGAAGGGCGCCCTTCGGCCCTGCGGTCAGCAGGATCGCATCGAGAACGGCATCCACGCCGGGCGAGGTGAAAACGTCCCCCGCCACCGCCGCAGTCAGCATCCCCGTCGCGACATAACCCGCATGGGCCGGCTCATGCCCGCTTCCGCCTCCCGAGATGACCGCCACGTTGCGATCCTCGGGGCGCGAGTCATCCCCGCACAGGACGATGCCGCTGCCCTCGACAAGGGCGAGGCCCGGCGTGGTGTCGACCAGGCCCTGCAGGGCCTCGGTCACGACGTTGCGGGGATCGTTTATGAGCTTCTTCACGGCGGTATCCTTCCGGCGGTCAAAGGAATCCAGCAAGCCGGGGCAGGGCCGTCGACAGGCCGGGAATGAGGATCAGGACGGCCAGAAAGACCATCTGCACCCCGTAGAAGGGCAGCATGGCGCGGCTGATCGTCTCGATCTTGAGCTTGCTGACGCTGGTTGCGGCGAACAGGCAGGGCCCCACCGGGGGCGTCGTCAGCCCCATGACGAGGGTGAGCGACATGACGATCCCGAAATGCACCGGGTCAATGCCGCCCTTGATCGCCACCGGCGCGAGGATCGGGGCCATGACGATCAGCGCGGCGCCCGAATCCATGAACATGCCGACGACGATCAGCACGCCGGTGATCAGGACCAGCAGCGCCACCGGCTCGGATGCCACGCCGATCAGCCCGGTGGCGATCGTCTCGGTGATCCGCTCGTAGCCGATATACCAGCCGAAGACATTCGCGGTCGCGAGCACCATGAAGATGACCGAGGTCATGACCCCGGCGCGCAGGAGGCAGCCCGGAATGTCCCTGAATTTCAGGGTCCGCTTTATGAACAGGCCGACGATCAGGATGTAGAGCACCGCGACCGCCGCGGCCTCGGTCACGGTGAAGATCCCGCTGACGATCCCGCCGAGGATGATGACCGGCATCGCCAGCGGCAGCGAGGCGCGGATCGAGATCGCGATGAACTGCCGGAAGGTGTAGCGCTGCTCGCGATAGGGATAGTCGTATTTCCGGGCCAGCATGACGACGACCAGCATCAGCAGGCCGATCATCAGCAGGCCGGGAAGGACGGCCGCGAGGAAGATCGCCGCCACCGACACCTGCGCGACCGAGGCATAGAGCATCAGGATGATGCTCGGCGGAATGATGGCGCCGATGATCGACGAGGCGACCGTCAGCGCCGTGGCGAACCGCCGGTCGTAGCCCATCCGCTCCATCGCCTGGATCTCGATGCTGCCGAGACTGGCCACATCGGCGATGGCCGAGCCGGACATGGTTCCGAAGAAGGCGCTGGCCACGATATTCACATGCGCGAGCCCGCCGCGCAGCCGGCCGACCAGCGCGTCGGCGAATTCCATGATGTCGTCGATCGCCTTCGAGGCGGTCATCAGCTCGGCGGCGAGGAAGAAGAACGGAATCGCCATGATGGTGAATACGTTCAGCCCCGCAAAGACCCGCTGCGGCACCAGCAGCAGGAATTGCGTGCCGCCGATGTCGAACATGAGCCACATCGACAGCAGGCCGATGACGAATGCGATCGGAATCCCGACGAAGAGAAGGATCGCGAAGATGAGTCCGGCCAATGCCATGCGACTGCTCCCGGTTCAGATGGGCGAGGCTTCCGTGGAGAAGGGCGAGTCGCCGCCGCCCGAGCGCCGCACCCCCTCGATGGTGGCGGCGATGGTCTGGATCAGCATCAGCAGCCCGCCGACCGGCATGGAGGCATAGGCATAGACCATGCTGAGACCCAGCGACGGCGAGATCTGCCGCGGCCCCATCTCGATCGTGAGCCGGGCGCTGAACCAGATGAAAACGGCCAGAAAGACGCAGACCAGCGCATTTCCGGCGATATACAGTCCCAGCGCCACCGGGCGCGGCAGCAGATCGACCACCAGCGTGATGCCGACATGCTCGAGCCTGCGTGCGGCGATGCTGCCGGCGATCATGGTCACCGCGACCATCATGAAGCGCGCGACTTCGGGCGGCCAGGCGATGGGGAGCGGGATGACGAACCGGAAGAACACCGCGATCAGGACGGTGATCGTCATGGCCGCGACGATCAGGATCGTCGCCACCCGCGTGACTGCCAGGACGAGATCCGCGAATTTGAGATAGAGATTCATGTCTGCCAATCGCGCTGATTCAGGTCCGCCGCTCCATGGGAACGGCCGGCCGGGCGGGGCCCGGCCGGACCGCGTGACATCACGCCGCGGCGGCGCTCAGTCCTGTTGATAGGCCCCTTCGGCCTCGGCCACGGCGGCGAGGAAGCCGTCGACATCCTCCTGACCGAACTGCCCGGCCATCCAGGCCAGGACGTCCGGCTGCGCCACCTCGCGGAAGGCGGCGATCTGCTCGTTGCTCAGCACCGCGATCTCCGCGCCGCGCGCACGGAATTCGTCGAGAACATCGCCCACCAGCGTCTGCGAAACGCCCCGGCCTGCGATCTCGGCCTGCTTGCCGGCGATGATCACCGCCTCGCGCAGCTCGGGCGGAAGGTTCTGGAACCAGTCCTCATTCACGACGATGAAGGCGAGGCTGTAGACATGCTGGTCGAGCGTCATGTATTTCATGACCTCCTGCAGGTTCTGCTGCAGGGTGCCGATGATCGGCGTCTCGGCACCGTCGACGACGCCGGTCTGGAGGGCGCCGTAGACCTCGAGCCACGGGATCGCCGTCGGCAGCGCACCGAGGCTCGACACCATTTCCTGATGCGCCGTGATCTCGAGGGTGCGGATGCGCAGGCCCTGCATGTCGGCCGGCGTGATGATCGGGCGCACGTTGTTGGCCCAGATGCGGAATCCCGCATTCTCGCCGACCGAGACGGCCCGCAGACCCGTCGTCGCCGCCATGTCGTCGAACATGGCCTGCCCCCAGGGCCCGTCAAGCACGTCCCAGGCCGTCGCCGCGTTCAGGAAGACATAGGGGATCGTCGTGAGCTGGATCCGGGGATAAAATCCGGAGATCGTGCCTTCGTTGGGCGTCGCGGCCTCGAGGATGCCGGCCTGCACGGCCTCCACATTCTCGCGCAGGTCGCCGAGTGTGCCGTTGGGGTAGAGCTCCACCGCAATCCGTCCCCCCGACAGGGCCTCGAGCGAATCCTTGAAGGTGCGCATCATCGCATAGACGTGGTTCGGATAGGCCAGCTCGCCCACATGGGCGATCGGCGGGTCCACGTTCGGCAGGCGCACGGTGTATTCCTGTGCGATCGCCATCGTTCCGGACAGCAGGACCGCGGTGAGCGCGGCAAGTGACCGTTTCATCATCATGTTTCCTCCCAGGGCCAGTGACTGGCCGAGCATCACCATCAAATCCGGGATGCCATCCCGCAAAGCAGATCATCTTTAATCGACCTGCATGTGTCAAGCGCGCTCGGAAAGCCGCTCCTCGAACCCCAGCCGACGCGAGATCAGCAGCGCATGATGGACCACCATCTCGGCCACCGCGCTTTCGCGGCCCTCCGGCCAGCGCAGCACCGAGGCGCTTGCGCTGATGCCGCCGATGACGCGCCCGGTATGATCGCGGATCGGGGCGCCGATGCAGTGCAGGCCGGGCTGGTGCTCGCCATCGTCGATCGCGAAGCCGCGCTTGCGGATTTCCTCCAGCTCGGCCCGCAGCGCCCCGGGTTCGGTGATCGTCGTGTCGGTATAGCGCTGGCGTGGCACCTTCAGGACAGATTCGAGCACCTCGGGCGCCTGGAATGCGAGGATCGCCTTGCCGACGCTGGTGCAGTGCAGGGGCGCGTTCTCCAGCAGGTTGAGCAGCACCCGGTCGACCGATTCGGGCTCCTCGTTGTGGATGACCACGGCGGTTTCCCCGCCGAATACGGCGATCCGCACGGTAAAGCCGGTCATGCGGCTGAGCGCCTTGGCGAAGGGCCGCGCCTCGCGGTGGAGTTCCATGTTGGCAAGCACGGTGTTGCCATAGGTGAACAGCCGGATCCCCAGCCGGTATCGCTCGCGCTCGCGGTCCTGCTCGAGCAGCCCGACCTGGCGCATCGAGGTCAGCAGGCGGTGCGCGGTGCTGCGCGGATAGCCGGTCAGCCGGCTTACCTCCGCGAGCGAGAGCGTCCGGGTATCGGTCGAGAAGCAGTCGAGAATCGCCACGATCTTGACCAGTGATTTGATATTGTCGTCATCTGCACGCGCTGCCATGGACTCGTCTCTCCTTGACTCCGGAGCGGGCCGGCGACCGCGCCCCGCTGGTGCCGATGCGGGAATTGACCTGCTCTCCCGCTCTTGGTAATCCCTGCATCGGTAGAATACAATCCCGTATTCCGGGACAGTGGGAGAAGCCATGACCAGTCAGGTTGCGAGGGAACGCAGGGCCGCCACCGGCGTGCTGCCCCCCATGACGAGCCCGTTCGACACATCGGGAGATCTGCGGGCCGAAGGTTTCGCGCCGCAGGTGGATTTCATCATGGATGCGGGCGCCCAGGGGGTTGTCGTCGGCGGCAGCACCGGCGAGGGCCATACGTTGACGCGCGACGAACTCGTCCTGTCCATGCAGGCCGCATCCGAGGCCCTGAAAGGCCGTGGCGCGCTGCTGGCCGGCCTGATCGTCAACAGCACCCGCGAAGCGATCGAGCGGATCCGGCTTCTGGATGGCATCGCGATCGATGCGCTCCAGGTCACGCCGGTCCATTATCTCTTCAAGCCCGGCGCGCAGGCCACGATCGACCATTTCAAGGCCATCGCCGACAATACCGACATCCCGATCCTGATCTACAACGTCATCCAGTGGAACTATCTCGACATCGACCTGATGCTGCGCATCATGGACGAGGTTCCCGGCGTCCTCGGCATCAAGCAGTCGAACGGCGACCTCGATTCCGTCTCGCGCCTGCTGTCGCGGCTGCGCCCCGGAAATCTCGTGCTCAGCGGGATCGACTCGCTGCTCTATCCGGCCTTCGATCTCGGCATCCACGGTGCCATCACCGCGCTGACGGCCGCCGTGCCGCAGCATGTCGTGAGACTGGAACAACTGGCTGCCGCCGGCGACCGGGACGGGGCCCGCGACCTGCATTTCCGGCTCGGCCGCCTCTACGCGGCTTTCGACCACCACAATCTGCCGGCATGCACGAAATATGCCCAGCACCTGCAAGGCGTGCCGATGCATTACCCGCGCGCGCCCATGGAGCGGGTGTCGGAGACCCAGGCCCGCCGGATCGAGACCGCGCTGGCCGATCTGGGCGCCTGACCGCCCGGGGGGGCGGCTGACGTCGACGGGCTGGCCCGGCGCGGCGGAGTCGCCGCGTCGGGTGGCGCAGCACCGGCCACCCGTTCACCCCAGCGCGTAGCCCACGCCCCGCACCGTCCGCAACGGATCGTCGCCACCGTCGCCGCGCAGGGCCTTGCGCAGCCGGGCCATGTGGACATCGACGGTGCGGGTTTCGACATGGATGTCCCGGCCCCAGATCCGGTCGAGCAGCCATTCCCGGCTGAGCACACGGCCCGGCCGCTCCATCAGCACGGCCAGCAGGCGGAATTCCAGTGCGCTCAGCGTGATCTCCCGTCCGGCGCGGGTGACGCGGCGGGTCTCGCTGTCCAGCCGTATGTCCCCGACCTCGAGCACCGCGCCGGTGGCGGGGCGGCTGCGGCGCAGGTGGGCCTGGATGCGGGCCATCAGCTCGGCCATCGAATAGGGCTTGCCCAGATAGTCGTCGGCCCCGGTTTCCAGCCCGCGCACCCGGTCGGGCACGTCCATGCGCGCGGACAGCATGATGATCGGGATCGAGCGGGTGGCCGGGTCGGCGCGCAGGCGGCGGCAGACCTCGATCCCCGAGACATCGGGCATCATCCAGTCGAGCACGATCAGGTCCGGCGGCGCCTCGGCGACCAGCAGCAGCGCCTCCTCGCCATTCCCGGCCTCGGTCACGTCACAGCCCGCGGCGGCAAGGTTGTAGGCGATCACCTCGCGCTGTGCCGCCTCATCGTCGACCAGCAGGATCCGCGGCTTCACGGCGATTCCCGCGGGGATTCCCGGGGGGATTCCCATGTGCCTTCGCGCGGCTGCGCGCTTTCGGGCAGCGAGGTGTGGTCGGCCTTGGGGCGGGGGTCCCCGGGAAGGGTGCCGGTCAGCATGTAGGTGACCTGCTCGGCGATATTGGTGGCGTGATCGCCGATCCGCTCGATGTTCTTGGCGATGAAATGCAGGTGCATGCAGGCGGTGATGTTGCGCGGCTCTTCCATCATGTGGGTGAGGTATTCGCGGAACAGCGTGTTATACATCTGGTCGATGTCATGGTCGCCCCGCCGCACCTCGGCCGCCAGCGCCGCATCCTGGCGCAGGAAGGCATCGAGCGCGTGCTGCATCTGCAGGCGCACCGCATTGCCCATGCGCCGGATCGAGCCCGTCGCCCCCCCGATCGCCGGCATGGTCCCGAGCACCGTCGCCCGCTTGGCGATGTTCTTGGCATAATCGCCGCAGCGCTCGAGCGCCGTGGCGATCTTCATCGCCGCCACCACGCGGCGCAGGTCGGTCGCGGTCGGGGCGCGCAGCGCGAGCAGGCGGATCACCTCGGTGTCGATCTGCTTCTCGAGCGCGTCGATCACCGCATCGCCGCTGCGCACCTGTTCGGCGAGCGCCGCATCGCGGGCCTCCAGCGCGCGGATGGCGTCGGTGATCGCCGCCTCGATCCTGCCGCCCATCTGCGCGAGCAGCGCGTCCAGCCCCTCGAGG
>Ga0172382_10008652_pt1 | contig 14095 bp, 13 predicted proteins | sample Leawel138RmetaG_FD_122245 | JGI IMG/M metagenome (GOLD analysis project Ga0172382, IMG submission 122245) | Leachate microbial communities from a municipal landfill in Southern Ontario, Canada - Leachate well 138R metaG | ecosystem: Engineered > Solid waste > Landfill > Unclassified | place...
GTTCCCCAGGACTATGCAGGGCCTCATCAGGAGATCCTCTCTTGAGAACCTTGGAAGGCTATCGTCCTCCAGGCTGGAGTAAGCATCGAACTCATCCCTGACCATGTGCCACTGATCGATTATCTCCTCGGCCGTGCCGGCGCTCAGGTCGAGCACGTGCACGAGAAAGCGGGTTCGCTCCACATGTCTCAGAAACAGAATGCCGAGGCCCCTGTTCTGATGAGCGCCCTCAATCAGGCCGGGGACGTCCGCTATGACGATCTTCTGGTCATCGACGGCCAGGACTCCTAGGTTTGGAGATAGAGTCGTGAAGGGGTACCCGGCGATCTTGGGTCGCGCGGAGGAGATAGCCGACAACAAGCTGGATTTACCCGCGTTAGGTACGCCTACGAGGGCTACATCCGCTATCAGCTTAAGCTCCATCAGCAGAGCCCTTGCCTCCCCATCGTCTCCCTTTTCGGCGAACCGGGGGGTTTTTCTGACGGAGTTCGCAAAGTGCGCGTTCCCTCTTCCCGGGCGTCCTCCCTTGGCTATGACGACTCTCTCTCCAGGCTCGACCAGGTCGGCTATCATCTCACCGGTGTCGTCGTCATATACGATGGTTCCACAGGGCACAGGCACGATCCTGTCCTTTCCCGCCTTCCCTGTTCTCATCCCACCCTTACCCGGTTCTCCTTTGCCGCCCTCAAAAAGCTTTTCGAAGTCGAAGTCCGCAAGAGTAAGGAATCCGGAGGTCGCTTCGAGGATTACATCTCCTCCCCTTCCCCCGTCTCCACCGTCAGGCCCCCCCTTGGGAACGAATTTCTCCCTGCGAAAGCTCAGACATCCATTTCCTCCGTGCCCTCCACGGGCAGATATTCTCGCAAAGTCTACAAATTTCATGGCATCACCGGCGCGAAAGCGCCATCAAAGAATCAAGGGCCATGTTATTCCCTAAGGGCGAGAGCCGACGTTTAAACAGACGGTCCGATCTTAAGGAGATACGAAGGCCCTTGTTAAGTCCTGTTTGTTTTGCTGAACCGTCGGATCTACTCCGCCGCTTCCAGGATGACCGATACGACTCTTTTACTCCCTTTTGTCTCATACTTGACAGTCCCGGGGCTTGTGGCAAAAATCGTATAATCCTTTCCGAGTCCGACGTTTTTGCCCGGGTGTATCTTTGTCCCCCTCTGACGGACTAGGATATTCCCCGACTTCACCGTCTGCCCGGCGTAGATCTTTATGCCAAGCCTCTTGCCCTCACTGTCTCTTCCGTTTGTGCTGCTGCCCTGCCCCTTTTTATGGGCGAAGAACTGCAGGTTAAAAGACGTAATCATCTGTATCCACCTCCAAAATACGGACATGCTCCGGGTAAGCCCGAGCAATCTCTTTTAATGAACCAATAATCGTTTCCACGAGAAGGGCAGAATTATCGGGGGGCAATAGCCTCCAGTCCAAAGATATGACCGTGTCTACCTCATCCACTCTGGACCTGAAACCCCGATCCTTCAGAACTCGCTCGAAACCGTACAGCAGAGCCTGCAAAAGAGCCGATACGCCCGCGCATACAATGTCGGACCCCTCGGGGGCGTAGTCTGAATGTCCGGCTGCATTAAGCGCCACAGGCCGCCCCTCGCTATATACGACGGATATCTCCGTCAAATCTATCCCCCGAAGCTGAGAGAGTCGATTCGGATCTCGGTGTAGTGCTGTTTGTGTCCCCTCTTGCGCCTGTAGTTCTTCTTGCTCTTGTATTTGAATACGATTATCTTCGGGTCCCTGCCGTTTTCAGTGACCGACGCGCTTACGGAAGCACCTTCAACGTATGGAGAACCTATCACCGTAGAGTTGTCCCTTCCCACGAGAAGGACCTTGTCCAGGATTACCTGGGATCCTTCCTCAAGGCCCAGAGACTCAACCTTCAGCAGGTCTCCCTCCTGGACGCGATACTGTTTACCGCATGTCTCAACTATCATGTACACCTTCTTCGTTCCTCCTCCCGCCGGAGATCAGGTGCGGAGTTTTCCGCTTTTTACCCGCTCCGTGCGATTATTCCATCCAACCGAGGTATTATACGAAGCGAAGCGGGGAATGTCAAATAATACCGGCCGGACTGTAGTGCCGAGAATGATGCTCTCAGCTTTCAGTGACAGCCGTGCTGAAGGGGGTATCCGTTCCCGCAGAGAGAAGAAGGCGCTCAGCATGTTCGCGTGCCTCCTGCAGCGACGGGTCGCCAGAGAGCATTCTCGCAACCTCTGAGATACGTTCATCCCGGTTCAGCCTTTGAATCTCCACCTCGTTGGCAGTTTTTCGCACGCGAAAGTGATGGTCGGCAAGAGCCGCTATGGTGGCTTCATGGGTGACCAGGAGGACCTGGGTCTTTTTTGAAAGAGCAAGCAGCTTGTAGCCCGCCAGAAGCGCTGCTCTGCCGCCTAACCCCGCCTCCACCTCGTCGAAGACCAGAGTGGACGGAAGGGTTTCGTCCGGAAGGGAGAGCTGCAGGGCGAGGAGGATCCTGCTCAGCTCACCGCCCGATGCCGTTTTGTTTACCGGGGTCTCGGGGGAGCCTTCCGTTGAAAGGGTGAAGGAGATGTCGTCGGCACCGTCGCTACGTATTCGATTCAAAGGGGAGACTCGTACGGAAAAACGGTTATCTGCCATGCCGAGGTCGTACAGATGAATGTTCACAGCCTCTTCAAGGGATGATGCGGCGCGAAGGCGCAACGCTCTGAGTTCCATCGCCAGAGAGCTGGCTTTGCGCCTAAGCTCTTTTGATAGCTCCTGAAGCTCTGAGAAAAGACTCGGTGCCTCTCTCATCCAGAGAATCGCATCCCGCGCTTCCGAGGTCCAGGAGAGCAGCTCTTGAACGCTCCTTGTGCCAGTTGCTCTTTTGGCCTTTCGCAGGGTCCCTAGTTTTTTTTCGAGAGAGGCCAGTTCTTGCTCCAGTGCCTCCGGAGATAGTTTGAAGGCTCTGTTTCCTACGGATTCGATAAAGGCATGGAGCTGGGACAGCCCCTCGTTAAAGAAGCCATCCGGCTCGGATCTTTCGAGGGAGAGCCTCTTAATTAGCTCGATGCCGGAGCACTCCAACCTGGAGAGCAATCCGTCGCCCGATGCACCTCCGGTCAGTTCGAGAAGTAGCTCTTTCACTCTGCCAGCATGTTGAGCGGCGCTGCTCTTCTCCTCCAGCTCTTTTTCCCATAGCGTATCACAACCTGGAACGATGTTCAGAGGCCGTATCGAGTCGACTATGGCCTCCGCGTCGCGGTAACGCCGCTTCAGCTCCTCCTCCTTAATCCTCAAGGCCTTAAGATCTCTGTCGCAGCGGAGAGCTTCGTCGAAGGTCTTACCGAGTGATTGCCGTGCGTTCGAAGCAGCGCTACCGCCGCAGAAATCCACGATGTCCATCTGGCGTCTCAGGTCGAGAAGCTCCATCTGGGCAAACTGGCTTTGGATCTTTATCCTCTGGTTCATAAGCGAGGAAAAGGCGGAGAAAGGTGTGCTTGTCTGCTGGTAGAAGCAGCGGTTTCTCCCTGTCTTCGAGAGGGTGCGGCGGGCTGTATATTGTTCAGCATCACGTCCGCGCTCCCCTGCTTCGAAGAAGACGCCCTCCACCGAGGCCTCGTCCTCTCCGGATCTTATGAACAGGGTCTGGCTTCTTGCGCCGCCAATAAGCTCGAGCGCCCTGACCAGGCTGCTCTTTCCCGCGCCGCTCTCACCTGTTATCGCTGTGAACCCACCGCCGAAGCACAGCCTGGCGAAGGAGATTCCTCCCACGTTCTTTATTGAGACCTCCTCCAGCAAGCCCGTCACTCCTTCTCGAAAGTGACTATACCCTGCCCCCAGCGCAGTTTTTCCTGCAGAAGGTCGTAGTAATTCCTGGAGGGCAGTGTAAGGACGTCGATCTTATGTGTACGGCTCAGAGAAATATCGATACGGTCGCCTGGAAGTATCTCGTATCCAAGCTGCCCATCCTGTGTGAGAAGGAGATCTCTGTGGTTCCCCCTTGGGATCAGGGTTATCGTGTCGTCCTCCCCGACCACCACCGGCCTGGAATAAAGAGTGTGGGCGCAAATCGGAAGGATGATCATGCACGGAACGTGCGGGGGGACTATTGGTCCGCCTGCAGAGAGGGCATAAGCCGTGGAGCCGGTCGGAGTGGATACGATCAGTCCGTCGGCCGGGATCGTATTAAGAAGCTTATCCCCTATATGTACCTCTATGTGCATGACTCTGGCCAGGGCTCCCTTTGCAAGGACCAGGTCGTTCAGAGCATACAGCGAATATGTATCGTGCCCATCCCGGGAGACCTTGCCGTCGAGCACCTTGTGCGTCTGTACCGAGTACTCTCCCTTCAGAATACTCTCAATGTCCATCAGGGCCTCGTCTGCTTTCCCTGAGGCCAGAAAACCGAGGCGTCCCAGGTTGATGCCGTACAGAAGCACGGGTGAACCGAGCACGTATCTGGCCGCCCGTAAGAATGTGCCGTCGCCGCCTATTACCAGTGCGATATCGACCTGTTCTTTCCACTCCTCATCGCTCAGCCCCTGAACTCCTACGACGGACGCCTCGTGCGGTGGCAGGAGAAACTGAAGGCCGTTCTCGTTGCCCCACCGTGTTAACGTGTTCGTCATCTCAAGAGCACCGGGCTTTCGCGTGTTGACAAGCATTCCTATGCAAGGGTTTTTCATGGCTCTCCCCGTTCTTCAGAGAAAAAGTGATGCGCCTCATCTACAACAGCAGCGGCTGAAAACGCTGGAACAGGGTAATCGGTCCCTTTTCTCATGAACATAAGGAACTCGATGTTTCCCTTGGCCCCTGTAATTGGAGAGAAGGTCAGCCCCGACGGAACTAACGATAGTGGTGAATCCGTACAGAAGGAGATGATTCCCTCCAGAACCTCTATGTGATCCTCTCTGGAGCGCACCCTGCCTCCCTTGCCAACCCTGCCCCTGCCAACCTCGAACTGCGGTTTGACCAGTACGACCGCCTCTCCTGATGGGGAAAGGAAGGCATCCATGGCAGGAAGAAGCAGTCTGAGGGAGATAAAAGATGCGTCCGTCACGGAAATGTCAGGCGTTTGATCGAAGTCTTCCGGGTGCAGGTTTCTGGCGTTGGTCCGCTCCATCACTACGACCCTTTCGTCGTTCCTGATCGTCCACGCCAGCTGTCCGTACCCGACGTCAACTGAATAGACTCGCGCCGCCCCTCTTGAAAGCAGCACCTGGGTGAAACCACCGGTCGATGCGCCAACGTCGACGCATACCCTGCCCTTAGGGACAATTTCGAAATAATCAAGGGCCTTTATCAGCTTAAGGGCACCTCGGCTGACCCAATCAGCCCCGCCCTTTACCTCAATGTCCGCATCCGGGGAAACCTGCGCTCCCGGCTTGTCGACCCGCACTCCGCCGACCGACACCCTGCCCGCCATCAGAAGGCTCTGGGCAGCCGTCCTTGACTCAGCGAGCCCTCTTGACGCCAGAACTCTGTCGATGCGTTCTTTTTTGGAACTCTTCATACGCCTTTACCACTCCAAGCGAGGTGAGGCCGCAGAACTCTGCCTGTTGAGCCATCGTGCCCTGGGGGACGAACAGGTCCGGAATGCCGAGCGGCACGACCGTGGCTGGGCTACCCTCTCGCCTGATCGATTCCGCCAGGGTCGCGATCGCCTCTCCTGCTCCGCCCTCTCTGTACCCATCCTCCGCGACTATGATCAGCTCGTGTTCTCTCAGGACGCCCTCCAGCGCTAATTCGGGCAGTGGCTTTACACATTTCAGGTCCATGACGGTAGGGGGTAGCCCCCCCGCGCTTACTATCATCTCTCTGGCCTCAAGCATAAGCTCCACGGTCTTCCCGTAGCCGACCAGGGCGCATCTCTCCCCATTCTCCAGAATCTCCGGTACAGGCAGGTCGTTCATAAAAACATCATCGCGCGTCCGACAGAGGGAGGGGATCGCCTCTCCCCTTGGAAATCTTATCATGATGGGGCCCTCGCGCCGTAAAGCCAGGTCGAACAGCGACTGAAGCCCTACCTCATCCCTTGGAGCCGTCATGAGCAGATTGGGAATAGGCCGTGCCCACGAAATATCAAGCAGCCCCTGGTGCGTCTCTCCGTCGTCGCCTATTAGCCCCGAGCGGTCGACGGCTATTACTACCGGCAGGTTTTGCATCGCGATATCGTGGACAAGCTGATCCATCGCCCTCTGCAAAAAAGTGGAATAGATGAACACGAAAGGTCGCAGCCCGCCCGCCGCCATGCCTGCGGCCATGGTTAGCATGTGCCCCTCCGCTATCCCTACATCGAAGAAGCGCTCAGGAAAACGCGACGCAAAGGCCTCCAGCTTGCTGCCGCATTTCATTGCAGCGGTCAGGCATACAACCCTCTTGTCCCGTTCTGCCAGTTCCAGGACCGCGCTTGAGGCCGCCTCGCTCCAGGAGCGCAGTGAGGGCGCTTTGGCGGACTTTGGCGCATGTGGGGGGACCCCGTGGTACTTAGTGGGTTCCCTTTCGGCCTGCTCGAATCCCTTGCCCTTCACCGTTACCAGGTGAATGAGCACCGGCTTGTCATATTTCTTTGCGAGCTCTAGGACGTACTCGATCTCCTCTACATTATGGCCGTCGAAAGGCCCCCAGTAGTTTATGTCCATCTCGTCGAAGACGTTGATCGGCTTTACGATTGACTTGACATGATCCTTCAGCTTCCCCAGAGCGTTCTCAAGCGCCTGCCCCTTAGGGAGGGATGAACAGGAGTCCTTTATGGCCTTTTTCAGCGAGTTGTACGCAGTGCTTGAGCTCAGTCTCGCGAGGTGGGTGGCTACCCCTCCAACCCTCGGGCTGATGGACATGGTGTTGTCGTTCAGGATGTAGATCACCTTGGTGTTCGAGTCCTTGGTGTAGTTAAGGGCCTCGAACGCCAGGCCGTTGAGCAGCGACGCGTCGCCGATCACGGCTACCACGTGATTCTCACCTCCCAGCACATCCCTTGCCTTCGCGTATCCAAGAGCTGCCGACAGAGAGGTGCTGCTGTGTCCCACGTCGAAATGGTCATATGGGCTCTCTGATCGTTTGGGGAAGCCGCTGACGCCCCCCCACTGCCTCAGGGTGGGAAAACGTTCCCTTCTCCCCGTTAGTATTTTGTAGGCGTAGGTCTGGTGTCCGACATCGAAGATGATCCTGTCGTCCTCTGGATCGAAGGCTCGCAGAAGCGCAAGGACCAGCTCCACGGCACCAAGTGACGATGCCATATGACCGCCCGTTTTGGACACGACCGAAACGATATACTCTCTGATCTCCGAGGCAAGAGTCTTCAGATCCTCCCGGGAGTAGTCCTTAAGCTCTGAGTAGTGTTTGACCTGCTCCAGAAGCGCCATATTTATCGCGTCCTTTCGACAAGATGATCCGACAGGGCAGAGAAGAATCTCGTGTCCCCTCCGACGACCCGCAGGGCGTCGACCGCCCTTTTACTCTCGGTCAGGGCCAGGCGGCGAGCCTCTTCCAACCCGTAGACCGATACGAAAGTTCTCTTGTTCTGCGCGACATCCTTCCCCGGGGTCTTTCCCAGCTCCTGCGCGGAGGATGTCTCGTCCAGGATGTCGTCCACTATCTGAAACGCAATCCCTAAGTGCATACCGTACATCCTGAAAGCCGCAGAAGCCCGGCGTTTCGCCCCCCCTATCACCGCCCCGCTCTCAACGCAGGCTGCTATCAGAGTGCCAGTCTTGCGCGCAGCGACCTTGAAAGGGAAATCATCCCCGGCCTCCATGCTCTCAAGATCCGTGTCGAGGACCTGTCCTGCGTAAACCCCGAACGGGCCCAACGAGTTTGCCATTATACCCATCGCCCTGCATACGCGACCGGAAGGGACCTTCGCTTTCGCAAGGGCTGCAATCGGGTACTCGAAGGCCCAAGCCATAAGGGCATCACCTGCGAATATGGCGAGAGATTCTCCGTACACGACATGGTTCGTCGGCTTGCCTCTTCGAAGGTCGTCGTTGTCTATAGAGGGTAGATCGTCGTGAATAAGAGAGGACGTGTGGACCATCTCATATCCAAGTGCAAGGGAGATGGCTCTCTCCCACGGCATGCCGAACACCTCTGCGGCCTTGAGGCACAGTATCGGCCTGAGCCTTTTGCCGCCTGCGGTAAGAGAGTACAGCATGGACTCCTTCAATCTTTGCGGAACGGGTTGTGGAAGCGCTCCGGAAAGGCCGCCGATCCGCGCCTCTATGAATCTGCCCACCTCCGCTATCTCGTCCTGGAAGGAGAGGGGCGCCGAGCGCTTTGCCGCCCGTCTCTTCATTGTCCCTCCTCCTCGCCATCATCCCGGTCGGATGATCCGGACGAGAACGGTACCAGGGTGTCCTCAGATGAGAGGAGCTGAACCTTTTTCTTTGCCTCCGAAAGGTACTCTCTGCACTCCCTTACAAGCTTCACGCCCTTCTCGAAAAGAGCGAGAGCGTCCTCCAACGGCATTGGTCCCTTCTCTATGCGGGCTACTATGTCCTCGAGCTCTTCCATTTTGTTACTGAAACTCAATTCTATCAAGACCTCCTCGGGAAGCAAATAAAATTTGCCACTAGCACGCCTCTGTGCTAATATTCCTCTGTTTGAACGATACCAATCGCAGCAAGGGGGCGAAAACAATGGCAAAAGTATGTGAATGCTGCGGCCGCGGTCCCGTCACAGGAAACGCCGTGAGCCACTCCAACCGTCATACGCGAAGGCGCTGGCTTATAAACCTGAAAAGCGTCAAGGCGGACATCGGCGGCGGTGAATCTCTTAGAATGAGAATATGCACCCGGTGTCTCCGCTCGGGCAAAGTACAGCGAGCCATTTAACTGGTTCATCGACACCACCCGCAGTATACACCAAGGATTCCCTTCTGTAACCGTACAGAGACGCCCCCTCCTACACTTCTGTTGCTTATCGAGTAGGGGTGTTTCTGCAGCAGTAGGGAATCCTTCAACTCCCATCGTACATTTCCCAGGTTGACCCCAGAACATTCGGGCGTGAGCGGAAGAAGCGACAGGGAGAAGGGCTCCGCTCTCGGAAAAGTTATCTCCGCAGCCTCGTTACCCGTTAAGATGAGAATGCACTCATTCTCGTCGGCGTACGCGATCACCCTTGTTCCCTGCTCAAGTGCCCAGAGTGAGGAGAAGACGCCCGAGAACAGGTGATCGAACCTGCCTCCCCAGCACCCTGTAACTACTACTGGTGTGCCCTCGCACTCCTGCGAGGCGGTGAAGAGGGCCAGTTGAAGGTCGGTCAGATCCTTGTCCGACGGATGGCTGGTTGTCACAACGCCGGAGCTTACCGCATGAGCCCATACGTCAGTCGGCGTGCTGTCCCCGTCTCCTATCAGCCTTTGCGGAAGGTAGCCCGCCTCGATACACGGTATGATCCCGGAGTCCGCGCTCCATCTGACGCGAAATTTTGACGAAGCCTCTCTAAGCCAGTCGACATCCGGCCTTTTCCCTCCCGCGACCAGGAGCATAGGCTCCGGGAGTTCGATGTTGTAAGAGACCTCGATCTGCGGGAGCTGAAGACTGAACAAACCTAATCGATCTCTCCCGACAGAACCCGGGACAGCATGTCCTTTGCCGTATCCTCATCAACCAGTATCTCTCTTGGCTTCGAGCCATCGGGCGGCCCGACGATACCGATCTTTTCCATGGAATCAACGAGGCGGGCGGCGCGCGTAAAGCCCACGCGAAGCTGCCTCTGCAACCGGCTTGCCGAGGCGATTCCGGTCTCCATTACGATATCCAGAGCCTCCTCAAGTAGCGGATCGTCCGCGAAAGATGCGTCCCCGTTGGTACCGCTCTCCCCCGTCCCCTGCGCTTCGACGTCCACGTACTCCGGCGCGCCGAATATATTCTTAAGGTACTCCACAATCTCCATGCTCTTTACATCCTCTATGTACGGTGCCTGTAGGCGTAGAGGGCGCGGGTACTTGGAGCTTACGAAGAGCATGTCCCCCTTGCCAAGGAGTCGCTCGGCACCTGCAACGTCGATAATCGTACGTGAGTCGGTTTGAGACGGAAGGGTAAATGCGACCCTCGCCGGGATATTCGCCTTGATGAGGCCTGTAATGACGTTGACCGACGGGCGCTGGGTGGCCAGTATCAGGTGAATGCCGGTGGCCCTTGCCATCTGCGCCAGACGGCAGATATAGTCCTCGACGTCTTTCTGTGCCGTGAACATCAGATCCGCAAGCTCGTCGACCACGATAACGATGTTGGGAAGTTTGGCCTTCGGGAGGACTTTTTCGTTGTACGACTTCAGATTACGGACTCTCGATCGGGCGAACAGCTCGTAGCGGCTCTCCATCTCGCGTACGGCCCAGGCAAGAGCCTGGACGGCCTTCTTTGGAGAGACCACGGGCTTGGCGAGCACGTGCGGAAGATGCTCATAGATGCTAAGCTCCACCCGTTTCGGGTCGATGAGTATAAGCCTGAGCTCCTGCGGAGTGCGATGAGTGCAGAGGCCGGTAATGCAGCTGTTTACAAAGACGCTTTTGCCCGATCCGGTGGTCCCGGCCACCAGCAGGTGCGGCAGGTCCTCCAGTCCGACAACCAGAGAACGTGAATCGACTCGCATACCCATGGCAAGGGGCAGATCGCTCTCCGATTCCTGAAAAACTCTCGACTCCAAGATCGTGCGGAGGACTATCCCTTTGCGTTTGGGGTTTGGTATCTCTACCCCAACATAAGGTTTTCCCGGAATAGGAGCCTCGACCCTCAGGGCGGGGACCGTCAGGGCAACAGCCAGGTCGTTGCTAAGCCCCGAGACCTTGCTCACCTTTATCCCGGGTGCCAGCTGGAGCTGGAACTGTATGACGGTAGGGCCGATCACCACGTCCGCCATCTCGGCGCCTACACCGAAGTCCGAGAGTGTCGCGATGATTGACACTGCCTGCTCTCTTACCGTCTCGTGGTCCTCTACGGTGCCAAGATCCTGCCTGGGGCCGAAGAGGTCAAGCGGAGGAGGGAAGGTCCCGGGCATCATTCTCTCCTTCGCCTCGATCTCGTTGAACTCGATATCGGGCAGGGCATGAGGATCGCCCTCTGTGCCCTGAACAGGTATGCCCTCCTCTGTGAACTCATCGGGACCACGAAGGATAAAGAAATCCTCGGCTTCCAGGACCCTGCGCTCGCCTCTCCCCTCCCTGATAATCGGCTCCCTGACAGTGGCCGTTGGCTCTTCATAAGGGGTAATGTGCGTCCTCTCCGCCTTGAGGGAGGGCTTATCGGGGACCTCCTCCTGTTCGTCGGGGAGACTCTCCTCTTCGCTATCCCCTCTCTCTTTGGCATCGTCAGGAGCCTCTTCAGGGAGACCGTGGGGCTTCGGCCTTACCAGTACGAATCGAGAAGGAGACGAAGAGACGTCCTCCTCATAATCATCCGAGGCGGACGGTTCGTAATGATGGTATTTACCTGTTTGACGCGTTGGGATCAGTGAACGTAGAAAGCCCGCCGCACCCGATATCCTGCCTATGACTGAGGCAGGCTGTATAAGGCCGTAGAGAGTCGCTGATAGCAGGAGGAAAGCCGCGCTCAGAAGCATGGCTCCGAAATGGCCGACATATCTTGTGAAAAATATGGCCAGTCCTTTGCCGAGATAGCCCGGGGCGAACAGGTAGAAGCCTTGAAAGAGCCCAGCCATCTCGAACAGGCCGAACAGGAGCGCGGTGCAAACGAACAGCAAGAAAGTCCCGGCGATCTGCGAAAGAAGACCTTTGAAGCCTGTCCTTAAAAAGAAGGATACGCACAGGTGTCCTGCGAAGAGGATTGGAATGAGAATTGCACCCCCCCAGTTTCTAAGCAGGGAGAAGCGGATTGATTCTCCCCAGGAACCGGTCTTTATTGCGAACAGAGAGGCGAGGCAGTACAAAAGGAAGGAGAACACCAAAAAGACCATGATCTCCAGCCACAGGGTAAAGGCGCTCGCCTTCTCTCTTTTTGGCGTCTCTGCGTGGGCGTACTTTCTTTTTTGAGTAGTAGTTTTTTTCTTTTCTCTCGAAAACTGTCTCATATCAGGCCTGTGCACCTCCGACGGTTATATTTCTGATGAGCAGAGACGGCTGACCATCGGTAACCGGCACATTCTGCCCAGATTTGCCGCACATTCCGGGGAGGAAGTGAAGATCGTCGCCCACGGCCTCGATGTTCATCAGGGTCTCGGGCCCGTTTCCTGCAAGGACTGCTCCGCGAACAGGATGAGAAACCCTGCCGTCTTTGACGAGGTATCCCTCTGTGACGTGGAAGACGAAGTCTCCGGAGGTGGGATCGACCTCGCCTCCACCCATTTTTTTAACCAGGAGGCCGTTGTTCATAGAGCGAATCATCGCCTCAGGAGAGGACTCCCCGGGGGCCACGAAAGTGTTGGTCATCCTGGGTAATGGAGTCGTCCTGTACGAGCTTCTGCGTCCGTTCCCGGTAAGAGGTATGCCGCCTCTCCTGGATGAGGAAACGTCAGTAATATAGGCCACCGCCACCCCTCTATCTATCAGGATGTTCCGCTTGCACGGGGTCCCTTCCTCGTCACAGGCGCCGCTGCCAAGATAGCCCAGTATTGTCCCGTCGTCCACCATACTGATCAGCGGACTCGCCACCTGTTTTCCAATCTTATCGCGGTAGACGGAGAACTCCTTTTGAATGATATCCGCCTCGAAACCGTGTCCGCATGCTTCGTGTATCATCGTCCCGCCTGCCTCCCCGGAGAGCATCACGGGCATTGTCCCGGCGGGGCACATCGGGGCGTCCAGCATCAGAAGGGCGCGTGCAAGGGCGGAGTTAGCGACCTTCAAGGGAGAGGTTGTTTTATAGAACTCCGCGCTGTCCACGGAGAAGGCCTCCGACTCGTAGCCTGTCTGAAGTACTCCCCCTTTCTCCACCACCACTTCAACGCTAAATATCGTGTACTGCCTTCTGTCTCCGGCGATCACTCCATCGCTGTTGAAGACATTGAACCTCTTGTCCGCTGTGTTCAGGTTCATGGAGATCTGGCGTATCCACATGGATCGAGCTCGAAGCCGTTCGTTGATCACGTGGAAAAAGGAGTGTTCCGGGGACGGGAAGCGGTAGTCCGAATCCATCACACGGACGGAGGGCAGCCTGTGGTCAGCAAGGGGAATTCCACCGCCTTCTGCGGCGTCTTCCAGGCAGCGGAAAGCTGTGGACAGATCTACGCCCGGCGCGTAAGAGTGGGAAGTCTCCCCTTCCCGGATGACCCGCGCACCTACCCCCTCCGATGAGGAGGAGGATATTTCCTCGAACGCGCCGTCCTCAAAGGAAAAAGAGTGGGATGCGGACACCTCGAAGTACAGATCGGCAAAGTCCGCGCCACTCTGTACAACAGCTCTCAACACGTCTCCCAGCTTTGCGTTTATACTCATAACTGATCGGATGCCTCCAGTAAGTGCTCTCGTGTCGTTTGAAGAACCTCAAGTTCATAGCCCTCATTTCGGAGGGTATCTATCAATTCTAACACGTCGCCGCGCTTGTTCTCCGGAAAAAAGAGAGAAACTTCTCCAGTTTTACAGGCAGTTTGTAGACCAGCGCCCGAGAATGATGAGTCAGCTACAACGGCTTCTGTCTTGACGAAGCCCAGGCCGTCGTATTCGCTGACAATCCAGCTCAACAGGACAATACCGGATGCTGGCAGGCGGATGATAAGGCGACCCATATCGGATGCGAAATGGGGTGAGGTGGATACGTCCATCACTCCGTACGCACATTCTTGATGTTTTTTTTGTGCTCAGCGTAGTCCCTTGCGAACAGGTGATCCCCGTCCGGCTTCGCCACGTAGTACAGGTATCTGTGTTCCTCGGGATCAAGAACGGCCCTCCAGGAGCTCTCCGAGGGAAGGCATATAGGTGCGGGTGGCAGCCCGGACACCCTGTACGTGTTGTAGGGGGAGTCTATTTCCAGATCCTTGAAGAAGACCCTCGTAATCTCTCTTCCCTCTTTCTTCCAGGCGTAGACGACGGTTGCGTCAATCTGGAGCTGCATCCCGCTTCTGATTCTGTTCGCGATAACCCCTGCAATGCGGGGGCGCTCAGCGTCGTTGAACCCTTCCCGCTCGACAAGCGACGCGTAAATGGCAGTCTCTTCGA
>Ga0172382_10008653_pt1 | contig 14095 bp, 10 predicted proteins | sample Leawel138RmetaG_FD_122245 | JGI IMG/M metagenome (GOLD analysis project Ga0172382, IMG submission 122245) | Leachate microbial communities from a municipal landfill in Southern Ontario, Canada - Leachate well 138R metaG | ecosystem: Engineered > Solid waste > Landfill > Unclassified | place...
ATGTAGGTGATGTAACTTATGTAAAGAAGCACAAAAATAATTCCTTCCCATCTTTCAAGCAGGTTTTTCTGAATCCCTGTAAACATGAAAACTAATAGAAGAATAACTGCTCCTATATTAACTCCAAAATTAAAAATATCAGCATTTGCAACTGGAACGGGATTAATAGCCGAAGAAATCCCGAGAATAAGGAATGTATTAAAAATGTTGGAACCCACAATATTACCAACCGCAATATCAAATTTATTTTTTAAAGCAGCGACTACACAGGTTATAAGTTCAGGTAAAGAAGTTCCTATCGCAACAATACTCAATCCAATTACAGTTTCGCTTAATCCAAGCATTTTAGCAATGTTGACAGAAGAATTTACAACATATTTTCCACCAAGAATCAGTCCGGTTAATCCACCAATTATTAATAAAAAATCTTTTGTGTAAGAGAAGACATTTTGAGGTGGTTCTTCCATTTCATCTTTTTTAATTGAAAAAATATAATAAAGAAAAACAGAAAAAAACAGCAGTAAAATTATTCCATCACCACGCCCTATTAAAGAAGTCATTCTATCTGTCAAAGCATCGTATGAAATTACGAAAATCGATACAGCTGCAAGTAAAGCAAAAGGTATTTGTCTTTTTACAGTTTCCCCAGCAACAGGAATAGCTTTTATAATTGAAGTAATACCGAGAATAAGAAAGATATTGGCAATATTACTTCCGAGAACATTTCCCAGAGTAATTCCGGAATTCCCCTGAAAACTTGCAACAACATTTACAGCCAGTTCAGGTGCGCTTGTTCCGAAAGCCACAAGGGATAATCCGATAACAATATCAGGAATACCAAGTTTTTTTGCAAAAGAAGAAGCCCCGTCAATTAAATAATCAGCACCTTTAATTAATACAGCAAATGAAACTATAATAATAATCAAATCCAACATGAAATCATATTATTTTATTTGATGAAAATTGTCAATATTTGAGAATAGGTGGAAAAAAATTTAAAAATTTTAATTCCCATTAAATTAATGTATAATATTATTGGTTTGGGGAAATTAAATATTTAAAGTATGATAAAAAATTGCATATTCAGGAGAATTTTATGTTTAAAAACATGTCGATTGCAAAAAAAATATCAATAGGGTTTATTTCAATACTGTTAATAACTCTGGGCTTGAGTTTCTGGTCTGGGAATGTAATGGGAAATATTAACATTGTTATAACAGGTAATGCACTTGAAAGAGAAATTGACAGAAGAGAAATTGATCATCTCAACTGGGCTACTACAGTATCTAATTTTCTGAAAGATAAAAATGCAGGTAATAAACTTAATGTTCAGATAGACCATCGACAGTGTGCCTTTGGGAAATGGTATTATGGCAACGGAAGAAGAGAAGCTGAAAAAATAGTTCCCGAATTAAAGAATCTTTTAGACCAGATTGAAGAACCACATACTATGCTTCACCAGTCAGCAAAAGAAATCACCGAAGTTTTTGACAGAAATAATATTGGTCCAGCTGACAGAGTGTATGTTGAAAAAACAATGCCGAATCTTGCAAAAGTTCAGAGACTTTTAAGACAGGTTTCAGAAACAGTAGGTCAGAATGTTATGTCAAGTGATGAACTAATTAATCAGGTTAGTTCGGCTCAGAAAGGATTGTTCTTTCTAAGTTTTGGTGCATTGATAACTGGTGCGTTAATGGCATTTTTTATAATTAAATCAATTGTTAAAAGTGTTATAGATATATCTTCAAAATTAAATTCAGGAGCAAGAGAAGTAAACAGTGTTGCCAATCAGGTAAGTAATCTGGGACAGGATATGGCTGAAAGCTCAAGTCAACAGGCGGCAAGTGTGGAAGAAACTTCTGCAAGTCTGGAAGAATTACTTTCAATGACCAGGCGAAATTCTGAAAGTGCTTACGAAACGAATAAATTGAGTGAAGAAGCTCGAAAGCTCAGCGAATCTGGCAAAAGCACAGTTGAAAAAATGATGAGCTCAATACTTAAAATTAAAGACAGTTCTGATGAAACAGGCAAAATAATTAAAACAATAGATGAAATTGCATTTCAGACAAATCTTCTTGCTCTGAATGCGGCAGTTGAAGCAGCGAGAGCAGGAGAGGCGGGAAAAGGTTTTGCAGTTGTGGCAGAAGAAGTCAGAAGTCTTGCCCAGCGTTCAGCAGATGCAGCAAGAAATACTGCTGGAATGATTGAAGAATCCAAAAGTAATTCAGAAGAAGGTGTTCAGGTTGCCAGAGATGTTACTGAGCTATTAAATAAAATAACTGAAATGGTTATAAAAATCAGCAACCTTGTTAAAGAAGTTTCCAGTGCTTCAGGTGAGCAGACAAAAGGAATTGAACAGATAAATATTGCAATATCTGAAATTGAGAAAGCGACACAGGCAAATGCGGCAAATTCTGAAGAGGCAGCAGCTTCAAGTGAAGAACTTTCAGCTCAATCAGAACAGCTGCTTGAAATCCTCGGAGAATTGTCAAATATTATATTCGGGAAAAGTTAAAAAGAATAAATGATAAACAATACTGAAAAACTGGGCAGTGAAAATATTAAAAAACTGATATGGGATTTATCAGTTCCTGCAATCACAGGATTACTGGTTATTGCTTTATATAACATAGTTGATGCAGTATTTGTTGGACGCGGAGTAGGAGTAAATGGATTAACAGCTCTTACAATAGTTTTTCCAGTTCACATGATAATAATGGCATTATCACAGATGTTTGGGATAGGCGGACAGTCTTCACTTTCGATAGCACTCGGTGGTGGGAAAAACAAACGGGCAGGATATATTTTATATGTTGTTTCAATATTATCCATACTTGCAGGATTGATTTTTGCGATTTTATTAAAATATTTTTCAAATCCACTTCTCGGGATGTTTGGTGCAGACAGTTTAATTTTACCCTATGCTTCAGATTATATTGAAGTTTCTCTATACGGAATACCTTTTTTAATATTCTTTATAGGGCTGAATAATTTAGCTCGTGGCGAAGGTAATGCAAGAATTTCAATGAATACAATGATAATTGCTGCACTTACAAATGCTTTTCTTGATTATGTTTTTATTTTTCAATTCAGTTTTGGAATAAAAGGAGCAGCTTATGCTTCTGTAATCTCACAAATAATATGTTCAATCTATATTCTTACTTATTTTATTGGAAAAAAAACAGTGGTTAAATACAGCATTTGCAGAATTAAAACATTCTATTTACTTTCATATAAAATATCCAGCATAGGATTGGCAAGTTTTTTCAAACAGATTGGGGGAAGCATAGTAATAATTCTTGCAAACAGAATTCTTCCTGTTTATGGAACCTCCAACTCAGTTGCGATATTTGGAATATTAAACAGATTACTCATGTTTATATCAATGCCTGTATTTGGATTTTTACAGGGAATTAATCCAATAATTGGATTTAATTATGGAGCGAAAAATTTCAGAAGAGTAAAATCAGCAATAAAAAATGGTATTTATTACAGCACCATTGTTGTTACTGTATGCTTTGTCTGCTTGATGATATTTCCTGAATATATATTAGGTATTTTTACAGATGAAAAAGAACTCATTGCAGAAGGATTATTACCACTTAAAATATTTTTTTCACTCCTGCCATTACTTGGATTTCAGATAATATCAGCAGGAATATTTCAGGCAATGGGAAATGCAAAAGCCTCCATGTTTCTTACAATGGCAAGACAGGTTGTACTTTTAATTCCATTAATAATATTACTGCCATTAATTTATGGTGAAAAAGGAGTATATATCGCATTCCCAGCTTCAGAAATAATAACGTTTTTAATATCATCATCAATGCTTTATTTTTTAAATAAATCGCTTAATTGCCTTAATAATAAAATGGAAGGCAATTGTTTTTTATGAAAAAACGGGGTCAGGTCTTCGATATTCGATTTTTGAACATTATATGTTATTTATGATATAAATAGTAATTAACAATGTGATATTTAAGGACTTTTATAATTAAAAAATCTAAAAACTGAAAACTGAAGACCTGACCCCATTTAATGGAGGGATTATGATTAAGATTGTTATACTTGGTGCGGGATTTGCTGGGTTGCAGGCTGCAAATCATCTTAAGATTGAAAATGCTGAGATAAAAATAATTGATAAAAATGATTATACTGTCATGCTTCCTGCGATTCCTGATGTGGCAGGCGGATTTATTGAACCAGATAGTGTGAAATATCCAATTGATAAATTAATTCCAGAGAATTTTATTTTTATTAAAGATAAAATAACCAATATTAATCTTGAAGATAGATATGTTCAGTCAGATATTAAAAAATATCATTATGATTATTTGATTATCTGTTCTGGTTCGACAGTAAATTTTTATGGTTTTAAGGATAATCTTGAAAAATTATACACCTTAGAAAATTTTGAAGACAGTATAAGAATAAAAAAAGATTTTGATTTTTACTTAAATCAATCCCAAAATCCACATGTTGTTTTCTCTGGTTGTGGTTACACAGGTATTGAACTTGCTCTTGCTCTTAAAAAACACGCAGACAAGAAAAGTAAAAAAATCAAAATAACCATGGTTGAACGTGCTAAAACTGTATTGCCTTTTCTTGAAGAAGATGAAAGAAATTATGTTTTAAAACAAATTAATAATTCAGGTATTGAAATAATTACAGATTCACTTGTGAAAAAATTTACAGGCGAAAAAGTAATTCTGAAGGATGACAATGCTATAGAAAATCCTTTTTTTATATGGACTGGTGGAACAAAATTTTCAGTTGATAATATTACTGACAAAATTGAGAAACTTTCTGATGGCAGAATAATTGTTAATGAATATCTTCAAATCCCAAAATTTAAAGAGGTTTTTGTAGCTGGGGATAGTGCGGCAATTAAGGATAGTAATGGTAATTTTATAAGAAAAGCTGTAAATTTTGCTTATTTCAGTGGTAAAACTGCTGGAAAAAATATTAATTTATTATTAAATGGAAGTAAACTTAGAAAATTCAAACCTTTTGATGCTGGATGGATTATTCCCATGCATAATACCGCTCTCGGAAGACTTTTTGGAAAAATAAAAGTTAAGGGTACTTTGCCGTTAAGATTACATTATTTTATGTGTGGATTTAGAAATTACAAAGAAAATCGTTTCAAATTGATTAAAAAATCTATTACATTATTGGAGGAAAAACCTGTGAAAAATATGCTTTTGAAATTTTTATTTGGCAATGATGGAGATTCAAATTTTGGATTGTTAATTCTAAGAGTTTTTACTGGTGTTGCTATGATGACACATGGATTCCCAAAATTATTCCAAAATCTTGAAGGGTTTACGCAGAATGTCGCTAATATTGGATTTCCTGCACCTGCATTTTTTGCATTCATGGCAGCTTTCAGTGAGTTTTTTGGTTCTCTGTTATTAGCAACAGGATTTATGACAAGATTATGGTCATTCTTTATCGGGTTTACAATGTCTGTAGCGGTATTTGTTGTTCATTCCAGTGATGCTTTTTCAAGAAAAGAATTAGCACTTTTTTATCTTATAGTTAGTATTTTTTTCCTTATGAAAGGAGCTGGCAAGTTTTCTCTTGATTACATGATAAATAAGAAATTGAAAAAATAAATAATGAAAAATTTATTAATATGGTATAAGTCGTTAAGAGCTTACTCTTTTTTAATGTCGGCTTTTCCACCGTTATTAATATTTTTTTACCTGCAAAATGCAGGATATAATGTTGATTTTTTAAAATTGATTCCATTCATTGCAGTTGTGATTTTGATTCATTCGGGTGTTAATGTATTAAATGATTATTATGATTATGTATTCAAAGTTGATACTGAAAAATCAGCTGGTGCTTCACTTCTTATTCAAAAAGGGTTTGTAAAGCCCAAATTTATGTATTATTCAGGTCTGATTTATTTTATTCTGGGAATTATTACAGGAAGTATTCTTGCATTAAATAATAATATTCTTTTATATACAGGGATTCCAGCTGTTTTTCTTTCATTCTTATATACAAGTAGAAAATTTTCGCTTAAATATAATGCTTTAGGGGAAATAACAGTTTTTACACTTTTTGGACCATTACTTTTTTTTAGTTCTGTTTTATATATGAATAGCGTTATAAACTTTGAAATATTAATTCTTTCAACAATGTTTGGATTACTGACAGCCGCAGTTCTTATTATCAATAATATCAGGGATATGGAATCCGACAGCAATGCAAATATAAAAACAATCCCAATATTATTTGGAAAAAAAACAGCTTATTTAATTTATTTAATTATAATGTCATTATTAATCTGGTTTGTATTCACAGAACTGAATTTTTTCTCAAGCTTTATAATTTTAATATTTGTGTTAAGTATTTTTACTGATATTATAAGAAGAAAGATTAGAAGGCTTGATATTAAAACCTCGATATTATATGGATTAACTGGATTTATGTATATTGTGAATAATTTATTATGAAAAATATAATTAATGAACATATAAATATTTTTTTAGAAAAACTGGATAAAAAATATCCTGGTCATACGATTATATGGAATTATTTTAAAAAACAGGAAAATGGTAAACTGCTTAGACCATCTCTTTTTTTAAAAACATTTGAACATACAGGCAAGAAAATTGAAAATATTTATTATGATATAGCTGCAGGAATAGAAATGCTTCACATATTTGCCTTAATACATGATGATATTGTAGATAAAAGTGATTACAGAAGAAATAATTTAAGTTTTCATAAAATGCTTGAAAAAAAATTTGGAGAAAACTCAACAGGTGCTGCAATTATTGCAGGTGATATATTATACACCGGAGCTCTGGAATATATTTATGAAAAATTTATCTTAATCAATAAAATCGAAGTATTTGGATTTATTATGGAATGTTCGATGAAAACAGCTTTAGGTCAGTGGAGAGAATTGACAGAAGATTATAAAATCAATGAAAAAGAAATTTTTTCATTATATGACAGCAAAACATCAATATACACATTTTTATGTCCAGTAATTACAGCGTTGAAAATTTCGGAACAGCCTGAAAAAATATCTGAATATACAAAAGATTGTATGATAGCAGGTAAAATATATCAGTTGAAAAATGACATTGCTGATATTTCAGAAAATCAGAATAATGAACCGTTTTTTGAAGATTTTAAAACCCGAAGAAAAAATTATGTATATTATGAAATAACAAAAAATAAAACCAAAAAAGAAAAAGAAGAAATAGACTATATATATCAAAAAAAAGAAATTGAAAAATTTAAAAAAATCATACAAAATGAAAATATAATTTTAAAAATCCAAAACCTTATAAAAACTCTTGAAACCCATATCCAGCAAAGAAACTTTTTCACTTTTTGAAAAAAAGGGGGTCAGGTCTTTGATATTTGATTTTGGAATAGTTTGAATTATATAAAATAGATATAATAATAAAAACTTAGTATTTTTTAAGCTTTTTTACATAAAAACTTAGTAAAACTGAATATCGTAGACCTGACCCCCATATATATGTTAAAATGGGGTGAGAACTTTTATTGGAGGGGATTATGAAGTGTACTGGGTGTGGTTCGGAAAACTTCAGAGAAGTGCTTACTACTAATGGTGTGCTTATTGATTTTTGTGATAAATGTGGTGGTATCTGGCTTGATAAGGGTGAAATTTTCTTTTTTACTAAATCTCCAAGTTATTTAAAATTCAAAATTGATCAGGCTTTAAAAAATCCAAAAAAAACTGATAGAAAAAATCCTAAAACTGGTGGAGAGCTTGTTGAAATCTCACTTTTTGATGGAAAGCTTGATATAGATTATGATATTGAAACTGAAGGGATATACCTCGATAAAGGTGAGCTGGATTCTCTTCCTGGATTTAAAGATTTAAAAATAGAAATAAAAATTGATAATAAAGTTTTAAATCCAAATTTGAAAAATTCAACTGATGAAAATAAATTCAAATCCACTGCTGCGAATAAATCAGAGCCAAAGAAAAAATTCCGAGCGGGATTATCACCTTTACCTTCTTTAAGTTTTATTTCATCAATGACTTTTATTGGTTTATATGGTCTGCTGGGATTGTTTTTTGTAATTATGGCTCAACAGAATATTATTCCTGAAGCAGGGGCATTAATAATTTTTACAGTTATTTTGTTCCTTCAATTTCTTCTTTCTCCATTTATTATGGATTTTATGCTTAACTGGTTTTACAAATGTGACTGGGTTGGATATGATTCTCTTCCAGAGCCCCAGAGAAAATTCATTCAGAAAATTTCAGCTGAAAACAATATAAAAATTCCGAGAATGGGTGTGATTCGTGACGGTTCGCCTAATGCTTTTACTTATGGGCATACTCCGAATAATGCAAGAATTGTTATTACAAGCGGAATGTTTGATTTGCTTGATGATGAAGAGCTCAATGGAGTAATTGCTCATGAAGTAGGTCATGCTGTTCACTGGGATATGCTTTTGATGACTGTTCTGCAACTTGTTCCAATGTTTTTGTATTATGTTTATAGAACGATAATGGATTTGTATAGAAGAAGTTCAAGTCGAGGAAGAAGAGGTAAAAAAGGTGGTCAGGAGCTTATTGTTGCTATTGTGGCTTATGTTTTATATATAATTTCTCAATATATTGTGCTTTATTTTTCAAGGGTTCGAGAATATTATGCTGATAGATTTGCCGGGAAATATATTTCACCAAATAAACTTGCTTCAGCTCTTGTAAAAATCGGATATGGTCTTGCTGGAAAGAAAACCGCTTCTAATGAAAAAGAAAGAAAAACCACTCTTGATGCAGTAAAAACCATGGGTATTTTTGATTCTAATTCTGCAAGAGGTTTTGCAATGACAGGATTGGGTCGTAAACGTCCTGAAAGTATGGGTGGTGAGGTTGATAAAGAAAGTCTGAAAGGTGCAATGAGATGGGATATGTGGAATCCATGGGCTAAATATTTTGAGTTACATTCAACTCATCCGCTAATTGCGAAAAGATTGCTTGCATTAAGTAATCAGTCCATGCATCAGGGCGAAGAGCCATATATTGAATTTAATGAAAGACAGCCGGAAAGCTACTGGGATGAATTTTTTGTTGATATTTTCTTTTACTGGCTTCCTTATTTAGGATTTTTCAGCATGCTTGGATTAGCAGGATTATCAGCAACAAATGGGAATGGAAAATTGATAGCAATAGGTTTTATGTTGTGGGGGTTAGCTTTATTTGCTAAAACCTGGTTTTCATACAAATGGGATTTTTTCCCTGAACTAAATATTGAGTCATTGTTGAAAAAAATTAAAGTTTCTCCTGTAAGACCGGTTCCAGTTACAATAAAAGGAAAAATTATTGGTAGAGGTGTTCCTGGGCTTATTTGGAGTGAGGATTTTGTAATACAGGATGAATCTGGAATTATTTTTCTGGATTATGCTCAACCTCTTGCAATATTCAACTTTCTTTTCGGATTATTGAGGGCTGGGGGATACGAGGGTGAACAGGTAAAAGTTATTGGATGGTATAGAAGGGCTCCAGTTCCTTATATTGAATTGAAAAAAATTGAATCACAATATACCTCAAGCACTTGTTATGTTTTTCATTTTAAACTTTTTATGTCAGTTGCTTTATTGATAATTGGCGGTGTATTGATGATGGTAAATTAATATAGAGGATTTTAAATGAATAATTATGATTTCTGTGTAACATGGGTAAAAGAAAAATCAAATAATAGAAAAATAAAGGTTCTGGATTATGGTTGTGGAGCTGGTCAAATAGTAAAAAGATTTAGAGCTGAAGATATAGAAGCTTATGGTTGCGATGTTTTCTTTGAGGGTGGAGATTACTCGAAATCAGTTGGTGATAATTTATTTGAAAATGGAATAATAAGAAGAATGGGGAAAGATAATATTATCCCATTTGATGATAATTATTTTGATTTTATTGTAAATAATCAAGTTTTTGAGCACGTTGAAAATATGGATTTGGTATTAAAGGAAATTTCAAGAGTTTTAAAACCTGATGGAGTATTATTGAGTATTTTTCCTGATAAAAGTGTGTGGCGTGAAGGTCATTGCGGAATTCCTTTTCTTCACTGGTTTCCAAAAAAAAGTAAGTTCAGAATTTTTTATGCATGTATATTTAGAGCTATAGGATTTGGATATCATAAAAAAAATAAAAGTATTTTAAAATGGAGTAGAGATTTCTGTGAATGGCTGGATAATTGGACTTATTACAGAAGCTATAGTGAAATCAAGTTTTATTTCAAAAAATATTTCAAAAAAATTAATCATATTGAACACTACTGGTTAAAGAAAAGATTAAATAGTATCGTATCGTATCGTATCCTTTTAGTATTACCGATTATTATTCGGAAATTATTGGTAAAAAAAATGTGTGGATTAGTTTTTGAAAGTAATAATTAACTTGGGGGGATTTATGGATTTTAAAGTAAGTGAAAAAAATCAGGAATTTTTATTAAAATCGGCAAGACAGGCGATTGTTGAATATATGAATTTAAGTAAAATAGCAAAAGTTGAAACAGAAGATGATGAATTAAATACTGAAAGAGCGGTTTTTGTAACTTTAACGAAAAATGACAATCTGAGAGGGTGTATCGGGAATATTATTCCACAGCAGAAATTAATCGATGCAGTTTGTTATATGGCGGTTGCAGCAGCTTTTGATGACCCGCGATTTCCTGAAGTTACCAGAGATGAATTAGATGACATAAAAATAGAAATATCTGTTCTTTCATCTCTTGAAAGGGCTGAATCATACAAAAACATAATCCCTGAAAAACACGGTGTTATGATTAGAAATTCAGGTAGAAGCGGATTATTTCTTCCACAGGTATGGGAGCATTTTGAGCCGGGGGATATAGAAGGATTTATGGGTGAGTTATGTTCTCAGAAAGCTGGATTATCAAGAGATTGCTGGAAAAATCCTAAAACAGAAATATTTTTATTTACTGTTTTTAAATTTCATGAATAAAGTATAGAAATTCTCAATGAAAATTTAAGAATTTTTTCAGTTATGATTTTCCAAATTATTGATATTATTAGTATCTATTTTAATAAAATCTTCTGGTTTTGCCGGAAGATGTATATTTAAATGATTTAATTCATCAATTGTTTTTTCAATCTGCTGAAAAGGTAGTTTAAATTTCATACCATAACCTCATTTAAGCTAATTTTTCAGACTTATTATACAACCCAGATTTTTTTATGATTTTTTTTATTATAAACGAAAAAAATAAAAATAGCAACCTGTTTTTGATTACAATAATAAAACATGTGACCGCAAACAAGTTTGCTAGTGACCACTCAGCAAAGCTTCGTTAGTGACCAAACCCTAATGGGTTTTAGTGACGAAAGAAACACGCTAAAATCAATATAAGAGCAAAAATTTCATTAGATTTAGTTTTAAACCTGTTTTTATCATCACTAGGACTTTAGTCCGGTCACTAGCCATGTAATGGCGGTCACTAAGAATTTGGAAAATTCTGGTCACAATTTTTAATATAGTGTATAATAGATTTAATTTTAAAATCGGGAGGTAAAATGTCTTATAATCAGAGAAAATCTCAACTGAAAGAAAAAGCAGATTTCATTTTAGAAAGAGCAAAAAAGTATGCTCCCTGTGTTTTTATAACACTAACTGACGGTGCTAATGCCTTAACCAGATTTGGTGAAAATGAAATTACTCAGAATGTTTCTACCCAGCTTTTTTCAGCAGATATAATGCTTGCCTGTGACAACAAATCAACCAAGTTGCAGATTGATTCAATGGATGAAAAAAAACTTGATAAAATGTTGAAATCAGCAGTTGAAATATTAAAATATCAGAAAGAAGATGAGTTTTTTCCAGAATTCCCAGAAAAAATAGATTTTGAAGAAAAAAGTGATTTTGATGACAAAACAGCTTTCATGACACCAGATGAACGAGCAGGTTACGCTATTAATGCTATAAATAAAGCTCAGCAAAATAATCTTGACTGTTCAGGAATTGTGAAAAACGGATACAACACAGCTGCGATAGCTTCTTCAAATGGATTATTTGCATACGCTGAAAATACTTATGCTGAAATATCAGTTACTGTGATGGATGATAAAGGTTTTTCAGGATGGGCAGAAGCTTCAGCGGGAGCGGCTTCCAAAATTGATTTTGACAATATTGCAAATACAGCTGTTTCAAAAGCATTACTTTCTAAAAATCCGCAGGATATTGAACCAGGTGAATATGATGTGATTTTAGAACCAGCTGCCTGTGCGGATTTTTTAATGTTTCTTTCATATATGGGTTTTTCAACAGAAGGATATTATGAAGGTGAAAATCCTTTTAAAAACAAAATTGGTCAAAAAGTGCTCAGTGAAAAAATTACAATTGTTGACAATGCTTATAATGAGCTTTACCCAGGGCTACCTTTTGACTTTGAAGGCAACAGAAGAGAGAAACTTACTCCAATTGAAAATGGTGTTTTTAAAGAGCTTCCGATTGACTATAAATGGGGTAAAAAATTAAATAAAAAATCAACAGGTCATGGATTGCCATATCCAAATTCTCATGGTCCATTCTGTTTAAATCTTCAGATTATTCCCGGAACAAGAAAACTTGAAGATATAATAAAAGAAAGTGATAATGCTTTACTGGTAACACATTTTCATTATACAAATATTATTAATCCAAATGATCTTACAATTACCGGAATGACAAGAGATGGTCTTTACATGATTAAAGATGGAAAAATAAGCCATCCTGTAAAAAATATGAGATTTACTGAAAGTATTATCAAAGCTTTAAATAATGTTGATGAAGTTTCATCAGAGCAGGTTTTTCATGCGGGATTTTTTGGTGGTGGCTCAATTTTGACTGGTATGAAAATTAAAAATTTTAAATTTACCAGCAAAACAGATTATTAATTGAGGGAGGACTGATGAAAAAATTTACAGATATTGCTATAGATACATGTAAAAAAAATGGCGCAAGCTATGCTGATATAAGAATTGTCGATATGAATGATGAAAAATTAACTGTTACAAACGGGCAGTTATCTGATATAACAAATGCAAATTCTCTTGGATTTGGAATAAGAGTTATTGTAAATGGTGCATGGGGATTTGCAGCTTCAGCCGAGCTTTCTGAATCAAAAATTATTGAAACTGCTAAACTTGCCATAGAAATTGGAAAAGCTTCTTCAGGAAAAATAAATGAAAAAGTAAAACTGACAGAAGAACCAGTTTATGTTGACAGATGGAATTCACCTTTTATGATTGATCCTTTCAAGGTTGATATAAATGAAAAAATTTCATATCTGATGGCATGTGATGATATTTTGAGAAAAGATGAAAAAATTATAAAAGCTGAAAGTTATATGTGGTTTTCAAAAGAACATCAGTGGTTTGCTTCAACAGAAGGCAGTTTTATTGAACAGGAAATATTAAGAAGTGGTGGCGGAATAAGAGCTCTTGCGACAAACGGTAAAGAAACTCAGAGAAGGTCATACCCTGCTTCTTTCGGGCAGTATGTTCAGGGTGGATATGAAGTAATTTTAGGTCTTAAAATGCTTGAAAATGCTGAAAAAACCAGAAAAGAAGCAATTGAGCTTCTTGATGCTCCAGTCTGCCCTTCAGGTAAAAAAGATTTAATAATTATTGGTGAACAGCTTGCTTTACAGATTCATGAATCAGTAGGACACGCAACAGAACTTGATAGAGTATTAGGTTATGAAGCAAATTATGCTGGTCGTTCATTTGTAACACTTGAAAAAAAAGGTAATTTCAAATATGGCTCTGAATTAATGAATATTGTGGCTGATTCAACCTGTCCGACAGGTCTTGCAACATTTGGATATGATGATGATGGTGTGAGAGCGAAAAGATTTGATGTAATAAAAGATGGAATTTTTCAGGCATATCTTGGTAATCGTGAGTTTGCTCATAAAGCTGGTGAAAATTTTTCGCGCGGATGTAACAGAGCTCAGGGCTGGTCAAATATCCCGATAGTAAGAATGCCAAATCTGTCACTTAAACCTGGTAATTCAACACTTGAAGAAGTAATTGCTGACACTAAAGATGGATTGATGGTTTCTACTGTTAAATCCTGGAGTATTGACCA
>Ga0172382_10008654_pt1 | contig 14095 bp, 11 predicted proteins | sample Leawel138RmetaG_FD_122245 | JGI IMG/M metagenome (GOLD analysis project Ga0172382, IMG submission 122245) | Leachate microbial communities from a municipal landfill in Southern Ontario, Canada - Leachate well 138R metaG | ecosystem: Engineered > Solid waste > Landfill > Unclassified | place...
CCCGAGAACCCAGCGCCGTATGCGCCGCGTCCGCACATGCCACGTCCCCAGCCCGTCATCGGACCCTGTCCGAGCGGTCCTGTTCTATCCCTTCCAGGCATTGAATAACTCCTCCTTCGTATTTGATAATAATTATCATTTGCATTTTACACTTGCTTATGGCATTATGTCAAGAGGCAATTCTCACTTTCGGAGGACATACGGTATGAAAGACGGCGCTGACGGCGGCACTATAGATGCGTTCATGCAAAAACTCAGGGACAGGGGGCTGCGCCTCACCGCCCAGAGGGAGACACTGTTCCATATCATAGGCGAATACCTCGGAGAGGCGACATCCGTCCAGGACATCTGGGAGAGGACGCGCGAGGCTGACCCGTCCATAGGCATAGCCACCATCTATCGCACTTTGAACCTGCTGGGCGAGATGGGCGTGGTCAACATTATCTATCTGAACGACGGGGAGTTCCGACTGGACGTTCCGATGCAGAAAGTCCACGTGACGGCGTTCTGCCGCGCGTGCGGCTCCACCTTCCACCTGGACGGCGAGCAGGAGAAGCAGCAAACCCTGGAGCGCTGGCTTGAGGAGGCGGGGCTTGAGCTGTTGCCCCAGTCGATAGCCCTGGCAGGGCTTTGCGAAAAGTGCGCGAAGGAGGAGGGCGACCGCAGCCCGGAGGCCGGTCCGGGGCGCAGAGGCACCTGTCCGGGCCGACGCTGCCGCGGCATGAGGCGTTTCCGCGAGTGAGAATATATGACGAATAGAGCTATGACGCAGGATTTCCGCTATCGACGACTCTGAACGCGATTCAGTGCTAGGTTCCAATGGGCTTGACCTCTCACCCCCTTCACTAAAACCCCCTCATTCATGCTAATATGAATAGTCCGACGGTACTCCGTTTTTTCATACCCCTATGCTGTATTGTGTTATACTTTGCTCGTTGACGCGAGGAGATGAGATGCTGTATTCGCATATAATAAGGAGGCCGAGAGGATGGAGACGTTAGCAGCTCGACTGGTGCGCTCGCCTGACACGGATCCGTGGAAAAATCTGGCCCGCGAGGAGCTGCTTATGGGCGAGTGCGCAGACGACGAGGCGATACTCTACCTTTGGCGGAACGCTCACACAGTCGTTATCGGGCGCAACCAGAACGCGTGGAGCGAGTGCCGGCTGGACCTGTTGGAGTCGGAGGGAGGAAGGCTCGCCCGCCGCTCCTCCGGGGGCGGTGCCGTCTACCACGACCTGGGGAACCTGAACTTCTCCTTTATTGTGCCGAGGCGTATGTACAGCATGGAGCGTCAGCTCGGGGTCGTTCTGGGCGCGTTGCGGTCGCTCGGCGTCGAAGCGGAGTTCTCCGGGCGGAACGACCTGACCCTGAAAGGGCGCAAGTTCTCGGGGAACGCGTGGCAGCTCACCAGAGGCAGGGGGCTGCACCACGGCACCCTGTTGCTGTCGGCGGATGTGACCAAGCTGTCGCGCTATCTGAACGTGGACCCGGAGAAGCTGAGGTCGAAGGGGGTCGGCTCCGTGGCGTCTCGCGTGGCGAACCTCTCCGAGGCACACCCGGGCCTGGAGATGGACGCCCTGATGGACGCGCTTGAGAGGTCGTTCCTGCTCGCGTACCCACATTCGAAGATAGGACGCGATAGGGGCGGAGCCGAGGGCGAGAGCTTCGAACGTCTGTACAAGAAGTACAGCAGCTACGAGTGGCGCTACGGCAGGGCGCCGGAGTGCTCCGTCTCGGTGAGCAGGCGTTTTGCCTGGGGCGGCCTTGAGCTGCGCTTCGACGCGCCAGGTGGAATGATAAACGGGGCGAGGGTCTTCTCCGACGCCATGGACGGGGAGATGATCCTGTCGCTGGCCGGAGCCCTGGACGGGCTGCCCTTCTCGTGGGCTGAGATTGCGGACGCCGTGCGCGCCCGTTTCCCCGGCGTCGCGGAGATGGCGGATGTGGCTAGCTGGCTGGCGGAGGCGCCCATTGGCAAGGAAAAGGAGGCAGACAAATGAAGAGAACCCCTATGTACGAGAGGCATGTGGCGGCGGGAGGCAGGATGGTGGACTACGGCGGCTGGGAGCTGCCGGTACAGTACGAGAGCACGGGGATAAAGACGGAGCATCTCGGCGTGAGGTCGAAGGCGGGGCTGTTCGACGTCTCCCACATGGGGGAGGTGTCGGTGGAGGGCGCACGCGCCGAGGAGTGGCTCTCCTCGCTGCTGTCGAACGATATCGCTGCGATGCGCGATATGCAGGTGCAGTACAACATCATGTGCAACGAGTCGGGAGGCGTGGTTGACGACCTGCTGGTCTACCGCTACTCGCAGACAAAATTCCTGCTGGTGGTGAACGCGGCGAACACCGATAAGGACCTGGCGTGGCTCAGGTCGCATCTACCCCCAGAGGGCGTGTCCATGGAGGATATCTCGCGCAGGACGGCGGAGGTCGCCCTGCAGGGGCCAGCAGCTGAGGTCATCCTCAAGAAGATAGCGGACTTCGACCCGGCGTCGCTGAAGTTCTTCTACTTCGTTGATGGCGTCAGCGTCGGCGGCATCCCGGCTATAGTCAGCAGGACGGGGTACACGGGCGAGGACGGCTTCGAGATCTACGTCGACTGGGAGAGGGGCGGAGAGATCTGGGACGCAGTTATGAAGGCAGGCGAGGGTCATGACCTGATACCCGTCGGCCTGGGGGCGCGCGACAGCCTGCGCTTCGAGGCGGGGCTACCCCTGTACGGTCACGAGTTCACCGATGAGCTGGGGCCTCTGGAGGCTGGCTACGGCTTCTTCGTTAAACTGGACAAGGCGGGAGGTTTTATCGGTCGCGACGCGCTGAAGCGTCAGAAGGACGAGGGGCTGAAGCACAAGATCGTGCCTCTGAGGCTGGAGGACAGGGGGGTGCCCAGGCAGGGGATGCCCGTCACCGATGAGGCGGGGCGCGTTCTCGGCCACGTGACTTCGGGCGGCTACTCCCCGTCGCTGGACGCGAACATCGCATCGTGCTACGTCGGGACCCCGGCACCTGCCGAGGGGGAGAACCTTTGGATAGACATCCGCGGCAAGCTTAAAAAGGGCGTGGTGATAAAGCGCCCGTTCTACGCAAGGAGCAAGTAGGGGGCTCGCCCCGCAAATAAAAACAACCAGGGAGGTTGATGAGAATGGCAAGGATACCGGAGGGTCTTCACTACACCAAGGATCACGAGTGGGTCAGGATCGAGGGCGGCGTCGGGACTGTAGGGATCACCGACTACGCACAGCACGCGATGGGCGACGTGGTCTATGTCGAGCTGCCCGAGGTTGGCGACGAGGTAGCGGCGGGAGACGACTTTGTGGTCGTGGAGTCAGTCAAGGGCGCGAACGACGTGTTCAGCCCGGTCTCCGGCAAGGTCGCAGAGATCAACGATGAGCTGGACGGCGCGCCGGAGCTCGTCAACCAGGATCCGTACGCCAACTGGCTGGTGAAGCTGGAGGTGGCCGACCCGTCGGAGGCGGAGAAGCTACTTGACGCGTCCGCCTACGCCAAGCTGGTCGAGGAGCTGGAAGCGGAAGGTTCTTAAAAGGGGGTAGCGACATGAACCGCTATATACCAACGACGGAGGAAGACAGGCGGCGAATGCTCGCCGTCATCGGCGTACCAGACGTTGACGAGCTCTTCTCCGGCATTCCGGCGCAGGTCCGCCAGAAGGTGGGGTCCAACCTGCCCGACGCTCTGTCGGAGATGGAGGTTATGAATGACCTGCGGGGGCTCGCGGCCTGGAACCTGTCCGTGGACGAAGCGATCTGTTTTCTGGGCGCTGGGGTGTACGACCACTTTATCCCCTCTGCGGTAGACAGCATTATCTCGCGCGGGGAGTTTACCACCAGCTACACGCCCTATCAGCCGGAGGTGGCACAGGGAACGCTGCAGGCCATATTCCAGTACCAGACCATGGTCTGCGAGCTGACTGGGATGGAGATATCCAACGCTTCGATGTACGACGGCGCCACAGCGGCGGCCGAGGCTGCCGTGATGGCCTCCGCGGCCACAAAAAGGCGCAGGATCCTGTGCGGAAGGAACGTTCACCCTCAGACGAGGGAGACCCTGCGCACCTACTGCTGGAGCAGAAAGCTGGAGTACGAAGAGATACCCTTCATCGACGGGGCGATCGACGGCGCAGAGCTTGAGAAGGCCCTGGCCGCCGGGGACGCAGCGGCGCTGGTTGTGCAGTCGCCGAACTTCTTCGGCGTTCTGGAGGAGATAAAGCCGCTGGCAGACAAGCTTCACGAGGCGGGCGGGTTGCTTATCGTCTCCACCGACCTGCTGGCTCTGGGCACCGTGGAGGCGCCTGGCAAGCTTGGAGCGGACATAGTCACCGGAGACGGGCAGACCGTCGGCAACCCGATGAACTTCGGCGGTCCGGCGTTCGGCTTCTTCGCGGTAAACAAGCCGCTGATGAGGAGGATGCCGGGGCGCATCTGCGGTCAGGCCACCGACAGCAGCGGCAGGCGCGTCTTCGTCCTCACACTGCAGGCGCGCGAGCAGCACATCCGCAGGGAGAAGGCCACGTCGAACATCTGCTCCAACCAGAACCTCTGCATAGTCGCCGCATCGGTCTACCTGTCGCTTATGGGGCCGAAGGGGCTTCGCGAGACGGGCGCGCAGATACTGGCCAAGTCGGCCTACGCGGTCGAGCAGCTGGAGCGGACGGGCAAGTTCCGCCGCGCGTTCCCGGGGGCACCCTCCTTTCGCGAGACTGTGCTGCTCTGCGACGAGCCCCCCGGAGAGCTTAACGGAAGGCTGCTGGAGGCGGGCATCATCGGAGGATTGGACCTGAGCGCCGACCACCCGGACCTGAAGAACGCCTGGATGCTTGCCGTGACGGAGAGCCGCACCAGAGAGGAGATCGACTACCTGGTGTCGGTGGCGGGAGGTGAGGAGTGATGAAGCGTACTGTGGAGACTATTTTCGAGGCAAGTCGCCCTGGCAGAGCGGGGTATTCGCTGCCCGAGCTCGACGTGCCGGGCGTGGACTGCGCATCGGCCCTGAAAGGGCACCTGCGCTCGGAGGCCCCAAGGCTTCCCGAGATGGCCGAGGTGGACGTCGTGCGCCACTTCACCAAACTGTCCAAGATGAACTACTCGGTCGACGAGGGCTTCTACCCTCTCGGTTCGTGCACTATGAAGTACAACCCCAAGGTGAACGAGGTGGCGGCGCGTATGCCGGGCTTCTCGCGCATTCACCCTCTGCAACCTGTCGACACCGTTCAGGGGGCCCTGCAGCTGATGCACGACCTAGGGGCGATGCTTGCCGAGATCACCGGCATGGACGCCTTCACCCTGCAACCCGCGGCGGGCGCGCACGGGGAGCAGACGGGCCTTATGATGATAAAGGCCTGGCACGAGAGCCGCGGAGACCACCAGAGGACCAAGGTGGTGGTGCCAGACTCGGCTCACGGCACGAATCCGGCGTCGGCGACGGTGACCGGGTTCGACATTGTCGAGGTGGCCTCGGACGACGAAGGGATGGTCGACCTCGAAGCGCTGAAGTCCATGATGGACGACCGCGTGGCCGCACTGATGCTCACCAATCCGAACACGCTCGGCGTATTCGAGCGCAACATCCTCGGCCTGACCGAGACGATCCACAAGGCCGGGGGGCTTGTCTACTACGACGGGGCCAACCTGAACGCAATCATGGGAAAGGCGCGCCCGGGAGACATGGGGTTCGACGTACTGCACCTGAACCTGCACAAGACCTTCAGCACACCGCACGGCGGCGGCGGCCCGGGATCCGGCGCGGTGGGGGTGAAAGACGTGCTTGTCCCCTTCCTGCCTACTCCGGTGATAGCCTACAACGAGGAGGAGGACACATATCTGCTTGAGGGCGGTGACACCCGCCCACAGAGCATCGGAAGAGTGCGCAGCTTCTACGGCAACTTCGGAGTGCTTGTTCGCGCCTACACCTACATAATGTCCATGGGTGCCGAGGGACTCAGAGAGGCGTCGGAGACGGCAGTGCTGAACGCCAACTATCTGGCGGCAAAGCTGGCTCACCTCTACCCGCTCGCCCACAGGGGGCACTGCATGCACGAGTTCGTGCTCAACGGCGGCCCGCTGAAGCAGGAGACCGGGGTGAGCAGCCTCGACGTCGCAAAGGCCCTGATAGACGCGGGCTATCACCCGCCTACCGTCTACTTCCCGCTGATAGTCCCAGAGGCTCTTATGGTGGAGCCGACGGAGACCGAGTCTCAGGAGACGCTCGACCGTTTCGCGGAGGCCATGGAGGCTATTGTGGCTAAGGCGAAGGCCGAGGGGGCGGCACCATTCCACGACATGCCACTGAATTCCCCGGTGTCGCGCCCGGACGAGACGACCGCCGCGAGGAACCCGATACTGACCTGGCGGTTCGGGGAGTAGGCCCGCTCCACGGTTCGATGCACAAGGGGGGCCTCTCGCCCCCCTTTTTTCTCATGGAAAGGGGATTGAACATGTACGATCTGGCAGTCATAGGCGGCGGCCCCGGCGGGATACGGGCGGCCGCGCTCGCGTCACGCAGGGGAATGAGCGTGGCGCTGATAGAGAAGGACCGGCTGGGCGGAGTCTGCCTCAACAGGGGATGCATCCCGACCAAGGCTCTCTACTCGCACATAATCGGCGGCAGGGGCGAGCGGGCGGGCCTGTGGGAGCGGTTGGAGTCCGTCGTGGAAAAGCTGCGCCAGGGATCGGCCACCGAGCTTCGCATGGCCAAGGTCAAGGCATATCGGGGCAACGCCATGGTGACCCAGTGGGAGGGCGAGAAGAAGATCATCGTTCGGTCCGACGACGGGGAGGAGGAGATAAGCGCCAGGAGGCTGCTCCTTGCCACGGGCGCCAGGTCAGTAGTGCCGGACTTCCGGGGTAAGGACCTGCCGCAGGTGCTCACCGGCGACCACGCGATAGTAGACCCTCGGCTATGGGACCCGGAGCGCAACCAGAAAGTTAACACTGTAGCTGTGCTAGGCGCGGGCGTAATAGCGATCGAGATGGCCATGATGCTGCACGAGCTGGGCAAGAGAGTCATTCTGCTAAAGCACTCCGACCAGGTGCTCAGGCGGCTGGACGGCGACCTGAAGAAAAAGGTAGTCCAGACCCTGAAAAAACGCGGCGTGCCCATGAGCGACTACGTCCGACTCTCCGAGGCGATCCCCGACGGCGACGGCCTTCTGATCCGAGGGACCGCGAAGGACGAGCCATTCGAGGAGAGGTGCGACCGGCTTCTGCTGGCGTCAAGCATGACCCCCGTGATCGAAGGCTTCGGCCTTGAGAAAAGCCCTGTGCGAATCGAGCGGGGCGCGATTTCGGTCGACGAGGCCATGAGGACCTCCGTCGACGGAGTCTGGGCCATAGGCGACTGCACCGGCGGCGCGATGCTAGCCCACCTGGCCGAGTACCACGCCCAGGCTGCGGTCGAGGATATGACGGGCGGCGTCTACCGGGTGGACCCGGATGCCGTCCCCGCCTGCGTATTCATCGACCCAGAGATAGGCACTGTCGGCCTCACCGAGGAGGAGGCGAAGGCGCGAGGACTGGAGATAGTCACAGCCAGGGCCTACTTCGCCGCCAACGGCATGGCGCTGGCAATGGGCGCAGGCGACGGCTTCATCAAGGTGGTAGCCCGCGCCGAGGACAGAGTGCTGCTCGGAATCCACATTATTGGCCCCGAGGCCGCGTCGGTGCTGGGGGAGGCCACTCTGGCTGTGGCAAAACACATGACCGCCGACGACCTAGCCAACACCGTCCACTCCCACCCCACCCTCTGCGAGTGCCTGAGGGACGCGTGCAGGAGGTTGGTGGAGGGGTAGGGATCCCGCGCCATAGGCGAGTTCGCGCCGGGATCACTCCCCCGGCCCTCCGGCCTCGGGATAGCGATCGACAGTGTGAAACCTCAAGTCGCCTGGCTGCAACTGGTCATCTCAACCAAGCTAAGGAACTCCTCTCCCATTTTTTGCCATTGCGCTTTTCGAGGGCTACTATATTGAGCAGAGTTTAATGCAGGCAGAGCTAACAAGAAGTTAAGCGGGTGTGGGGCTCGGGGTCCAGTCATCCCAAGCACTGCCGGTCCTTGCAAAACCAGCACCCGAAGTCTATAATGCAGGTACGGGGCAATCAATTAGAAGCACAAACCGCTCTTTTCGGACAGTGAGTAGTTGCGGTATTAGCTTGTTTCCCTCATTGCGAGTGCTCCACCTCAAGAAGCGAAGCGACGAGGAGACCTCGGTTCGGAGGCTGCGTTACGCATAGATACCTCAGCGTGCTCGAACGAGACGCGGCCTCTCCTGCGGCTCCTGTTCGTGCGGGTTTCCCATCTGCCAACCTCCGGCGCCTTGAGCATGCTCGTATCTGATTAACATGTCAAACGGAAGCTCCTTAACGTGCTCGAACCATCCAGTCAGGCCCGGTTCGAGCCCGAAACGGGCCTGTTACGGAGGGGGGTCAGCATGACAAAAGCGTTCGTTCTCTTCCTGTGTTTCGCGCTGTTCGGCTCGTTTCCCGGAGTCGCGGAAGAGGCGCGCCGCGAGTTTTCGGGCGAATTCACCCCCGCGAACAATGGCGAACGGCTGCTCGCGTTTCTGGTGTCGCTCACCGACCCGGAGTCGATGGACCTTGAGATGGATGCTATCCCGGGCGACGACGGCGCGATCCTCTCCCTCTCCCTCTCCCTTCACGGGGGCGTCATCGGAGGGATCCGGGTCGAACGACTCTCCCTTTCGTCGGCATTCGTACAGCTAAACCCTCCCTCGGAGTGGATTCGCGGCAACCGGCACTCGTTTCGGATGCTCAACGCGCTCCGGACCAACTTCGAGCTAGTTGTCGACGAACGGGATGTGCTGGAGGCTTTGGAGACGTACGCCTCGGTGAGCTGGAGCGATATCAGGGCGAAGCTGGATTCAGAGGAGCTTCGCGCGCAGGGGCGCTTTCGGCCGGACGCGACCGCGTTCTCGCTGCTGGCCGGGATAGCGACTAAGCTCGGAATACGAGACGGCAATCGCGTCGTGCTGAAATCTCCGCAGGTCTACATTAACGGCGAGGAAAAGACAGTTCTTTTTCAAAGGGACCTCGAGCGGCTGCGGCCCCTTCTCGACTTCAACGGGCTTCCTCTTTCGCCGATGCTCTCGCGCCTCTCGATCGACGAGGGAAAGCTGCTCCTGGGGACGGCGACACCTCCCCGACCCGTGGAAGGCGTACAGTTCCGCTACGTCCGCGACAGTGAAAGACCCTTCGTCATGCACCCGCCGGAGTCATACGGCATACCGACACATCTGTTCCGTAACGGAGACATCCTGCTCGTCTGCGGAAAGACCTGGCGTAGCAAATTAGTTAATCTCGTGGACGACGGCGACTCGGCCTTCACTCATTCCGGCATCATCAGAGTTATAGACGGTGTTCCGCACATTATACATGCGTCCCCGGAAACCGAGCTGGTGCAGATGGAACGAGCAGAGGTCTTTCTATCCCCGGAAAAAGTGGACAGGGCGAGCCTCTTCAGAGTGCGCGAGGATCCCGCCGCGGCTACCGAAGCGAGCCTGAACGCCCTGAAGTACTATGAAGAGCGTGTGCACTTCGACTCCGCCTTCGACGGCGAAGACCATGGGAGTCTCTACTGCACCGAGCTTATCTGGATAGCGTATGAACAAGCCGGCATCGACCTGGCCGACGGGCTATGGTACTGCGTGAGCAACCCGGTGATCAACAGAAGGTTGCTGCTTCCTAACAGCCTGAGCCGAAGCCCGCTGCTCGAAGAGGCGGCAGTCCTAAGGTAGGACACAGGTGACGACACGGCCGCGGGATAACTGTGCTACAGGCTAATCTTCCCGAATGACTGAGGTTCCCCGGAAACACTGGACAGGGATAATGTCATCCTCAAGCACTGCCGTTCCTTGCAAAACCAGCACCCGAAGTCTATAATGCAAGCACGGGGCAGTCAATTAGAAGCACAAACCGCTCTTTTCGGACAGTGAGTAGTTGTAGTGCACGCCCGGTAGCATTGCCAGAGCGATGGTCTCGTCCATCATCTCGATGATCTCGCCCTCGTCCAGCGTGCGGCCCGAGCAACAGCAGATAATAGTTGCGGTCGCAAGTAATACGGTCGATGATCGTGTGCAATAATGCCTAAAGAAACGCGGAACCACGAGGGTTCCGCGTTTCTCGCAACCGATCTGCAACGTCCGAAGGGACGGCCGGTCTAGTTCTGCTTATTGTTGTTGTACTTCGTGATCAGGGTCCAGTTGAGCTGCCACCAGGCTTTCTCGACCTTCTCCATGCATTCGTTCGTGAAAGCGGTCAGATACTCCCGAGCCTTGGCCGGATCCTCCTTAGCAAGCTTCAGAGCCTTTTCATCGATTTCGGCGACCTTCGCGGCGAATTCCTCCTCGAGGGGAGCTCTGACTGCCTTCAGGTCCTCCATGGACTCTTGGTAACGGCGGTTGACCAGATCATCCGCAAGGATGAAGGCCCACTGAGTGGAGTCTAGGCTGAACGCGTTGCGATCGAACGTCCTCCAGCTCTCCTTCGTCTGAATCATTCCGGAGTAGATCGGGACGTAGCACGTCGTGTGAGGATTGTCGTAGCCGAACCAGAGAATGGTCTTAACAGGCTCCGGATAGCCGGAACGAGCCTGCGAGACGAAGCTGTAGGCGCAGTCCCATTTTGAAATTGGCCTGTTGTAGGGGATTCCAAGGAGCTTTCTGAGATCCCTCGTGGCAAAAGGCGTGGCCAGAGGGCTCTTGACAGCCTTGTCGCCGTCGCGGACATACCATGCCTCGTCGGCCGACTGGTCGAAGGGGGTTCCCTCCATGTGGCTGCGAAGCATCTCCATCACGTCCTGGACGGACAGTTTCTTGTGAGGCTTCACGGCGAAGGGGTAGCTCATGGTCTCGGCAAGCGGATCCCACTCGCGGGACGGGTCGAGCTGGCTGTAGAGGGTGTAGAGCCTGTTACGAATCCACATCGAGGACAGAGACCAGTCGTCGTTTCCGGTCAGGGGGGAGTAGACCTCCTGCCAGATAAAGGGCTTGCCGGCGTCGGGATCATACAGCCCGAGATCTATCGCGAGCTGCAGGTAGCCCTCGGAGGCCATGAAGTTATCCTTGTCGTCTATGTCGACCTCCCTGATGCGACTCATGTTGGGGACGACCACGACGCCGTCGTCCGGGACCCTCTTCGCGATCCATACCGCGCCGGGCTTGCCGCTTTCGGGTGTCCACATGAATCCGGAGCTTCGGAGCTCGAAAATCCACGCCTCGTCGCCATCGGTGATGCTCAGGCACTCCCCCTCCGTGCCGCACGAGGGAAGGAACCCGTACTTCTCCGCCAGCTCTCCGATCACCAGGACCGCTTCGCGGGCGGTCCTGGCTCTCTGAAGGCCGAATACCTCGAGCTGCTCGATGGTGAGAATCGCCTTGCCGTCGGGGCGGAAAGTCTTCAGCTCCTCTTTCTGTCCGATGGTGGTCTCGCCGATTGCCACGCCATGTTCGTTCATGAAGGGATAGCCGACATGGAAGTAGGTGTACGTTTGCTCGACCTGGGGGATCTCGGCTATTTTCACGGGCTCGGAATCTTCGTCCATGCCGATATTCCAGAAGACGTCGGCCATGGTTCCCTCCGGGAAGGTCTGGCCGGGAATGGTGCGCACTCTCGCATCGTAAAAAGCACCGTCCGCGGTGTGAGATGTGATCACGGAGCCGTCGACCGAGGCGTCCTTTCCGACCACTATGTCGGTGCAGCCCCAGGCTCCCGTCGCCGTCGCGACCATCAACAGAACACCGCAAAACGCTATAGCCGCCGAACTACGAGTTCTTCTCAATTCAACCATCCTTTCTCTTCGTCGTATCTACAGTCTCCGCAAAACTACCTGATTCCTGCCACATCACGCGGTTTATTTACGCCCTCTTCAGGCATGCTCCCCCCTTTTTTTATGGTTTTATTCATAAAACACCCCGCTTTCCGGCACCTCCTCCGGATTGTGAAAATAGGCGCCCAAGGTGTTCTCCATCACTTCGGCGTAGCCGGGGACGCCCGAGATGACGACGGCGCGGTCCGGGTTCTCCATGGAGTAGAATTCGAGCAGTTTCTGGACGGTAGAGGAATGGCGTCCCACCCTGACATCTATGGGCCAGCCCCGCTCGTCGATCGGAGCATAGAGCAGCTTGTGCTCTCCGGCTTTCATCACAAACTCGTCCCGGCCGGTCATGAGAAGGTATTCGTCCGTTATGCCGCGGATGCGGTCGAGCATCGGCTCCGCCACCTCCACCAGCAGAGATATGGCCTCGGTATGGTCCCCCACTTCCCTGTGAAAGAGCCCGTGAAGGGCCTTGGGCGAGAATTCCATGCTCAGCGGCACTTCGAAGAGCTCGGCCGTCAGAACCATGGAGGTCATCGCAGCTATAGACTCGCCCTTCTCATGCGCCACTATGGTGTTCTCCACGGGATACTCGAGTTCGGCCTCGTGCAGGTCGATGGCAATGTCCACTTTCTCCTGCCGTATGAGTTGAGTCATCGCCCATGTTGTGCGCTCAGTCAAGAGTCCGTCGGGACGCCCGGGCCATGTTCTGTTGAGGTTCCTTATGTCCATGTAGGCCAGCATCTGGCGGCTGGGGTAGTGGAGATAGACCTCGGGATCCGGCCACGAGTCCAGAGGATTGCTGCAGCGGTCCCCCATTCGGTATTTCTTCTCGCCCCAGTCCGTCTTAACGGTGTAATAGGTAGGGTAGGCCTCGCCCATGCGCGTGCAGGTGGAGGCGCTCCTATTGGCCCTTATGATTACGATGAGGCGCCCTGCCTCGATCTTTGCATTCTCGGCTATGAGAGAGGCGGTCAGATTTGTGGCAGGCTCTTCCGGATGTGTCCCTCCCAGAACCAGGGCCGTGCCGCCGGGCACTCCGCTGTCGAACACATAGACGTTGCTGTCATTGACCGAATCCTTCAGGCCGGGTTCGTAGTCGGATAATTTCTTCACCTCGCTCAGATGGGGAGAAGGCACCACCGGCTCCAGGAAATGTCGATGTTCATGGAACTCCAAACCCGCGATGCCCGCAAACAGGACGGACACCGCCAAAGACACTATCCTTGCTGTTTTCAGACTGATATTCATCAGAGTACCTCGCTTCTATTTCAGCCGAAGGAGTCTTAGGACGAACGGGACAAGAATAATGCTGTAAAGCACGGCTTCCTGGGCTTTTTTTGTCTTGAACAGGTTGTAGGCAACCGCTCCCCCGAAGAAAAGCACTATGGCATAATATAGCCATAAAACAGTCGAGTTTAAGACCATCACGTTCATTCCACCTACCCTCCCACCAGAAAGGAAAGCTTTGTGCTGAATACCAGGAACAGAGTCCCCAGCAGAGCGATAAACGCCATGGGCGCAAGGCACGCCCCGACAAAATCCCGGTAGTACCGCCCCTTGTAATCCAGCTCCAAAACCGCCGCCCTGCCGACCACGGCGGTGGGCGGAAGGCAGTCGCCCAGCGGCCATATCACGGACATGGCGGACAGGGCTATTATGGGATCAAGCCCTCTCATGTTGAAAAGCATGATGAGCGGGACCCCGATCAGAGGTGCCACTGCGTACTGCACCAGCCCCTCCGACAGGGGCAGAATGATGAAAAGAGTGGCGAACAAGACGCCCAGCGGGAGGGTGACCACCTCTAGGGATATGAGTCCGCGAACGCCGCTGAGGGCCATGACCTGTATGAGGATGCCCACCACGATCATTATGCCCACGAGGGTGGAGAGGTTGTGTACGGTGGAGCAGGCTATCGACCAGATATTTAAGCGTTTGGGGCTGAGAAGCACCACGGAGAGGGAGGATATCATGAAGATCAACGGCAGCCCCAGCACGGGCATCGAGAAGGGCCAGACTCGCCCCGCCATGATAAGGCTCAGCAGGAGCGCGAAGGGCAGTCCAACTCTGATCCAGCTCTGCCTCTCATCGACCTCGGGCAGTTCGGCGAGAACGGCCTTGAGGTCAATTTTTCTCTCTCCCCTGCCCGCAAGCCAGAACATCGAGAAGAGGGCACCTGAGACAGAGAGGATTAGAAGAGGCTTTCCGAATCCGACATAGGGCATGTTGGCACCGGCGGCGGCCATCATC
>Ga0172382_10008656_pt1 | contig 14095 bp, 6 predicted proteins | sample Leawel138RmetaG_FD_122245 | JGI IMG/M metagenome (GOLD analysis project Ga0172382, IMG submission 122245) | Leachate microbial communities from a municipal landfill in Southern Ontario, Canada - Leachate well 138R metaG | ecosystem: Engineered > Solid waste > Landfill > Unclassified | place...
CAGAATAGAATCCCTGGACATCAGTAAAAACCGCAATTTGAAAGAACTGGAACTAGACAGATCCGTCAAAGAATTGAAAAAAATAACAAGCTCCTTCATAGATATGGATATTATGATAGGGTTAAATATTGAGTGGAAATAAAGTCTTTCAACGCGTATAAAATAATAACTAAATAGTAATTATGCGTTTTGAAAGAAAAATTATAATTCGTAAATTAGAAGCTCTAAACTAAATCTTTCTTTCATGAAAAGATTCAACATTCTCAATCATCTTTTACTTTTTACATTCTTTTTCTCATCCTTTTCAGTTTGTTTTAGCCAGGAAAATGAAAATAACGAATTCCCTGTTCTTAGCAAGGTATATGAAGTAAATAAAGAACCATCGGATTACATAATTGTTATTGACCGGTCAGGTACTGTCAAAAAATTTTGGACACCCATTAAAAAGGCTGTGATTCAAATTGTTGATCTTGCTAAGGATGGAGATTATGTATCTTTTTTTGGATTTGACGGATTGGCTGACAATCTTATTGTCCCCCGAACCCTCTCATCCTCAAACAAACAAGAAACCAAGAGTGAGATCAACGGTTTGTCTTTACCCAAAGGATCTTATACAGACCTTTTTGAATCTGTGGACTTTACTTTAGAGAAGGGAATCAACAGACCTGAGGGGAATAAAATTCAACTCGTTTTTTATTTCACTGATTTTATAAACCAACCGCCTTTGAATAGTAAATGGAGAAACATTTCTACCGATACACTTGTGAGAAAGCGAATAAATTATATTGAAAAATCAGGTAAACTGGTAAATATTTTTGCATTTCAACTGCCCCTGGATGCTGGTGCCGGACGTGATTTCCAGGAATTCTCCAACATTTTTGACAACAGGGTTAAAAGAATAATATCTGATTTAAATGCCATGCAGCATTGGTTTGGCAGGCTTTCCCAGGAAATCTACAGGGAAAAACTCAAATTATTATTAAACAATGATTTGAATGACTTTCTTTTAATCGATTCTTTAAAAATAGCAGGAAACAATATTCAAGTGGAAGTTGTTAACAAATTGGGATTGCCTGTCACTATTGACCGGATAGATATCGAGAGCAAAGAAAGCGGATTACAGACCAAACAGTTATTTACAGATGCAATAATCCCCATGAAGGGAACTTCTAACCTGACTGTTCCAATTTCGGAATATTTAGAAGGATATGAATCGTTCCTTGAAAAATCAATAAAAATTGAGAATCCTCTTGTGACTTTTCACTATTCATTTCCCGAGATTGGAAATGAACTTGCCATTCTTAATATTTCAAATGAACAGATTAAATCCATCCACTATGACAATGATTTAGTGGCCAAAACAGGACTTCGCTATTGGATTGTAGGTGTGATTCTACTTTTACTGTCATTGTTGATGTACATAATATATAAAATCTGGATGAAATCTGAATGGATATTCAATAGAAAGTCTTTTAAAGTGAATGTGAGTTTAGATGATTCATTGCTGAGCCGTTCATCAAAAGAATTTAAGTCAACAAAAAAAGCAATTGTAATAGATAGTTCAATAATTCTTCCTGTTGACATACCAACAGGAAAAGAAAGACTAGTTGCCGATATGAAATTCAAGATTTATCTGGACCCGGCAAAACCCAGATTTTTTTCAAGATATCCAAAAAGAGGAACATATATTTCTGCTGAATGCGCAAGCGGACGTTTTAAAATAAAGAAGATTGAAAGAGGCAAGGAAAGGTTTATTCCCGTGCCTTCCAACAGGTATTTGTTTATGGAACAAGTCTTTATTCACAAAGGGCTTAAAGTCATGGGTGAATTCACCTCCGGAATAACCACAACCAGACTTGTATTTAATTTTTTACCGCAATAACTATTATAACAATTAATACTATGGGACCAACTTTAATAATTTGCATAGGTGGCAGTGGAATGAAAATTGGCCATGCCGTGAAGTCAAAATTCAACAGGTACATGCCTGAAGCACTTCTTTCAAACGGAGGGAAAAGTGGAAACGTCAAATTCTGCTTTATTGAAAATGACATGAATGAAATGATACGGGCAAAAAATGATTATGGGGATGTGTATGACGAAGGGAACGAAATAATCAGGGTAGGTAATATTAACGCCAATATCATCGTTAATGAGATAAAGGGAAAAGTCGCGAAAAACAAAAAACTTACGGAAATTGAAGAAGACATCAATTTCTGGAGGGATGAGAAAGTGCATTTTGCTGACATTATAACAAGTAGTGGATTAGCAGCCAATCGTCAGCTGGGACGGGTTGCCATTGCTGAAGGCTATGATACAATATACAGGAAAATTGAGGAGTTTAAAAAAACACTTGAAAATCCAAACAATCCCAATCCCAGAGGCAGCATTACCGTATACATAATCTCCGGAACATGCGGGGGCACAGGTTCAAGCATGTTCTTTGATGTATCTGCCATGATAGATCAATTAATGGGAGCTGATGAGTTACCCAAAAAAATTGCATTTCTTCTAAATACTAAATACTTTCTGGAACAAAAGATTGAAAGCGGAAAATACACCACGGAATCACTAGAATATAAGAATCTACAGATCAATTCCTGGGCTTTTATCAATGAATGTGAATTTTTCATGAAAAAATCCTTTTCCGATCAGTCATTAATGGGAAAATATACTGCGAGAAAATCACGGCACGCAAACCGGGTACAAGAAGGAAGACCATATGTGCCATTTACAAATGCTTTTCTTTTTGATGTTAATTGCAGCAATGGCAGTGCTTTGCCCTTGGGTAATTTCAATCAAACAGTAGCAGATATGATTTTTTATGCTATGACCTCTGCCAGCATGAATAAAATGGATAGCGAATTTTACACTAACCAGTTTTTGGATAATGAGGCTAAAACAGCATATGTCGATTATAGCACAATAGCATACAAGACAATTAAATTTCCGGCAGAAGAATTCCGTCTTTATTTTGAGTATAGGTATATGTATGAAATTTTCAAAGATGGATTTCTTAAGAAGGAAATTGATAATAAAAACATAATTCAAAAAGCCAACGATTTTGTTGACACTGTTTTCAAAAGCAATAATACAAGTGTTTTTCTTGAACCAATTGAAAATTTAAAAGCGAAATATGCGGATGAGAAGGAGACAATGAATTCCTATACCAGTTTGGAACAGTACCTTCTTCCCGGAAATAAACTTGTCAGCAGGCAGGTGTTTTCAGAGCTTTTTACAACACATCAGGAATTAATTAACTCCATTAACAAGAGAATTGAAGACGAATTGCCTAAAATTGAGTCCTTTGGGTTCGATAAACCTTATTACAGAAGAGGTAACGTTGCTGATATTCTTAGGAGGACGCTATGGGAATATGCACACGATATTATTCTTGATCATGGTTACTACGGACTGCTTGGGATTACTGAAGGACATATAACAATAAATGGCTTCATCAACGAGGTGTATGAACTGTTGAAAAATTATTTCACAGATATCACTTTGTTCAAAAGTCATTTTGATGAATCACAATTACTCGAAAATATTGAAAATGCAAGATTATCCGTAATCTCAAAACTTGAAAAAGGATGGGGTAAAAAATCACTGAAGGATATCAACAATGAACTTAATATTTACCATGAAGCTATTAGAAACTATTTTAATCAGGTTGAAGAATATCATTTAAGCAGGATAAAACAGAACATATTGTATCAATTTGCGATTGGTGACAACAAAGAAAATCTGAAAGGTTCATTTTTCGGTCAAACTCTAAAACAGACGGAACTACAAAGTTACCGGCATTCAATTTCGGTCGGTTTTGGCCTGGCAAGAGATTCCAATGATGACACTTCTTGTCTGATCTGGGCTTACAGGAAAGAAGAAGAAGAAAAAAGATCAAAAACTATTCGAAACAATTACCTTCTGTTCTTACCGGATGAATGGGACAAAACAAAAAACGATTTGTTTACTGTACATATTCCTAACGATTTATCTTCATTTATTTCAACTGATTCAGTTGATAGATGGAAAAACAACACCGTAATATCAAATCTTTTTGACCGATACATCAAGACAGGTACTGAAGGTTTAAAATCTATTTTCGGAGATGATATCAATAATCTGGATTACTTACTGCCGCGTTTAGGAGAAGAAAGAGAAAAAATCAATGAGGATATTCAAAGAATCAAAAAACGTATAAAAGAGAAATTTGAAGAATTGTATACGAATAATTCCGATTCTGAGATTTATAAATTCCTGAATCGGACCATTCAGGAGGCATATACCAATTGTGAAGAAAGTACAAAAGAAATAATCCAATCACATGTTAATAACCTGATTTTTCCGCTGAGAGATGTTACCCAGGCAAGAACCGTTATTCCCGGAGTCAATATTCACAACAGTCTGGAGACCTTTGTTACAGAAACTTTTAACCTTGATCAGAATCGTGTCGCATCTTATCAGAATATGCCATTGAATCAGATGGTTCTCATTGGTATAGCTACAGATTTCCAATATGAAAAAATATCCGAAAATAAAATTGCCAAGATTGTCTTTGAAAAAAGGGACATTAATAAATTCAGACCTTTTTTACATAATGAATGGAATAATTATGTGGATGGTCCTTACGGAGCGCTTGGCGAGGTCTTTTTAGATTCGGACAGCGGATCATCATACGATATTTCTGAAGCATTTCTTATCTGCAACTTCTTTGATAGATTGTTTGCTAAAGTTCCTCAAGCAAGTCATTTAGTATATATCAATGATGACACCAGATTAGCCTTGCAAGGAGGAATGCGTGCCACTCCTATATCTATGGACAACAGATCTAAGAAATTCTCTTTTTTCACTGACTCAGGTACCTTGTCTGAAAGGGATAAAATGAAATTCTATGTAAAGAGTGAAACGCGGAACCCCCAAATAAATTTGGAGAAACTCTATGATAGTCTCGAATTTTCAAAAGCATTTGCAACCATCAGGAAGGAAACAAGGTTTCAGAATTGCTTTAAAGATTTTCTTTATATAATAGAAACCCATAAAGATGCTATTGCGGGACTTCTTTCTGATAGTGTTAAAAAAGAATTCTTCCAGGAAATTGTGGAAACTCACAAAAAACTCGAAAGACAACTGGCATTAAAGAAAAGATCGAAAACAATTAATCCCGATGACATTGAGTTTATTGAAAGGTTTTCGTCAAAAATGACCAGTCTTGGTTGTGATTTGTTGAATGTATCAATTGAATAGAAATGCACAGGAGGACCATAAATTTCTTGTTGAACCTTGGGGAGGACAAACAGAAGAAGGACTATAGCATAGGATTTCTTCTGGACCTGAGTGGCTCAATGCAGGGAGAACCCCTTGAACAGGTCAAGATGGCTATCAACAACCTCCTGAAACCTATGGTTGCCGAAAACGGGGGGATTGGCGCAGATCAGGTTAGCATAGTGACTTTCCATACCCATGTTCAGCGGGTTTGCCCCTGGGTGGAAAAAGATGATTTTGATTTTTTCAGGGAATTTTTGTTTGGAATCCCCTCTATGACGGACGCTATCACGAGTGGTTCCGGTTTGACCGCTCTTTTTGATGGAATGGCTGAAATACTGAATTCTTGCTATGAAGGAGCGAAAACTGAAAACGAACGAATTATTCTTATTTTCTCAGATGGATGTGAATACGGATCGGAAAAATTCACTGAAACAAACATTAAACAACTGGTCCTAAAACATCAGCATGGCTTTATTTTAAAAAATGATGCGAATCCGATAATTTCAGCTTACCCGAAATCTGATTTGAACATCATTATGCATGAAGTCCCCGGAGAAGAGTATTATCTCTTTGACGAGGAAGTGAGCAATGAGATAATCAACGAAAGGATCCGGGAACCGGAAAATCGGCAATTGTTGATCAATGCTTTGCATTCCACAAAAAGGCCGGTTCGGATCTGTTCTTTGTATTACAAGGATTCCGCAGCTTCTTCTGAAGGAAGGGAAATACTTCAAGAATTAGCCAAGCTGACCAATGGGATTGTGTTTGATGCTCCGGATAAGGAATCTATTCCCGGCGTAATGCAGGAACTGTTTCATAAACTGGAATACGAAGAGAAATCTGGTATCAGAGCCGGTTTGATAGACAGGCTATCTAAATCTGATTTCGACGGAAACACTGACTGGTTCAGGCTCTTTTCAGTAAATAGCAAGGGAATTAATTCCAAAAAACCGGAGATAGAAAATCCTGACAGGCATATCACCTTCAATCTTGATCCCGGCCAATGCGATAGTCGGGAACAGATGCTGGATGCTTTTAAGAATAAGTTTGATAGTCGGATCCGTCCATTGCTGATTGATAACTTCCGTAACCAGAATCGTGGATTCAATGACCTTGTACAGACTGACCCTTTGATCTATATAGCATTCAGGGGAAATGACCTTGCAGGGACCTCGCTTCCTCGCTATTTGTATGACCTGCTGCATACGATCAGGAATGATCCGAATGACCTTCTTGGTACTATACATACTCCTTATCATGTTTTTTTGTTGATTCTCCTGGATCAACTGGAGAATTACACAGATGAGGAAAAAAAGAATCTGGCAGTTTTCCTAAATGAGGTCTCCAGTTTTGATCCGGACTTTAACAAGATTCACGGAATATTTCTAATTGGTGAGCGCAACGATCACTTGTCTGCCAATCCAATGGGGTACAAAACTCTGTCGAAGACCAACTTTGAACAATCCGTGATTGAGAATCTGTTTAGCCTGAATGTCTACCAGGATCTGCCCACTAAAGCCTATTTAATGGCCTTTAATGCCAGAGAAGAAAATCCGGGCGTATATAACCGTTTTCTTTCTCTGGGTAATGTTTCTCTTTTTGCCGACAGGGAGGAATTTACAAAAAAAGTCTCGCAAAAACTTTGTCAAGATCTGTTGTTGAACTTATACGAAGAGGAATTTAAAACAGATTCGGAAGCTGTCCGCAACGAAGTGGAACTGTTTATGTCTGATCTTAAGTTCAAGTCTCTTATACACCAGATATTACACAATGACGATGGACCCGATTTACTGTCAACCATTGATTGTCCTTCTGTTTTCAATGGTGATTTCATTCGTTCATGGAAAGAGTTTAGACTAAAATATACAGATCAGGTTCACCCGGGATCACCTTACCTTGAACGAATTATTACGAATCGAAATTTTTTGGAATACATTCAATATCTATATTTTGATGTAAGAAACTATGTCGAAAGTTGCCATGCCCCGGGAACAATCAATAACATCATTACATTAAGAATTAACGACTTGCTAAAATCAAAACTTGATCAGTTAAGATCCACTACAGACCGGTTGCTGTACAGTATTGATGAACGTTTGAGCTCTCCCAGGCAGGCTGAACTATGGATTGATGCTATTTTCAAAGAATTAAATACATACATCACCACCAATCTTTTGATTGAAGTCCCCGGTGAGCAAACGCAAGGGAAGAAAATATTTGATGATAATCCCGAGACTCCTCTTGAATTATTAAGGAAGAAGCTTGAAAATTATCCTTTACCTGTATCCACGCGGTTGAAGTTTTACTCTCTTTCCGCACTGATTGCCTCCGGGATCATCACCTTCTTTGCTGCAGGTGCAATTCCGTTTTTTGCTTTAGGGTTTTTGACTGTTCCGGCGATTACTACTTTGTGGGCAGAATACCGTATAAGGCAGAATAAAAGACAACTCAATGAATTGATTAAGTGGTACGGAGCTGCGCACAGGCAGAGAAGCCGTGCGCTGGTTTACAGTTTTTTGTCAGATCAGATAGGAAAGATGCTTAATAACCTGAAAAACAAGATCAGGAAAAACGAAGGGGATCGAACATTGGATCATATATATACTGATGATCTGACCGAACAGGATTATCTGGATTTGTTCAGAAATGCAATGACGAGTTCCTTCCCAAAGTATTTTAAAGCTGAGTCATCTTCTTTTCGCAAATCCTCCCCATTTCATATTGATTTAACGAAAGGGTTCTACAATAAAAACAATCATTATGTTGACATTACTGACCCGGGAACTATTGAGAGAATCTCGGGCATCGATACAATTTCATGGAATGAATTTTATGCAAACCTTATTGCCAGAACCGGACAAATTACCAGAAATAAGTTTCCTTCCGTAAGGATTACACTTATTCCTCCGTATTTTGAAGAACAGTTGAGAACTGTTTCTGAAAAACCCGGGATTAATCTGGTAATGAAACTGAAGCTTACGGATATAATTCCTGGAAAGCAATACTATCTTACATTGCTTGATAATCTTAACAGCCAGGAAATATTGGAATTAAAGAATTTCTATGGCAATAAGGTCTGGCATCATCATATCGACATTCTGGTTGATCTTTACAATAGTACCTCCACAATTAATAATATCAATTTTTTCAGTTTATGGCGTGAAGTAAGTTTTTACCAGGCCTGGCTCAATGAAATAGCCCGTACTATAACCAAAGATACAGACGATGCTTCGGGGAGCAATACGTACGGTATTTTCCATCTTTGGAAAAGAATGTATTCTGCCAGAAAGGATTTCCTGGAAAAACTGACTGATAATGCGAAAGCCATTTTGAAATTTAAGGTTGATGACAATTTTAACTTATGGAATATTATCATCCAGTCGCACAACAAATCATTAATTGTGGATCATATCAAAGCATGGAATTTTTCCTCCATTCATCTAACTAACATATACAATACATACAGTGATCACGCAGGGCTTAATTACTTTTCAACAGAAGAATACTTATCAAGTAATCTAAATATATGGTTTAGACAAGATCTTCAATCTTTGCTTAATGATCAACGCCTTTGGGAGGAGTTGAGTACGGGCCGCGCAGATAACCTTTTATTCAACCACATTGTGGTCATCCCGTGTCAGGATAATTCCCTTTTAAGAAGCATGAATGATATTGTCCTTTGATCTGAATATTATAATAACATTATGGAACCAAATGAATTGCATATAAACGAACAATCAGAAGAGAACCTGGAAAAGATAAGTATTAAACCATTATTATACCTGTCATCCTTGATTGCCCTGGCTGTTTTTCTGGTTACTTTCATGCCGTATAGTATCTTGAAGATCAATCTTCTCCCTTTTTTCTCGTTCAACTTTAGTTATATTTTTTCGTACCTGATTCTTTTTCTCCTGATCTTTATTGTTCTAATCTTTTATTACAGGCACAAATCGGTGCATATGGAAGAATTAAGCCAATATGTTACCATTTTCGGGGTATATCCTGCATGGCTGATCAACCGAACCGGGAACAGGCCTTATGACTGGTACGGTTTGGGTATCGGGGTAATACTATCAGTTTGTTCTTTTCTTTATACTCCCGCCACAAGATATTCACCCGGATTTCTGTTTCTGACCCTCAGTTTTTTATTTGCGCTGATGCTGGGCAGTTCAAAAAAATGGAAATTAATAAGAAGAAGATAATGGAATTAATCGCTATTCTGGTTTATATCGTTATCTGTGTTCTGGTTGTTAATGTGTTTGATCACAAGCCATCAAAGCCATCCAACCCGGAACATGTTCCGATACCAAATACCGGTGAATTGGTCAGCAAACACTTTTCATGGATCAAACCCGGTCTTTCAAAGACTATGAACCTAAACACTGTGGTGCAAGTTCGGACCGATGCTTACGGATATGCCCAGAATGAACTTCTTAATTCCACACCATCCAAAACCTGCATACGTTCTGATGCAGAGTTTTTTGATATTTCCAAATCTGAAGTTTTGCATGAGGATTTCGGTGCCGGCAATTATGAACTGACACAGATAGCTTCCTATTTAGCACGAATATGCAACTCGGAAATTCTCTCTGAGTATGAATTTGCAGGAATTATTCTGAGTTTCACACAGGAACAGTGTATCCCATACAGCTTTGATAAGGAATCGACGGGTCACAAAGAATATGTGCGATTTCCGTTGGAAACCATATACGATACTACAGGAGATTGTGACTGTAAGGCAGTCCTGGCTTGCGCCTTATTTAAAACACTGGGTTTCAGGGTGGCTTTAGCCTCTATGCCCGGACATGCTGCATTGGCCATAACACTTCCTGATGACGATTTACCCTTTTCCAATTTTGTTTTGAAAGGGAAGCGATGGTTTTATTGCGAATCCACAGGAGATGAATGGAATCCGGGACAAATGCCCGATGGGATAGATCCGGAAATGGTGAAACTTCTGGAAATATAGACTATCTTTCATCCAATAATAAGCTGTAGATCTCATCATCAATCTCATCCATCAGCCTTTTCTTCTGTTCCTTTGGCAGTGCGGCAGATCTGAAACTGTTTTTAATAAGCCTGAGGATTTCCCATTTGGTAAGGCCTCCTGCCATTTTGGCTGCCACCATGAATTCGTCTGTCAATGTAGTGTCTGAAATAAACGGATTGTCAGTATTGATGGTCACATCTATGTTTTCCATCAGGTATTGCCTCAAGGGATAACACTCTTCTTTTACATATTCCTCTGGATCATTTCTTTGATTTACCGGAAATGCTTCTTCCCATGATTTATCCCTGGTTAAAATGTTACTCAAGGGGCATAATTCAATGGCAATATGCCGGTCTTTCACAATATCCAGGAGTTCTTTGTTGTTACGTAACGTAAGAGCGTGACCGATACGCTGGGATTGAACCACATAAATAGCTTCCCATATTCCTTCGTAAGTATCTTCTTCACCCGCATGGATGGTAATGGGAAAACATTTCTTCAACAAAGGCAAAAACTGATCATAGTACTTTCCCGCCCGATTGCCTTTTTCAAGTCCGGCCAGATCAAAACTGACCACTTTAGGTTGTGTATCAAAAAATGATAGGGTAGTGTGATTATTCGAATCATTAATGGTTGAAATATACCCGTCAATTTTCTCATTTATACTTTTCTTTAAATCCCATTCACTGTTAATATTATCAAATCCTTCCTGTAAATTCTCCTTCACAAATCTTTTCGCTTGTCCTTCTTCCAATAAACCGTTTCTATATTTCAATGCCACGTCGACATTCTGAGAGAATTGCTCTATGCTTTTATGTCGTTTTGCAGTCAGGATTACGTCCACGTGGATTTTTTTCCCGTATTTGTTGTCGTTGGCTTTTTTTACAGCATGAGCTAGCCCTTGAAGCAGGGCTTCCATTGCCTCTTCGTTGCTTTTGAACAATCCGAACTTTTTATATCCGTCTACGGCACACCTTAGGGTAAGATACCGGATGTTGTCCGGAATGGCATACTTGTGAACAATATAGTAACAAGCCAGATAAATGGATGTTTTTGTTTGAAGGTGGGGTGCTCCTCCGTATTCACAACCCCGTAAATAGTTGAACAGGGAACCCGAACTGCCCTGTTTGGCGGTTTGCAGGTGCTTCAGGATCTCTATTTTTTCTTTTGCATAGTTCAGACTTGATTCAAGCTTATCGGTTTCAATGTTAATGATTTCAGGTTTAAAGAGATAATTAATGAATTTCTCAATATGAGATTTTGAATTGTCTTTAATAGTATCTAGTAAATATTGGTCTAACAATTCATCAATAGTCTTATGTAAATCAGAGCACCCGAAAAGATCGACAAGAATTTGCTGGATATTATTTTTTAAGTCATCTGCATTTTTGATTTGTTTTTCTTTGAAAAAGATCATCAGGATGAAGAACAACATGATCGTATCATAACTCACGTTCATTCTCTTCAGGTCTTGTCTCAACTTTAAATATTTATTTTCGGGATCAGTTCCAAAAAGGGCCAGATCCATGTCCTGATAATTCGGGTCAAGCAGGGCTGTTTCCGGAAAGACATTCTTTTTCTCCAAATCCAGCGCTATGGTGATCCATTCAAACAGACAGACAGCTACTACATCCTTAATGCCAAATGTTTTTTTTAACTTTTCTTGCTTTAAAAAGACCTTGTTATTGCCTTTTAGTTCAAGCCCGTTAACAAATAAGGAAACAAAATCAATAATACATTTTATTTGATTTATTGTTGTTGCTTCGTTTTCTTTCTCAAATGCATCGGAAGGATACATTTCTGATAAAACTGTAAGTGCGGTTACCGGCAAAAAATCGGGTCCGATACACGATCCTATATGACAGTGCAGATCTGCTTTGGGCAGTTTCTTGATCCAACGCCTTTCATGTTCGTTTTCGTACACCGTTTCTCCTACTTGATCCGGTTTATACCCCTTGATCAACGCGGTTTTTAGCTCAATTACCTTGGCAGGTTCCAGTTTATTTAAGAGGTGCCAGTTTTCATAATTCAGATACTTTGGATGAATAATTTCATCCGGATGCTCCTTTAGCCGTCTTAAAATCAAATGAACCTTGTGAACCAGGTTCATATAATTCTGCTTAGTGACATAGAAAAGAGCCCCGCTTGCAATGGCCTTTCGGATGGTGGATGGATATTCGTACCGACTGAACACGAAAATGAAACAAGGCCTTTTCATTTTGTGCACATTCTTTCTGAATTGCTTTAAAAGCTCAAGACCCACCTCTTCGCCATTCCAATCAATATCAATACCAATGAATAGTGGTTTATTACATTTTTTATTCAGATCACTAATTATTTTTTTAAATTTATCTGTTGTATTATAATCTTCAAATGCCAATTCTGTATCCTTAAAGAGGAAACCCTTTAAATAATCTGTATCTTTTTTGAGGTTATTTATATTATCGAGATTAAATAAATAATCCAAAAATTTTCTGTCAGTACTGTAATAAAAATGTGAGTCGGAGAACCACTCGTGCAAACGTTTGTATTTGTCAATATAAACTCTGTCCTTATCTTTATCCAGTGAACTTAAATTTACATCATCCAGAAAAATAAAATCAGGGGCTTTATCTGAATCTGATTCACTGTATGAGATACATGCGTCAGTAACGTTCTTAAAAAGATCATAAAAAAAGAGTTTGCTTTCCAGGGTGCCTAATTCTTTGGCCTTCTTGGGATCAAACATCAACTTATCTTTCGCATTCAGTAAACCGTGAGCTGCGCCCGATGCCTCGCTGACAAAATTGAAATTATTATCGAAATATTCAGTCTCAAAGTGGTTGTTCCTGTTGTAAAGGTGAAGTTTTGCCAAATCAGTAAAATCAAGATCACTATTATCACCCTTTTTTAGATTATACTGACTTAAAATTGATTTTAAATTATTATTTAAGAAGTCAATTTGAGAATTTATTTTTTGTTCTTCTTTTTTTGATGTTTTATATTCAATTAGTTTTCCTATTTTATCTTTAGAATAATTATTAATTTCTCCCAGTTCCACTTCAAAACAACGATTCCTGATTTTTAGAAAATCACGCATGAATTTGCTATAACCCCATATCTTATCTTTAACTTCATATTGTCGTTTGATTTTCTTCAAGAACTCAGGATTGGAGTTTCTCTTATCATTTTCTTCATCCACGGGCGATTTGCTCCATACAAAAACATAAAAGGTATTGTCTTTAATGGCTGATATTTCTTTCTCCCAAAAATTCTCATTACCACTTTGGATGTTCAATAATTTAATATTATCGCCATTATTATATTGTTTCTTTAGGTTTCTTATATTCTCTGCTTTCTTTTTAATAATATCACAGAAATTCTTGAATTCATCAGATATAATTCCATTCCGGCCAATTATTAATTTGTAAAAGGAATAGAAAGTCTCATCAGATTTTATTTTCTCTTCACTATCTCCCTTGTCTGAAAAATACACAGGAATACTGAAGATAATCTGGTCTCCCTCTTCTTCGCGAGAATCTTTTTGATTCAGGTTGGTTGGCTTAAATTTCCAACCTTCAAGCCCGCAACAATATTTTGCATACCTGCCCAGGGCTTTTGCCAATTGCTGGGTCATTTCAAGGCCACCGGCTCCATAAAATTCGAGTGTAGGCATATTTCAGTGTTTTAATTTGTATGCTTTATTGATATTCTTTAAACCGTAGAAACAATTTGGACGCAACTTCTCCAGTTTTAAAATTTTATATCGCAGTTGATCGGCATTCATTCCAAGCATTTCAGCTGCCACTGCCTTTTGACCGAAACTTTTTTGCAGTGCTTCATCTATTGACCGGAGTTCAA